>Ga0209636_10008283_pt1 | contig 10590 bp, 10 predicted proteins | sample DeeMarSWOR152_54_FD_187464 | JGI IMG/M metagenome (GOLD analysis project Ga0209636, IMG submission 187464) | Marine sediment microbial communities from White Oak River estuary, North Carolina - WOR-1-52-54 (SPAdes) (version 2) | ecosystem: Environmental > Aquatic > Marine > Intertidal zone >... | reverse complement strand
CAGAGTAGCCACAAAGCAAGTTCCACATATTTGTTATAGATAGGTATATAAAGAAGAGGAAGATGTAAAGGAGCCACCGCCCGGATACCCCTACTAATGGCAGAACCGCCAGCACGATTATGACCGATGCTAATACTATCAACCATCCTATCAATCGACGAATGGTATCTCTCATGTCCCTCCTACCGGCCGAATATGCCCTGCGGCCTCACCGTTAATACGATAAGCACTATTATATAAAGAATGAGCATCTGAGCGGTAGCACTGAAGAAATAGCCACCAAGAGTTTGAGCTAGCCCCAGGATCATACCTCCTATGAATGTCCCCAGCATGCTACCCAAGCCTCCTATTATGACTACGCCAAAGGCGCGAATGAGAAAGGATACTCCTGATGTCGGGGTAAATGGAAAAGTCAACCCAAAAAACACTCCTGCGATAGCCGCAGTTACCATGGCGATAGCGAAGGCAAAGGCATATACGCGACCAGTATTTATCCCCATCAAATGAGCTGCTTTCTTATCCTGAGAGGCGGCATTAATAGCCTTGCCCAAGTAAGTCCTGCTCATGAATTCACGGAGGCAGATCATCACAACTAAAGCGGCGAAAAAATCAAGCAGATATGCCAGCGGGAATCGAACCGGACCAATGCGAAAACTTTCAAGGGCGTAAGGCGTGGTTAACCCCCTCGCCATCGGGGACCAGGTGATCTGCAGAAAATTTTGCAGTATTAAAGAAATTCCAAAAGCAATTAGCAAGGGGGCTTCCATTGATATGCCAAAAGCCCGACTCATGAGATATTTTTGGATAGTAAAACCGATTACAAATAATAGGGGCATACCCATGACTAAGCTGAGAATAGGGTCTACCCCTAACATGGTCATTATGGCATATGCAAAATAGCTGCTGAATAGAACCAGGTCCCCATGGGCTACGTTTATCAACTTCATTACTCCGAAAACGAGTGAAAGCCCCAGGGCAATCAAAGCGTATAATCCGCCCAACAAAATACCCATCACGATAGGAGTAGATAGCTCAGTAAAACCTGTCACCTATAACCCCTTTTAATCAACTTTATGCACCACGGTATGCTTTTCTAACTTCCTCCTCCTCTCGAAGTTCTCCCACATCGCCGCTTAAGACAACACGCCCCGCTTCTAAAATATATTCTCTCTCAGCTTCTGAGATGCTTCCCCTTACATTCTGTACGACAAAGATACCTGTAAATTCAGGGGAAAACGACATGAGGATTCGTTACCCTCATATCGCTTTCCCCTGCAGCCTTTCTAATCTACTCCCCGCTCTAATCTTCTCTCCGCCAAGTGTGTCTGCTCTTCCCGTAGTATCAATTGGAGCTGACAGCGGAATACTGCCCTATCCTTTACCTTGGTTTACTTGTAAGGCATAGGGAATATCGGATCGGCCGCCACGGGTATGATGTCGTGCTTGGAAAGGACTATTGGCAATTCCCATATGTGTGGTTTATCAGTCTTCACCCATTGACCAAACACGAGCGGATTTCGGCTAAACTGTGTCTCCGGATCAAACACGATGCGATGACTTATTGTCATCATATCGGTTTCCCCTATAGCTTTATTAACCTTTTCTCCGTCAAGGGTGCCGGCTCTTTCGATGGCATCAAAGAGGATTTGCATTGCAGTATAGCCCATTCCGATATTTGGGTTTAATGGTTTGCCCTTGTCTTTACGCCATCTTGCAAAAAGCGTTTGTGGAGTTGTATCACCGATACCGGGGCAATCTTTAAATGTTGGATCCCACCATATCTCTATACCGATACCATGCGGTAGATCACCGCCCCAGGCAGCTACATCGTCATAGAAAAGGGCTGCTCTTGCCGCGGAAACTATCTTAGGCTTAAAGCCCAGCGCGTAAGCTTGTCTCCATAGCGTTCCAAACCAAGGCGCAGGAGCATTGCCCCACAATATTTCAACTTTATCCTTAATCCACTCATTTATCGTAGGTGTAAAGTCCGTAGTTTCAAGGGGAGCAAAGCCTAATTTTCTTTCGACGCCTAAAACATGATACCCCCATTCCTTTAGCATTTGAGGAAATGAGTTGTACCAACCTATGCCGTCTGGTTCATCCGAGGCGAACACCCCCGCTCTCTTGTTGGTCTTGTCACCGAACATATCCATATAAGACTTCCATGTATCCGCTATCGTGTATCCAGGCTTACCATGCCGAAAATCCCCCGGTGGGGCTGGAGTACCTATAGCAAAACCAAACATCCAGGTGTATTTCCACGGTGGCGTAACAGCCATCCGCATAGCCTCCCAGGGTTCCAAAGGATTTGCAGAAACAAATGGGATCTTATACCGCTCAGCTATGGCAGCTATCGGGGCGTTCATCGGCGGCGGTCTAATAGGTCCTGCAAATAAGTGAACCTTATCGCGGAGAACGAGTTCTTCTGCAAGAGTCCCTGTCTTTATCGGGTCGCTCTCGCTATTGGTGACTATCAGTTTGACCGGCAATTTAGCTCCGTACTCTTTTACAAATACTCCACCTTTCTTGTTGATATCGTCGACAGCTGCTTCCATTCCATATGCACCGCCTTCACCGAAAGCTGCAAACATGCCCGTTAAGGACGCACAATGGCCTACACGAATTTCTTTTGGAGCTGCTGAAGCCGGCATAAGACCACCGAAGATTACAGCACCTGATAATACAATCACCAGTGGAAATAAAAGAAACTTTTTCATTGTTATTTCCTCCTTTTCATACTACCTCGAGCCATGGTATCTGATATCTCATTTACCTCCTTTCCATAATCACCTCCCTCCTCTTCTTAAGATTTCAAGCCATAGTTTCCATGCCCTGATTTACCTCTTGTGCATAACCACCTCACTTAATAAATGAAATGGTAGATACGTCTATACCGCTTACCGCCTATGCTCGGTAGGACAATATTCGTCAACAATGCTCAGCCTGGTCTTACCTAATTCCAAAACCCCTCCTACAAAGTAATGTCGCCAAGGGATTCGTGATACCGTTTGTGGTTCTCTTACTTCAGTCACATGATACGGTTGCTAAGGCCTAGATAAAGATTGTCCCCACATTCATACTGGTCTTCAGATCGATCTCCAGCCTCTTCTTTTCATAACCGGGATATTCTATCTCCAGCATGTACTTGCCACTATTCTCTTCAAGCTTATCGAATTTGAAGTCCCCGTAGTTATTGGTCTCGGTTTCAGCGATTGTCTTGTTTGAAGACGTGCTCAATGTTACCTTCGCACCCTCGGTACACTCATTGGTATCCTTTGAGGCCACGCTGCCAGCAATGAAACACATGGTATATCGATACAGATTCTTGTAGTATACACGTGGCCTTGTATTGTATTGTGGCTGGTAGACTTCCAGGTTTTCAGATTTGATGATCTTCTGCATCTCAGCGTCCTCAGCATGCATTACGCGCAAGGCCCCGGTCGGACAGGCCTGAACACACCTTGGCTCTTTCCAACCCTCTTCCAGGAGATGGACGCAAAATGTACACATTTGAGGCACAGATTTTTCCTCGTTCCACCAGATAACACCATACGGACACGTATCCACGATATCCTTCTGGCCCTTGGCCTTTTCCGGATCAATAATAACGATGCCATCGTCTCTTTTATATACCGCACCGCCCTTTGCTTTCTCGACGCACGGGGGATCATCGCAGTGCATGCACGGGACAGGTAGATAGGCCACATCCACTTTGGGATACTGCCCCCTCTCCTTGCGCATGATGTTCATCCACCTGTGGCCATGCCTGGGTTGGGCCACCGAATAAGGCGGAAAATCGTTCTCGAAGTACTCGTCTTTGCAGGCCAGAAAACAATCATTGCAATCGTGGCACGTTGCCACATCGATGATGAGATTCCACTTTTTCATTTTACCCACCCCCCTTTAGTATTTTTCTATCTCCACGAGACACGAATTCGGCGCCTGGCCGCAGGAATTCTTGGTGATGTAGCGACCCGGAGTCACAATATTGATGCATCCGCTGCGATCCGCTGATTCTCCGGGCTTGCCCACGGGATCATAATCCGCGCAAGACTCGTACGAGTGAACCGTACCGGGAGGAACGCGTTCGGTAACCTGGGCCGCCAGGATGACCTCTCCCCGGTCATTAAATACCTTGACCAGATCCTTGTCCCTGATTCCGCGTTTCTCAGCGTCCTTGGAGTTGATCCTTACGATCCAGTAGTAGTAACCGTCCTCCTTTAAAACCCTGTGGTCCTTGACTTCGTTCATCCAGCTCCCTTTGGCATCGCCCATGGTGTGAAAGCTGAACCGGGGGTGCGGGCTTATTACCTGCAGCGGGTACTTCTTGTAAAGTTTTTTCGTATGATGACCCTCCCAGGAAGGAATGTATTTTGGTATGACTGGCCTTTCTTCATCTGAGGGGTCAAATTTCTTGAGACTGGAAGACTCGAACTCTATGAGGCCAGAGGTCGTCTGAAGCCCCTTGCCAAATTCCTCCTGGGATTCGGGAGGTGGTCCCCAGTCCGGCGTATCCTTTTTTCTGTCCTCGGCAAACCATCTCAAGGCCGGGGTAGGTTTGTAATCCTCCGGAATGGGGACGACAAAGTAGCCCTTCTTGAAGAAGTCGTCCCACGAAATGTACTGGGGAAGATCGCTGGCCTCGAACATCCTTTTAGACCAGTCGAGTTCGGTCAGGCCGCCCTCAGTAAAGACTTCGTAGAGCCCCAGCCTCTTGGCCAGAAAGGCGAAGATTTCATAGTCTGATTTCGATTCTCCCAGGGGCTCAATACACTTCTTCTGGAGGCTGATGACCCGGTAGTTCATCTGGGTATAGGAATCAGGAATATATCCGGAACAATTGGCGAATTCGCTTATATCCCACCGTTCGAAATTGGTGCAGGCAGGCAAAATGATGTCTGCAAACTTAGCCTCACCCTCAAACCAGATGGATTGGTTGACCACAATAGGCAACCTTTCGGTCCTGTAAGCCCGAACGTACCGGTTAGTCTCATTCATGGTGCCAATGAACGATCCACCGTACTTGTAGTACATTTGAATCTCTGGATACCCGTCCGCAGGATACTTATACTTGTGTAACTGAGCCTCAATGGATGGACCGCAGAAGCCCTTTCCCCTCCACTCATACTTGCCGTCCAGGATGCATTCCGGGATCCTGAGCCTGGGGACGTGTTGACCCTGGGGGGCGTTTATACTGGAGCGGGGGGGCTGTTTATGCATGCGATAGACCCAACGGAAACTGGCCGCCGAATTGTCCACATCGCCGGAGATCCCGCCCTCAGCGTAACCAGGAAAGACAAACCCCGTGTTGCACGGTGCACCCTGCGTTGTTGACCAGATGTTAGAGCCCGGTTTTCCCATCCCTTGCATGGCCGCCAGGCAGACCATCAGACGAGCCCATTCTGCTCCTGTAGCTGACCTGCAGGCGCCTCCCCAGCCGCCCAGGCCACCGGCTGCCAGCATGGTCTTCTTGGCGCCCCATTCCCTGGCCAGGGCCCTGATCTCCCTGGCCGGGATTCTCGATTCCATTTCCGCCCACTCGGGCGTCTTCGGTATTCCGTCTTCCTTGCCCAGGATGTAGTCCTTCCATCTGTCAAACCCGACCGTTCGCTTCTCAATGTAGTCTTTATCGTAAAGATCTTCGGTTATCCAGACAAAGGCGATGGCGCAGGCCATGGCATTGCCCGTGTCAGGTCTGGGGGCAAACCACTTGTCGGCAAATAGGCCGGCCGTATGATTATAGTAGGGGTCGACAAATACCATCTTGACCCCTAATTCCTTCAGCCAGAAACGACGAGAGGTGCTCTCGTACGCAGCGTAAATCCCGCTTGTGGCCTCCGGGTCAGACGACCAGAACACTATCATTTCCGTATTCTTGAGCGCATCCTCCAGCAGATCGTACTGCTCGGGAATGCCAAGCCTCCAGCTAAACCCCCAATTATGCATGGCCCCCCAATGCCATCCCTCCCAGCTATCGGGATTATGATCGGCGTAGGTAAAGCCGATAAGGTTCATGAACCGAAGTAAGGTGCTATGACGATAACCAATATTTCCCCAAAGATGGTGAGACCCTGGGGTGCTCATAATAGCGGCCGGTCCATACTCCCGTTTGATCCGTTTAATCTCACTGCTAACAATATCCGCTGCCTCGTCCCAACTGATCCGCTCATAGCCCGATTCCCCTCTTTTGGTGCAGTTGCGATTGCCGTTTGGATCGAAATCGACCCGCTTGAGAGGATATAGTAACCTCTTAGGGGAATAGACCATTGAACGCCAGGCAAACGAAAAAGGGGAGAGGGTGGTCTTCCGTGGAGGAGCAAACTTCCTGCCCCTGGCCTCAATAACCCAGGACGCCGCGTCGCTGGCATCAAACTCCATTGGGGTGATGCGTATTATCCTTCCGTCCTGCACATAAACGAAGACCGGTCCCCCCGTTGTGCCATTGGTCAGCTTTTCTATCTTTCCCATTTCAATCACCCTCCTCTCCCTATAGACCTTCGACAACCTTGAAGCCCGTAACGAGCCTTTCCCGTTATCTGCCTATTTTCTGATAGTGGTCTATTGATCTCCAGTGTCCACAATTGCAACGAGCCGAACAATAGATCCATCGCCTTTCGTCCATCGGATAGGAAAGCCTGCAAGAGTCACCCTCATACCGACGACCTGATCGAGGTCTCCACCGACATTCTCATACCCCATGATGCCATTGCGCAATATAAGGTTATGGCAAGGCTCCCACTCGGGAAAGTCCTCTAGCACATCACGTCCGGTTTCTCTCTTGTATTCCTCACAGATGTCTGGCCGTAGCGGGCCCGGTCCATGGGGACCGATAGCAGTCGCGAGTGGGTGATCCAAAGCTTGCTGGTCGACCCCGACACACTTCACACCCTTTTCTACGAACCACTCGCCCGCCTCTTTATACAGCCCGGGCGAATAGCAGAAGTAATCGACGCTATCCGAATATTTCTTGTACCAACCCGTATGGACGATGACAATATCGCCCTTTTCAATCTTGGGCCTCGCCTTCTCCAAGTCATCTGGGGTAATCACTTCCCATTTCTTCTTCGGGATGTCCACGACTACGCCGGTCCCATAGTACTTTTCCAAGGGAATCTCATCGGTAAACATTCCTCCCTCAAACACATGCGCCGGCGAATCTGCGTGGGTTGTGCAGTGCATCGTGGTGGTTATCACCTGGGAGAGCACCCCAGATTTGGCATGATAATGCATGCGTTCAATCTTGACATCGGCAAAATAGGGCCAAAGGGGACATTTGTCACCAAAAGGGTGACTTAGATCAACCAATTTTACTTTTCCCATTGTCAGTACCTCCCTTTTTCATGAAATAGAATCTTTACCGCCCTTTCCAACCTTTTTCTTCCCTTTTCAGTAAGGGATTTTTGATCCTTTCGATTCGTTACCGCCCATATTTTTTCTTGGCGTATTTATCAAAAACCTCCCCCTCTTCTTCCAACCTTTTCCTTCCCTCTATGGTAAGCTCTGTTTGATCCTCTCGATCCGTTATCGCCCAGAGAGGTAAGGGTTCCAAGGGAGGGCACCCGGCTGCCCAGTGGCCGTACTTGCGATACTTTTTGAGGCAGTCACCTGCGAGGATAAGATTGTTTCCAGCTTTTACACCCTTGGGTAGTTCTTTCTTTGGACCGACCACGATATCAATGCCTTGATTCTTTTCATACTGGCCCAACGCCTTCAGTTTCTCCATGGTTAATGCCAGCAAGCCCTGACAACTACTACAGGCATTTTCTATGTAAAAATTATATTCCGGATAGGCATCAAGCCCTTCCAGGTATGGCAACCACAGCTTCTTATATACTTCCTGTATGGAGTTCCCGCGGATTTCGATGAGGTCTTCATCGATATTCCCAAGGCCCCGCTCCACCGCAGGCCCAAAGTAGTCTACATCTCGGAGATCCAAACCGACCATCCGGCAAACAGTGGCATCTACGGCTACGGGATCCTTGCCGGCGACTACACAACCAAAATCTGTTGGTGAAGTGTTGTGGGGTCCGAAACCCTCTGCGGGTCGAATGAGATCCGCAATTGAGAGGTCTGCTTTGATGATGGACCAAAGATCCATCATAGCATCAGCGAGAACGGTCTGGTGCATCTGGGAGTGAATCCTATCCTGAACAACGCCCTTGATGTTCTTGAGGGCACAGGTGAACACCATACTACAATGGGATTTGAAGATAGGTACGTTTATGATGTGATCCGCCTCAATAAGAAACCTGGGGAGGAGGACCTTGGTTAAACCGGATCGGGCGTCACGGATGGGAACCTTTATGAGGTCTTTCTCCCTCTTGATATCGATGACCCTATCTATCCCGGCTTGTTCTGCAGCTTTCCTGATCCCACTCACCTTTAGACATTCAAGCGTGTCACATCCAATGGCCGACGCCTCAGCCAAGATGATCTCTTTCGGTTTTGCTTGGCGGAGCACCTTAATCATGCCAGCCACCACCTTAGGGCTCGTGTTAACACTCGTTTCAGGTGGGCTGGGATGACCTGCGTTGGGTTTGATGACCACGGTGGAATTCGGCTTGATTAAAGATGTAAGCCCGCCTAAAAGGGAAAGGGCCTCGTTGAGCATTTTTTCCACATTCGTTCCCTTAATGATTGAGACGATTGATTTTGACATCATGGTACCCCGTTTTTCAGTCTTTTAAAAAGCGCTCTTTCGCGCTCCTTAAAACCATGGTATGCCCCCTCCAGGTATCTTTCCCACTATCCGAAAGCGAGTTCGCTTCACTTACTTTCTTGAAACGACAGCGATGACATCTATCTCTACCAAAAATTCGGGCCTTGCGAGGGAGGCGGGTTGAAGAAAGGTGCTCGCTGGGGGCTCATTCACCAAGCGGGGAGCATGCCTCTGATAATACTCTAGCTCCGTTTTCCGCATTATCTGATAATCCTTCACGTCTTTGAGAAGGATGAGGGTTTTTACGATATTCTCCATAGAGCTGCCTACTTCCTCCAGAGCAGCCTTGACCTTATCCAGGCATACCACCATTTGATCTGCTATGGTGTCCGTCAAACATGCCCCCGTCTCAGTATCCTGAGCGGTCATACCGGAGAGAAAGACAAGATTGTCCACAACCACGGCTGAGGCATACTTAGGTGTTCCTGGATGTACATTCGGGTAAACCTGTTTTACGCCGCCGATGTAAAATGGATAATATTTCACTTTACTACCCATTTCAATCCCTCCCTGCGATTTTATTATCTACTGCATGATTTAGCTCCTTTTGACGAGGTATTCACACATGGTATGTTCTCTTTGTGGAGCTAAAACAATGATCGATTTTGCTGTCATGGAGAAATGGCCAGAGCGGTGCGGCCAAAGAGGGAAGTACCATTTCAGAGGAGGTATGTCAAGGGAAAAAAAGATCCTTCGAGCGCCACTAGTGATAATTGCTCCATTATCTTTGAATCTCATTGATATCACCTCCTGAGAGATGCTCCTTTTTCAATACTGACCAGCGACCACTTTCCTTCAAAAGGGGTTTTCGATATGGTGGTCAGCAGCCTGTAGTATTTTGGTCATCTCATTCCATCCATCATTGCTCTGAAATGGATAGAGCAGAAAACGAGGGTAGCACCTGATAATTTCTACCTATGGAAGTTACTCGAGGAAAAGGGCCAGCGCGGAGTGGTCCAGATCTCCCTTGCCCCGGGCCAACAGCCTGTCCATCAGTTCAGCGGCCTGGGCGGTGGCGAAGAGTGGCACAGAAAACTCGCGACCAGTCTGCAGGGCAATACCGAGATCCTTGCGGTGGAGCTTGAGCTTGAAACCGGGCTGGAAGTTACGCTCGAGGATACGTTTACCGTGCAGATCTAAGATGCGGCTCTGGGCAAACCCCCCCAATAATGCTTCCCGCACCTTTGCGGGGTCCACTCCAGCCTTCTCGGCCAAGGTCAATGCTTCCGACACAGCCTGTATGGTCAGGGCCACCACCATTTGGTTACAGGCCTTTGTGACCTGCCCAGCACCCGGGTTCCCGATGTGAACGATGTTCTTGCCCATTATCCGGAAGAGAGGTAAGGCCCTTTGAAACGCATTTTCATTCCCACCCACCATGATGGAGAGAGTGCCTTCCATCGCTGCCACCTCCCCGCCCGAGACCGGAGCGTCCAGGGCCTCAATACCCTTGGATTTGAGGGACTCATATACCCTGCGGGCAGTAGCCGGAGCGATAGTAGACATGTCGATAAAGAGCATTCCCGGCAGACCCCCTTTGATGACTCCTTCCGGTCCCAGGACCACCTCTTCGACATCCGGGGAGTCGGGAAGCATGGTGATAACCACATCGCTGTTCCCCGCAACCTCTTTCGGTGATGAGGCTGGGATGGCTCCTTCGGAGGCCAGCTCCTTTATCACCTCTCGGCTACGGTTATGCAACACCAAGTGGTAACCGGCCTTGATGAGGTTGCGTGCCATGGGTTTTCCCATAATACCCAGGCCAATAAACCCTATCCGCTCCATCATCACCTCCCTTTAATGCGCATGCACGTATAAGGCTCGCGAACCCTCACCCATGATGAGGCCCCCGTTGCATAACCGTAGCCGAG
>Ga0209636_10008282_pt1 | contig 10590 bp, 11 predicted proteins | sample DeeMarSWOR152_54_FD_187464 | JGI IMG/M metagenome (GOLD analysis project Ga0209636, IMG submission 187464) | Marine sediment microbial communities from White Oak River estuary, North Carolina - WOR-1-52-54 (SPAdes) (version 2) | ecosystem: Environmental > Aquatic > Marine > Intertidal zone >... | reverse complement strand
TTTATGTATCCTTTGTTCAACGCCCTGGGTGGGATTCGAACCCACGACCATCGCCTTTCCTCCGTGAGGTGCATGCAGATCATTATGCTTTTGCATTCATCCTTTTGCTCTCATCATCGTTAGGAGGGCGCTATTCTATCTGGTTTTTATTATATCCAGGCTGAACTACCAGGGCTCCTATACAATTAATATATCTAATTTGATATTTTTATCGAAAAGAAATCTAATTATATTTAGGTTTAAATGTTGGATATCACACAACTTCAATTACCATTTGGGTTCTCACTTCCATTCTTGATTGGCACGGCACTAGAGATTCTAATAAGTGGTTTCATCTTCAGGATGTCGTTAATGGCTGTTGGTGGTCAAATAAAACTATCCCGAGCCCTAATATTCTCACTCGCTATCAGATTGATCAATCTCATAATATCTCTTTTCGTACCACCCATCTTTCATGGCTTATATCCTGTTGTGTTGAACGGACTGATATGGCTCATCTTGGTGATGAAACTCTTTAAGGTAGGTTTTGTTAAAGCAGTATTCGTAGCAATAATTCAAGCAATAATAACCTTCGTTTTCATCTTTCTTGGCGTACCTTACTTCATCAAATCTATTAAGGATTAAACATTCTTCAAGACTTCTGAGAGAGAACTTCCTATCACCGTTAAGTTTACTTTCTTCAGTCTTCCTTCCTTTCTGGTCGTAACACACCCATAATTTTCAAGTTTCTTCAGAAGCTTTGTCATCTTTATCATATTTCCTTTATTGTTTGGTAGATCCAATCCCATCAAAAGATCTGTGACTGAAGGTACTTTACCGTTGAAACGAGTGTTCATCGTTATCAATATATCTTTTAACATCCCAGTTTGGAGTTCTGAAAAATCTATCTTCGGAGTGGAAATAATCCTTGTACTCAATCCTTCATCCTTGATACTTTCCTTCTTGTATTCTTCAGGGAATAGTGGTTTTTGGGCAGGAGTGTAAATGCATTTGACATTCTTCAGATAGATGGATAGGGTTATCGATGCTATTTTAAAAGCATGCGTTGTCGAGGTGGTATCGATAAAAACTTCTGTATTTACATCGAATGACAATATCAACTTTAACAAATCTTTGAATGCCGATAAGTAATCATCGATGTTAACCCGAAGTATGTGGATTTTCTCATCGTCATAGAATACCCTCAATTTTTTTATGATCTTCTTTGCATACCTTTCGGTTGCAGTTTCCCATTTATCGTACAATTTACTATGAAAATCATCCTTAACCTCTTTAACATGTTCCATCGTACACAAGTAAACAATATCGGGCTTTATATTCGCTATTCCTTTTATTACCCGATTGAAATAGATGCCTATGGGTGATATCAGAATTTTCATGATTACTTTCCTCGGATATGATAATAATAGTAAGTAAAATATTTAAATAAAATTGATTGTTAACAAAAAATCTAAATAGTATAAAATTTATAATGAGAGTGTATGCCTCTGGAAAAGATTAGTGATAATATCCAAAAAATCAAACTGGGATCGAAAGAGTTCCTTCTTCTCAAACTGAACAGTGACATCGAAAGAATCCAAGAGAGAATAAGGACATTCGCAGAAGAGAGGGAATGGAGAGGAAGGTTTGATGATCCTAGGGACTATTTATTGGGGATAGTAGAAGAAGTGGGAGAGGTCAGAAATATAGTGAAATGGGAAAATAGGAGAGAAGTAGTTGACAGAGTCATAGAAGAGAATTTCGATAAGTTGGATAACATGATAGGCGATTTGTTATGGTTTACTTTCATGCTCGCTAATAGGGTTGGTGTTAATGCTAAGGAAGCAATAGAGAAGGTTATAGAAAGTAACGTTCAGAGGTTTCCAGTTGAATTAACGAAAGGTAAAAGCACCAACATCTATGCCGGCGGTATAGATTTGAAGTATGATAAAGACAAGGAAATTTCTTAACTTCTTAATTGATATTTGATTTAAGTTTTGTAAACTATTATTGTATTATGGATTCGAAAGACTTAATGGAAAAAATCGTTAAAATCTTGGGAAAGACTTACTACGGAGATGTAAGATTCGAAACTGGTCATGCAACTTCTATCAGTAAAAATAAGAGTGAAGAGAATATAAGAACAGCTTCTTCGACTGGTTTATGCGTCCGTATCCTGTCAGACAACAAATGGCATTATCTTGGCTTTAATGAAATAGACGAACAAAAAATACTGGATGAGACAGAAAGACTAGTCAGGAGAATTGGTAACAAACCTTCCAAGCTTATACTGCAAAACCCATGGGAAGTAGATGAGGAAATAAGGGTAAAAGAAGACCCAGATAAAGTTAGTATAGAAGAGAAAGTTAAAACCGTTAGAGACATCTACAAGAGAATGATAGAAAATAATAAGATAGTTAATTCTGTTGTTAACATAGCTCATGCTAAGAATGAGGTCAATTTCATGAATACTGAAGGTTCTGTTCTCAGACAAGTCCTACCTTACTTCAGGTTCTCGATACTTGCAGTGGCTAGAGAAGGTAAGAGGATTGAAGAGGATTATTTCGTTCTCTTGAAACAAGGTGGGTATGAGCTGTTCAATTCATTGGATCTGGATAATAAAATTAAAAAAGTCGTGAATGATTCCAAGGATCTGTTAAAGGCCAAGACATTGAAAGGTGGAATTTACGATATAATCGTCGATCCTGAGATTTCTGGCGTACTTGCACATGAGAGTTTTGGACACGGTTGTGAAGCAGATCAAGTCATGAGAGGTAGGTCTTATCTGACTGAGTTGAATGGTAAAAAAATCATATCCGAATTAGTCTCTATGCATGACAATAGCGGGTTGAAAGGAGAGAGGGGTTATTTTGTTTTCGATGATGAGGGTGTTAAATCCAATGATACTATTTTGGTTAAGAACGGTATTTTAACTCATTTTATGCACGATAGACAGTCTGCCGCTTTTATGAACTCAACTGTCACTGGAAATGCGAGAGCTCAAGACTTCTCTAGAAAAGTATTCGTTAGGATGAGTAATACTTATATTGAGCCGGGTGACTGGAAACACGATGAGTTAGTAGAAGAAACCAAAGAGGGGTATTATTTGGTCAAAGCCTTAACGGGAATGGAAGATCCTCTTGGGGGAAACCTTCAGGTAATTACTCATAAAGTAAGGGAAATAAAGAATGGGGAATTGGTTCAACTTTACAAGGGCGTTGGTATTTCAGGAAAGGTTTTAGAGTTCTTGAGTAACGTAGATGCGGTTACTGATGATTTTGAAGTTAGAGGTTCAGGTTGTGGTAAAGGACACGAGGATTATGTTCCTGTCAGTTCGGGTGGACCTTTCATGAGAGTGAGGAAGGCGATAATAGGATGAATATTAATTGCGTTTGTCTGGATAAACTCTTTTAATCCTTTTCCTATGATAATCTCTTGTTATTTCATATATTTTTTCTAATAATTCTTTTGGTGGTACTAATTCTTTTGGATATCCCTTTGGCACTTCACCGATAGCATAATTATATAAAATAGTTAAAAAAACCAATTCAAACTTGTACAAATTCTCTACAAAGTTAATGGCCTCACGTTTTGATTCAAAAATCCTTCCATAAATTTTATCTCTTATATTTGGGTCTTTAACGGCTGATTCCGGATTTATTCCCATTTCCCTGGAGGTTGAAGTTATTGCTTCTCCAAGCCTTTGATAGAAATATTTAGATTTTTCATAATGACGTCTAGTTAATTGATCTATATCATCCATAATTAATATATCATGTGTAAGTTCTTCATCCAAGATTTGACGAGGAAGTGTCTTATCGAGGGAAATCACAAAGGAGCTTAATACTTTAAAACCCTCAAGTTGTTGTAAACCCCTTTCAATTCTTGTAATAGGGTCAGTCTGCATCGTCTCTAAAATCATTCTACTAACAGTCTTTTCATGATAAGGGTGATTACTTAGATAGTCCTCAATAACAGATTGAAATTCCTTCTCTAAAACTTTATTTTCTTCAAAATCGTACAATCTTATGAATCTCCTAATTTCCGAATCAGGATCTTCGAAATCTTTCATTTCTATCTTTTACTACCCTAAAGTAGACAATTTATAAATATTTCTATTATCTATTGAACACTTCCTCTGGGTTTTTATAATTTTCAAAATTTTACTTAAATCTTAATTATAAATTAATAGGAGGCGATAATAGGATAGAAACATTTAAATCCTTTATCTTATCTTTCAATTTCATGTATACATCGAATAAAAGAAATGTTTATTGGCTTAGTTTTCGAGGACAATTAGTGAGAAGTTGGCTTTCACAACAAATGGCAGCTACTGTAGCAATGGAACAGGGATTGGGAGGCGAATTTGATAGTTTTTCAAATATATACTTGAAATATTTGGATGAGATGACGAGGGACGAACTATATCCACTATGGGAACCTTTTATTTCACGAAGAAAAATCTCGCCCCACGAAAGAAGTCTTTATGGAGAATTATTAAACTCTAATAAATTTTATGTATGGTCTAATGTAGACGTTATAAATGAAGACATGACGAAGGCAATTGAAGTTAAATCAAACAAAGGAAGAATCGATATTATTTTTCAACGAACAAGAAAACTACATCGTTTAGTTAAATCTGAGGGGGTAAAAATTTTTCTTTGTCATTGCCTTTATACAAGTCCATCCGAGTGCGAAGCGAGGTTGTGGGAGATTAAACGGATTAAGGGATATATTAGACCCAAATCCTTTGAAGAATTAATAGGAAAAAATCGAATAGTTTTAGAAAACGCCTTGGGTACTATATCTCGAAAATTTGAATTTACCTATGATTTCAAATACAGAACATTTAAATTCGATGATAAAACTTGGAAGTTAGAAGTTTGTGAATTTCCGATTGGTGAGTCCGATACTTATGAGATCGATAAAAAATCTTTGTATGACTTGGATACAGTTCAAGAATTAAGAGAAGGAATGTTGAGCAGGATATTATTTAAAGGTTCTTAATCTATCCATATTCTTAATTCTTCAAATCATCTAATGTTAACTCTAAAAAAGCATCCTCTACTCGCATGTTTGGTTTTGGTTCATAAACTTTCAAGGTAACTCCTCTATAATAATCCACGTCAAATAAAGCAGTGAACAGTGTAATACTCCCCACGCGTTCATCGGTCCTTAGAATGCTATATGGTGTATTTTCTAAACTAGACATAATATCGAGTGCTGCTTGTGGGGTTTTTTCCCTAACTTTTGATAACAATCTATCTCCCACTGCCTGTCTAGATATACTGGATTTAAGTATAGGTATATCCTCTTTAAGATAACCCAGTTCTGGCGAAATATGATGATTCGCGTGTAGGTGTCTATCTCCAATTTCTGTTATACAGTGTTTCAGAGAAGTTGTCTCGATGTTTACCGCTTTTTTTCCCTTTTGGGACGCGATGTTAATGCTTCCACCAGAAGCTCTTTCTTTAAACAATACTCTTTCAATAGCATCTCTCATATTCTTTGCTTCTAACCCCCACCTATGGGCCAAATGACGTGGACAACCAATTCTTATATCAGGAGTAAGCATAGCATCATTAGATATGACTATGCCGTATACATTGAAAGCAAGCGAGTTTCCAGGAATCATTCCTGCATAACAAAGACTTATGAACGGCGTTCCATCTTCAGGATGGATTTTTAACAGATAACAATTATTCAAATTATCTTTGCTATTATCCTCATTGTGAGCGAGAATTATTCGATCTGATTCTTTAAAAATTACTGTAGTACATCCTTCCCGTGGATAATCGTAGTAAAAATTTCTCAGTAAAATATCTGTTAAACTTGAACCAGATCCTTCTGCTACTCCCCTAATCTCCTGCATGTATCGTGAAAAACATCTTTTCCCATATTCTACTAATTTTTGAAGTCTTGAGTTTTTCTTTTCCGATTCTTTTAAGGACTTAAGTCTCTTATTTTTTCCTAATACATCAGCTATTTGGGTTTTGAATTTTTTACCAATTTGATAACCGATCTCGTAATTATCCCCATCAACTGAATAAACGGGAAGGAGTAAGTCATCTACCATACACTTTTTCAATGAAATTAAACATTTAAGGGTTTCGGCGACATGATTATAATTTAACATGGGTTGATGGAATGAGAGATTTGATACTAAAAGAATTAGAAAAATCAGCGAAAGAATATGAAGTCTTCCTCCAAAAAACAGAAGTCAACGAAGTACAATTACAAAAAAATCAGATTAACTTCATCGATAAATCAGTTGCTAGTGGTTATGGTATTCGAACTCACACAAAGGGAATGGGTTTCAGTTCAAGTAACATCCTATCTGATTCTGCAATAAAACAAACTATAAAGAATGCATTAAAAAGTTCTAAGATGACAGAAAAAGTGAAATTTAATTTTCCAACCAGTCAACCGTTCGAAAAAGTAAAAATCGTCGATAAAGAGATTAGAGACAATGGAGAAGAGTCTGTAAGAGATTGTGCAGACAAGATCTTGAATTCGATTCCCAATGATTTCACGATATCTTTCGGAAAAATTAGAACTTACGATGCAAGTATAGAGATAATAAATTCTGAAGGATTAGATTTGACAAGAGAAGAAACGAGTTTCATGCTAGAGCTTTCAATCATAGTTGAAAGAAACGGGATAAAATATGAATTCTGGCCGCATGTTTACAGAAGGAGAATTAAAGACTTACCGATATCTGTCCTTGAAGAATGGATTAAAATCGCTAAAGATCAACCACTTGCGATCCAACCAAAGACAGAAAAAACAACTATTATTTTCTCCCCATCCACTGTGTTAGATGGTTTAGGTTCCACGATAGGTTTACATTCAACTGCAGCTGCAAAGTTGAACAACATATCTAAACTGTCTCCAGGAGATAAAGTCGCTTCAGAGAAATTAACGATCATTAGTGATGGTTTGTATCCTTACGGATTAATGACGAGTGAGTTTGATGATGAGGGTATACCACAGAGAAAGAATATCTTGATAGAGAACGGAGTTTTCAAGGATTATGTTTACGATCAGTTCTATGCATTTAAGAATGATAACGAATCTACGGGAAATGGTCTTAGACAAGGTACAACTTTCTTTAACTTTGATGCCAAGTATGCCGCTATGCCAGGAAATCAAGTTTCTAATTTCTACGTAAAACCTGGAAAAAGGAGTTTAGATCAATTAATCAGTGAAGTTAAACACGGCATCTTGGTCAAGAAATTCAGTTGGTTAGCACCGAGTGGGACTACAGGGAAATTTTCGTCCGAGATAAGGACGGGATATTATATCGATGATGGTGAATTAACAAAGCCAATAAAAGGTGGATTGGTAACAGGAAACTTCTTTGAATTGATCAAAAACATATCTGGAATCTCTAACGAAGCTAAAATAACGTCTGGTGGGACTGTACTGGCTGGCGTTTGCCCTTACATAAGGTTTGAAGATGTGCAAATAGCAGGAAAATAGATATGTGAAAATTATATTATTTTTTCTTATACAATAGTTCTCCCCAAAGAACCGCTCTATCAGGATTCGATGTTAATTTAAAAACTACTGTTGTTTCAGGTTTGTAATCATATCTAGAAGGTACATAAGAAGGTGGAAATAAACTAGATTCTTCGGGATCGTATACTGTAACTGTGTGTCCATTACAATCAACTATGAGAAACCCCCTTAGATTACGACTAATAATTTTTCCTTCGTAAACTTCATCTTTCCTAAGATGTGGTTTTGTTTTTTCGTGTAAAGCCACTTCTATTTCAGACGTTTCTTTCGGTTCAATCAATTTTTGTTCGTCATACAAATTAGTGGGTAAACTATTGGCTTCATTCTCTAATTTATGTTCATTTTCTACTTCCTGACTAGACATAAAATAAATAGTCCATCCTAAAATTATAAACATTACTGATTTTTTACTGTCCTACAGCCTCTTAGAATAAGAAAAATTAAAAGATAGCTTTGAATATTCTGTTCCTGTTTTTTATGTGTCCACAAATCAAGCATATCTCTGTTGATGTTAAACCATGATCAAACCTGAATCTCATATGAGAATCACAATACTCACAAGTCATGATGAACACCCCACCTAAAAATTCCAGTTTATTTTTTAAACTAATTTGGATGGGGTAACCTTGTGATGAAGATATAAAAATCGAATCATAGATTTCTGAAAATCGAAGATTGAATGATTTTAAACTTTTTCATAATTATTAATGTTTTACGATTTTGTTAACTCAAATCAGATAAACTTTTGTTCTTATTACATCATGTTCAATATTTTTAAACTCAGAATTTTTTATTAATGCTAAGGGGGTTGTTTGTCTTTCAGTAAAATACCCAGTTCTAAATCTTTCAATACGTTGAGGGTGCTCATTCCCTCTATAATAGGTATTTTAGTCATGGTCTCTCTATATCAGATACTACCTTCCGAAGGACCAAAAGTCACAGACGTTATTGAAACCACTACTACTTTGTTTGAATCGGTTGAGGGCGAATCTATTGGGAATGTTAGAACCGAACTAGAAGAAACCACTACTACTGTTACTACAACAACTACAACTGAAGAAACTTCCACAACGTCGACTACAATCCCTGCCGGAGACCCATTATGTGAGGATTTGGGTTGTCCTTATGGGACGAATTATGTTGGGAGTAAGAATTCTGATTTATACCATTACTGTCACTGTTCTTATGCGAAGAGGATAAAAGAAGAAAACCTGGTCTGTTTCTCAACTGAAGAGGAGGCTATTGAAGAAGGATATACACAGTCTTCCTGTGAACAAACAACTACTACAACAACGACCATCACAACGACAACATCCTCGACTACCTCATCAACTACTATTGAAACTACTACTTCGACTACGATTACCACGATCTCTACAACTACTACAGGAGAATCAACTACCACCACAACATCATCTACAACTACGACCGTTGACGAATGTACAAGTTTAGGTTGTCCAGGAGGAACACAATTTGTCGGAAGTAAAAGTTCAGATAAATATCATTATTGTAATTGTACTTGGGCTAAAAAAATTAAACCTGAAAATTTAATATGTTTCCAAAGTAAGGAAGAAGCTCAAGGTGAGGGTTACGTGCCTTGTGGGACTTGTAAACCACCTGGATGATTTTTATGAGATTAATTTCAAGCAAAAAGATAGAGCAATTCAGGAATAAATTACAAGAAAAAAACATAGACGTAGCATTATTCCTTAATTCTGAGCCAATCCATGACGTTAACATTGAATACTTTACTGGTTTCCAACAGACGCGATTTTACTCGTTCAGTTGTCTGTTAATAACCCAAGAAAACACGACCTTAATAGTCTCTCCTTTAAGCTACGACCGAGCAATTGAAGAAGCAGAAGCAGACGAGATAATCAACTTGAAGGATTATGACCGGAGTTTGACAAAAGTTCTGAAAGAGAAACTGAAAGGATGTAAGATCGTTGGTATTCTGGAAAACATTTTACCGTACAAGATCTACAGGAAATTTAAAGACCTCAAATTTCAAGACATGAATAAAATAATTCTTGACATAAGAAGCATAAAAGAACCAAAAGAAATTGAAAGAATAAAAAAAGCGTGTCATATCGCAAATAAAAGGATAAAAATCATTGAAAAAAACTTATCTAGAAAAATAACAGAAAAGGAATTGGTTTTAACCCTTGAACAAGAGTTGATAAGAAAAGGAGCAGATGAATTGGCATTCCCAACAATTTTAACATCTGGAAAAAGATCGGCATTCATTCATCCCTATCCCTCCGTCTCAAACAAAAAAATACAGAAAGGTTTAGGGTTGGTTGACTTTGGTGTGAGGTATAAAGGATACTCTTCTGATATTACAGTCCCATTTGCCATCGGTAAAATCTCTGAGAAGGAAAGAAGAGTAATCCAAACAGTTGAGGAAGCTCATAAAAAGGCGATTGAAACCCTTAAGATTGGCATGCCTGCCTGGAAAGTCCATAAGACAATTGAAGAGATGATAGAACAAAATGGATTCGAATTCAAGCATTCGTTAGGACATGGCCTTGGTTTGGAATTACATGATTTACCTTCTCTTTCACCCAAACCAAAAACAGAAGAAGACTTGAAGGATTGGAGGGAAGTTAAACTAAAAGAGGACATGGTCTTTACGATTGAACCGGGTATATACGTTCCTGACATGGGTGGTTGCAGGCTTGAGAACGATGTTTTGATGAGTAAAAAACCGAAAATCTTAACTAAATCAAGATTAATAATAGTTGATTAATGGACGTGGGGGTATTTTTTTGAAAAGAAGAGTCATTATAATGGGGGCTGCTGGTCGGGACTTCCATAATTTCAACATGTTCTTCAGTAATAATCCCGACTATGAGGTCGTTGCTTTCACTGCAACACAGATTCCTCACATATCACACAGAAAGTATCCCAAAGAATTATCAGGAAAGTTATATCCTAACGGAGTTCCAATCCATCCTGAAGAACGACTACCTGAGTTAATTAAAAAACATAATGTTGATGAAGTCTTTTTCTCTTACAGTGATGTTCCTCATGAGTATGTCATGCATAAAGCTTCTTTAGTCGTGAGTTGTGGAGCTAGTTTTGTTATGT
>Ga0209636_10008281_pt1 | contig 10590 bp, 11 predicted proteins | sample DeeMarSWOR152_54_FD_187464 | JGI IMG/M metagenome (GOLD analysis project Ga0209636, IMG submission 187464) | Marine sediment microbial communities from White Oak River estuary, North Carolina - WOR-1-52-54 (SPAdes) (version 2) | ecosystem: Environmental > Aquatic > Marine > Intertidal zone >... | reverse complement strand
TGCAATATTATGCAGCTTGAGATTGGCGTAACTATCATTTATTTTCAAATAGCCCTGGATTCCATCTGCTTCTACTTTTGAGCTTTTTCCTTTGATGAGAGTTGGACCGACATTTTGGAGAGTTATTTTTTCGTAAGAATTCTGGATGTCGGCACCCCCTAGCAAACCGTAGCCGTAAATTTCCGTATTGGGACTTTCTATCTCGACTTCTTGAGAGATGTTTTCAAGGTAAATTTTCCCGTATTGCTGGATAATTCTCATTCCACCCTTTACATTTTTCACCATAATCGTTGAATTCTTACTTTCGACCAGACAGTCGGATTGAGTGTTTTCAATTTCGACATCTTCGTAGCTGTTTTTGGCATCAATTTTTCCCTGGATTTCTGAAAGGATGATTTCACCGTGGCGGTTATTGATTTTGGCACTGCCCAGCTTGGAAGCCTTCACATAGCCATAGGAGTTTTCCACTTCTATATTCGTGCCTTGAGGAACAGAGATGCTGAAGTTTGTATTGAATTTCTTTTTTCTGAATTCATCCCAGTTGGTAGAGATCCTGAGCTGATTCTCATTTTTATCAACAATCATCTTGAGTTTTTCCGAGACTTCTTTGGCTTGCTCTTCGTTTTTCCGCCAAATCCTTTTCTGAAAGTCGACGGTAATTCTTTGCTCCTCTGTTCCTTGAATCTCAATTTTTCCATGAGTATTTACGATACGAAGCTGCGCAGGAAAAGGGGGCTCCACTTGATGGGATTCTTCATAAGTGAATTCTTCGAGACCCCAGTAGATACCATCTCCAAAATCAAGGCTGAAATCGAGTTTTCCTGTGTAAGCGTGGTAGAAGATGACTCCAGCCGCAATAATCAAAATCAGAAGTATAATTTCTTTGGCTTTCATTTTAAGCCTCTATTCGGTCTTGGATTTTTCTTGCGATTCCTTAATACCGAAATACAGCTTCCAGGCTCCCCAGGCTATGAGGATTACAGGCCAGAGGCGAGCGATGAAGTCCCAGACATTAAGGTTAATATTCGCCAGGAGAAAGATAAGACCGATAGCAATGAGGATGATTCCCCAAGCCAGTGGTTCTTTGCGTCTATATTTTTTTGCCATTTTATCCTCCTCAAAGGCAACTATTCTTTTTTAGAAAAGTAATCCCAAACGAGCTTGATCCCAATGACAATAACAGCCAGCGGCCAGAAATCGAATACTGTTCCGTAGCTTATGACCTCAAAATTGGCCAGAAGAAAGATAAACCCTAAAGCTATCAAGACTGCTCCCCAGAAAACCGAGCCAGATTTCACAATTTTGGGAAATTCCTCTATTTTTTCTTCTTCGACTTCACCTCCTGCTAAGACAAAACGGTTAATGCGTTTAGCCGTTTGAACAGCATCAATAATTAAGTAAATGATAAAGCCCGTCAGTAAGAAAGCTGCCAAGGGTTGAATGGAATCATGCTGCTGCATGGAAATCAACCCTGCATAGATAACAATAAAAATTATCCCTTTTAAAATTTGGCCGTTATAAAGGGCTCCAATTCCGGGAATAAGAGCCAAAAATCCGGCCAGAGTAGGAGATTTTGGGGGCTTTTTTTGAGCCGTTGTTTTTTCTTCCATTTTATACCTCCATTCTATAAAAATCTTTGTGGATTAATCCTCGCCTCCACTCAAGAGATTTGTCTTTTGTTGTTGTAGAGAATCGAGGAAATTCTCCTTAAGAGCATTCAAATCTTCTTTAAAATGGCCAGCCTTGGCGTACAATTTTTCAATCTTACTGTAGCCGAGATGAAGCTGACGCTCTAGTGACTTATTGATGAGTTCCTTGTTCGGATGAAAGAAATAGAAAGAAAGCAGAACAAGAAAAGCAGTTGCTAAAGCCAAGACAGGTTGAAGGGAAGGACGAAGGAAAAAGTCCAGTCCGAGACTGAATTTTCTCTTTTTACGCGTAAGAGCATAAAGTCTCTTCATTAAATCCTGGTTCACGTCTAATTCTGGGAAGTCGGCTAGGGATTGATGGACTTCTTCCAGTCTTGAGAGAAGAGATGAGCAATTGGGGCAAGTTTGGAGATGACTCTTAACCGCAGCTTTTTCTTCTGCGCTCAATTCATTTTCTATGTAGGGAGAAAGGAGTTCTTCGATTTTCTCACATTTCATTTTCCTTCTCCTTTTGGGCCTTTAAAATTTTTGCCAAGTGGAGCCTTCCTCTATTGACTCTGGATTTTACTGTTCCCAGAGGAAGACCCAAGATTTCTGCTATCTCCTCGTATTTTTTTCCCTGGATATCTCTGAGAATGACGGCCATTCGAATCTCTGAAGAAAGATGATTGAGACTTTCCCAAATGATCTTTTTATTTTCTTTTTTAATGACATTATTCTCTGGACTTTCGAAGGCCGAAGAAGCAAGATAATATTCATTGAAATCATCTCTCCTTGTTTTCTCCCACTTTGTTTTTCGGTACTGGTCGATCAAGTAATTCCTGCTCAGAGTCAGAAGCCAGGCGCTGAAATCCTTTTCGAAATCATACTTGGCAAGAGAGTTGTAGAGTTTCAGGAAAATCTCTTGAGTCAAGTCTTCTGCTTGAGGATAGTTTCCGGAGAATTGATAGGCCAGGTTGAATATCCTTTTGGAATAAAAATTAACTAGCATTTCCCAAGCTCCTTCTTGGCCTTGGATACATTTTTGAATAACTGAATTCAATTCCACTCACTTCACCTGCATAGACGAGATTTTAGGAAAAAAAGTTCCGTAAAAAGGTGAAAAAAATTGGAAATAGTTCATCTACGGATTATTTTTTTAGTTTTATGCTTAATGAGCCTAATATGTTCCTGTTCCTGAACCCAAGTGGATTCTTAAAGCCGCATTTCTCAAGCCTATATTTCGATAAAGTTCTTCCGTCTATTTTAAAACTTTATTAAAAAATAGTCTAAAGCATTATCCGGTGTAGGGTGAATTGCTTAGGGAGAGGCCTTCATCGGAAAATTCCTTGACTTCAATAGCAAAATATGACAGGATAGTTTCTAATTTCTGCCCGTATTTTTTTGGTTTTATTTTTCAATTCTCACTCATGTCAACTGACAAAACTCTTTCTCAATCAATATGGAGGCTATAAATGGATGGTATTGTTGGATACGGAGGATACATTCCGCGGAATAGAATCAAAGTTGAAGAAATCGCTAAAGTCTGGGGAGCAGATGCTCCGAGTTACAAGAAAGGACTGATGCTGGAAGAAAAATCCGTTCCTTCTCCTGACCAAGATACGATCACCATGTCCGTGGAAGCGACCAAAAGTGCCTTAAAGAGAGCAGGTATCGATCCTCAAGATATCGAGGCTGTTTATGTCGGTTCTGAATCTCATCCCTACGCAGTTAAGCCGAGCGGCACTGTTTTAGCGGAAGCCATAGGAGCCACCCCTGAAGTTCACACGGCAGATTTTGAATTTGCTTGTAAGGCCGGAACAGAAGGGATGTATGTGGCCTTGTGCTTAGTCAGGGCCGGAGAGATCAAGTATGGATTGGCTGTGGGTGCTGACACCTCTCAGGGAGCTCCAGGTGATGCCCTAGAGTATTCTGCTGCAGCAGGAGCAGCGGCCTTTATTTTCGGAAAAGATAATGTGGTGGCAGAAGCCAAGGAAACATACTCTTATATGACAGATACTCCTGATTTCTGGCGTCGAGAATATCAGTTTTATCCCCAACACGGAGGTCGATTCACAGGGGATCCCGCCTATTTTAAGCATATTGTTGGTGCAGGAAGAGGAATATTGGAGAAGGCTGGAATGAAGCCCTCGGATTTCAACTATGTCATCTTTCACCAGCCTAACGGCAAGTTTCCCCTCAAGGTGGGAGAAATGCTGGGGTTTGAGAAGAAACAAATTGAACCTGGCTGGTTGGTCTCCAAGCTTGGAAATACTTATTCTGGTTCCTCTCCCTTAGGACTAACGGCGACCCTGGATATTTCCAAACCAGGGGATAAAATTCTTATTGTTTCCTATGGTTCGGGTGCTGGAAGTGATGCTTTTATCTTCGAAGTAAAAGATAGAATCGAGGAAGTCAGAGACCTGGCTCCGAAAACGAGAGAAATGTTAGATGAAAACAAGAATTACCTCGAATATGGAGAGTATGCCAAGTTCCGACAAAAAATTAGGAAAGCAGAGTAGGAGGAAAAAATGAGAGAAGTTGCTGTCATTGGTGTGGGAATGACAAAATGGGGAGAGCTTTGGGATAAATCTTTGAGGAATATTTTTGTCGAAACAGCTCTCCTTGCTCTGGACGATGCTGGCGTGGTCGAGGTTAACTCCATGTATGTAGGCTCCATGTCTTCGGGTTTATTCGTGGGCCAAGAGCACATTGCATCTCTTTTGGCTGATTATTTAGGTCAAAGCAATATCCCTTCAACAAGGGTAGAAACAGCCTGTGCTTCGGGAGGTCTTGCTTTGAGGCTGGGATACATGGAAATCGCCGCAGGAATAAGCGAGCTGGTGCTTGTCGGGGGCATAGAAAAAATGACAGATGTCAGCGGTTACGAAGCCACTTATGCCCTGGGAACAGCCGCTGACCAGGAATACGAAGGCTACCATGGCATCACTTTTCCGGGGCTTTATGGCTTGATTGCCCGAGCCCATATGGAAAAGTACGGAACAACACGAGAGCAACTGGCTATGGTGGCGGTCAAAAACCACCATAACGGCTCCAAAAATCCCTTAGCTCAGTTTCCCTATGAAATAACAGTGGATTCCGTTTTAAATTCTGTCATGATTGCTGACCCGCTGAGAATTCTGGATTGTTCACCAATTACAGATGGAGCAGCGGCTGTGGTTCTTTGTCCGGCAGAGATGGCCCGGAAGATGGATAAACCGGTGGTTAAAATTATCGGGAGTGGTCACGCCACGGATACGATTGCTCTGAGCTCAAGGAAGGATATTACTTGGCTTGAGGCAGTCTACAAAGCTGCTAAACAGGCCTATGCTGAGGCGGACAAAGGTCCTCAAGACATTGATATCATCGAGGTTCATGATTGCTTCACCATAGCCGAGATCTGTGTTCTCGAGGCTTTAGGAATAGTGGAAAAAGGAAAGGGCGGTGACGCAGTGGAGCAAGGGTTGACTTCTCTTGAAGGAAAGATCCCTGTTAACACAAGTGGGGGATTAAAAGCCAAAGGACATCCAGTAGGAGCCACGGGTGCGGCTCAGGTCGTGGAGATTGTCAAGCAACTCCGAGGAGAGGCGGGCGAGAGGCAGATCAAAAAGGCCAGAATCGGATTAGCTCAAAACATGGGTGGAAGCGGCGGCAGTTCAGTTGTTCATCTCTTTGAAAGAGAATAAGGAAGGAGGGTAAGATGACGACACCATCGAGATATTGGCGGGAGATTCCCCAAAGATACAGGCTCGAAGCCAACAGGTGCAAAAGCTGTAAAACCGTGTTTTTCCCTCCTCGTCTCATTTGCCCCCAATGCAAAAAGAGGGATTTGGAGGAGACAAGATTAGTTGAGAAAGGAGAAGTTATCTCTTACACGATTATCAGGGTTCCTCCCCAGCAGTTTGTCGATCAGGCTCCCTATGCCGTGGGAATAGTGAAGCTCGATGATGGAGTGAATTTAATGGGCCAGATTGTTGACTGCGACTTCGAGGATTTAAAAATAGGAATGAGAGTGAGGATAGAATTCAGAAAAATTTTCAATGAGGGAAAATCAGGGATTCTCTGTTATGGATACAAATTCGTACCAGAATAACAATAAAAATAGAAGAGAAAAAGGCAGGAAAAAAGAAATAGATAGACTGGACAAACTAGATAAACTCAACAAACTATTATAGGGGTTTTGATCATGTTTAGGATCGAAAGCAAAGTCGATATTAAGAGCAAAGAGTATAAAGAAAATATTGAATACATGAAAAGGGTCGTGGCTGAATACAAAGAAAAACTGGCCAAGGTTCAGAAAGGAGGCCCTCTACAATACAGAGAGCTTCATAAGTCCAGGGGTAAATTATTACCAAGAGAAAGAATAGAGAAACTATTCGACCGCAATACTCCCTTCTTGGAGCTGACTCCTTTGGCTGCCTATGACATGTACGATAACGAAGCTCCAGGAGCTGGAGTCATCACAGGAATCGGGGTTGTCCACGGGAGAGAAGTTTTGGTGGTGGCCAATGATGCAACTGTCAAAGGAGGCACCTATTTCCCTATGACCATCAAAAAACATATCAGAGCGCAAGTTATTGCTCAAGAAAACCGCCTCCCCTGTATTTATTTAGTTGATTCAGGAGGGATATTTCTTCCTCATCAATCTGGGACTTTTGCGGATAAGGAATATTTTGGCCGCATTTTTTATAATCAAGCTCGTCTTTCTGCTCTGGGTATTCCTCAGATATCGATCGTCATGGGTTCCTGTACAGCTGGAGGAGCCTATGTCCCGGCTATGAGTGATGAGACGGTGATTATTCGTCAGCAAGGTACGATTTTCATCGGCGGCCCGCCTCTAGTTAAAGCAGCTACAGGAGAGGAAGTCACAGCCGAGGAATTGGGTGGAGCCGATGTTCACTGTCGCATCTCAGGAGTGTCAGATTATTACGCTTTCAATGACAATCACGCTTTGGAAATTGCTCGAAACATTGTTGAAACTTTAGACTCACCGAAAAAATTTCAACTGGATGTTAGCAAACCAGAAGATCCTTATTATGAACCGGAGGAAATTTATGGGATTGTTCCCCAAGATTTAAGGAAGGCCTTTAACATCAAAGAAATTATTGCTAGGATAGTGGATGGGAGTCGGTTTCAGGAATTTAAGGAATTATACGGTCAAACTCTAGTTTGTGGCTTTGCCCGCATCATGGGCTATCCAGTGGGCATATTGGCTAACAACGGAGTATTATTTTCAGAAAGCTCTCTAAAAGGAGCCCATTTCGTTACCCTCTGTGCCATGCGCAAGGTTCCTATCATTTTCCTTCAGAATATTACTGGTTTTATCGTTGGAAAACAGTATGAACAAGGGGGGATTGCCAGGGATGGAGCCAAACTCGTTCATGCGGTGGCGAATGCTGATGTCCCCAAGTTTACCATAATTATCGGTGGCTCTTACGGGGCGGGAAATTATGCCATGTGTGGGCGGGCTTATGCTCCTCGTTTACTCTGGATGTGGCCTAATGCGCGTATCAGCGTTATGGGGGGTGAGCAAGCCGCCAATGTCCTGCTGACAGTGAAGATTAAGCGTTTAAAAGAACAAGGAAAAAAAATGACCGAAAAAGAGAAGGAGAAATTGATGAAGCCGATACTGAAGAAATATGACTACGAGGCAAGTCCTTATTTCAGTACGGCCAGGCTATGGGACGATGGTATCCTCAACCCCCTGGAAACGAGAGAAGCTCTGGCTTTAGGCTTATCCATGAGTCTCAATGCCCCTATACCTGACTATAAAGTCGGCATTTTCAGGATGTAAGATGAAAAACGATTCCTACCAAACAATTATTTTCACTCAAAAAAATAGGATGGCTCGCATCTGTTTGAATCGTCCAGAAGTGCATAATGCCTTCAATTCTCTGATGATCTCAGAGCTCGATGATGCTTTTGAAAAAGCAAAGGCAAGTCAGTCGATTCGGGTTGTGATCTTGGCTGGCCAGGGGAAATCTTTCTGCGCTGGCGCTGATATAAAATGGATGAGAGAGATTATTCATTATTCCTATGAGCAGAATCTGGAAGAATCCTTACATCTGGCAGAACTCCTGCATAAAATTTACATTTTTCCCAAAGCGACTGTGGCTATGGTTAACGGAACAGCTATCGGAGGGGGCACGGGATTTCTCTCTGCCTGCGATATCGCTGTCGCCTCAGAAGAGGCTAGATTTGGCTTGAGCGAGGTGAAGATCGGGCTTGTTCCTGCTGCTATTTCTCCCTATGTCATTCGGAGGATAGGGGAGTGCAAAGCCCGAGAATATTTTTTGACGGGCAAGAGAATTTCGGCTCGCAAGGCTTTCGAAATAGGGCTAATTAACGAAGTCGTATCCCAAAAGAAACTGAAAGCAAAAGAGGAAGAAATAACGAAACTCCTGCTGAGTTCTGGCCCAGAGGCTATTGCAGCTTGTAAAGATTTGATTGGCAAGGTGCCGGGTATGAGTTTTGAGGAGGTTAAGACTTTCACGGCTCGGATGATTGCCAACCTGAGAATCAGTAAGGAGGGTCAGGAAGGGATGGCAGCTTTCCTGGAAAAGAGAAAACCAAAGTGGACAAAATAAAAGAATTCATAAAAAATTAGATAAAGAGATGTTTAAAAAAATACTCATTGCCAACAGGGGTGAAATAGCGGTCAGGATTATCAAAGCTTGTCAGGAGATGGGTATTCTGACTGCCGCTGTTTATTCTGAAGTTGACCGAGAGAGCCTTCATGTTCAGATGGCGGACGAAGCGGTATGCATTGGCCCTGCTCCGGCTATGGAAAGTTACCTCAAGATGGATAAAATAATCCAGCTAGCTCATCAGATAAGCGCCGAGGCTATTCACCCGGGCTACGGCTTTCTGGCTGAAAATGCAGGTTTTGCTCAAAAATGCGAGAGAGAAAATATCATTTTTATAGGGCCAAACTCCAAAGCTTTGAGTTTGGTAGGAGATAAGGTTCGTTCTCGCCAGACAATGCAGAAAGCTGGCATCCGCATCATTCCTGGAATGAAGAGCATTCCCAAGGATATTTCAGAGTATAATAAAGAAGCTCAAAGAATTGGATATCCGGTGATGATCAAGGCCTCCGCTGGTGGCGGTGGAAAAGGAATGAGAATAGTTTACGAGGAGAAGAAACTAAAGTCTGCCCTTGAGGCAGGAATGCGAGAAGCCAAATCAGCCTTTGGTGATGAGTCTGTCTATCTTGAGAAATATATCGAAGAGCCCAGGCATGTGGAGTTTCAAGCGTTAGCCGATAATCATGGAAATATCGTCCATTTATTCGAACGAGAGTGCTCTATCCAGAGAAGACACCAAAAGATTGTAGAGGAGACTCCTTCTCAAGCCTTAGATCCAACTCTTCGAGCAAAAATGGGCGAAACAGCAAAAAAAGTTATAGAGGTTTCTGGTTATAATAATGCAGGAACAGTTGAGTTTCTCTTAGATAAGGATAAAGTTTTCTATTTCCTGGAAGTCAATGCCAGGCTTCAGGTCGAGCATCCAGTGACAGAGCTAACGACTGGCGTTGACCTAGTTCATCAGCAGATTTCAATCGCCTCCGGAGAAAAACTCTCTTTCCAACAGGAAGGATTGCAGCAAAAGGGTCATTCAATCGAATGTCGTATCTATGCCGAAGACCCGCATAACGATTTTCTTCCTTCTTCAGGCAAGGTTCTCTTCCTCAAGGAACCCAAAGGGCCGGGTGTTCGTCATGATGGCGGTATTTACAGCGGCTGTGAAGTGCCGATATATTACGATCCTATTTTAGCCAAGCTCATAGTCTGGGCAGAAGACCGCAAACTTGCCTGTCAGAGAATGGTTAATGCTTTGAATGATTATGTTATTCTGGGAATAAAGACGACCATCGATTTTCTGAAAGATGTGATCAGCCATCCCCAATTCAGGGCAGGCAAAACAACAACGAGTTTCATCCCAAAGTACTTTGACAAATGGGAAGGGAGAGAAAAGACAGATGAACATCTGAGAGTGGTCTTGATGGCTTCAGCCTTCGACAGCTTAAATAGCACTCAAGCTCAAAAAGGGGAGAAGATTACACCAAAAGAGATATATTCTCCCTGGCAGTCTTTAGGAAAATGGCGAATCGGAGGAAAATAGAGTGGATTTCGAATTTCTAATAGACGACAAGTTGCGCAAAATATCACTTGAAAGGAAAGAAAGCGGTTTTGTTTTTTCAGATGGAGAAAAGACTTATGGAGTCGATATCTATTCAATCTCTTCCCATGTTATTTCTATCTTGATCGAAGGTCGCTCCTACCAGGTCTATTTGGCCAGGGAAAAAGAAAAGCGATATCTTTCTCTTGAGGGAGAGGAATTCATTGTTCAAGAACCTGAAGCCAGTCAGGAAGGAGTTCAGAAAGGCGAGGAAAAATCAAAAGAAGGTGAGTTGACGGTGAAAGCTCCTATGCCGGGTAAGGTCATAAAAATCAATGTTTCCGAAAATGAGGAAGTCAGGAAGAATCAAACCCTGGCTATCGTGGAAGCTATGAAAATGGAGAACGAGATAAAATCGAATATTGAAGGGTTTGTCAAGAAAATTTTTATCTCTCCTGGCGACCTTGTCGATTCAGAAAAACCTCTCATCGAGCTTGAGCTGAAAAAATAATTCCAGCTTTGTCTCCTCAATCCCCACTTCCCTTGGTTTGGATAGTTCCTATTATTTTTTCATTTTAAACATTTAAAATTTGTTCCTCATGGCAGTTTCTATGATTATCTATAAAGTCCAGCAGTTTGAATCTTTAATCAATGAATTGAGCATTCTTTACTCCTCGAACGGGAGATTTTAAAGTGAATAACTCAGATAAAAGAATTATAATGAAAATAAGGTGGTAGTTTTTTGAGCGAAGCTAAGAATTCTCTTCTGAATAATCACGATTGAAATGCAACTTTTATGAAAAAAAGGAAGTTTAAGGAAATGAGTATGGATGAACAAGAGTTG
>Ga0209636_10008280_pt1 | contig 10591 bp, 14 predicted proteins | sample DeeMarSWOR152_54_FD_187464 | JGI IMG/M metagenome (GOLD analysis project Ga0209636, IMG submission 187464) | Marine sediment microbial communities from White Oak River estuary, North Carolina - WOR-1-52-54 (SPAdes) (version 2) | ecosystem: Environmental > Aquatic > Marine > Intertidal zone >... | reverse complement strand
GGCTGCTGATCGTGATAATGAGGCGGTTCTCCACTATGGCGACAACATGAATAAGGCGTTTTTATATCTATTGCGTTTCATGATAGAGAGAGCTGCTGAGATAGGACGGGTAAGAGATGTGACAATTTGTGGGGAAATGGCTTCAGATCCGCATCTTATCCCTCTCTTGATCCATATAGGATATAGATCATTTAGTATATCTCCCGTTTCTGCGCAATCTATTCGCGGTGTAATTGCAAATATCAATCTAAGTGCGTCGAATGATAATGATTTTCTTAAGCGAGCAAGCAGATGAATTGGTATTAAAATAACTGAAGTTTTATTTAAAAAAATCAAGTTAACGTATATTTACACATGTAGGAATTTTTATTAACTAATTTTCTCTTATCGCTAAATGTTGGAAAGAGTAAGTTATGAAACTCAAAGGTGAAATAAATGTATACAAGAGAACAACTGGAAAGGCATACTGAAGAAGTTTTAAGAGAAATAGGAATTGCTGAAGGTCACTATGTCTTAGATTGTTGCTGTGGTTCAGGGACGTATACAGCCGCTGCTGCAACGCTGGTTGGAGAAGGAGGTTCGGTATATGCGATAGATAAGAATAATAAAAAACTTAATGATTTAAGGCAAAAAGCTGATTTAAGTGGATTACAAAACATAAAAATAATGGAAGAAGATGTGGCATTAAAAATTCCCCTATCAGACAGCGCTGTCGACTTTGTTCTCCTTTATGATATCTTTTGGTATTTCCGACCAACAGAGAATAAGATGACAAATTTGTTGAAAGAAGTTCGAAGGGTAGCAAAACCAAATGCTTTAATATCTGTTTATCCAACGCATGTGGATTCAAATAGCTTAGAACATTTTAAAAATAAGATGAGAAATAAGGGTTTTATTTTGGTGAGTGAATATTCTAGACAGCTTATTCATGAGGAAAACATAGAAAGAGGAACGTTATTAAATTTCAAGAAAGTAGAAAATTATCCAGTTAAAAGATTAGAAGAGCGAATAGCTGATTTAAAAGACAGGCTTCCTGTTCATTCAATACCTCCATCCATGATTCAGGAATTAGAGGAACTTGAAGAAGAGCTTGAAAGGATCAAAGGGAAAGAAAAATGAATTTGGGGGCTAATAGAAAATATACTCTTTGAAGAAAGGGTGGAGAGAGAGTGGTACGAAAGAGGATCAGTATGAAGAAAATCCGTGACCTTATCAGGATCAAGGAGACTACCGCTATTCGAGACAGGCAAATTCCCAGAGTATTGAATGTTACAGGTGCAGTGGTTGAACGATACCTAAAGAGTTATTATGCAAATGGGTCAGATATCTGAGAGTATATTAGATTTTAACTCTGTATTAAAAGTACTTTACAAAATTTTTATATAATTTTATAAATTGCAAGATGACTGAACTAAGAATGAAAGGTAGTTTAACATGGGAAAAGTGGTGGTAAGCTTACAGGATAAGGATATTCAAGAGCTTAATGAGATAATCATGGACAGGGATGGGGAGAATGCTTTGAAGTTTATAAATGATAAGATTCTATCACAGGTGCAGCGTCAACAAAAAAGGAAATTAGACGTCGATGGAAAAACCCATCTATAATATATTAAAGACTTAGACTTGTAAGGGTAACCGAGCTTAACCATAGATTCAAAGGGTATAAGATAATTCGTGCCAGAATTAAAAGTGGGGAGAACTTTCCTGAAGGATACTTTACATACATCTATTATTATAAGGTGGGAAGAGTCACTAGGGCGAATGGAAGAAAGCCCAGGCTTATAAAAAAATTTAGTATATCACCCGTTTCTGAGCAGTCTATTCGTGAAGTAATTGCAAATATCGATCTAAGTGCGTCGAACGACAATGATTTACATATAAGAGTAAGCGGATAAATTGTTGTTAAAATAACCGAAGTTTTATTTAAAAAAATCAAATTATACTCACCCCATTATGCGCGGGACCTGTCATTACATTTTAAGGTGTTCAGTGCCCTCTCGAAGTATTCGGATATCTGATGAGAAAGCCCCAGTACTTTTTGCAAATCATCGGCAACTTCATCTTGATGGGCTTCTCTCGCTCTTTGAATCCATTTATGGATATCCTTCTCATGTTCTCTATTGTGTTTCAACAAATATGGTAATCCAATCTCTAGTTTTCTTACGTTTTCATGATGATATTCATCCATCTCCTCTAAGCTCCTTGCTTTTTCTTGAGTATCACATAGTTCTCGATAAGATCGACCTCGCTTATATAGTAACCTCTCAGGTCTTTAATCTCGCCCATGAGCGACCGGACATGAACATTTTCATCGTCTGAACTCACCTGTTCGGCTTCTTCTATCACTAGCTTATCTTGTTTCTTTTCCTCGAGATATACGTTTGAGAGGCACATAATCCCTCCTTCTCAATATCCATGGAGGATACCTTTAATATGCAAGAGCAAATGTTCCTTATTACTATCTAGATCGTCCAGCCACCCATAATTCGCATCATTTTTAGAGTCCAAATCTTTTATATAAGGTTTAATGTCTAACAATGGAGTATTGTCAAATACATCTAATCCTGAGGTAAAAATTTCATTATTAACTATCTTCTTTATACGAACGATGCTAATGCCTATAGGGTTTGGGCGGACAGCAGTTCTACTTGCGAATAATCCCACCTTCGTACCCGGGGTCCAGCGGGGACTTACGATCATAGAGGGACTACGGGTAAGACGATGTATATAATATATAGCATACATATACCTAAAACTTTTAAGATCAACAAGCCCATCGGCATATTTTTCGTCTATCACGATACGAAACTCGCCTTCATCCTCATCCACTGGCTGATAAGGTGCATTGTCAATATACGGTGTTCGAATCACGCCAATCTGCTTAAACTTAAAATTTGCAGACATCTCTCGATTCCTTTATAGCATTTCTTTTCATTTAATGTACTAGTTTTAAAAGTTTTAGTGGATCACGGGAGTCCCTTTTTATCTTGTTGGTCTTTTAGTGGATAGTTTTTATAGCTCTCTCAATAATTGTGATACCTTTTCATTTGCCTTTTCCATCTCGCTTTTGGCCTTTAGCAGGCTGTTGTAGATCGTATCGTTTTTTAGCTCCTGTGCTTTCTGTATCCATTTTCTGAGTTTCTCGCTATCTTGTTTGTTGTGCTCAACCCAGGAGGACAGGATAACCTTGAGTCTTCCTTTCTCATCTGTTGGAAACCTCTGGATAACCTCTTGAACTTTTGACCTGATCATCTGTTCAGGAACTGCTCCGAGCAGTTCGTCAATCTTCTCTCCGTCCGCGAAGAACATTTGCATTGGTATACTCATAACCTGATATTTTGTTGCTGTTTCTGGGTTCTCATCGACGTTGATCTTGCAGAATTTGAAATTCTCATATTCCTCTGAAAGCTTATCATATATGGGGGATACCATAATGCACGGTCCGCACCATGGTGCCCAAAAATCGACCTCAGTGGGTAGCTCTGATTTCAGAACTTCTTCCTCAAAGGTTTGGTCGGTGATTTCCACCACCTTGCTCATAACGCCTCCTTTATCAGTGGTTACCAGCTTCCATTGTCACCGGCAAAGTTTATTTCACGCCATATTGATTATTTATACTGACGGATTTATTCTTTAATACCCAGATAACGTTCGACCTCCATTGCCGCCATACACCCTTGTCCCGCGGCCACGACTGCTTGTTTGTACTCGCGGTCACAAACGTCCCCACAGGCAAAAACTCCATCCGTCGATGTCCTGGTACACCCAGGCCGAACGAGGATAAAGCCCTTCTCATCCGTTTCGACCACGTCCTTGAATACTTCTGTTTTCGGCTCGTGCCCTATAGCGACGAAAATCCCTTCGCATTCTAGCTGAAACGTCTTACCCGACTCGGTGTTCTTCAGTCTTGCTCCGGTCACAAGGTCGTTGCCCAGTATCTCCTCCACGATCCACGGTATCATCCATTCGATCTTGGAATTCCTTTTCGCTTTCTGCACCTCGATCGGATCGGCCCGCAGATACTCACGCCTGTGTACAACAGTCACCTTTGAGGCGAACCTGGTAAGGAACACTGCGTCCTGCATGGCCGCGTTTCCTCCCCCTACCACAATTACTTTTTTGTCTTTATAGAAAAAACCGTCGCAGGTAGCGCATCCTGAAACACCCTTACCGTAAAACTTTTTCTCCGACGGTATCGGTAAGTGCCTTGCTTCCGCACCAGTAGCAATTATCAAAGCCCTGGTCTCAACAATTTTATTTCCAGCATGCACCTTAAAAATATCGTTGCCTTTGGAGACATGTTCGACTACTCCCAAATCAAAACGCGTCCCGAATCTCTCCGCTTGCTTACGGAACCTGTCCATCAATTCCATTCCAGAGAGTGGCTGCTCCAGACCCGGATAGTTTTCCACTTCATGCGAAACCGTAAGCTGGCCCCCAGGCCCTGGACCCTCAAATACCAGCGGAGATAGATCAGCACGCGCGGAGTAGATAGCGGCTGTCAATCCGGCCGGACCTGAACCGGCTATGACTAATTTTTCCGTGTCTCTTCTCCTTCCGCTGATGTTTTTATGCCTTTTTCAAAATGACTGCATCCTGTGGACATTCGACAACGCATTTCCCACAGCCTGTGCATTTGGCTTTGTCGATGATTGCTATGGTATCAATTTTAATTGCTGCTACAGGACAGACGCCTTCACAAAGGCCACAAGCGGTACATTTCTTGGTATTCACAACCGCTATCAGACGACGGGATACAGAATCGCTTTCGATCTGTGCAATCCTCTCGTTTATGGCCTGTAACTGTTGCTTCATTGCCTGAGCTTGAGCTTTCAATGCTTCAAGTTCTTGCTCTGGCATGATGCCTCCCACCTGTCCTTCTTGCCCGACGGAATCTTGACTGAATTGGGAGTCTGCCGGATACATACCTTGACCTAAGCCCATCCCACGGCCCATCCCTCTACCCATGCCTCTTCCCATTCCTCTACCCATACCACGACCACCGCTGATGCTTTGACCCATACCAATCTGCTGTTCCGGAAGCTGTGTGCCATCCATAGATGTAGGAGCAGCTCCAGTTCCCATCCCGAAATGGCTGACCACATTCGGAGCTTGAGTTGATGAGAGTGAACCTGATTTAAATTGTTCCACTACGTTGCGCACGTTTCCGGAGACCCCTACAATCACATCAATACCCGCCGCGTTCAGGGTTTGAAACGCGTTCGGTCCGCAATTTCCGGTCAGGACGACCTTGACATCGCGCTCAGCCATCATCTGTGCGGACTGAATGCCCGCGCCGCCTCCAAGAGCCACATTGGGGTTTGCTATGGGTTCGACATCCATTGTCTCCGTTTCGACAATCATGAAATACGCACATCGTCCGAAACGCGGGTCAACTTGATCATTCAAACTGCTCCCTTTTGATGTGACTACTATCTTCATGATTTCCTCCGTTAAAAACTAAACATTTCCTCTATATACAGTTTCAGTGACGTTTCAAACGGATTTAAGAAACAGCATGGTCTTTTCCTTGCCTAGACCGCAAAGACTGCACATATCTAAAGCCTACCGTTTGAAGCATTTTGTGCATTGCACATAAGTTTTCATTCGAAATGCCGTATTGATACGAGGATAGGGAAATACAGCGGCTATCCCCTCCATTCAGTCGTACTACTTCTGCTCTTTTTCGGCTTCGAGTTCCTGAATTTGCTTCTTGATTCCCTCAAGAGCATCTTCTAAGTATTCGGCCTGGCCCTTCAGCGCATCCAATTCCTGCTCGGGACTCGGTCTTACGCCATAGGGCGCTGTATAGGGTACAGGCGGGACTTGATATGGAGCACCATAACCGTAAGCCGTTGCTCCGTAAGGTGTTCCCCAATAGCCACCCCAACCGCGACCGCCCCGAAAGCCTAGACCGAGACCGCGTCCAAACCCACGGCCCCAGCCACGACCGAAGCCGTATCCCGGTACTGGGTTCATGTAACCCGGGACCGGATAGCCCGCGCAGTATCCGGCTGCTCTTCCTGTCATTGGTCCCATTCCAGCAGGACCGGTTCTATCTCCTCCTGGCATAATAAAACCTCCTTCTATACTATTAAAATCTGTAATCTTCACATAGTTCCCTAAACACAATTGAGTATTTTTCTACTCTTTGTAGTTTCAAAGAACAAGAGTTTCATTAAAAAGATATATATATATCAATATTTATTATATTGATAATGATAATCATTGTCAATATATTTATTAATATGAAATTATAACATTACAACAAAAGACTGAATAAATTCAATGGGGTTAAGGCAATGGAACTGAAAAAGGAATAGAAGAATATGGAAAACAGAGAATGTGAGAAAATCATCATTGTTTATGGAGAATTGAATATATAACTAATGAACTTCGAATATTTTGACTCTATGAGAAAGTACAATATCATAAGATTATTTCATTAATCGAATGCCTTGCTTAATGCTCAGAACAACATAGATATGTTGTTATTTAATAAGGAGAGTGAAATGGAATTTACAATAGCAATATCAAGCGGAAAAGGCGGGACAGGAAAGACTTTTATTGCCAGCAATGTAGCAGCTGTTCTATCGGATTCCCTCTCGGGCCCTTTGCTTAATAATAATGAGGTGTCTGGTAATAAGATAAGATACCTTGACTGTGATGTGGAAGAGCCAAACGGCCATCTTTTTTTAAAACCGGACATATATTATGAAGAAGATGTGATGCTATCATCGCCTGTAGGAGTCGATGAAAATAAATGTATCAGATGTGGGAAATGTGCAGAAGTATGTAACTACAACGCTATCGCAGTTATAAAGGAAAAAGTTTTATTTTTTAATGATCTCTGCCATGTATGCGGTGCATGCAAAATAGTATGCCCCACTGATGCTATTGTTGAAAAGGATAAAAAGATCGGCACTTTAAAGCACGGGAAAAGTGGTGAAATCGATTTTCACTATGCGCTGCTTGAAACAGCCGAAGGTGGGATGTCCCCCAGGTTGATCAAGAGGGTGAAAAACCTTATTGGGGAGGGTATCAATATCCTTGATTCTCCTCCTGGAACAGCCTGTCCGGCTGTTGAAACAGTAAAGGGAGTGGATCTATGTATTCTTGTTACTGATCCTACTCCATTTGGTATTAATGATCTGAAGCTAGCCGTTGATATGTGTAGAGAGATTGAACAGGAACCGGTTGTTCTAGTAAACCGTGCAGAGTATAGGGATGACAGTTTAAAAGAATATTGCAGGGATGCGGAGCTTGACATAATCGGTGAAATACCTGATGACCGTAAAATAGCTGAGATCTATTCTGTGGGAGATCTTGTTATAGAAAAGATTCCTGAATACAGGGATCTATTTGAAGAGCTTGCTTTGAAAATCGTGAGAAGAGCTCGGGTGAAAACTCCTGTAAGGGAAAGAAAAAAAAGAGCTGAAGCACCTGTACAGGCAGTAGAAAAAGCCACCCAGTACAGGACATATTCCGGGAAAAAGCTGAAGGAACTTGTAGTAATTAGCGGAAAGGGCGGTACCGGGAAAACCTCTCTGGTTGCCTGTTTTGCCGCGCTAGCCGGGGATATCATTATATCTGACTGTGATGTTGATGCAGCCGACCTCCATCTCATTCTAGAACCAACGATTAAAGAAAGAGGCAGTTTCAGCGGAGGAGTTATCGCTGAAATTGATCAAGATAAATGCACTCAATGCGGTAAATGTTATGAAGCCTGTAGGTTTGATGCAATTGAGAAGGTAACAGAAGTTGGGAACGAGATGTTTACCATCAATAAGACAGCCTGTGAGGGATGTGGTGTGTGCCACCTTGTATGTCAGGATAACGCGATAAAAATAAGGGATGCCGTGAACGGCGAGTGGTATATTTCAGAAACTAGATTTGGTCCCATGAGTCATGCGAAACTTGGTATCGCAGAAGAAAATTCAGGAAAGCTGGTAACCCTGGTAAGAAGTAAAAAGGATAGGTTTATCGAGGAAGTGAGTGGAGGCGATGCTCTCATAGATGGTTCTCCTGGAACAGGGTGTCCCGTCATAGCTTCCATCACGGGGGCAGATTATGCACTCATTGTTACCGAACCGACCGTTTCTGGCATTCATGATATGGAGCGTATAATGGCGGTAATAAACTTTTTCCATGTTAAATCGGGTGTCGTGGTGAATAAATATGACCTGAACGAGGAGATGACTGAAAAAATAAAGGTTTTAGCCGATGAGCATCGGTGCGATTTCCTAGGAACAATCCCTTATGATAAAAGTATCACAGAAGCGCAGATGGAAAAACTTTCTGTTGTTGAATACAAGGAAGGCCCTCTGACAAAGTCTATAAAAGAAATATGGAGTAAGGTAGAACTATTACTTGAAAATGAAACTTTTTTTCCTGAAAATTAGTATGGAGGATTTTATGGCAAAAATCGAACCCTTTGATCGGTATACTGCCCAATATGAACAGTGGTTTGAGCTCAATAAGTATGCCTATGAATCAGAGATTTTAGCTATAAAGGCACTACTTCCTGCATCTGGTGAAGGTTTTGAGATTGGAGTCGGGAGTGGGTTGTTTGCCAAACCATTTGGTATAAAATTCGGCATTGATCCCTCAGAAAAGATGAGGGAAATCGCTCGAAAGCGTGGGATTGATGCAATAGATGGAATAGCGGAGTCTCTTCCCTATGATGATTCACGGTTCGACTTTGCTCTGATGGTTACGACAATATGCTTTTTGGACGATATAGAGGCTGCATTAAAAGAAGCGCATAGAGTAATAAAACCGGGTGGTTCTCTCATAATTGGTTTTGTGGATAAAAATAGCGCTCTCGGAAAACAATACCTGAAGCACAAAAATGAAAGCCTATTTTACAGGATAGCTACATTTTACTCGGTAGATGAGGTTGTCTTTTTCCTCAAAAAAGCTGGTTTCAGAGATTATACCTTCACTCAAACAGTTTTCCATTATTTACATGAAATTCACGCAGTTGAACCAGTAAAAAAGGGGTATGGAGAAGGTTCATTCGTTGCGGTGAGGGCAATAAAATAACAAATTAAGGATTTTGTACCATAGCAATTATTTCAATGAGATTGTAAAGAAAACAGCGCCATTTTACTGATAGAGGAGAGAATAAGTGGCGAAGGAAAGGCACAGAGTTACTTTTGAGCCGGAAGGGAAAAAAGTGTGTGTTCTTGATGGCACTACCATATAAGAAGCCACCGGTAAAGCAGACATTATAATTAAATCCGATCTCAATCCCCAAACAAGTGATGGGGCAATAGAGAAAGTGGTGATAAATGAATATGAAATTGAAATAAATACTATTGGAAATGCTGCCGGGGAAGGGGCTAAGATGGTGTTGCTTCAAGATACTTCATTCCTCGCTCCGCCAGTGCTTCAATCATATATTTCCCAAAGCCTCCTGAAATGACCATATCAACCTTTTCATCGGCAAGCATCTTCTCAACTCCAAAACCTTCCCCGCCACCTCCCCTTTTGAACGGGTTTGAGACAGTTTCCAAAAATTCAGATTTTTCATTAAATATCAAGTAATATGGTGCTCTCCCGGCCTCCATACTTATCTGGGAATTTTCCTTTTTTTAAGAGCAGCAACGGCTATCCTCATTCTTTCTCTCTTTTTTCAAGAAGTAACTTATCAACACAAAACCCATTTATTATCGAAAATATAACGATATAAATAGTAAGGATAGCAGTAAAACTGATTCCAAAATAGAAAATCATCATCGGCATTAAAGGGATTTTAACTGCTCTGTTGTATAGAAACGTGGCTATAAACGAATCTTTCATTCCTTTTTCTTTCAAATCGCTTAAAAGAGGGTATCATAAATAGATAGGTCCAGTTGAGAGTATACCTCCAAATATTGCAATCAACCATCCTTTAACTCCTGCCCCTTTTCCAGGGTCCACCAACTTTATCCAGAATTTTTCTGATCATACAATACTCACTGTAATTGAAGTCAGTACTGCGATTATAACAGCCAGTATAAAACTCACGCTGTTTCTTACAATTGCAAACTTTTTCCCAAGCATTAAACTCTCTGCAGGGAGCTGTACCATTCCAACGGTCACCCAACCGACAATAAAAGCAGTAACCGCCAGAAGGCTAATCCCCTGTTTTAAAAGCTCACCCCCTATAATATAGCTTGTCAACGGATTTCCTGCCGCCACACTTCCAATTACTGCTCCTAATATAGGGTCTAGAATTTCATTTCCTGTAAAGACAAAGTGAAGATATTTTTTCGGTAGAGAGGTAGTAATAAGACTTATAAGTAATAAACTGCCTATTAAGACGGGAAAACTCATCTTAAAGCTGTTGAAAGTTATAACTGCCGCATGTTTGTACTTTTTTAAATTCATTTTAGCCTCCATCTAGTAAAGGTGATCATTTGTTTCATGGATTGAACTCGGGTTCTGGCTCATTCAGCTTCTTCACCTTTATTTTTTTATGTTACATACTTCCTTATCCTTTTACAATTAATTCTTACAGAAAAGCCTTTCTCTGAAAGAAAAAGGAGAATGCGGAACTATTGGCAGTATCAATTGAATATAGTCAATCCGATTTAAACTGTGCAAG
>Ga0209636_10008279_pt1 | contig 10591 bp, 8 predicted proteins | sample DeeMarSWOR152_54_FD_187464 | JGI IMG/M metagenome (GOLD analysis project Ga0209636, IMG submission 187464) | Marine sediment microbial communities from White Oak River estuary, North Carolina - WOR-1-52-54 (SPAdes) (version 2) | ecosystem: Environmental > Aquatic > Marine > Intertidal zone >... | reverse complement strand
CTAAAGAGTATGACATAGCAACAATTAAGCCGAAGACAGCTGCAGACATTGTGTCCAAGGGTCCCTTTTTTCCCATTACCAGTGAGAGCAGATAATCACAAGCTACGGCGACTAAAACCGAAATTGCGGATATTATAAGTGAGTCGAGACCAAATGAAATGAAAGATACAGCTGCGAGAATGCAGAGGGCGATGAACGTGTATTGCATTAGAAGATCCTTTGTCATCGGGCAAGAAACAGATGCTTGTTTTCCCATTTTTGTGGCTTCCTTAAGTGAGTGCTAGCTTCTTGGCACTCCAATATATTAAGCTATTGTAAAGACTTTTATTTGGTTTCATTCAAGCTGAATATGGATCGAATAGTGAAGTAAATGAAGCGTAGAACGATCGTAGTTGTTTTTCTCGGTTCTATCCTTATCTTTCTTCTTTTCTTGAGTATCGATCTCGTCGAGAATCCTTCGGGGTCTGACTTTTTTTTCGGGGTTGATGCTGTTTCTGAGAGTGTGGAGGACGTTAAGAGCCTTATTGACGAGGTTAAATCTTATACGAATCTCATTGTGATAGGGAGCACGGAGATAACTGAAAACGTTTCAAGGCTCGATGAGGTCTGCCAATATGCCTACGAGAGCGGGCTTCACTTCATGCCTTATATGCATATAAGTGCGGCTTTTCCGCAGCCTCAATGGGTTGCTGACGCTAGGCAGCGGTGGGGTGACCGTTTTGTCGGGTTATACGCGTTCGACGAGGCTGGGGGCCACCAGATAGATTGTGCTCGTCCCTTTATGTTGGTGGAAGAGGCTGATAACTACACGGATGCAGCTGACAAGTTTGTTGGGCTATTAGGCGAGTATCTGAGGCATTATACCGACTACTATATTGCTGCTGGGGAGTTCCCCCTTTTCACTGCCGATTATGGGCTCTACTGGTTCGACTACAAAGCGGGCTACGATGTGGTTCTTTGCGAGTTTGGATGGAACCATAGCAGGCTGTTGAATGTCGCGCTCAACAGAGGCGCAGCAAAGATGCAACACAAAGAGTGGGGGGTAATCATCACTTGGACCTATTGGAGCCCACCGTACATCGAGTCGGCAGATGAGCTTTACCATGACATGGTTTTAGCCTACGTCAGTGGAGCCAAGTACGTGGTCGTTTTCAACCGCCCAATGGAGTCGCCGCGTGGAGTATTGACCGAGGAGCATCTCGATGCCATGAAGAGATTTTGGAGTTACATCCAGGTGAACCCTCGAAGCCGTGGGATTGACGCGCCGACGTCTACTCAGACGGCCTACGTGATGCCGAAAGACTACGCGTGGGGCTTTCGAGGCGTGGAGGACAAGATTTGGGGGCTTTGGGTCGATCAACTATCGATAGAAATCGGGACGGATCTGAACTATCTCCTGCACACCCATCACATGGGTCTAGACATCATCTATGACGACCCACAATACTACAGCGAATTTCATCGTTATAGCAAGCTCATCTTCTGGAATGGAACTATCGTAGGTGGAAAGCCAGAATTATAGGCTGGAGAGCCAAGTTCTCAATTTTTGACAAGGTGTTCGCTTCAACATAGATCAGAAAAGAACGTGATGTTGAAAGACGATTCGTGTGAGGTTTAGGCGTGCGCTATAGTTCCTACACCTATGATTGTTAGGCGCCGTAGATGTATTCTGTTTCTCTTTAGGAAAGAAAAAAAGAAAGGGGGGGTTATTTGCGTCGTTTCATGTAGAGATATGCTACCACTAAAATTATTACAATAGCTATGATTGCAACGGCCGCGTAGACGTACTCTATTGGTATGCCTTCTTCCAGCTCCTCGCCGTTCTGTGGTGGTGCTTCTGGGCCGACCACTTCCAGCGAGTTAAGGTCGCCATAGGCGTAGGTGTAAGAGATGTGGGACAATTCTTTGCCCTCGTACCAAGCCATCCATGTCCAATTGCCGGCCTCGGTGGGGGTGTAAGTGACACTGAAGAGGCCCTTTGCGTCAGTTGTTGTGGTTCTGTTGATCATCGTTTGATTAGGTCCGCTGAAGGTTACGATTATGTCGGCATCTGCTATTTGTGGGTAGTAGGTTTCGCTGTAGTCTGGCACGCGCTCATCGGCGTAGATCATTGGGACGCGTAGTCCTCCGGTGATCGTGACGGTTTCGTTGACAAGCATTTTTGCGCCTTTGCTGGAAACTGCCCAGATGTCTGTGCACGCCTCGTGGGTATCTGCGAAGCAGTAGAGGGTGAAGTCGTAGGATCCAACGTATAGTCGGCCTTCGTAGATGGCCGGAGCCCCGTAAATCTGCCCCATAGTCGTGTATGAAGATACAGGACTTCCATCTGTGGCATCAAGGGCGTTGATGGAGTAGACGTCGCAGCCATAGTAGATCCTCACGCCGTCTTGGGAGTCAGCGCAGATCAGTGGGGTATAGACTTGACGGCCAGTCCATTGTGCCCATACACGTTCTACATACGTAGAGTTCACAATGACCCATTCAGCTGCATACATTCCTTCAGGTATGTATATTGTACCATACGTGCCGTTCCAGCGATACGTTGGAGGATGAACCGCAGGTGTTGACCCGCCGTATGCGTAGGTCAAGCCCTCGTCCCAGAGCAGAGAACCATCCGTTATGTTGTAGCCGCGCATGTGCTGCTGGCCAAAGAGGCCGCCGGTATGCGCGCTGGCGATTATCATGTCCATCTCTTCAATCACTGTTGGAGTGCCCGACATATATCTATTCGATGGAGTCAACGTCGCGTTCCATATCTGGGTTCCAGCTGCAGCGTCTATGGCGTAGAGTCTTCCGTCCCCAGACGCTATGTAGACTACGCCTTCAGAGACGATGGGCGAACCCCCGAGTCCGGATTCTGTATCGGACACTGCATACGTCCATTCTACAGTTCCGTCCGCGGTGGTGGTGTCTAGGCAGTAGAGGTTGCCGTCCATGGCTCCGACGTAGAGCATATCGTCAACCACGATGGGTGAAGAACGTATTTGCACCATCGATGACCACAGCGTATCGGCTTGCAGTCCTCCGGCATAGCGTTTCCAAATTTGGGCGCCAGAGTCAGCGTCTATGGCGTAGATGTAGCCGTCGTCAGCACCTGTGTAGACTGTGTCGCCCACTATCGTGGGTGTTGAGGCGACTCTATATCCAGTCGGGAATTTCCAGATCAAGGTGCCTTCGTAAGCGTCGACGCAGTAGATGTGTTTGTCATAGGATCCGAAGTATACTTTGCCGTCGGCAGCGACGGGTGAACCCGTTAGGGGGCCGTCTGTCTCGTAGGTCCATGCTGGTTGGCTAAGATCCGATGGCGCGTACTGGCCCACGGCTGCGCCGTCATTACCAAGGGGGCCGCCGAATTTGTCCCAAGGCTCTGTATTCTCGCCGAGGCAATATACGGAACCGCCGCGTATGAAGTAGAGGTTCCCAAACGCGATCATGGGAAGCGCAATGTTGTAGGGGACCTTCCATATCACTTCTCCAGTGAACACGTCAAAGCATGTAGTGCTATATCCCGGGCTCACCCAGCCTGCAACTGAAGACCCTTCTGATTGGTCACTTGTAGACACGTAGAGTTTGCCGTCAGCCACCGCAGGGACGGCGTAGGTAATGGTGTAGTGTGCAGGTTGCTTCCATCGCATTTTTCCAGTTTCAGCGTCCCAGGCTGCAACGTAGCCAGGAAGCGCCATGCACTTGTCAAAGTAAAGCCCGTAAGCTGTAGCGCCACCGAAAGCGAAGAACCCTCTCTCTCCTTGATCTTCGTCCCATATGATTGAGCCGTCCTCGGCGTCGTAGCAGGTGACTCTTGTGGACGACGCGGCATGGTATACTTTGCCATCGTGATAGGTTACGCTGTAGCCGCTGTTTCCGATTTTCCAACTCCTCCACTTGAGTTGTCCAGTCGTTGCGTTTATGGCATAGATTTCGCCCTCTCCGTACCCGCCGAAGAAGCAAAGCCCGCCGCCGGAGCCAAGGGCTTCGAGTCCGGTTGGCGCTCCCCAAGTCCACGCTATCGTCGCGTTTGCGGGAGGGTTTGAGCAGTCGAAGGCAACAGCCATATGTTGATTTGTCGTTAGATTCCGCGCGGCTGAGATGAGGAGTTTGTCTTCATAGTCGTAGAACCCAGCCCAGTACAAGACTTGTCCAGCCACAAGGCCGCTCAAGCCATGCACGGCAGGGTTGATAACGAATTCCGACACGAAAGTTCCGTTTTCTAGCGTGTAGAAGGCTACCCCGTTGAACGTAAGCCAGCCCAAGTGCGTATCGTCGACTTTAAATACCGAACCAGTTCCGAACCCCAACGGCCCTCCCCCAACAATAGGGGCTTCCCATATAATGGAACCGTCGAAGGGATCAAGCGCACAAACGGTATCCGGCCCGGAAGTACCATACGTGATGATTTTTCCATCCATGGCCGTTAGTGGACCTCCAGTGACACTTCTTCCTCCTGATCGTCTGGCTGTCCACAGCACATCAGCTCTGTTCGGTCCAGGTCCCGGATTAAACCGTGTATTCTGGCTGTCATACCCTTGAATCGGCCAGTCGTATTGCATGATGTCGCCGTAGGGTTGCCCAGTTATGGGATCAACGTGTTCGCTCTGAGCCACACTTGGAATGTTAACTGTAGTTATGGGAGAGCTTGGTCCGATGAAAGGCGAAGAAACTAACAGAAGAGCTAAAGCTAGCGTAGCTATTGTAAAGATGCGTTTTGACGTCTGCATTTTTCTCGATTTTCTCCTAAGCTATATTCTGCAGTATGATAGTACGATTTCAGAGATTATTTAACATTTGTGCCAAAGAGAAAAAAAGAAAGGGGAGAAAGAGGGAGATCATTTGCGTCGCTTCACGTAGAAGTACGCTACCCCTAGGACTATGACTATAGCTATGACTGCAACGGCTGCGCAGCCGTATTCTATCGGTATGCCTTCGCTTTCTTCTGGCGGCGCGCGCGCAGGCGAGCCTTCAGACGCTTGAAAACGCTGCCAATGCGGAAAACGTCGGGCTTGCCTACCAAATCAACCTTAACCGCATTGTAGTCGCAAGCTATATAACATTCCAAGCATTTGGTGCATTCAGAAAGTGATCCTTGATCAACCAAGTTAATGTCTACTGGACACACTTTTTCGCACTTTCGATCATCCATTGTGCGGCAGAAAAGGCAAAAATCTAGACGAGCATCTTCACAATCTTCAGGACACCCCTTCATGACACACTTGTCTTCCTTCACCCTCGGTTTGATGAACGGATTCAAGGCACCAATAGCGCCCAGAAGCGCTCCTACGGGACAAATGCGCTTGCACCAGTACCTCCTCTCTCGCAGGCTTAGAAGGGTCGCTACTACTGGCACCGAAAACATCTCAAGCCACCACACAAACCACGCTCCGGTAATCGTCATCATGGTCTTAAGATGGATCATGCCCCGCGACACGATTCCTATCGGACACACAGCACAGAAGACAGGAAACTTCAGAACCGCAGAGCCAACAAGCGCTGACGCCAAGACGCCGTTCGCCACAACGCCCTTTACCTTAGGCAGGGGACACAACGGACACCCCAGACGTCTCCTATGCTCCGTAGGCTTCTCCTGCCTCCTCCGTAACGCTCTCTTGGTCCGCCTAGCCTCCACTTTCGGGAGAAACCTCTCGACAATTTTGTCGAAGCCATCTATCATGGTGCCGATCGGGCAAACCCAACTGCAAAAGACGTTTCCCAACAAGACTGTCAAACTGACGAAGAGAAGAATGGCAATGATAGTCGGCATAAGAAGCGACTGCGCAACCTGACCCGATAATACAACCTGCAACCCACCGAAGGGATCCATGATCCAAAAGCCCGGCGTTGCATCACCATAGTAACTAAACCACACGCTACAAGGTGCCTGCGTACTCAGCACCGTAATGGGTGATTCAATGTAGGTGAATCCAGACACATGATTAGCTGGCTTTGCGTAGAAGAAGCTACTCACTACCACCAGTTGGCCCCGAGGTATGTAGGCTACAGGCACCATAAAAAGGAGGAAGAACGCGGCCTTAATACCCCATCTTAAGTATCGTAAGCTCCTTTTCCACCGTCTCCTATTCGCCATCGAGCTCGTCATCTTTTCTTACTTCATTCATTAACTGCGCGCTACCTGGAAAAATCTTGTTTTTCATCAATGTCTGTTCTCCTGATCTGCTGCCTTCCTTCGTGAAAATATGACATGCGGCATTCTATTAAACCTTTGCAGTGTATGTTATCGGAAAGCACGTTGGCTTGAAAGCCCAGAAATGGTCCAAAAACAGAACGCTCGAAGGGACACAAGAGTTATCAAGTCGGGAAAACTTTACCAAGCTTGACGGTGCCCCCCCATGACGATCCTGCGGGTCCTCAAAAGCCTGATATTATTCCTCACCACCCTTCCGGTGGGAAAGCTGGGAAAGGCGGAGCCCAACCACTTCCTTCAAGACCCCGCAGACTTCATGTTTCTCTTCCCCCTAATCGGCGGCCTAATAGGCCTCATCGCTGGATTATACAGCTTTGGCTTATACCGCATCTTGCCAACACTCTTTCTCGGAGCAAAGACGCTGCTTCCGATCAGAATTCTACACGATATCCTTGATTATCCTCTTCTCATCAAAGTGCTAGTGGGCCTGATGACGCTGGCATTCATCCTCGTCTTAACTGGGCTTAGTCACACGGACGGTCTGATTGACGTAGGCAACGCCTTGGGCTTGAGAGGGTCCACCGAGGAGAGGAGAAGGATCGCTCACGCTTGGGTTGTCACCTCCTACGGGACCTTAGCCTTCTTCCTCGTCATGATCCCAACGTTTCTCGCCATCTCTCTCCTCAGTCAACATGCGATCCTTCAATGCCTCATCACCTCTGAGGTGTCGGCGAAGCTCGCCATGGTGACCTGTGCTTGGCTCGGCAGGCCTGCACGCGAGGGATTAGGGGTCAACTTTGTTAAGGCAATGAGAAAGAAACACCACCTCTACACCGTTGCGTTGATTCTCGCCGGCACCCTATGTTACATCGCATCGGGCTTGCCAGGTCTGGCAGTCGCTTCCTTGGGCGTGGGCGTCGGATTGTTAATGGTTGTCTTTTCAAACTGGTTGTTTGGTTGGATGACCGGAGATGTCTTTGGCACGGCGAACGAGCTCGCGCGAGCCGCTTCGTTAATTTCTCTAGTGGTGCTTTAGGGTTGAGCATGGTTACCTTGATAATGGCTGGCGGCAAGGGGAAACGATTCGGAGGAAAAACCGAGAAAGCCTTAACAAAGCTCCTCGGCAAGCCCTTGATCCAATGGGTTATCGAGGCCACCAAGGCCGCAGAGAAGATTTCAGAAGTTTATGTGATAGCGACAGATCAAACTCCCAAAACCCTGGAGGCGGTCTCCAACATTGGCGTCAAGGTCATCAAGACAGAAGGAAAAGGGTATCACGAAGACCTTCAGCAAGCAATCTTGGATTCTGGCATGGAATACCCAGTTTTAGCCATCTCAGCCGACATGCCCCTCCTAACAGGAGAGTTCCTCGATCACGTGATCTCCCACTATTGGAAAGCTGGGAAGCCCGCCCTAACCGTACTGGTTCCCATCGAAGCGTGCAGACGGCATGGCGTAGAGCCCACGTCCCTCTACCCATACGACGGCAAAAGCTATGCCGTCTCCGGGCTAAATGTCGTGGACGGACGAAAAATCTCGGAGGGCGAACAGGAGCAGGAGGTTTTAATTTCGGATAGGATAGAAATCGCGATCAACATAAACACACGGCAAGATTTGAAGGCAGCAGAAAGATATCTTCGAGAAAAGAATTGATGAGCAGGGTATCCGATGGGCGCGGTAAGAATCCTTAAGGATCTTCTAACATTTCTAACCATTCTACCAGTCCAAATGGATCAAGATACACTGGGCAACTCAGCCAGATTCATGTACCTCTTTCCATTGATAGGCGGTCTCATTGGCGTCTTATCCGGTCTTGTGGCACTCGCCTTGTTCCACTGCCTCCCGAGCTTGATTGCTGCTTTTCTAACCCTCTCATTCACGTTGCTTCTAACCGGGCTCCACCACATGGACGGGCTTCTCGACTTCGGAGACGGCATCATGTATTATGGGTCAGCTGACGAGAAAATCCGCGCTATGCATGATGTGAATACGGGGGTCGGAGGTGCAACCTTGGGATTACTAGTTATCATATTAACAGGTGCCTGCATCGCCTACATTCCCAGTCCAATCCTCTTCTTCTCCATCCTGTCCTGCGAGATCTCGGCGAAATTGGCGATGGTAGCGACAGCAACGTTCGGAGAAGTCGTTGAAAAAAGCTCAGGTGCACCTTTCGTCGAGACCATGAAAAGGAGATGGCTCCTGGTTCTCTCCTTTGCCTTATCCGCGTTGCTGTCCATCCCCGGTTTGCTCTTTCTCGGGGTGCTCGTACCGCTCACCGGAGTTGTCGCCGGTCTGGTTACCGCTTGGATCGCGAATAGACATTTCAAGGGCGTAACAGGAGACGTCTTCGGAGCCACCAACGAGTTAGCCAGGCTAGCCTGCCTGATCTTCGTTCTAGTCTTATCGAAGTACCCTGCCCTATACTGATGGAGGAGCAAGGTGCTGCCGTTGTTTGAGCCATTTCTCGTGACACACTGTTAGGCAAGAGAAGTGGCAGTCCATCGGTTCACATTTGGTTCTATCAGGATGCCCACTTCCAGTCAATGCCTCCTTTGGACAAGCCTCAAGACACAGATTACAGTCGGCGCAGGGGTCCTCGTCACAGGGGCCATCTGGCTCCAGTGGCGCGTCCGTAATTATCATAGATAGGTACACATTTGGACCGTATTGGGGAATGATGAGGAGGCTATTCTTGCCGATGCGTCCAAGTCCGGCTGAGACAGCGGCATCATGCAGTCTACGAAAGACCGTGTGCCATCGACCTTGATGGACGAGCGAGACATCAACGAAAGGCCGTGTATGGAGCTCCTCATATAGATAGCGGGGCTTGCTCGCTGTCAGAAACGAATGCGCCTTGTACCCTTTGGCGCTCAGAAATTGCCTCAATTCTTTGTCGATGCGAGTGAGTCGCCTTTCCATCCGACTGTACCAGCTTTCTTCGAAAAGGTCGCTAACCCCCCTGTATTTTGCAGCGTACACCACAACAGCTTTGGCATCGGACAAGATCCTCATAGGCCTGTCCCTAATCGGTATGTCATCGAAAACCCTAGAATCCGCAATTCCTACAAAATCAACGTGATTCCGAAAGGCCACCTTCTTAAGCTCTTGGGTTAACGTCCTATCATGTACTGCCATATCCAATTCTCCTCGATCTCATGATGGATTTCTGCTTTGCTTCATGCATTTGTTCGTTTCTTCACGATCTCATAGCTCTTAATATCAAGGAACCAACACCCATCTGTCAACGTCTTTTCGAAATCATATATTCTCAAGCGTTTCCTAAACAACGGGCCATCATAGACGAAAGGTATGGTACTCGCCCAATTCGCCACAAAGGTTGAAATCGATTTTTTCCTGAAGCTTCTCCAAGTCTTCTACGAAGACCTCATCTATTTTGCGCCCCAACCACTCCTTGCCAAGTAGGTCGGCTTTCACCTTGACTATCAGCGCTTCAAACCCCTCGTTTATAAACCAACTGAGGATTTGCTTCGGATCTTTACCCCACAGGGGCTTCACCGGTTTGATCCCTGATTCGCTGCAAACTCGATCAATCCAACCCTCATGGAGTGGTAGGGGTACGTCTTGTATATCCCCGAAGACAGCTCCTTCTATACCCTTCTGCTTCAGCTCACGAATTGCTTTCTTAAATTCTCGTTCATGGGTGTCCGGAGTTACTATCCTTTGAATGATCGGGATGCCAACCGTCTGCGATTGGGCGCGGGCTAGTGTGGGGTCTATCCCATGACCTACGCACCTTCCATTCTTGGATACGAAGTTTAGAAGGTGTGAAACCTCAAAGCCCTCTGAGATCGCCTTGTAACATGCTAAGCAGCTCTCTTTGCCGCCGCTCCACGACATGACAAGCTTCATAAGCATGACATCCACAACTTTACTCGAAATACCCATTAGGGCATTGCTTTGACCACACGAGACCCCAATGCCCTTTCCGATGCTTGAGCCAATCTGACGGACGAGACAAGAGGGTCCACATCGGCGGGGTGGTTGTAATGAAGGCTATCTCAATCTGCGTCATCCGTTCTGTCCTTCGATTTATATTTCGAGGTAATGTCTGATGTCATTTTCAAGTTCTCAACTCCCGTGGCCATAGGTGCGATGGGCGTAACCTGAGGTCTGTCCAGAACTGAGTTTGTCACATGTGATTTGACGCCGTAGACCGACTCTATATTTTCTTCGGTTAATACGGATTCTGGAGTGCCAACGGCATATATGCAACCCTGTTTGAGCAAGACCATCTTATCCGAGAATCTACTTGCCAAGTTCAAATCATGCATTGCCATTATGACAGAGAGTTGCCTGCTTCGAGTTAAGTCCTTGATTATGCCGAGCACCTCTAGTTGATGCTTGATGTCAAGATTGCTCGTTGGCTCATCCAGAAGCAGGATCTGAGGTTGCTGAGCTAGGGCTCGAGCAACGATCACTTTCTGCTGCTCGCCA
>Ga0209636_10008278_pt1 | contig 10592 bp, 14 predicted proteins | sample DeeMarSWOR152_54_FD_187464 | JGI IMG/M metagenome (GOLD analysis project Ga0209636, IMG submission 187464) | Marine sediment microbial communities from White Oak River estuary, North Carolina - WOR-1-52-54 (SPAdes) (version 2) | ecosystem: Environmental > Aquatic > Marine > Intertidal zone >... | reverse complement strand
TATCACCCTGGTCACTGGGCAGTTATTATCATCAGATGGTACATTTTGATATCTTCCAATAATTGCTATTGGTTCTGGTTGGGATAAATTTTCAGAACCATTTTATGTTTCGTTGTTTGGTTCAGGAGAATACGAAACTAAAAAAATCTCAAATCTCAAATGATAAATAACAGACAATTACCAATATCCAAAAAATTCAAAGTTCAAACAAAAAAAATCGGGACATTGATTTATTTTGGTCATTTAAAAATTGGATATTGAAATTTATCACTCCAAAGGGTGGACAGGTTTGGAATTTGGCGTTTGATTTTTGGATTTTTCCACTGGTTAACCATCAAATTTTAAGCAGACACCTTTTTTCCTCAACGAACATAGGTCTTTGCCATATTTATTTTTACTCAAAAATTTATGACTTGACTTTATAACAAGAAATATTTATCTTATATAAAACATTTACTTATCACCTATAGTTAATAAGGACGATGAATATGACATTTATAAAAAATGCTTGACTTTAAGTTTCAAATTATTTGATATATAAAATGTATTAATTAAATCAACGAATGAGGATAATCATGGAAAAAATGTTAATTGAAGTGTCAGACGAGTTAGGTTTGAAATTAACTCCCTATCGAGACAAATTAAGTGAATTAATACAACTCGGTTGGCAACAATTAAAAATTCAAGAAGCACTTACTTTATACAAACGGGGAATAATATCTTTTGAACGTGCAGCAGAATTGGCAGAACTTTCGATTCAGGAAATGATCCGACAGGCTCGGTCTTTGGGAATACAGCCCCACTGGTCAGAAGAAATGGTACAAGAGGAGTTGGCATGAAGGTAGTCGCCAATTCTGGGCCAATTATAGCCTTAGCGAAATTAGGATTACTTATCGAAAAAAATTACTCAATGAAAACGATGTGGAATTGCTATTTAATGAGATTATCTCCAGAGATGATATATGGATCGCCAAAGGATTGGTTAATAAGGTTTGGAATGAATTAAAAAAAGAGTTGAAAAAATAAACCTGAAATAAATCGAGTTGATGTTGAAAATTTGAGCCTTAATGATTAAAATTCAATTCAGTCGTAGTTATTTTTCTTTGATCAGCTTTATTCCTGTCAATTTAAATTCTGAATCCACTCTCCGCTGACAATCCTTCATTCTCCAAATAACGAGCAATCGAGTGTCTGAAGATATGCGGGTTAGTGTATTTTGTCAATGGGCACTTCAAAGTGTACTTCTGGTTGGGGTAAATTTTTAGAACCAATCTTATATTCTCATTGTTTGATTTAGGAGAATACGAAACTAAAAAAATCCCAAATCTTAAATGATAAATTACAAATAAATCCCAAAGAACCAAAAATTCAAATTCCAAATAAAAAAGTGTCGGGATGTGGATATGTTTGGGTCATTGAAAAATTGGGAATTGAAATTTATTTGTGAATTGGTGTTTGATTTTTGGAATTTTTTTTTATGAAAGCGGATCATATTTCAGGAAAAATTTCTTTGAACAGGAGAGTTAGCTTCATGCTCAAATTTTCATTCGGTGCGAAAAGAAGGTGGCGAAGTTTGTTATTCTCAGCGAAAATTTACAGAGATTTACACTCGAAAAATCCTATCATTTACAATTCATCTACCAGCCAACAGCAGCTTTTTTTGATGTTAATTCATCAATAAACCACCACCACCGTTTTCTGGGAACATTTAATTTTGTTCGTGCATTTTGCAGGGCGTGGGATCCGATTATCTCTAAAAATATATCGATCTTATGCCAGAGTTCATCGTCAAGCTCAATGATTTGCCGATGAAGTTCTGGGGACATATTTTTTACTGAATCATGGTTTTCTAAAATATGTTCCATGTTATCCCTTACGAAAAACATGTCCATAATTTCTGGAGCACTACCTTCGGGATCATGAATAAATCCCCTGTATTTACTAATTAACTGTGTTAAATCTTTCATGCTATACACCCCATTTTTTTCTATTAATTTGTTGGGCTGAAATCTGAACAGCAAAGAATTTCGATCCTTCAATCGGTTTGAATACAGTAGCGATTAAGTCTGCCTCCTCGTCGTATACAACAGCGATCCCTGAATCCTTTGAGTAAAAACCCCACTGAATTCGTGGTGGGGACGTTCGATAATATCCGTAGACCCAAATTTCAGAAGAATTATCAAGAATGACTTTTTTTGCATCTTCGTTTAATTTTTCTATTGTCGTATCATCAGGCCAGTCTCTATCGATATAAATCCGTTTTAATAGATGCCATTTATCCGTTGGTATTAAACTACCTTTCTTGTAATTGATTGATTGATGTTCTACGTCGTCATATCTCCATCTGACCAGGTGAGTACCCCAGTTTACTTTAGAGGCTTTCCCGATCACTTCACGAATTTTTTTGACCGTGATTTCTTGGTTGAGTATTTTAATAGAATTTTTTTTCATACAATAATATTAAGATGTGCCTTATTCTTCAAGAGTATAATAATTTCTAACAAAAGATGCAAGAAGATTTTAATCAGTAATTTTAGAATTATTTTGAAGGCGGCTCATATTCCAAGATCAACCGATTAGAAAGGACGATTGGGTTCATACCAAAATTCTATTCATTCTTTTAACTTTTTAATCGATCTATTCGCAACCAGTATTTTCATCTGGTCTATGGCAATTTGGTTTAATTTCGTCAACCATTTTAAACCCATCGAATTCGATGGAATTAAAATTGGGATTATGCAGTTGCTCCCATAGACCAATAAATTCAATGGTACTTCTATTTCTCATCCAGTTTTGAAGGATATAATCGCTTCTTTCTGAATCTTTATATTTTTTTATTGCTCAGCTCAGGTTTAAAGAAAATTAATTTGAAGCCTTTTTCCCAAAACGAGAGCAGCACGTTCTAATGTCTGGAGCGTGACAGATTCATTTTGGGGATCAAGTAATCTGTCAATGGCAGAACGGCTGGTCTTCATTCGTTTTGCCATTGCTGCTTTTGAAAGATTGTGTTTTTTCATTAATTCAGCGATCTGGTAGGATATCACTCGCTTTATGGCGTTCGCTTCAACTTCAGCGAGTAATCCTTCTTCTTCAAGAAAATCATCAAAGTTACTGCCTAAATATTTATTATTCATGATAATCTACTAATTTTGGTACATATTGTCAACAATTTTTATGACTGATTTACATTTTTCTTGAACGTGATTACTTTAATTTTGAGTACAGATTCAATTCTATGATAAATGTCAAGTTCCTCGATAGTAGTTGCTATTAATGTAATAAATTTTTGTTAATCGTCAATAGAAATTTTTTAAAAGATTTTTTTGGGTTGTGTGATATGGAAAAAGCAAAATTTGAAAACATCCAATAATGAATATTGGTTCTGGTTGGGATAAATTTCCAGAACCATTTTGAAGATGTTGACTTTGATTCTTTTCCCATTCTTTTTTATATCGAGAGATAGACTTGGCGGTTTAACTTATTGCCTTTATTGCTCCTACTGTTTAGTCAATTTAATGATAAAAGACCGAATAATCACTCTTTTTGTACCATGTTTAACCTGTAAGCCATTTTTATATTCTCAGAAATGTCGAAATCATACTCACCTGATTTATGTGTGGGATATTGAAAAGCAGTTCGTCCACGGTAGTCGATATGCTGCGATGTTAAAAAAATGTTGCTGTGGTGAATGATTGAACTTCAATCGATTAATTGATCTTACGGACAAATTAAATCGCTGTTTGATAAACCTCAATTTCAGAATCGAGTTTTTTCGATAAGTTGTCCGCTGCAACATCTAAATCATAATCCATTTGTAATCCCAGCCAGAACTGGGGAGACATATCAAAAAATTTTGCCAATCGTAACGCTGTATTGGCGGTTATTCTTCGTTTGCCTTGAACGATCTCATTAATTCTCCTGGGCGGTACTTTGATGGCTAAAGCTAATTGATTCTGGTTCAAGCCCATCGGTTTTAAAAATTCTTCATACAATATTTCACCAGGATGTAATGGAGGCATCTTTTCTTTGTTCATTTTAGTTTCTCCTCAGTGATAATCTACAATTTCAACGTCATAAGCATCATTTTCATGCCATTCAAAACAAATTCTCCATTGATCATTTATTCTAATGCTCATTTGCCCTTTTCGATCACCTTTCAGCGATTCTAATCTATTTCCAGGCGGAACTCGTAAATCATTTAGATTCCTTGCCTGATTTAACATTCGCAGTTTTCTAAGTGCTACTCGTTGAATAGATGAAGGGAATTTCTTAGCATAATTTCGATTGAAGATAGTTTCTGTTTCTTTGCATTTAAACGATCTTATCATATATTAAATATATAACGTTTAACGTTAAATGTCAAGTATAATTTTTTGATTTTTGAAAGAGGAAAATTAAATTATTTATATTTTTCTCTAATTCTGATGTCAATGGAAACTTCAAGGGGTATCACTGGTGAACACTTCAAAATATACCACCGTGGTCAGTGGGCAATTATTATCGTCAGGTGGTACATTTTGAAAAATTCCAATAATTGATATTGGTTCTGGTTGGGATAAATTTTCAGAACCATTTTATGTTTTCGTTGTTTGGTTCAGGAGAATCTTAACAGGAGAATATGCACTTCTTTATGAACATCAAACAAAAACAACAAAATTCAAATGATAAAAAACAAACCTGTCCGACTACTGGCGGATAAATCCCAAAGAACCGAAAATCCAAATGCGCCAGAGGACGCATCTCCGCCATTGATTGGTGAATTCAAACAAAAAAATGTAGGGATATGGATATATTTGGATCATTGAAAAATTGGAAATTGAATTTTATTTAGGATTTGGTTTTTGATTTTTGGAATTTTTTCGAAGGCGGATTATATTTCAGGGGCAAGTTCTTTGAACAGGACGGCTGAGTTGCTATTAAATTCTCATTCTGTTTTAATTGTCCATTTTATTTTTCTCTTTAAGTATTGATTCAATTTCTTTAATGAGATTTTCCAAATTGGGTCGAGTAAAACTCATTTCAGACGCAGGGATACGGTTATGCTTTATATCTGGAGGGAGTTGTTTATGATGCGGAAATGAAATTTGTAACTCAGGAGCGTCTGGATGAGGTTGAGACTCATACCAGTATAATTTTTTATCATCCTGCCAAATTTCATATCCATACCAATCAATAATGGCTGGCAATCGGTCGAATATTATCCTTTCCCGAACTACCAATCGAATTTGCTTATCAAAATGTAATTCTCATGCAACTTGGGCAAGAGACGATCCCCTTCGTACAAAAGTTAGCGTAGAATGAATAATAAATGGGAATTTATCTTTTATCGTATATAAATAGAGTTCATAATCTTCTGGAGGTCACAGCGCATTATTCATACAGCTACTCGAATTAATCCTGATAGGCTTGGTGACTTTTTTTGAATCCGTTGCACTTTATTACGATAATCAGCCTGTCGGGTAAGCCAGGTTTTATATACGCTTGCCCATTCACCAAAATCCAACACCCAACTATCATCTTCTGGCTCTTCACCGCTTATATAAGCGGCATAAAATGTCTCGGAACGAATTCCATATTTTCGTTCAAATTCTAAAAGTTCTTCTTCTAATGCATGTATATCAACCAAAATGTCTTCCAGGTTCATAGCTTGTCTCCATAACATTTAGCCTGTTTATAAATTCTTTTATAATACTTAACTGAGAATACCACTCATATAAATTTAGCAATATTTTTTATTTAATCAAGTCAAAATTTATCTTTTTTCAGATTGAAATAAATTGCAGTTTTAAAGGTTGTTGAATCTCACCCCTTGGAACAGCACAGAAATGTATTTTCTTTATTCTTATCCTCAAGGCACAGAGTTCTTTAACAGTAATTGCTATTAATGTAATAAATTTTTGTTAATTGTCAATAGAAATTTTTTAAATGATTTATTGGGGATATGTGATATGGAATAAGCAAATTTTTTGGTAAAATTATTGGTCATATATAATGGAGAGATAGGCTGTTTTGATATCCCCATATACCAATCGTCGTCTTATAATACGCAATGCCCCCAAAAACTCTGTATCTATTCCGCTTAAAAACCTTTATTCTTCAGGTAACGAGCATTCAAGTGCCTGAACATAAGCGAATTAATGTGTTTTGTCAATGAGAACTTCAAAGTGTACTACTAGTGGGCACTTCAAAATGTATCACCCTGGTCAGTGGGCAGTTATTTTTGTCAGGTGGTACATTTTGAAAACTTCAAATAATTGCTATTGGTTTTGGTTGGGATAAATTTTCAGAACCATTTTGAAGATGTTGACTTTGTTTCTTCTCCTGTTCTTTTTTAGATCGAGAGATAGCCTGGCAGTTTATCTTTTTGGATTTATTACTGTTACGGTTTGATCAATTTAGCAAGAAAAGACCGAACTTGAATAAAATCAAAATAACTGTTTGTCCCAACTGGTAATTTATTTAATTTACAGTCCTGAACGAAAATATTTAATTGTATTGGATAAATTGCAACAAAGTGAAAATCGAGAATATTTAACCATATAATCCAGCTTCTATCAATCGTAGTCGTTCCACCACTCGGTCTTCATCATTCAAATGCAAGATTTTCATCGTTACACGCCTTTCAGGAGTGATCGGTTAGATTATTGCCCCCTTCAATTCAAAATGATTTTCCCAGTTCTGAATTCGTGGATTGAACAATGGGACAAGCTTACCTGTTGTCGGATCATAAAAGGCAACATTAGGTCCCTTATAACGATTGCAGTGCATACATGCCAGGGCGAGATTGTTATTTTCCGTCTCACCACCGTGCTGGAGTGGAATAATGTGGTCAGGCTCATGCTTATGAAATGCAGCAGATTGTGGTAAACGACAATATTCACAGTTATAGTTAGCATGTTCAGAAGCATGATAATTGAGTACTTCCTGTGGTGATGGATTTGTCAGGAGGAATTGAATCGTCTCTGTAGCGGTTTCAGTCGCTAACGTCCTGAATCCCACAAGGCTCAATTCTAAAATTGTCGGCAGCCAGGAACGAATGGGTTGTATCCTTTTTGCCAGATCTTCAGGGACTTGCATTGTCAACTGAACCATGATTGGTCTCCTACTTTTATTATCTTTTGAATAATATAAAACATTTATTTTTCAATTTCAATATCAATTTTATCTGAATAGAAAATTTTTACCTATCCAGGATCACTATATAAGCTGGTATAACTTGTTATGCTTGTTTTGGTCATTGAAAAATTGGATATTGAAATTTATTTGGGATTTGGAGTTTATTATTTGGATATTTTTTCAAGATACTTCCCCCTGAAGTCTTTGGTAATTCACCCCTGGGTTCTGGGAAAAATGTATTAACTTTTTGATTTAATTTTATTATATAACGAAAAAACAAAGTAATGTTACTCAGAGGGATGTAAATTGGATAACTATATCCAAAAACTCCCCAATAGTGAGCTGCTGTTATACCAAACCGAGGACGGACAGACCAGGATTCAAATACGAATACATGATGAAACGGTATGGTTATCGCTTATCCAGATGACGGAATGGTTTCAGTGGGATAAATCGTTTATTTCTAGTCACATACGGAATTTATTTAAAGAACGGCAACTTGTGCGTGAATCAGTTGTTGCAAAATTTGCAACAACTGCCGCTGACGGCAAACTTTAACAAGTAGAGCATTTCAAAAGAAATTTTTGTGGTCGTACAAAACAAAATGCATTGGGCAGCGCATGGTTATACCGCTGCTGAAATAATAGCATCACGTGAGGATGCAAATTTGCCGAACATGGGACTCACATCCTGGAGCGGAAGCAAGCCCCGAATTGCCGATGTTGAAATTGCGAAAAATTATCTCACCCATGATGAATTAGAGGCGCTCAATCGCATTGTTTCGCTTTACCTGGATTTCACTGAATTACAGGCTTTGAAATGTAAAGCCATGTATATGCGGGATTGGATTACAAAGCTGGATGATTTTCTTCGTTTAAGCGAACGAGATATTCTCACCCATGCTGGAACGGTCAGTCATGAGCACGCTATCGAAAAAAAGTAAACGTTTTGCTGCAGCTATTAATACTCCGACTGAAACAACCGATGGCGTTTATCACGAATTTGGAATCGGGATTGGGGATCGGTTTAATATTTTGAGGGTTGATTTTGTGAGGAATGGTGTTTCTGAGAATAAGATTTTGGTTAGTTTGAATGTGCCGCGGTAAATGATGATACATCAAAAAATCAGATTTTTGGTAGTAGTAAGCTGAAAATGCCGCCTTATTTTTTAACAGAAGGCGGCATTTGTTTTAAATTTTACTCGATTTAACAAAGCTCAATTTGACAGAGTATCTTTTTATAAAGAAAAAATAACTAATACTTCTTATCTGAGTAGCGTTAATTTTTTCACAGTAGTAAAACCATCTGCCTTTAACTGGCAAAAATAAATACCAGAAGGGCATTGTTTGCCTCGAATATCCTGCCCGTTCCAGATGACTGAATGGTTACCTCGAGGTAGTTTTCTTTCTTCTAATGTATAGACTAACTCACCTCTTATATTGAAGAGTTGTATCAGCACTTCACTTTCTCTCGGAAGAACGAAATTAATTGTTGTTGAGGGATTAAAAGGGTTGGGGTAGTTTTGTTCAAGATTATAATTTAAAATATAATTTGAATCTTTAAAGTATTTTTGATCGTTTATAGCTGTTTTAATTTTCTTAACAAAGAAACAGACAGAATCAACAAACACATCATACGGAGACATGAATTTATTGCCATCAAGTTGAAAAGCAATTGTCAAGCGATCTTTTTCGCCAGGTACTAAAGCTGGTTCGACTTTGATAGTATCAATATCGTAGCGATTTGAATCGATCGTAAATTCTAAATAATGAACCGAATCAGTGTTGTCAATTTTTCCTATCATTTCTAAAAAGTGCCATTTTTCACCCTCAAGCCTATCTTGTATGCCCAAACTGACCCATTTTTCATTTTGATGTGGATCCCAATAACGCCATTGCGGCGCACCTTCACCAACATTTTGCCATTGCAGTGCCCATTCATATCTTTTCCCGTCCTGCCATTTATTCATGGTAAATTCTAAAGCTTGAATAATCGAGTTATTATCGTTGTGAGTGGTTTTGTCAAAGTGAAAATATAAGGACAGATAAAAGCTGTCTTTATCTGCTTGAGCAGGGAAATTGCGATAGCAATGCACATTTGAATATGGAATATCTCCGCCAGTGATACCACAATGAAGTGCTGTGTCATCAAGAGAAGGCTCTGAAACGTTCTCCAGAATCCACTCAGGAGTTCCTTCACAATAAATCCCCCAATAAGAAATATCATCTTCCAAATTCAGGCTATCAGTTGGGCTATCATCTAGCGGATCGCGATGGTCTCCTAGAAAACCATAGAGTGTCCCATCATTTGAACCAATATATAGTTGCCCATCTTTACCGATAGCAGGAGAGGATGTAATGCCTTCTCCAGTTTTATATTTCCACTTTAGGGTACCGTCAGGTTTGAGGCAATAAACAAAGCTATCAATTGAACCGAAATAAATTTTACCATCAGCGTCTATTGCTGGAGAAGAATCTACCCAGCCCCCTGTCGGAAAAATCCACTTTTTACTACCATCTGGATTAAAAGCATAAAGATTTTTATCTCTTGACCCAATAATCACAGTGTTTTCCAGAGCGATAGCTGCTGAAGAAAAGACATCGTCGTTAGTACGAAAAATGTCTTTACGAGTACCATCAGGATTTACGGCATGTAATCCTTTATTTTTATTTATTACTCCTATATAAAGTGTGCCATCAGAACCAAACGCAGGAGAAGATTCGATATTACCACCCGAATCATAGAAGATTTTCCATGTTGTATCAGCAGGATTGAAAACATAAACATTACCATCCCAGCATCCTATATAGACTTTGCCAGATGAATCGATAGCAGGAGAGGAATAAGTATAATATTTGCTAGCTTCAGGAGATTGCCATAATGTATCTCCATCCTCTGATCTTAATACATAGAATCGTCTATCCGCCGAGCCAAAATAAATTTTACCATCAGATCCGATACTTGGAGATGATTTTATATCAAAACCACACTTTTGCTGCCATTTAGTAGAACCATCTGGATTAAAAGCGTAGAAATTGAAAGGCTGCATACACCATATCCCTACATATATCGTCCTGCTAGCATCAATTGCTGGTGAGGATACAACAGATCCCTTTGTTTTACTACGCCACTTCATGGCACTATCTAAATTAATCGCAAAAAAACCGCTATCGCGATGCATTGTACCAAAATAAATTGTTCCATCAATTCCTATTGCGGGAGAAGATTCAATTGCGGCAGTTGTATGATATTTCCAAATTCGTCCTGGCATTTGAGGACCCGAATAAGAGCTTTGACCGGTATTTTGCATATCATGACGGAATTTGGGCCAGGGGGAATCAGCTAGTTGACATTTGCACGGTCTAAATCCTACTGTAACGAAGATAATAACTATGAGAGTTAGTATTATTATTTGCTTAATCATTTTTACACCTCCATTAGATATATTCGAGATTAAAAATTATGACAAATTATAA
>Ga0209636_10008277_pt1 | contig 10593 bp, 6 predicted proteins | sample DeeMarSWOR152_54_FD_187464 | JGI IMG/M metagenome (GOLD analysis project Ga0209636, IMG submission 187464) | Marine sediment microbial communities from White Oak River estuary, North Carolina - WOR-1-52-54 (SPAdes) (version 2) | ecosystem: Environmental > Aquatic > Marine > Intertidal zone >... | reverse complement strand
TTACCCTCCTCTAAGACTTCATCACCTTCATCTTTTAACTTTACCATCACCATACCTATCCTTTACCTTTCCTTACCTTTCCTTACCCTTCCTTACCCTGACTTGATAACCTGAAATGTTTCTAACTAATATGGTTATAGTAACTGTAAGATATAAATATTAATGTATAAACGTTATCAGAAAATCATTTGATTTGGTGAAGTGGGACAAGATTGAAGATGGAAGAAATAAAAGCCGAAGATTTGGAACCCGAAAAATTTGTAAAAGAGAAGATAGAAAAACTCTTAGCTATTGTTGGAAGCAATTCGGCTATCAACGCTTTATCCGGAGGTGTGGACTCTTCAACTGTTACCATGCTTGGGCACAAAGCTTTGGGTGATAGACTTAAAACCTATTTCATTGAGAATGGATTGATGAGGGAAGGCGAACCAGAGCAAGTAGTTTCGTTATTTGAGAAATTGGGTGTGAAAGTAGAGATAGTGGATACACAAAAACAGTTCTTTAATGCTTTGAAGAGTATAACAGATCCAGAGGAGAAGCGAGAGGCTATTACACAAACTTTTTACCGGGATGTCTTTGGTAAACTTGTAAGGGAAAGTGGAGCGAAATTTCTTCTGCAAGGCACTATTTTGACTGATGTAGAGGAAACTGTTGCCGGGATAAAAAGGCAGCATAATATTCTTGAACAGTTAGGCATTGACCCTGAGCGCGAATTTGGATATAAAATTGTAGAACCTTTGATCCAGCTTCGGAAGGATGGGGTGAGGAAAGTAGCAGAAGTTTTGGGTTTGCCAGCGTCGGTGTATAATAGGGCTCCTTTTCCAGGGCCCGCTCTTGCCGCAAGGGTAATTGGCGAGGTGACACTCGAAAGAATAGCAGTGGTGCGGAAGGCAACAGCAATCGTGGAGGAAGAACTCAAAGATACCGGTGCTTTTCAATCTATGGCGATCTTACACGAGGATAGAGTAACGGGAATGAGAGGCGGGAAGAGAGAGTATGGGATGCAAATAGAGATTAGAAGCTGGGAAAGCAAGGATGCAAGAACAGCAACGCCAACGAGGTTATCCTATGACATATTGGATAGATTGAGCGAAAGGATAACAACTGAAGTTCCAGGTGTGGTAAGTGTGACTTATAATATAACGAAAAAGCCGCCATCAACGATGGAGGTGGTTTAATGGGCTCGATGCGATTCGAACGCATGACCTCCGCCTCGTGAAGGCGGTGTCATAACCAACTAGACCACGAGCCCTTATCCGTCTACATTTTATCCATGATTTCAATAAAATAAGGTGAAAGTGATTTAAATAATTTTTCATTTACATTACAATTCGGAAGTAAAACGGGAAAAATGAAGTTGGAAGGAATAAAAGGTGGGCTTTGCTCTGTAAAAGGAGTAAGAGCATACGGAATAAAAGAGGGAAATAATGGGTTAGCTTTGATAGAAGGAAAAGGAAAAGCCGTAGGCGTGTTTACTTCAAACAAAATAAAGGCAGCACCAGTGAGGTTTACGAAGAGGCAGCTTGAGAAAGGTGAAGGAAGGATAAGTGCAATAATTGCAAACAGCGGTTGTGCAAACAGTTTTACCGGCGAGAAAGGGATGAGGAACGCAGAAAAAATGGCAGAGCTCGTTTCTTCTTCATTAGGAGTTGATAAAGAAGAGGTAGCCGTTGCGTCTACCGGTCCTATTGGGAAACAACTGGATATGGGGCTAATAGAAAGGCAACTTGGTGAAGTGGCGAAGGGGTTGACTTCTGATGAAGAGGGTAGCATGACCGCGGCGAAGGCTATAATGACCACCGACACCTTCCATAAGGAGCGGGCAGTAAGTATTGGTGCTGGCGATGAAGAACGGGTGGTAATAGGGGGAATAGCAAAAGGCTCCGGGATGATATTCCCTCACTTAGGTTTGGCTACCGCTACCATGCTCTGTTTTATTTATACAGATGTTTCTTTGGATGAAGAAGCGCTGAAAAGGTGTTTGGAGGATGCGGTTGACAATTCATTCAATATGATTGTTGTGGATGGGGATATGAGCACGAACGACATGGTATTGCTCGTGTCCACGGGCGGTAGTGGGGAGATAAGCGAAGGGGATTTTAAAGAAGGTTTAAATTTTGTATGCAAAGAGCTTGCAAAGCTAATAGCGAGGGATGGAGAGGGAGCAACGAAGTTTATCGAAGTAAGGGTAAAAGGAACGGCGTCTGTTGGAGATGCGAGGGAAATAGCAAAGGCAATAGTCAGGAGTCCGTTAGTGAAGAGTGCCATTTTTGGTGAACGCCTCGACCTTGCATGTGGTCGTATAATAGCTACCATCGGAAGCTCCACCGTTTCTGGAGATGTTGATCCGAGTAGCATATCCCTAAGCGTAAAAAGCGAGGTGCAGAGGAGGGTTTTGGTAGCGAAGAAGGGGGAATTTGTGGATTTATTAGGCATAGCGAGGGACATAATGAAAGGTAAGGAGATATTTATTGATGTGGACATGGGGATGGGAGAAAGAGAAGCGACAGCGTGGGGATGCGACCTTTCTTATGATTATGTCAGAATAAATGCGGGTTAGAATTTTTCATTTTTACAGCCAGTGAGGAATTTTTCTCCTCGCTTCTTCCTCTATTTCCTTATATAAGCTATTACCACTTGCATCTATACTGACTACAAGGGGACCGAAATCTTCGACAAGAAGATGCCAAACCGCTTCAGCCATGCCGAGGTCTTCCCAATATACTGCTTTTACAGCTTTTATATGTGCAGCAGCTAAAACCGCGGCACCACCGGTCATCGAGAAATACACGCATCCATATTTTCTCATTGCTTCTCTCGTCAGAATGCCCATACCTCCCTTCCCTATTATTGCACGAATTTGTAGTCTTTCTATTACTTTTGGTGCTGCTTCTTCCATTCTTGCGCTGGTGGTAGGACCCGCAGCTATGATTTCCCAGTCGCCTTTATCTTTACCTTTGCTCGCCTGCACGAGTGGACCACAGTGGTATATCACCGAGCTTTTTTTTATCGGCATCTCTTTTTCCTTTCCCCTGCTTTCATATACTATGATTCTTTGATGTGCTTTGTCTCTGGCAGTATATACTTCGCCGCTGAGATACACAACGTCACCCAAGTGTAGTTCTTTTATTTCCCTTTCTTCCAACGGTGTGCATAATTTCTTTTTCAACACTTTTTCTTTTCACAAAACACTTTTTCTTTTTAGAAAAAAGAAAACCTGTGCTAAAAGAGAAACCAAAAGGACGTTTTTAGTCAAGGTTTTTACCGAAGGTAAAAAAGTTGTTGGTAAAGCTTTCTTTTTAAAGAAAGGTTAACCCCCTACGAGAGATACATGAAAGAGAAGAAAAAGGCGGTGGAGAAAAAGCCAGAAGAACTCGCTTTAGAATACCATTCATATTATGGTGGAAAGATAGAGATAGGACTGAAGGCTCCAGTTAGAAGCTATAATGATTTTGCGATCTGGTACACACCGGGAGTGGCAGAGCCGTGCAGGGCGATAAAAACCAATAGAGAGCGAGTGTTTGAATATACAAACAAGGGTAATTCTGTGGTAATAGTAACAGATGGTACAAGGGTGTTGGGTTTAGGAGATGTGGGGGCAGAAGCGGCGCTTCCAGTAATGGAAGGAAAAGCAATGTTATTTAAATATTTGGGGGGTGTGGATGCATTTCCTGTTTGTTTGGCTACGAAGGATGCGGATGAGATAATAAAAGCAGTGAAATGGATAGCACCTACCTTTGGCGGTGTGAATTTAGAGGACATAGAAAGTCCGAAGTGCTACTACATACTGGAAAGGTTAAGAGAAGAGTTGAATATGCCGGTGTGGCATGATGACCAGCAGGGCACCGCATTGGTGATACTTGCGGGATTGATAAATGCATTGAAAGTAGTAGGGAAGAAGATGACTGATGTAGCGATATCGTTGATAGGTGCAGGTGCGGCGAACATGAACGTCGCCAGATATGTGTGCATGGCGGGTGCGAAATGGGGAAATATGATAATGGTAGATAGCAAGGGGATATTGAATGCGGATAGGAAGGACGTGAAGGGCGATAAAAATAAGTGGGAGATGTGCGAAAAGACGAACAAAGAGAGTAGAATAGGGCGGGTAAAAGAGGCAATGCGTGATACTGACGTTTGTATAGCTCTTTCAACGCCGGGTCCTGGCGTAATAAAAAAAGAATGGGTAGCAGATATGGCTGACGATGCAATTGTATTCGCATGTGCAAATCCAGTGCCGGAGATATGGCCATGGGAAGCAGAGGAAGGGGGTGCTAAAATAATTGCTACTGGGAGGTCGGACTTCAAAAATCAATTAAATAATTCCTTGGGTTTTCCTGCGGTTTTCAGAGGTGCTTTGGATGTTCGTGCAACGTGTATAACAGAAGAGATGTGTATAGCGGCGGCAGATGCAATAGCGAGGTATGCGGAAGAGAAAGGCATAAGCGAGGGCTATATAATTCCGAGGATGGAGGAGAGCGAGATGTATGTGCGCGAAGCAGTTGCGGTGGGTATAAAGGCAGTAGAGCAGGGAGTAGCTGAAAGGAAAATGAGCATGGAAGAGTTGGAGGAGGAAGCACGAGAGAAGATATTCGGAAAAACTGCAAAAACTTTTTAAGGTGATAACTATAACATATATATGTAGCAATCAGTGTCGGCTTCGATTACGGGGGATACCCCAAAAGATGAGAAGCGGACTTCCGCTATGCTACAGAGATGAGGATAAATGGGGACATGAAGAGATGAAAAAAATCGTGTCCGACATGGAGCCTAATCTGATGAACCAGCAAATCTGATTGGTTGAATCAGAAGAAAGGTGTGTGCCAAGCCCTGTCAATTTAATACTGGTTGATCCTGCCAGAGGCTACTGCTATCAGAGTTCGATTAAGCCATGTTAGTCGAGGGTGCTTTCCTTAGGGGAAGTAACCGGCAGACGGCTCAGTAACACGTGGACAACTTACCCTTGGGATCGGGATAACCCCTGGGAAACTGGGGCTAATACCGGATAGAGCATTGATTGCTGGAATGCATGATGTTCGAAAGCTGAGGCGCCCAAGGACAGGTCTGCGGCCGATTAGGTTGTTGTTGATGTGACGGATCAACAAGCCTACGATCGGTACGGGTTGTGAGAGCAATAGCCCGGAGATGGGTTCTGAGAGAAGAGCCCAGGTCCTACGGGACGCATCAGGCGCGAAAACTTTACAATGTGCGAAAGCACGATAAGGGAACTCTGAGTGCCTCCTAAGGAGGCTGTTCAGGTGTCTAAAAAGCACCTGAAGGAAGGGCTGGGTAAGACCGGTGCCAGCCGCCGCGGTAACACCGGCAGCCCAAGTGGTAGCCATGCTTATTGGGTCTAAAGCGTCCGTAGCCGGCTAAGTAAGTTCTTTGGGAAATTTGACCGCTTAACGGTCAAGCTATCAGGGAATACTGCTTGGCTTGGGACCGGGAGAGGTCAGAGGTACTCCAAGGGTAGGGGTGAAATCCGTTAATCCTTGGGGGACCACCGGTAGCGAAGGCGTCTGACCAGATCGGGTCCGACGGTGAGGGACGAAGGCTGGGGTCGCGAACCGGATTAGATACCCGGGTAGTCCTAGCTGTAAACGATGCGGGCCAGGTGTTGGCATTACTGCGAGTGATGCCAGTGCCGAAGGGAAGCCGTTAAGCCCGTCATCTGGGGAGTACGGCCGCAAGGCTGAAACTTAAAGGAATTGGCGGGGGAGCACCACAACGGGTGGAGCTTGCGGTTCAATTGGATTCAACGCCGGAAAACTCACCGGGGGAGACAGCAAGATGAAGGTCAGGCTGAAGACCTTACCGGATTAGCTGAGAGGTGGCGCATGGCCGTCGGCAGTTCGTGTCGTGAAACATCCTGTTAAGTCAGGCAACGGGCGAGACCCGCGCTCACAGTTGCCAGCATCTCCGCAAGGAGGATGGGTACTCTGCGAGGACTGCTACCGCTAAGGTGGAGGAAGAAACGGGCCACGGTAGGTCAGTACGCCCCGAATCTTCCGGGCTACACGCGTGCTACAATGGGCAGTACAATGGGTATCGACCCCGAAAGGGGAAGGGAATCCCCTAAAGCTGCCCTCAGTTGGGATCGAGGGCTGCAACTCGCCCTCGTGAACCAGGAATCCGTAGTAATCGCACCTCAAAATGGTGCGGTGAATATGTCCCTGCTCCTTGCACACACCGCCCGTCAAGCCAACCGAGTGAGGTTTAGGTGAGGGCATGTCTTTTGGCATGTTCGAACCTAAGTCCCGCAAGGGGGGCTAAGTCGTAACAAGGTAGCCGTAGAGGAATCTGCGGCTGGATCACCTCCTAAATTTTTAAATAACCAATCAGAGCTGAAAGATTGTCAGGTTAGGACAAAGTTTAAGTTCAAGTATGTTAAATAAATAGCTGGGATAAATTCGGGGCTCGTAGATCAGTGGAAGATCGTCGCCTTTGCGAGGCGAAGGCCCTGGGTTCAAATCCCAGCGAGTCCATTTTTGGTATGAATATGGTGCAAATGCACCTGACAACACTGGTTGTTGTTCAGGGAAGTACGGATGGCAGTTAAGCCCTTACAGGGCTTGCGGGGTCGTGGGGCGGAGCCCCACTATTTTGTGCTGCCAGATGAAGTTGTCATAAGCACTTTGCAGCTCTGACATCTAATGAGCTCAGGAGAGGTAAAAAGCTGGTGGATATGCCATTTAGTGGATGACTCGGCTCAAGCGCTGAAGAGGGGCGTGCCAAGTTGCGAAAAGCCTCGGGTAGGTACAAGGAGCCTTAGAACCGAGGATGCCCTAATGAGAATTCTTGGCTCTTTTTGAGTTGGTCCGTAAGGATTGGGGACGCTCTGAATTGAAACATCTTAGTAGGAGCAGGAGAAGAAATCAATTGAGATGCCGTGATTAACGGCGAGTGAAAACGGCATAGTTCAAACCGAATCCCTCTTGAAAGAGAAGGGAGATGTGGTGTTGTAAGTGGGAGTCATGTAAAGCCCGCCCTATGGAAGCTGAAGTCCTCTGGAACGAGGCGCCATAGAGAGTGAAAGCCTCGTAGGCGTAAGATAGAGGGCTTGACTCTTTACTTGAGTACCGTAAGTTGAGTTTCTTGCGGGAACTTGGGGGCTACCAACCTCCAAAACTAAACACGTCTTGAGACCGATAGCGGAATAGTACCGTGAGGGAAAGCTGAAAAGCACCCCAAATAAGGAGGTGAAAAGAGCCTGAAATTAAATGGCGATAGAGTGATACGGCTTGAAAGTGATGAAGGAGTCCGAAGGAAAATCCCGTGAGGGATGGGTACGAGGATTACGGAACAGAGTCGTATCGTACGTTCTGGAGAACGGGCCAGGGAGTATATCTCAGTGGCGAGGCTAACCTGTAAAAGGGAAGCCGTAGGGTAACCAATAAGTTCGCATTCGTAAGAATAGGAACGACGTAAGAACTGCGTGAAGTCATTGGGATATGACCCGAAGCCGGGTGATCTAAGCGTGGGCAGGCTGAAGTTTTCCGAAAGGAGGATGGAGGGCCGAACCGGTGATGACTTGCAAATCTCTCGGATGACCTGCGTTTAGTGGTAAAAGGCCAATCGAACCCGGCAATAGCTGGTTCCCCTCGAAACATACCGCAGTATGACCCGATCTGAGATTGATAGCGTTGTAGAGCCACCGATTGGAGGATACGGAGTCGAAAGACTTCGCCCTTCTGTCAAACTCCGAAGGCGCTATCGTCGTAGAAGATCGGAGTCCGGGCTGGGGGGTAAGCTCCCAGTCCGTGAGGGAATGAACCCGGACTGAGGTTAAGGTCCCTGAGTGTCGGCTAAGTGTTAACACTAAAGAGCGTTACAAACCTTAAACAGCTGGGAGGTTAGCTTAGAAGCAGCTATCCTCTAAGGAGTGCGTAACAGCTCACCAGTCGAGGTTTGTGGCATCGAAAATGGAAGGGACTTAAGCCGACCACCGATACCCCAGGGCTCCGGAAGGAGATCCGGTAGAGGGGCGTTCTGCTTGGGTAGAAGTATCCTCGTGAGGGGGTGTGGACCGGGCAGAAACGAGAATCCTGGCGATAGTAGCAGCATAGTCGGGTGTGAATCCCGATCGCCGAAGGGGCTAGGTTTCCTTGGCAATGTTCGTCAGCCAAGGGTTAGCCGGTCCTAAGATGTGTCCCAATTGGAGCACGTCAAATGGGAAGCAGGTTAATATTCCTGCGCCGTCCAGTCTATGTGCTTAGAGCACACCTGACGCTTTTGGGTAGATTGAGCGGTGCCGTCGCACCGTCCAAGCACCGAAGCCCATGGAGAGCCGTAATGGCGAGAAGCGGGTGAACGTGTGAAGGCGAAAGTCAATCGAGCCCAGGAGCCCGTGAAAAGGGAGGCTGGAAAGGCCGTACCGAGAACCGAAACAGGTGCCCCTAGCTGAGAAGGCTCAGGCGTGTCGGGGAAATCCAGCTAAGGGAAATCGGCAAATTAGCCCCGTAACTTCGGGAGAAGGGGTGCCTGCCCTGGAAGGGGCAGGTCGCAGTGACAAGGGAAGGCTAACTGTTTAATAAAAACACAGGTGACCGCAAGTCCGTAAGGATTAGTACGGTCACTGACTCCTGCCCAGTGTAGGTGTCTGAAAGCCCTTTTCAAGGGGACGAAGGACCTATAAACGGCGGGGGTAACTCTGACCCTCTTAAGGTAGCGTAGTACCTAGCCGCTTAATTGGCGGCTTGCACGAAAGAAGGAATGAGCCTTCTACTGTCCCTAGCTGGAAACCGGCGAAATCATCATCCCGGCGAAAAGACCGGGGACCCCCAAGGGGAAGCGAAGACCCCGTGGAGCTTTACAGCAGTCTGCCGTTGAGCTACGACTTTGGATGTATAGCGTAGGTAGGAGGCGAAGAAGTGTTTTCGCAAGGAAACACAGAGCCGCCAATGGAACACTACCCTTTTGAAGTTGTGACCCTTACTCTTGATGAAAGAGGACACCGGTAGGTGGGCTGTTTAGGTGGGGCGCCATGCCCTTGAAAAGATATCGAGGGCGCCCAAAGGTTGACTCAGGTGGGTCAGAAATCCACCGTAGAGTGTAAGAGTAAAAGTCAGCTTGATGTGACTTCGCATAGCAGGAAGTCACGGGACGAAAGTCGGATCTAACGAACCTTTACGGCTCTTTGGTAGAGCCTAAAGACGTCAGAAAAGCTACCCCGGGGATAACGGAGTTGTCTCCAGCGAGAGTCCATATCGACCTGGAGGTTTGCTACTTCGATGTCGGCTCTCTCCATCCTGGCTGTGCAGCAGCAGCCAAGGGTAAGACTGTTCGTCTATTAAAGGAGATCATGAGCTGGGTTTAGACCGTCGTGAGACAGGTCGGTTGCTATCTATTGGGGGTGTTGGAGGTCTGAGGGGAAGCTGCTTTTAGTACGAGAGGAACAGAGCAGCGGCGCCTCTGGTGTACCGGTTGTCCGACAGGGCATTGCCGGGCAGCTACGCGCTGTTGGATAAGAGCTGAAAGCATCTAAGCTCGAAGCCATCCCCAAAAAGAGACTTCCTTTAAGGACATCGTTAGAAGAACGGTTTGATAGGGCTGGGGTGTAAGAATCGAGGTCAAAAGCCGAGATTTTTAGCCCGCAGCTACTAACGTCCGCACCAGTTAATCCTCTTACTGGGCTCAGATGAAATCAGAGTTGTAAAGTGCAAACGCACCATCTTCTTAAAGAATGAAAAAATTCTCTTTAGTAGTAGAAGTCCTTTTGTAATTTTTTTTCGCAAAAAATTCCTTAGTAAAGTTTTATTTTTTAAAAGTCAAATCTTCTTTTGTAAAGAAAGTTTGATTGCCAAGGTGGCGGAGAGGCAGACGCGGCTGACTGCAGATCAGCTTTACCCCGGTTCAATTCCGGGCCTTGGCTTTGATTTGAACTTTTCATGTTCCACCCACTTGAAGTGAAGCGAAAAACTTTATATAATTAGTTAAACTTAATGTGAATTAGCTCATAATTCAGTTCATTTCGCTTAATTAAGGGTGATAAAGATGGAGATAAGAGTTTACACGACTAAGATATGCCCAAATTGTAAAAAAGTGAAGGAATTTTTAGCCGCGGAAGGAAAAGGATATGAGGAAGTAGATATAACTACGGCGGAATCGCTTACTGAGTTGAGAATGAACGGGGTTTTCACATTGATTACGCCTGTTTTTCAAATAGGTTCGAATTTTCTTACTCATAACGATTTATTTAATGGCGATGAGTTGAGGAAAGAAGCAATTAAAGAGTTGATTGAAAACCTTTCTTTAAAAAAGAAAGCTTTACCAAAGAAATAAGAAAGAGCATGAAAAGAGGATTTAATATTGGTATGGGAACAGATACGATACAAACCACACTGGACGGCGTGGAATTGAGATTCCCGAAGGTGCGAACCAGTGATGGACACATGCTGGAGTGGGACAGGGAAGCTATCGTGAAACAGCTTTTGAGTGAGACCGAATTAAGCGAGGAGTTTTATGGGGAGTCTACAATAGACGAGGGTACAGCGAGAGAGATAGCAAAGGAAGCTGAACTCAGGATAAAAGTAATGGGTATCTCTCAGCTTTCTGGTGCTTTGGTAAGAGAAATAGTGAATCAAATTTTGTTGG
>Ga0209636_10008276_pt1 | contig 10593 bp, 7 predicted proteins | sample DeeMarSWOR152_54_FD_187464 | JGI IMG/M metagenome (GOLD analysis project Ga0209636, IMG submission 187464) | Marine sediment microbial communities from White Oak River estuary, North Carolina - WOR-1-52-54 (SPAdes) (version 2) | ecosystem: Environmental > Aquatic > Marine > Intertidal zone >... | reverse complement strand
AAGTTCTGTATTCCAAACCTTCTTAATCTCATCCAGCTTCATTCTCGTATCCCACTTAAACACAAAATTGCGTATGCATATAAACCTTTTGGTACATAGCCAATATTGGTATCCTACCAATAACTCGCGTGAGAGACTAAAATCTAAAGCTAACAACCGATTTGTCTGTTTGCGTATTACCTTTGTTTTTTATGTTCAACTTTTGTCACAAAAACGGTGCCATCTCTCATTGCTATCCACCTTAAAGCATCCCCTTCCCTCAACTCCATGAATTTGAATATTTTGGAAGGGACGGTCGTTCTCCGTCGGTATCCGCGCACCGTTATTGCAGTTTCTTCTATGCAAACAACATCTTCCATTCTTGGTTTGAACATAATATCTAAATATACAGCACCTTTTTATACATGTTTTGGTAGTATGACAAAATGTCGTAGCATCTGGATTACATGTGTCTGTACGAACATATTTTGCTTGGTTTCTCAAGCGCCTTGTTTATGGCCATCACAGCAATGCCAGCGCCGTTGTCCGCTATCCTCGTTAACGTCCAAACGACAACTCTCAAGTGTGGAATTTCCGGGAGCTCCTTCATCAATACTTCATGTTCTTTTTTTATGTTCTTCCTTATCTCTAAAAGGTTGTGAGCGATTTTTACATCGCCCGTGAAAAAGCAGTCCATGGCTTTTAAGAATATGTTATGGGCTAGTTCGCTTAGATTATTTATTCTGGCTATTACATGTTTGCTCATTTTCTCTTTGCAGCACTCTTTGAAATCGATTGCAGTCCTTGCGATGTTCTCGGCGTAATCAGCAATCAACTCTAGGTACCTTATTATCAGCCCGTAGTACAGGATATGTAGCGGGTCTTCTAAGCCCGTTTTCTCAGCTATCGCACGGACACGTTGTGCAGAAAGGAGCAGTCGCATCGCAAGCCAATACACCATGTCCGCTTCGTCTTCCCGGCGAATGGCGTCCTCTGCCAACTTAGGATCAAATTCTAGGAGTGCCTGTACTGCTTCGCTTTGCATAGTTGAGGCGATCACTGACAATCTTCGTATTAGCATGTCTATTTTGAATTTCGCAGGGTCTATAGAACATTGGAGAACGATTCGGTTGGGAGTTTCCTCTACTATGCCTAATCCAAAGAGTCTGCGCACAATCCTTCGAACTTCCTCAACATGTGCGCTCCTCAGTCGGCTAGAAGAGATTATCGTAATCACGTCTCGACCGAGGATGTAGTTTCCGACAACAATTCTCTCCAACATTCCCGGTTCTTCGCATAAGTCCGAGTTAATAACAAATTCCTCAGCCTTTGCTTTATGTTCAATCAACTCGCTCGGCATCAGTTTCAGTGAGCCGTCCCTTTCTTGGAGAAACGTAACTAGGTCGCCTTGCTTAAGTCCGACATCTTTCACCCAGTTCCTAGGCAAAGAAACGCTGAGCGTGGAGTAGCCAACTCTTTGCACTTTTCTGCTTTCCAATCATAAAGCCTCCTCTATTTATTGTAAATACCACTATGTAGAATATAAACACAGTATATATACGTTACGCTTGATTTATACCTAATGCTAAAGGAGGATGAAAAATGCGTGATTGGGCGACCATAAGTCTTCGAGAAGGACTCATTAAGGAGGTCAGAGAGCTTTTGAAGACTGGACGCTACAGAAGCGTCTCCGAGTTCGTTTCCGAAGCGATTCGATTTCGGTTGGAAGAGATCTCACGCAGCAAGGGACCTGCAACCCCTAAAAGAAATCCATCAACAATAACAGTGCCCCCAAGGACAGAGCATGTTGAAACACACCCGGACCTAGTGGTAGACCGATTGGAACAGGTTTGGCTGGTTTTAACTAGGCTTTTCGAAGATATGATGCAAAAAAATCTGGACGTAGACGTCGATATTGCACCCAAACTGCGAAACTGCAGAACCCTAATCAATTTCATTCGTGCACACACCTGTCCTGGATGCGATAGGGACATAGTTCAATACAGGCTACAGGACTTACAGCATAGTTTAGAAAAAGTAAAAGGAAACTTGGTAGCAACAGCTCTTAAGATTAGTGAGAAATACGCAAAAAAATGGGTAAACCTATTAGACGAAGCTGAACGTGCTGATCTTCAAATTATAACCAACCCTGTGCACACCTTTGTTCCGGACCTGCCCAAAAACCCTGAAACAGACTGGGTAAGACTAACGCTATCAAAACCAATTGACAAAGAAAAAGCGCAAGAAATCTCAAAACAGTTTGGCGTAACCACCGGGTTCATCGGTGATTCTCAGCTAGTTGTCAGAGGAGACAAAAACTCGGTTAAAAACGCGGTTCGGGTTCTCTACCAACTACAATCTTAACCAAAAAAGGAGACTCCAACTTTGAGCAAAACATCCGGCATCCTCATCATCGGAGGAGGCATAGCTGGCATACAGGCTGCGTTAGAAGCGGCTGATCAAAGCGCCACGGTTTATCTAGTGGAAAGAGGACCAAGCATCGGTGGTCACATGGCCATGCTGAACAAAACATTTCCTTTCATGGATTGCGCCACTTGTATTCTAACTCCCAAGATGGCGGAAGTTGCTACGCATCCAAATATAAAACTCCTAGCTTACAGCGAACTGCAAGAGGTTAAAAGAAATGGCAAAGGCTTTGATGTGAAGGTTCTGAAGAAGCCGAGATTCATCGATGAAACAAAGTGTATTAGTTGTGGCAACTGTGCTCAGCATTGTCCAGTGGAAGTTCCCAACGAGTTTGACATGGGACTCAGCCCTCGTAAGGCAATTTATATTCCATTTCCTCGAGCCGTTCCCTCTACATATACTATTGACGATGAACACTGCCTGAGGAAAATTGAGGGGATAAAGTGCGGGTTATGCGAGAGAGTCTGCCCAATGAAAGCCGTGAACTTCGATCAAAAGCCTGAGATCGTTAGCTTCACGGTTGGAGCTGTAATTGTTGCAACAGGCTTTACGCCTTCCGATGCTCCAAACAAAAGCGAGTATGGCTATGGTAGGTACCCAAATGTTATAACAAATTTAGAGTTAGAAAGACTGCTCAGTGACTCGGGTCCAACCTGGGGCCATGTAATGAGGTTGTCGGATGGTCACATTCCTAAGAGGGTCGCGTTCATTCCATGTGTAGGAATAAGAGACAATAGTATGAAAGGCAAACTTTGCTCACAGATCTATTGTATGTCTCTAACCAAGAATGCCATACTATTGAAGGAGCATATACATGACGTCGATGTCACCGTATTCCATAGTGATATTCAAGATCGAGGCGATGGTTTTAAAGAACTTTACCGAAGAGCAAAAGAGGAGTTTAACGTCCATTACCTTAGCAGAGAGGTTGCCAAGGTTATCGAAGAACCGGGAACAGGGAATCTAATAATTCATGCATATGACACTAACAAAAGCAAAATGGTTGAAGAAAAGTTTGACATGGTGGTCCTATCGGTTGCTCTGGATCCATCAACTGGGATATCCATGCTAAGCAAGGTTCTTGATCTGCCGGTTGATGAATGTAGTTACATAAAGACCAACTCAATTACAACCAAAGCTGACGGCATCTTCGTAGCTGGGGCAGTTCATGGTCCAAAGGACATATCTGATAGTGTCGCTGACGCCAGAGAAGCGGTCGCAAAAGCATTGACCTATGTGAATGGCGATAGGATTAGAATGGTTGAGCCGATAATTGATGGATGGCCAATCATTAGAGGATGCCATGCAGTAGTTAATGAGAATCTTTGCAGCGGGTGTGGAATCTGCGTGGCTCTCTGCCCCTATGACGCAGCAAAAAAGGATAAAAGGGGCATCGCGACGGTGAGGGGCGATCTTTGTAAGGGATGCGGCACTTGTGCAGCCAGCTGCCCAGAGAGGGCTATTAAAATGTGTCACTTCACCGATGAACAGATTGTTGCTCAGGCTATTGCGACACTGGGGAAGATACCGGCGTAAAGGTGAGAACATTGAAAACACTTGAAATTAGACCTTTAAAAAATAAGAAATTAGCAGTCTTGATTGTTGAAAAAGAGTATAACGAACCATTTTGGCTAGTCGAACCATCTTCAAGTCAACCCTCTCAAAAGCGTCATCACCTCTCCAGACCTTCAATAGCTTTCTATAGTTTCTTAGAGAAGTTAATTAAGAAAGTTAATCCTGACCTTGCAACTGAAGAGCTTGGCATGCGCTCTGTTAAGGAGTTCTACGAGGACAACGTCTTGTCGATACTATTTGAAAGGAATAAAATTCCCTTCTATCCAGCTGACATCGATGAAAATGCTAGGGCCTATCTAGCATTCTATGTGGATGAAAAGAAACTGTTAAGAGATCGAGTACTTGAAGCGTTGACTAGAATGTCTAACAAAGAGGATGAAACTAAGGAGACCAGCATAAAAGAGGAATACATGGTGGCTTATGGCCAGTATTTGCAGGGTGAACTTGAGGAACAAGAGCGCGAAGTTAGCTTCCCCGTTAGGGAAAGCTGGATAGTCATGGACATTTTGGATAATGCTAGAAAACTGGATGCAAAGGGAGAGATTACATGCATTCATATATCTAGTCCAGAACACGTTGATGGAGTTAAGAAACTTTTAGAATCTTTAGATGTAACGGTTGAAACTCTTAAGCTTTCAAAGAAAGTAGTTTTGACTTACCCAAAGACTGCTCACCCAAAGGAGATAGAGGATTTACTGCATTCAATGAAGATTCAGGTCAGACCAATTATCAAAACCGTTACAGAAGATGCACCTTACCTTTTATTTTTCCTAGACACAGACAGAATAGCCAGCCCCTTTGATGTTTGCATGGCATATGACGCAGGGTTCAGTGCAGTCATACCTTATGAAAACGTAACTCCCGAAAACGCCAAAATAATTGTTCAAGATGCCATATTCTCAAGAGGACCGAAGGGAGTTAAACACACTTGCTTTTTCATCGGAGGAAAAGACGCTGAGAAGGCTGAAGAGATATTAGAGGTCGTAAAAAATGTGATGTTTCCACATTTTGAAGCCAGCATAATAATCGATCCGGGTGGGGCATACACAACCGCAGCGGTGACCGTAGCAAAAGTTGAAGAGACCTTGGAATCTCATAAACTTGGAAGCTTAAAGGATAAAACTTGCACTGTTCTTGGAACTGGTGCTGTTGGAAGAATCATAGCCGTTCTTTTAGCGAGACTTGGGTGTAACGTTATTATTGCAAGTTTAAATCCAAAACGTGCACATGGGGACGAATATGCAGCAGGAGTTACAGAAGTCCTACGCGGTAGATACGGGGTTAACATGCACGGCGTTTTTGCGCCAACACCGGCAAAAAAGCTTAAGATCTTGAAGAAGGCTGAGGTGATATTTTGCGCTGGAACTCGAGGAGTTCGAGTTATAGAGAAAAAGTTGTTGCAAAAACTAAAGCTTCTGGAGGTTATGGTTGACATAAACGCTATTCCACCGCTGGGAATAGAGGGGATAAAGTTAGGGGACGACATGCGCGAAATTATGCCTGGAATTTTCGGGATTGGGGCGCTTACAATAGGAAGGCTGAAGCACAAGGTAGAGAGGGCAATGCTAAAGGAAGCACGGAGAAACGGAAGGGACACATACGATTATAATTTCGCTTTGCAAACAACAAGGAAACTCCTAAAAAAGGAGATTCGTCCGACCACGCTTTCATTAACTTTGAGTTATCCACGCTCTAAACAGAAAGACGCAAAAAGCCTATCTAGAAAGGCGAAAAAATTCCGGGTTCCACAAAGCTAACTTGTCATTAACACGCTTAGAAAAGTTCGTTGATAGTTCTAAGATGTTAGCTTGTAGGAACAGTTGATGGTAATCTCAGCTATGTCCGCTGCATATTCGGCGATCCTTCTTATACTTTCGCGTATGAAACATGCGCGCGTGCCGGAGAGGGCTATTAAAATGTGTCACTTCACCGATGAACAGATTGTTGCTCAGGCTATTGCGGCGCTGAAGAGTGCCCGCATGAAACTTTGCCCATGTAGATGTGAACCTTGTCACTTATCCAAAATCCATACATTTTTAAAAGTCTTCACCACATTTAATAACAGCGACTAAAATCTTCTAACTAAGCTGGGTGGCTAAGTTGAGTAAACGGGAAAAACTCTTGAAAAGGACCGACGCAACAATCGAAGCCTTTAAGACAGAGAGACTTAGATGGACGCTCGGAATATCACAGATGGGTGTAAAAATAGATGAACAAAAATATCGCACCGTGACAGGAGACATAATGAAGGATGAAGTGGAGCGGCAGCTGATCCTCGGCGAGATAAAGAAAAGGGGACCGCTAACCATCAGTGAACTTTCACAGGCGACAAAAATTAGCCCGAAGGAAATACTGCGCCACATAATTGCCCTTAGAAAAACCGGTGCAATCTCGGAAGCAGGCGAAAAGGAAGACGAGTACCTCTACAAAACCATGTAGCCTTTCTAACATCTCATCCATTAACTTTTCCGCTGTTTTTCTACACAGCTTGGATGGACATCGCCCGGATAGTCATGGTCGTAAAGATAAATCCTGTTTTCTTCGAGATCTACCTCAACGCGGTCATGGGCCCTTGCCTTTATTAAAAGATTTCCATAATCATCATGCTCAGATATTTGAACCGTCCTCACTTCTTTCTCTTCGCTGCTCAATGGCTTCTCACAAAACTCGCATAGTTTTTCAGTGACCTGAATCACCACAAAAGTCTTGTTTTCCATCTCCTTAAATTTGACCACCCGTAGGTTTTTTCTCATTTGTATTATCTCTCCTCTGATTAGAGAACTATGCACAAAGACTATTATTGCTTCTCCAAGTTTTTATTTTTGGCTCCTTCCAGCGCCCTCAAGCTAAGCTCTTAATAAAATCAAGCGCAATCAACCAAATTATCTCAAAAATATTTTATTCATATTTTGATTAAATGCTACGCTCAAAATTGTGATTTGTTTGGTTTACATGTACATTATAGTGAAAGTGACCACTGGAAAGGCGCACGAAACTAAAAACTAACATTTCTCGTCAAAAAAGCGCGCGCAAAACCTGTTTGTTACTGATATACACGTCTATTTTAGAAGGGAACCTTTAAATATGACATACGTCATATTTACGTTACGTATGACATATGTCATATTTAAAAACATCCATTGTTTGCTACCTTCAATATAACGCCGTTATAGAAAACGTTAGGACGAATGCATATGCCAAAAGAAAATAAAAGCCTCTCGTGGGAGTACAGAGGTTGCCGCAACGATGCTAAGGGCAATCTCTATCCTGGAAAGAGAGCATGCCATCTAATGTGTAACCCGCATCTGCAGCCGGAAAACTGGTCCAATTGCAAAGATTGTGAAGTCGTCGGACATTGCAGAGCTGCCTTGGACCATATCAAAAATTCTAATCTGGAAAGAGGAAATTACTATACAGGACAACTAACTGGAGAAGAATCATTGTATCACGTTCTACATTTCGTGAACAGCCAAGGAAAAATCATAAAAAGAATTGGTAAAGAAAAATACATGAAAGAACTGAGGAAAGAGAATCAACGCAAAGAGCAACGACAATAAACAAAGCAATGTCGTTCGACAAATACGCGCGCGTTTGCGGAATATAAAGAAAATTCCATTTCTCATTTACATATGACCCGAGTTTGTTATATGTTACCCACGACCAAAGAGGAAAAGCAACGGTTAACAGAAAAAATGTTAGCCAAATGTTAGCACTTAAACTAACATTTACAATCAAAAACGTGTCAAAATAGTTTCGCGTGCTCCACTCTGGATTTTTCAATTCTTTATTGAGCGACAAGTTGTTCTTTGATCTTTGAACGTACCTCATCTGAGAGGGGGCCCATCTTCGAAATCCTTGTGTTAAATGTTTCGAATATATTGAGTACCTTGTTGTATTCTGGAAGCGTTGTGGTGATCGAAATCAGGCGGAGGGATTTGACGCCGTACTTGCTTAACTCTTTTTTTAATTGGATAACATGCTCCCTTAGAGCGTCCTCTTTGAACACACCGCCGTGGTCATCAACGAATATGACGCCGTCAGCTCCAGCGGCAAACGCGTGCAAAAGGTGTTTCAAACCTATTCGCCCCGTGCTTGGCACACCAATTATTTTAACGTTGGGGGAGTAAAATTCCCTGGTTTGTCCAGCCAAGTCCGCCGAACCGTAGGCTGTATTTCCTTCTATGAAGGCGATGATTTTTGGCGACTTTCCGCCTTCACATACCCCACGGATTTGCGCTATTAACTGGGCTTCTGTACAGTGGTTTAGGTCAATCGCCTGCTTCGGGCACTTCGGCACGCATATTCCGCATCCGACACATGAGATGGGGTTGATTGTTACGCCGGTTGGAGACGTTTCGATTGCTGCCACGGGACAGACTTTTATGCACTCTCCGCAGGCGTCACATCTGTCTTGGATGACATAAGCCACTTCCGGTGAAATAGAGATCTCGCCCTTGCCCACGAAGGTTGCAACTCTGGAGGCTGTCGCCATCGACTCTAGGGTTGTTTCTCTAACGTCTTTGGGGCTCACGGCACACCCGGAGATAAACACTCCCTCGCGTTGGCTGTCCACTGGCCTAAGCTTATAGTGTCTTTCTAGGAGAAAACCATCTGAGCCAACCTGAATACCCAGTTTTCGAGCTAACTCCTGACTTGTAAGGTGTGGGACAATAGCTGTGCTAAGTACAACAAGGTCAAAGTTTCCCTCAAAGTCTCTTCCAAGCAGGGTGTCTTCAGCTCTCACCAATAGTTCTTCTCCGTTTGGAACGACTTCCGCCATCCTGCCTCTAACGAATCGCACGCCGTGCTCTTGAGCCGTGGCGTAGAATTCCTCGTATCCCTTTCCATCAGCTCTTATGTCTGTGTAAAAAATCCAAGGTTCAGCGTCTGGAACGGCCTTTTGAAGCAAAATAGCCTGCTTAATCGCGGCCATGCACCCTATCTTGCAGCAATGTGCCACTCCTTTGTCTGTGTTCATCATTCGACTACCCACGCAGAGTATGTACGCCACCTTCTTCGGCACCTTTCCGTTGGACGGTTTGTGTACTCCTTGCAGCATGAGTCGCTCGAACTGGAGGTTCGTTACTATGTCAGGGTGTAAGCCGTAGCTGAACTCCTCAAGCCTTTTTGGGTCAAGTTGCTCGAATCCAGTGCAAGCAACAATCGCGCCTACATCCAACTCTACGATTTCCTCTTTCTGATCAAAGTCTACAGCGTGTGCCGGGCAGAACTTTTCACAGACCTTGCACACCCCCTTTGTAAAGTACAGGCAGTGCTCCGTATCTATTGCATATGCCCTAGGAACCGCTTGCCTGAACGGAGAGTATATGGCCTTTCGCTCAGTCAACTCGGCTTCGAATTCGCTTGGAACTTTGACGGGACACTTCTCTGTGCACTCTCCGCAAGCTGTGCATTTGGTTGCGTCCACAAACCTTGGTCGCACCTTGATCAAGACCCTGTAGTTGCCAGGGGTTCCTTCAACTGCTATTGGTTCAGCCATGCTGATGATCTTTATGTTTGGATGCTGTCCGGCATACACCATTTTCGGTGTGAGAATACACTGCGAACAGTCAAGGGTGGGAAAGGTTTTGCTAAGCTGGGCCATATGCCCGCCTATGCTCGGGCTTCTCTCAATCAAGTACACTTGATATCCTTTGTCCGCCAACTCAATGGAGGCGATGATGCCTGCGACACCTCCGCCGATCACGAGAACGTCTTGCTTCACTGGCATACTCTTCGCTTCTAGAGGTTGAAGATAGCGGGCTCTCTCCACTGCCCCCCGAACAAGGTCAATCGCCTTAGCTGTTGCAGCCTTCTTGTCGTCGTGAACCCAGCTACACTGCTCTCGAATGTTTGCCATATCGAGGAAATAGGGATTCAAACCTGCTGATTTAACCGTTTGCCTGAAAGTGTCAAGGTGCATTCGAGGGGAACAAGATGCCACAACAATTCTGTTGAGCTCATGCTCCTTTATTCCCTTCGTTATCATTTCCTGCCCGGGGTCGCTACACACGTATTCGTAAGTTTCCGCAACGTTCACGCCCTTTAACTTGGCTGCGGCTTCCTTCACCTTTTCCACGTCTACCGTGTCACTGATGTTTCCTCCGCAGTGACAGATGTAAACTCCTACTCTCGGTTTTTCTTCGGCCATTTTCATGTCCCCGTGATATACATCGTTTCTGGGTGATCTCAGAAGATTAAGCGCATTTTGCTCTTTTAAACTTTAAGAAAGTTGATAGAAGCTGGCGTGCTATACTGTTTGTCAAGGTTTCGAAGCTTTAAATGCATTTGGTAAAAGTTGGCTTACCTGACTAGCGGCTTTAAAGGAGATTATTAGCTGTTTCGGAAAACTTTTAATCTACGTTTGTTCCTTCATAAGAGAACAAACATGGAGGCTTAGATGTGGCTAAACCTCAGAGAAACATTATACGACTAGACGAGTTGGACATGGATTTTGCGGAAGCCGTGGCTAAAGCAGGTGGTGAAAAGATAAACCTCTGCATTCAATGCGGTACCTGCACCGCTAGCTGTCCATCCGGCAGAAGAACGGCTTTTCGAACACGCCAACTGATCAGAAGAGCAATGTTAGGTTTTCGAGACGAAGTCCTTTCA
>Ga0209636_10008275_pt1 | contig 10593 bp, 9 predicted proteins | sample DeeMarSWOR152_54_FD_187464 | JGI IMG/M metagenome (GOLD analysis project Ga0209636, IMG submission 187464) | Marine sediment microbial communities from White Oak River estuary, North Carolina - WOR-1-52-54 (SPAdes) (version 2) | ecosystem: Environmental > Aquatic > Marine > Intertidal zone >... | reverse complement strand
GAGCGCAAGGCTCTCTGGAAAGTAGGGATTAGGGAAGCTAGATCCTTTCCGCCAGGGAACATAGCCACTGTCAACCAGAAAGGCTTCCGCTTCAGACCAATTAAAACCGTAAGTCAACCTCCCTCGCGGAAGATGGATGTCGAAACCGCTGCTCAGGAGCTTCAGCACGTGTTGCTTGAATCAACAGAGGATTTCCTTTCAGACCTCAACGAGGTCGCTGTCGCTTTCTCTGGAGGCGTTGACAGTAGTGTAATCACTGTGCTTGCTAAACTATGTCACGTCGAGGTCCATCCAATCTTCGTAGGATTGGAGAAGCGTAAGGAAACTGCATTGGCGCAGCGTGCCGCCAAAGCTTTGGGAGTGCCTCTCCACCAATCGAACTACTCTGTCGCCGATGTGAAAGAGGTTCTTCCGAGAGCTCTATGGTTAATCGAAGAGCCTAACCCTGTTAACGCAAGCATTTCTGTGCCATTATTCTGGGTTGCCCACCAATCAGCCAAGCTCGGCTTCCGCGTTTTGCTGTCAGGGCAAGGAGCAGACGAGCTCTTCGGAGGCTATCGTCGCTACCTTGGAGACTACTCAGCGTACGGTTCTGTTGGCCTGCAAAGAAAGCTCTATGAAGACTTTGCTTCATCTTACGAGTCCAACTTTCAGAGAGACAACAAGCTATGTGCTTTCCATAAAGTAGAGCTAAGGATGCCTTTCACCGACTGGAAGACAGTCAATCTTGCCCTTAGCCTCCCAGCCGAAGTAAAAATACTCTCAGCAAAGGATAGGCTGAGGAAGAGAGTCCTTAGGAAAGCAGCAAGAAAGCTTGGAGTGCCCAAATTCATCGCCGAGGCACCCAAAAAAGCAATCCAGTACACTTCAGGCGTGAACCAGGCAATGAAAAAGATAGCGAAACAGGAAGGTCTGACTTTGAGAGAGTATATAGAGAAGCTTTTCTGGGAATCTATTGGATGATGGAAAAGAAATGACGAGAACAGCTTTAGTCTTCACGCCAAAATACTATGAGCACAAGACAGGGCTCGGCCATCCAGAGAGTCCAAAACGGCTCAAGGCGATAATCAAACAGCTGGAGAAATCGAATCTTCTTTCTTCTACAGGCAAATGTGAATTGGTTGAACCTGCCTTGGCGAGCGAGGAAGACCTCGAACTGGTTCACACCACGGAGCACATCCGACTTGTGAAGCGTGCCTGCGAGCATGGTGGGGGCTTGCTCGATCTCGGGGATACCGTAGCTTCTCGCGAAAGCTTCGAAGTTGCCCGGCTTGCTGTGGGTGGCGCAATGAAAGCTGTTGACTTGGTATTGACAAAGAAGTTCAAGAACGCCTTTGCCTTAGTCCGCCCTCCTGGACATCACGCAGGGCCATACTACGCCATGGGATTCTGCATTTTCAACAATGTTGCTGTTGCAGCGGCTCACCTGATTACGCGTTTAGGCTTTGACCGCGTCGCAATCCTTGATGTAGATGCTCATCACGGGAACGGAACACAGGAAATCTTCTACAAGACGGACAAAGTGCTCTACATAAGCATGCATGAGGATCCTCAGGATTTTCCTGAGAGTGGTTTTGTTGATGAAGTTGGGGAAGGAAAGGGGATGGGATACACCGTTAACATCCCCTTTCCCTTTAAGGCCGGAGATGAAGAGCATTTACAGGCCTTGGATCAAATCGTGCTTCCCATCATCCAGCAATACGAACCTCAATTCCTCTTAGCGTCCGTAGGTTATGATGCCTACTGCAGAGACCCTGTAGCGAAGCTAAGCCTATCAGCCTCCGCATACGCCGCGGCCTTCGAGAAGATTCTAGGGCTAGCATCAATAGTCTGCGAAGACAGGTTTGTCGCCGTCTTGGAGGGCGGCTACAGCCTTAGGCATCTAGGGCAACTCGTAGCTTCCACGATTTCGAAAATGGCGAATCTTCCATACACGATGGAAGACGGATACCCATGCTCAAGACTGCCGGGCGAAAGGACACGCAAAAAAGCGGAGAAAATTCTGAAAGAAGTGAAGAACACACAGTCGAGCTTTTGGAATCTATAGTCAGAGCTTACTCTATGACTGTTATCGCCCCGTTAGGGCATTGTGCTTCGCAGGCTTTGCAGACTAGGCACTCTTCTTCCTTGACCGGTACAGACTTGTCGTCTTTCATTTCAAACACTTCTACTGGGCAAGTATCAACGCACGTTGAGCATCCATCACATTTCTCCGCATCAACCTTCACTTCAACCATGATTTGTCTACCTCTTTATTTTTGAAACTGAATGAAAAGACAGTTGATGAATAAAAGTGTTTAGGGATGCCTTATCTGTTGGTGCTGCTATTCCCTAAGCCTCAGAAGAACTCCGTCGATGGTTGTCTTCGCTTTTTCTCGTCGTCGCAAGTCATCTTCCAGGAGGCGCCTATAGGTTTGAGCAGAGATTTCCCCTCGCTTGAATCTAACCTCGATTCGCTTCAAGTCCGCTTCTATATTGTCAAGCTCTATCTCAGCCACTTCAAGGTTTCTCATAATGTCTGCATACTTTGCTCCGCCGCTCGTGATCTTTTGACGCAAATCTGCAATCTTCTTTGAAAGTGCGGAAAGCCTGTTCTCAAGCGTAGTCTTCCTTATTTTGTAGCGGCGTCTGGAAACCTTTCCCTTCAGCGCTTTTTGCTTCGTCTGTTCAAGTTCTGAAAGCACCTTTTTCTTCTCCTCGTAAGTTTCGACGAATTCGTTCAGTGTCTTTCGAGGAACCAGAACCACTGAAACCGTGATGGGCGCCTTGGGTCTTTGCCATGCGAATGCGATGATAGATCCAACTATGACTAGTGATGTTGCCCATATTGTCGGTCGGAAGGATGACCAAAGGATAGGATAGCTGTAGCTAAAGGTCCATTGTTTATCTTGCAGCCACGTGAAGTTGGATACGGAGAGGGATAGTGATTCTTGAAAGACTTGCCTTTGAACGTTGAATGTTTGCTGTGGAAATGCCTGAATCGTTGCACCCTCTGGAAAAGTGATTCTTACAGTAGAGGTTTTCAGCACATTTTGCAGGTTTTCAAACATGTCAAGCTTCAATTCAAAGCTCTGAGAGTCTAGTTTGGCAAGATGATTTTCTCTTTGGAGGTTATAGTTGATCCTTAGGCTTCTTGATTGTCCTTCCAGCAATGTTAGAGAAAAAGCATGTGCGTTCGTTTGATTATCTACGAGGTTTGAAGTTACCTTTTTTTCCTGTTCATCAAGGGCGGAAATGTCAGTTGCACCTCTTGGGAGGGTTAGTTGGATTATGTCTACCTGAAAAGCGGTTTTGCTCTTGATCAGATAGGTTTCCGAGATGTGGATGTCGCCGTTTGCGTCTATGGATATTCCTTGCGTTGATTTGTTTATTGAAAAGCATGTGTATGTGTCTCGGTTTTCCGAAATGAAGCTGACCTGCGTGGAGGCCTGTGAAAGCCTAGGGACGGTGGTCGTGTAGTTCAGATAGTACCTTTGATCTTTTGTTGTAGCGTTGAAGGGGAAATCATTCGGAACATATTCAGTGGTTTGGGGTAGTATGACAGTGACGTTGCATATGGAGACTTCTTGAGGGAGGCTCGGGTATGCAGGAAAGTCGGCTGTGAATTTGTATTCTTGGGTTTCGTTGACGATTGTTGGCGTCGAAGTGATGAGGTCTGAGAGTATGAACACGACTGTAAAAGTGTAAGATTCCCCTCTGTAGAGCGAGTTGCGGGCCTCGTCGGGGAAAACCACAGTTACTCCGTAGTAACCTGTAGCTCCCAAGCCTGTGTCCAAGATCAGGCCTATTTCGTCGCGAGGGCTTTTGGTGTCGTAGGCCGTGGAATACACAAGATTTGCCCTGTATTTCAATGGAAAGCCTATCGAGAACTTCTCTATCGTCGTGTTTTCCGTTGTCGGTGATATTCGCACTGTATCATTGATGAGCAGAAGACCCCCGTAGACTGGCACTACAACATGATCCACCCTTTCGACTCTGATCGCCGATGACGCAGTTGCATGCACTGTCCGGAGAGCAAGCACTGAAACTGATGCAATCGCCAGCAGTGACGTTAGTAGGAGTAGCGTCGTTCTTTTCACATTAAAGGCCTCTATGACCAGTCTTCCGTAAGTATTGCAAATTGTCCTTATTTACTTTCCTTATTTATTCCGTAGAATCATGATTACTAGATCTTGCGACAATAGCTTACTGAAGCCTTCGTCTGAGAAGAGCTAAGTGCCTGATCCCTTGAAGTAGTAGCCTTCTTCCTTCTTGGATCCGAAGCTTCTCACGCCTCTTGCTCGCAGCTGCTGCCGCAATCTCTGGGCGTGTCTTGTGCTGATTTCTCCACGTCTCTCCATGTAGGCTATTATTTCCTCTGCTTGCTTTTCATTGTCACAGCGACGGATGAAATCAACAACGTCGGGGTCGAAGTTTGCCAGGTTTTTTTCCGCTTTAGCCGCTTTTTCGGCAACTTTCGTACTAGAGCGTATGGAGTTGACTGTGACCTTTTCTTGGCCTCCATCTATCTCTCTAGCCAAATTCGGGAAGTTCTTTCGGAATCGCTCTCTAGTGACTTCCATAGCTGCTTCCGGCTCTTTTGTCCCGAAGTACCCGATTTGTACTAAGCCTGAAGCGATATTTAACCGCTATTGTGAGCTTGTTCAACACCTAGACTGAAGCATTGGTGGTTTCCAGATAGGCAAAGACCTTCAGGCCCGTGCAAGTGCGAGCCCGAAATGGCGCCTAGATAAGGCGAGCAGCAAAATATTTCTGAAGCTACGGCAAACATTTAGTGATGGACTTTAAGGCGTCATTTTCCCCTGCTTTTCACGCTTTTTTGAACGATTTCTACAGACTTCTATGGTAGTTTCCATGAAAGACAATACAGCAAATGTGTCAGAAAGCAGTAGCAACCATGTATGCATGCATTCCGATTTGGCAGCCTGTCATGGTTCTCTATTCATAGGCTTCCAAAAATGTGCTTGTCAAAACAAAGCACACCACGTTCCGAAGCAGGTAACCTATAGCGGGCTGCCCTCTGTCCACTTGGTTATTCTTGTAGGGCTGCTGGGATTTGAACCCGGACAAATGGAGATATCTCCCGCATGCATGCAGATTACATTCCAGAAACGGTTAAGTGGCTTGTGAGTGCTTTAGTATAGTGGGAAGATTGCTGAGGGCATGTAAGGCATGCTCCGGAATGAAGAAACGAATTGTGGAGTTAGTAGGAAGGAAAGAATGGAGCAGCACTGCTTCGTGATCATTGAGGGTTTCTTATCAAGGGGCTAAAGAATCCGGTCATGAAAGAATGGAACAATCAAGGTTGTTGAGCTGACTTTGGAGACCAGGTTGGTGCATCTCTTCGAGCAGACGGCAACTGCGTATGTGCTTTTGATGTTGCTACTTCTTAGTTTTGCACTTCCTAATCTTGCAGGGTTTTCCGCAGGTCCTAGAACACTTGTTCATTTTTCTTCATCTTCAACTGATTGCCGGTCTGGGGCGGGTATAGCTCCTACCGATGCCAAGTGGAGTCCATTGGGAGGGCAAAACACTCTGACGCTTTATGATATTTGCATGGTCGATGGGGGCAATGGATGGATAGTTGGCTGGTCTGCTGATGCGTCTGGAGCCGCGCTGCGTTGGGATGGGACGCTTTGGAGTTCTGTTCCTGTGCCGGCTGATAATAGGTTGTTTGCGGTGGATATGGTGAATTCTAACGATGGGTGGGCAATGGGAGACCCTGGAGCAGCAATTCGCTGGAATGGAACATGGTGGATGTCGGCAGGCTATTTGGATCAATATGTCTATGGATTGTCTATGGTGAACTTCTATGATGGTTGGGCAGTAGGGGCATGGGGGGAAAAGATGCATCGTTGGAATGGAGTAAAATGGAACGAAGTAACCACCCCGTCATCTTCTACGCTGAACGCAGTTCACATGCTCGGTGCTAATGACGGATGGGCTGTAGGTAGTTGGGGAAGCATTCTTCAGTGGAACGGGACGCTGTGGAGCAACATGACGAGTCCGGCACATGAGTCGGCTCATCTATACGATGTGCATGGCATCAGTTCCGATGACGTGTGGGCAGTAGGGAATTTTGGAGTTGTGATTCATTGGAATGGAACGGTTTGGAGCGTAGTGCGAGATCCTGAGGATCCTTATGAGAATTACACTTGGCTTTTTGGGTTGGACATGGTGGATGCTAACGAAGGCTGGGCTGTAGGATATGCAGGGCGGATAATGCATTGGAACGGTTCAATTTGGGAGGACGTTCCAAGCCCCTCAGAAAACGATCTGATGGCAGTTTCCATGGTGAACGCCACCGACGGATGGGCAGTAGGCAAACAAGGAACGATTATACATTGGAATGGAACACTCTGGGAGTTTCCGAAAATGTGTGACTTGACTGTCACCAATGTTGAAACCTCAAAGGATATTGTGGGGCAGGGCTTCACGGTTGCGATAGATGCAACGCTCCGAAACCAAGGGCTTTTCGCAGAGACCTTCAACGCAACGATTTACGCTAACGGGAAAAGGGTCTCAGATCTAACGGACATAACGATACCTGCAGATAGTCAAGCGACTTGCCAAGGTGTTTGGAACACCTCTGGCTGGGCAAGAGGCAACTACTCCATAGCTGTGTATGTATTTCCGTTGGCTGGCGAAGTAGACACGTCAAACAACATCTACACAGCCTCCAGAGACGTAATTGTCACAATCCCCGGAGACGTAGAGGCAGACTATGACGTTGACATATACGACATAGTCATACTGGCCAGTGCCTATGACACTCAACAAGGCCAAGCGAAGTACAAGCCAAACTGCGACCTCGACGGAGACGGCGACATCGACATTTATGACATTATCTTCGCCGCAGGGAACTACGGTAAGCGCTGGCAGTCAAAACATCGCAATTTCGTGACAAGTGTACAAGCTAACACCATGGAAGGCCTCAGCTGGTATCCGGTAATAGCCGCCGACGGACTGGGAGGAGTATACGCAACGTGGCGACATATCTACTTCGACGAGGATACAAACAGAACGTACGAACCTATTCTCTGCATTCACTCCCACGACTATGGGAGAACATGGAGCAACGAGAGCATTGTAAATGATAACGCAGACCCTTCGACAAGATGCTCGACGCCCTCCATAGCCGTTGATGAGGGCAATGGCAATATCTATGTTGCTTGGCTTGACAACAGAACTGGAAGGTCATGCGTATACATTGACAAGTCCGTTGATTACGGTCTCTCATTCGGAAGCGACACTAAAGTAAATGACGACAACGGAGACGTTTACAATCCTGGAGGAATGTACTGGGTTAACGTTGCAGTTGCTGACAACGGAAAAGTGTACGTCGGCTGGGAAGATCGAAGAGCTGATCCTGCGATATATCGGCCTGACATATACTTTGCTTCGTCCGACGACAGCGCGACAACCTTTGGCCTCAACACTAGGGTGAATCCGCCAGACAACACTTCGTGTCATCGATGGCCCTGGATCGCCACAACTGACAATGGAGTCGTCTACGTTGCTTACACAAATCAAGAATATCCCTTTGGAGGCGCAGATGTTTTGGTCGCACGATCCTTGGACGAAGGCTTCTACTTCGAAACGCCCGTTAAGGTCAACGATGACTCCACCGGTGGCTATCGCGGGAAGAAGGAACTGACCGTTTCTTCAAGTGGAAATGTGTACGTTGTGTGGACTGATGGAAGAGCCGGAGCCGGAACCTACTACTGGGACATTTACTTGGCAGTCTCCTTGGATTGTGGTTTGTCTTTTGGACGCAATGTGCGTGTCAATGACGACCCTCCAGGACCTGCAGACGAAAGTACAATACAGGGAACGCCTAGCCTCGCCATAGATAGCGAGGAAGGTATCCATGTAGTCTGGGAAGACTTCCGAAATTATGGAGTCCCCCCTACTCACTATAGAGATATATACTATTCCTATTCAGCTGATGGCTACACTTTCTCAAGAAACACTGCGGTCAACTCCTATCCAAATGCAACCTACGTATTGTGCGCCGATCCAAGTATGGAGATTGATGCGGATGACAATTTATACGTCATATGGACAGACATACCCCAGGGTGGATACTACCTCTACTTCGGCTTCTCACAGGCATTCACCCCCTAACTTCCGATCGCCCTTCTGCATGCATGCAGTTTCTAACGGAAGCCAATCTTCAACTACTATGGTTGGGAAGTCCTCCCAAGGTGGATAGTGAAAAATGATCGAGAATGGGGTGAGTAAATCAGCTGACCAACTGAGAAAAGAAGCGGTCGAAGCCGTTGTCCTTCGTGTCACAGAAATATTGAATGCGAGATTTGGCAACAATGCTGCGGCGAAAATTAAGACCATAAACGAGGAGCTTGCGTCAAACGAATGGCCCAAAGATGGCATCTCAGAGACAGCGTTAAAAGAGATCCTGAGAAGCCTTCAAGAACAGAGCCCTCCAGTATTTGAATCAACCAAGCAAGCAACGCAAAAGAAAGAAAGAAGCGAACCTCTGTTGCGAAAGGCCTACAAGAGAAGAAGATCCGTAACAGTTTCCATCCCAAGATCTCTGATGTCGAGGGTTGATGAATATCTCAACAGACCTAACAGCATATACAAGAACCGAGGCGACTTTGTTCTGACAGCGATAAGAGAAGAACTCAGAAGACTCAGTCTACTTGAATCATAGGCGCGCTCGTGGCTGAAAAAGCAGGGTGCATGCATGAGGACGATGGAACCTTCTCGAAGCGCACAAACTTCGATGTAAACCCCCGAAAAAACGTATTTCCACGGCGTGGGCTACAGAAAGCGTGTTATTGCTATGCACCCAAAAAATACAGCAAACCCGCTCCAGCTTCGGGGCAAAATATTTTAGGCTACTCCTCTTATCATAGGAGTTAGGGAATCTGATTGCCGATAGCTTTCGTGTTAATAAACACCGAGATTGGCTCTGAGGGCGAAGTTCTGAAAACGCTGAAGGGAGTTCAAGGAGTAATAGAAGCTTACGCTGTCTACGGCGTCTATGACGTTGTTGCAAAAATCACTGCCGACACCATGGACAAACTGAAAGAGATAGTTACGTGGCATGTGAGACGGTTGGACAAGGTTCGTTCCACATTGACCATGATCGTTGTCGAGGAGCAGCCAACCAAATAGTTAATCCCCTTCCTTTTTGCAGCTAGCTTCTGTCAGAAACAATTTTTCATTGCACAGGCGTAGTGCTTTTATCAAAGAGAAGGGAACATCCAAAGACGCGATTACCCATGGTCACGTTGCACATTGGGTTCGATGACACAGATTCTCCAAGAGGCGGGTGCACCACTTACATAGCCGCGCTACTTGTGGAAAAGCTCTTGAAACTGGGCGCTCGATTCAAAGACTACCCAAATCTTATCCGTCTAAACCCCAACGTGCCTTGGAAGACCCGAGGCAATGGAGCCCTGTGCCTCAGAGTGGTGTGCCCGGAAAGCGCACTGGACGCTGTCTTCGAAGCTGTGGCCGACACAGTGGAGCAAAACTCAGATCTGCAGCTCGAGGGCACTGACCCCGGAATGGTCTTTTTTCAAGGTCGCAAAATACCGCAGGAATTAAAAGATTTCGCTCGAAGAACGATTCGAGGCATAGTCAAAATGGAACAAGCTTTGAGGCTTTTGCGCGAATTTCACGCTGAGGCCTTGGGCTATGGAACTGGACTTGGCATTGTTGGCGCACTAGCTGCGATAGGCGAGACGCTGGAAACGGATCATACTTATGAGATAATAGCCTACAGGACACCACGGTACAGAGGTTCTAATCGGCTGCTAGACCAGAGATCAATCATAGAAATGAACCAAGAAACAGCCCTCCAAACCTTCAACAACATCGATTCCGAAACTGGCCGGGTTCTCATAACTCCTAGAGGCCCAGACCCGATTCTGTACGGCATCAGGGGTGAAACTGCTGAGGCCGTAATTAGAGCTCACAGAATGGTTAAACCATTGGAGCCTGTGGAAAGATGGATTGTTTTCAGAACAAATCACGGAACAGATGCCCACTTGGAGCAAGTTAAAGCGATAAATGACATTGAACCCTATCACACAGCGGTAGTCACGGGACTTGTAGACTCGGAGCCCAAGCTTGTTCCTAAAAGGCACAGAGTATTTCGCTTGAGAGATGAAACGGGAGAAGTTGATTGTGCCGCCTATGAGCCAACCGGCGCTCTACGGAAGATAGCAGGACAGCTGCAGAAGCACGACTTGGTGGAGGTTGCCGGAGGAGTAAGACCACCCTCCAAAGAACACATCGCTACTATTAACCTTGAAAAGCTGCGAGTTGTCAAACTTGCTCCCAGATTGGTTTCACGAAATCCGAGATGTCCGAAATGTGGCAAAAGAATGAGTTCGATGGGTACAGGTCAAGGATTTAGGTGTCCCAAGTGTGGTCTTCGCTCATCCAAACTGCGGAAATTCGTTTTAGAGGAGAAACGGGAGGTTTCAGAAGGGCTTTTCATCACATCCCCGCGTTCTCAGAGACATCTAACGAAGCCTCACTGTCGGTATGGAAGGGAGAAGGCCGGCAGACCTGATGGCATGCTTTCCTGTTGGCACGACCCATAAGCCAAAGAAG
>Ga0209636_10008274_pt1 | contig 10594 bp, 9 predicted proteins | sample DeeMarSWOR152_54_FD_187464 | JGI IMG/M metagenome (GOLD analysis project Ga0209636, IMG submission 187464) | Marine sediment microbial communities from White Oak River estuary, North Carolina - WOR-1-52-54 (SPAdes) (version 2) | ecosystem: Environmental > Aquatic > Marine > Intertidal zone >... | reverse complement strand
GAATAGAAAATGTCTCGGTGGGCGTGTGCCCCGATTTTCGGGGCCTGCCGAAGCACCTAATGGGGGCATGAGACAAAAAAAAGACAGCTCCATGCTCATGGATCTCACCAGGGGTACCTATGTGGCCTTGAGTAATGGCCAGGAGTAATTTTCAAAAGGCTAACACTTTACGCTCACAGGTGGTGGATGACGCTCCACCCGGTTGGCCGGGAGGTATTTAATGGATCATTGCGAAAATGGGTTGAAAAACTCCATGGGTTCAATTAAGTATAACGAAACCGTAGGAATATTTCTTGATTTGGTTATTCAGGAAGGAGGGGAGATGAATTACCCAACGATGTATAGCGTACGTCAGATCTTTGACGTGCCCAAGGTGGACGATATCGAGGAGACCTTAACCAAGGAGCTGGACTCGATCCAGGTCAGCTCCCTGATAAAGGAGGGGGCCCGTATTGCCATTACCGCGGGAAGTCGCGGAATAGCCAATATTGATAGGGTATTACGGCATCTGGTGCACGTTCTGAAGGAAAACTCAGCCCACCCCTTCCTCATACCGGCCATGGGCAGCCATGGAGGGGGCACCGCTGAAGGTCAGCTGGAGATCCTTGAGAGCCTCAAGATTACAGAGGAGTCGATAGGTGCCCCGATTGTTTCCTCCATGGAGGTTGTAGAGATTGGGAAATCTCGGTTTGGTTTCCCCGTTCTGGTGGACAAACATGCAGCAGGGGCCGACGGAATTGTGGTGGTCAATCGAGTGAAACCACATACCGAATTTGAGGGACCCATCGAAAGCGGGCTCATGAAGATGATGGCCATCGGCATGGGAAAACATAAGGGATGCATCCAGGTTCATAAGCAGACCATCAACTACACCTATCGAGAGGTAATTCCCGAAATCGGTCGGGTCATCTTGGAAAAACTTCCCATACTATTCGGGGTGGCCCTGGTAGAAAACGTCTATGATGAAACAGCCCTTATCCAGGCCATTCTTCCTTCCCGGTTTTCCGTTGAAGAGGAAAGGCTCTTGACCGAGGCCAAGAGACTCATGGCTCGGCTTCCCTTTGATGCCATAGATGTCTTGATCGTGGATGAGATGGGGAAGAATATCAGTGGCGCAGGAATGGACACCAATGTCATTGGCAGGATCATGTTCATCGGGGAGAAGGAACCCGAAAAGCCCAAGATTACCAGAATCGTTGTCCTGGGCCTGACCGAGGAGTCACATGGAAATGCGATCGGTGCGGGCCTCGCCGACTATACGACGCAACGGCTTGCGGACCATATCGATGCCGAGGCCACATCCATCAACTCCATAGCCGGCATGAGCCCGGAGAAGGGAAGGACTCCTATCCCCCTGAAAACGGATAGAGAGGCCGTTGAGGCTGCCTTAGACACCATTGGGGCAATAGATCCAGAAGATGCACGGGTGGTTCACATCAAAAATACGCTGGAAATCGCGGACTTGCACGTCTCAGAGGCCCTTCTGGAAGAGGTTAAGGGAAGAGAGGATCTAAAGCTGGGGGAGAAATTGGGCCCCCTCTCCTTCGATAGCGGGGGCAATCTCGGACCCGTGCAGTGTGAGGTAAGATAGCCTGGTAGAGTGGTGACCATGTAGAGGAGAGTTAACATGATTTCAACTTCATCGGCCGATGACTTCCGCTCCATTGTGGGCAGCCAGTGGTTTCTTGACACGCCTGAGGATCTTGCCACCTATTCCTATGACGCCTTTTGGTCGGAGTTCAAACCTGATGCCGTGATAATCCCGGGTAGTACGGATGAGATCTCAAACATCATGGAGGTGGCGAATCGAGAAAGGATCAACATCATCCCTCGTGGCGCCGGGACCAATATCTGTGGCGGTTCAGTGGCGAGGGAAGGCGGTGTTATTATGGCCTTCCACCGGCTGAACCAGATCCTGGAAATCGATGCCGAAAGCATGTGCGCCGTTGTTCAACCTGGTGTGGTGAATGCGGACCTGCAAAAAGAGGTGGCTCGATTTGGACTCATGTATCCACCTGACCCGGCCAGTATGTTTGTGTCTACCATGGGTGGCAACGTTGCCTTAAATGCAGGCGGGCCAAGGGGGGTAAAGTACGGGGTAACGAGGGACTATCTCCTGGGCCTGGAAGTGGTACTGCCTTCAGGAGACGTGATTAGGACGGGTGGCAAGACGCTCAAGAACGTAACCGGATATGACCTCACCAGGCTCATGTGTGGTTCCGAAGGGACTCTGGGTATTATTACCGAGATAACGGTCAGGCTGGTCCCCCGGGCGCCGGCAAAGGCCACCCTTCAGGCAATTTTCTCGGATCTTGATGATGCCGCAACAACGGTTTCGGCCATCATCGGTTCCGGGATCGTCCCTACCACCCTGGAACTGATTGATAGGGTGGTCCTCGATGTGATCAGGCACTATGGTGGGGCCCAGTTCTACGAGGACGCAGAGGCCCTGCTTTTGATCGAGGTGGACGGTGAAGAGGCATTGGTTGAGGGTCAAGGAAAGAGGATCGAGAAGTTCTGTAAAGAGAAAGGCGCTGTCGTGGTGGAACGGGCCGGCACCCCGGAGGAGGCGGAGAAGCTGTGGCAGGCACGAAGGTCCGCCTTTGGTGCCGTTGCCACTTTGAGGCCCAACTGCGTCGTGGAGGACGCCACGGTACCCGTCAAGAGGCTTGCCGAGATCATAAGGAAGATCGTTGAGCTCGCCGATAAATACCGGTTAAAGATCGGGGTACTGGCTCATGCCGGCGACGGGAATCTCCACCCTCTCATCATGACCGACCTTCGGGATAAGGAGGAAATGGCCCGAGTCGATAAGGCCTTGGAGGAGATGTACGAGGCAACCATTGCGATGGGTGGTACCCTTTCCGGGGAACATGGAGTTGGCATTGCCAAGGACAGGTTTATGGCTATGGAATTCAGCCAGAGTGCCATTGAGCTTATGCGGAGGATCAAGAGGGCCTTTGATCCCAACAATATCCTGAATCCAGGCAGTTTCCTTTAGACGTCTTCCTGGATCAAGATCGTGACATTCATGTGAAGTCTTTGCGGGGAAATGAAACTCTACTGGTTTGAAATTCAAAATCCGAAGTCCTAAATTCGAAACAATATCGAAATTCAAATGTTCAAAATTCGAAACAGCCTAAACCTGAGCTGGTGTCAGCAAAGATCTCTTGGTTTAGAACATTGGGATTTTGGTCATTGGAATTTGTTTCGGCCCGCCCTGGCGCGAGTTGACATGGATTTAGAGACATAATGTTAAAAAATCCTAAAAATGGGTGAAATAATCTGATCCATTGAATTCAGGTCTGGGCCAGGGATTTCGATATTCGAATTTCGCGTTTTTTTGGTGACATCGTGCTTCCTCGGTTTGGAGGTAGAAGACGAAGCTTCGCTACATTTCTTCTTTAAAAACAGCAAGGGAAGAAAATGATTCCAGAAGACATGGCTAACGAGTTTGATCAATGCATTAAGTGTGGTCTCTGTATGGCAACCTGCCCTGTGTGCAAGGAGCTTCTCCTTGAAAAGTATACGCCGAGGGGCAAGATTCAGTTGGCCAGGTACTACAGCCAGGGAAAACTGGATCTAAGCGATCACTGTCGGGACATCTTCGCAGAATGCCTCCTGTGTGGAGCGTGCACGGTGACCTGTCCAAGCGGGGTGGATCTCAAAAAGGTCTTTGTTGGCATGCGGGAGGAGATCGTCAGGGAGAGGGGGCTTCACCGCACCATGGAGGAGGTGGTCCGCTCCCTTACTGCTAACCATAACATCTCCGATGAGGATAACTCGGAGAGAGCAGAGTGGAGGGATTATCTGAAAGACCTCCCCGACCACGGGTACCAGAAAGATAGGGCAGAGCTTGTGTACTTCGTTGGCTGTGTCGCCTCGTTCTTTCCTATGGTTCAATCGATCCCCCAGAACCTTGTCCGAATCTTGGAGTCGGCTCATGTGGACTTCGCGATTCTGGGAGGGGAGGAGTGGTGTTGCGGATTCCCCCTTATTGGGGCTGGAGTCCCTGAGAAGGCCCACGAGATGATCGAGCATAACCTGGAGAGGGTAAAGGCGTTACGGGCCAACAAGGTGGTTTTCTCTTGCCCCTCCTGCCACCGAACCTGGGAGGAACACTATGGTACGGACCTGGAGCTTTTCCATTCCACCCAACTAATTGAAAGGCTCATCGATGATGGGGCCATCCCTCTGAGGGATGTGAACACCACGGTGACCTATCACGACCCGTGCGATCTGGGTAGAAACGGCGGTGTCTATGATGCGCCCAGGCGGATACTGAAGGCCATCCCTGGCCTCACCCTGGTGGAACTGGAAAACAACCGCGCCCTGAGCGTCTGCTGTGGCGGTGGCGGTAATCTGGAGATGGCGGACCCCCGTCTCTCTGAAACCGTGGCCCAGAAAAAGATCGAGGAGATCCAGCGGACCGGTGCGAAAACCGTTGTGACCTCCTGCCAACAGTGCGTCCGCACTATCAAGGCCAGGGTTAGAAGGCAGAAGGCCGATCTCGACGTAGTGGACATTACGGAATTGGTGCTCCAGGCAATGCCTCATGATTGATCTCCCCAGGTCATAGCCCCTCGCTGGGTATCTCACAGGCCCAGGACACGGTGCTCGAGAGGCTAAAGGCTGTCCCTCAAGGTCTACGTTCCGATTTCCCATGATCTTTAGACCCAGGTAATTTCGATCGAAATCTGCCTTGACATTTTAATTATACTGAAATAAAATTTAAAAAAAGTGAAAATCCTCCCTATTTATCCCCGCCATCAATAATAAAGATGACTGGATTATTCGGGGAGCCGCTCTTGCATCTTCCACACCGACCAGAGGCATAGGATGGTTCAAACGAAACAAAAGGCCCAGAACTACTCATTAACAATCGGAAGAAGGATTCGAGAACTACGAAAAAACAAGGCATTGACTATCAAAGAAATGGCTTCAGGGATAGGGCTATCGGTGGGATTGATCTCTCAGATAGAAAACGAGCAGGTTACTCCAGCTATCTCAACATTAATGAAAATCTCATCGTTCCTGGGTGTTGACATCACCCATTTTTTTCAGGCTGAGGAAAGAAGGGAATTATTCACCGTTGTCAGAGGGAAGGAGCGATTCACCTCATCCCGCAGGGGAGTTGGAGAGAAGTTTGATCTGGGATATACCTATGAAGCCCTGGCCTTTAAGCAGGCCAAAAAACGGATGGAGCCTTTCATCGTCACGTTCGATTTGAAGGAAAAGGGCAATATGGCCTTTTTTAGCCACGAGGGGGAGGAGTTCATTTATATCATGGAGGGAAAGGTCGAGTTTCGTATCGGAGATAAAACCACGGTACTTGAAGAAAACGATAGCCTCTATTTTGACTCCGGCAAACTGCATGGTTACCGGGCCGTGGGGCGCCATCCCTGCAAGGCACTGGTAGTCGTCTATAACAAGATGCTTTAGGTATCATGTAACAAAAAGGGGGTTGGGATGATTGAGATACGATTTCACGGACGGGGCGGGCAGGGCACCGTGGTCGCCTCAAAGCTCTTGGCTACCTCCCTATTCTTAGATGGTAGCTATTCACAGTCCTTTCCTGCCTTCGGGGTTGAAAGAAGGGGGGCCCCGGTAACGGCCTTCTTGAGGGTAGATGAAAGGCCAGTAAGGATACGCACGGAGATATACGAGCCCGACCATATCGTCATCCTCGATCCCCTCCTGGTAGATCAGGTTCCCCTCACCGACGGGCTCAAGAGCGACGGCATTGTGATCATCAATAGCAGCAAGAAACCATCGGAGTTTGCCGACAGGTTCAGGGGCTTTAAGGTTGCTACGGTGCCGGCTGGACAGATTGCCCTCAAGCATCATCTTGGCAGCCCGCAGTCTCCTATTGTCAACACCGCCATACTAGGTGCTGTGGCCAAGGTGCTTGGGCTGGTGACAATCGAGAACCTGGTAAAGGCAATCAAGAGTGACGTACCGGCCAAGGCAGACGATAATGCCGCTGCCGCTCAGGAGGCCTATCAAAGGGTCAGTGACGTTGTTCAGCTGTAACCAATGACCATCATCTAAGACGAGGACCAAAGATGAAATATACTGAGAAGGAGGTTCACGTTCCTTTATGTGCCGTCTCGACCACCTCCAGCCTGGTGAACAAGACCGGAACCTGGAAGTTTGCCCAACCTCTGTTTGTTGATCGTGTTTCTCCTTGTAACCAGCAGTGCCCTGCGGGTGAGGACATCACCGGATTTATGTATCTGGCGAGCCAGGGAAGCTATGAGGACGCATGGAGACTGATCATGGAGGAGAACCCCTTTCCCGCTATCATGGGCCGGCTCTGTTTCCATACCTGTGAGGAGCAGTGTAACAGAGGGGAGCACGATGACCCTGTTTCCATCCACATGGTGGAACGCTTCATCGGCGACTATGGTCTTGCCAATGGACTCAAGGTGGAGATCCCTGATCAGGACAGGAAAGAAAGGGTGGCTATCATGGGGGCGGGGCCCGGGGGGCTCACGACAGCCTACCATCTGAGGAGGATGGGCTATGGTGTTAGCCTCTTTGAGTCCAAAGAGAAACCGGGCGGTATGATGCGCTATGGTATCCCTGCCTACCGGTTGCCCAAAGATATTCTTGATGGCGAAATGAGCCGACTCTACGAGATGGGAGTCGAATTCAAGATGGGCACAGCGGTAGGTAAGGATATCACCTGGCAGTCCCTTGACAACCAGTTTCAGGCTGTATTTATCGCTCTTGGGGCCTGGGAAGAGGCCGGTCTCATGATCGAGGGGATCACCAAAAAGGGGATCTTTCATGCCCTTGAATTTTTAGCGGAGATCAACCTCGGTAAGGAGCCAGAGATAGGAAAAAGAATTATTGTCATAGGTGGGGGAAACAGCGCTGTTGACTGTGCCAGGGCCTCCCGCAGGCTTGGGGCAGAGGTGACTATTGTCTACAGGCGGGGCGAGGCGGAGATGCCAGCCCACACGGAAGAGATTGAAATGGCCAGGGAAGAGGGAATTCAGTTTCTCTTTTTAGCCAGCCCAACAGCGGTATATGGAGAGGAGATAGTTACCGGTGTCAAACTGGAGAAGATGGCCCTGGGGGAGATGGATGCCTCCGGCCGGAGACGACCGGTGCCTACAGGAGAAACCTCTGATATTGATTGCGATGGCATGATCATAGCCATAGGGGAAGCCACCAGAGTAGGTGATCTTCCCCCTTTCATTTCTCACCGAGGGGGGGTCGTTGACACCGACCGGATGGGCCAGACCACCCATGCGGGGTTCTTTGCCGGTGGAGACATCATCGATATCCCCCACACGGTCACCCACGCCATTGGTTCAGGCAAGCGGGCTGCTGTGGCCATTGACCGATTTGTTAAGGGGATTAAGGGTGAGGAAGACAGCCCTGATCTGTCCAGGTGGGGGGATTCCGGAAATGTCAGCCTTGCCCGGCTCAAGGGGAGCAGCCTGTTTGCAAGGAGAAATCCGAGCTTAGAGGTAATAGACTACGGGGACATGAACGCATTCTATTTTGATTATCGGCCAGGGATAAAAACCAAAAAGATTCCCGTAGATGAGAGACTGAACGGTTTTCAGGAGGTCACAGAGGCCTTTAGTGAGGAAGAAGCAATCTCTGAGGCCAGGCGCTGTTTTAACTGCGGTTCCTGCACAGAATGCGGAAACTGCTACATCTTCTGTCCAGAAAACTCCATCAAGAGGGACCCGGATGGCTATGGATATGTCGCAGATATGGAGTACTGTAAAGGATGTGGCATCTGCGTTAACGAATGCCCCCGGGGTGCAATGAAAATGACGTTTTTGGAGTACTAACAGGAGTAGAGAGATGAGAAAGGTGTTGACAGGAAACCAGGCAGTAGCCTATGGGGCAATGCTCTCGGATGTGCAGGTAGTTGCCGCCTATCCCATAACACCCCAGACAACCATCATTGAGGAGCTTGCTGATATGCAGGCTGAAGGTCTGGTGGATCTTGATTATATCAGGGTAGAATCTGAACACTCTGCCATGGCCGCCTGTATCGGGGCATCCATGGGAGGGGTCAGGGCCTTTACTGCCACCTGCGGTCAGGGACTGTTCCTGATGCATGAAATGCTCCACTATGCTACTGGTGCCAGGACACCTATTGTTCTGGCCAATGTCAATCGGGCTGCAGCTGCCCCCTGGAGTATCTATAGCGATCAGACGGACTCTGTTTCCCAGAGGGAGACCGGATGGATCCAGCTTTACTGTGAGGGAAATCAGGAGGTCCTGGACACCACCATCATGGCATTCAAGATCGCTGAAGGCGTAAGGCTGCCGGCAATGGTTATCCTGGATGCATTCTTCCTATCACACACCTCTGAGCCGATAGACATCCCGGACACAGAGGCGGTCAGGGGCTTTCTTCCCCCCTATGATCCAGGAGATCTGTGGCTCGACCCGGACAACCCCAGAACCTTCGGCTCCATTTGCATGACCGATGTCTATATGGAGTTTAGATGGCAAATCCAGCGGGATATGGAGAGGGCCAAGCAGGTAATAAACGAGGTCCAGGATGAGTTTGGCAGGCTCTTTGGAAGGAACTATCGGCAGGTAGAAGGATACCAATCGGATGATGCAGATATCGTCATGGTTGTATCCGGCACCGTGGCATCGACCGGCAGAGATGCCATAGATTACCTGAGGGCCAAAGGGGAACGGGTGGGTATGGTTAAGCTAAAGACCCTTCGTCCCTTTCCAAGGGAAGAGATTATGGCAGCCCTGAGAGGCAAGAAAAAGGTGGCAGTTATTGATCGGAATTTCTCCCCTGGTGCAACCGGTGTATGGGCCCAGGAGCTCAGAAGTGCCCTCTATGACCTTCCCGAGGATGAAAGACCGATTATCTATGGCTATATTGCCGGTCTTGGGGGTCGGGATATTAGTGTTAAAGCTCTTGAAGGCATTTACGAGAAAACCCGTGCCAGTGATCGGCCGGATGATATAGATATGTGGATAGGAGTAAACTATGTATAGCCTGAATCAGAGATTTGACAACGAGGTTATCCCTGAAGATGAGTTTATGGCCTCTGGAAATTTGGCCTGTGCCGGCTGCGCGGCATCGCTGTCCATGAGGCTGGCCCTAAAAGGTTTAGGAAAGCCAACCGTGCTGGTCATCCCTGCCTGCTGCTGGACGATCATACCCGGCGCCTGGCCTCTGAGTGCAATGGATGTCCCTGTGTTTCAGGCGGCCTTTGAGACAACCGGCTCCACCATCTCCGGTGTCAAGGCGGCATACAGGAAAAGAGGTATGGATGATATCTGTGTTGTTGGCTGGGCAGGTGATGGAGGCACCTTTGATATCGGCATCCAGGCCCTCTCAGGCACCGCCGAGAGAAATGACGATGTTATCTATGTATGCTATGACAACGAGGCATACATGAATACCGGAATCCAGCGCTCGGGTGGTACCCCTCAGGGGGCGTGGACAACAACAACCCCGGTCAAAAACCCCAAATCAGAGCAGAAGAAGGACATCGATGAGATCATGGTTGCCCACAGGATCCCCTATCTTGCCACTGCCACGGCTGCCTATCCCCATGATATGATCGCCAAGTTCAAGAAGGCCCGGTCTATAAAAGGCACAAGGTTTATCCATCTCCTCTCCGCGTGTCCAACAGGCTGGAGAATGCCTGAAAATCTGTCTATAGAGGTCATGAGGCTGGCTGTGCTATCCAATATCTTCCCTCTATATGAGGTGGAGGATGGTGAGATCTACCGGCAGACCCTTATCCCCCATGAGGTTATTCCTGTCGAGAGATATTTGCGTCTCCAGGGGAGGTTTCGGCACCTGACCGATGAGCAGGTGAAGGAGTATCAGGGCATGGTGGACAAGAGGTATGAGAGATTACAGGAAAGGTTTGCAAGGGAGGAAAGGGAGATGGAAAGGAGAGCACAGTGAAGATAAGAGCTCATAGCGTAAGCGGTGGAAAGGCGGAGGGGGAGGCGATTGTCTATAACGGCCCCTTTTCCTTCCTGGGTGATCTGGACCCGGCCACCGGTAAGATCCCTGTCCCCCGCCATCAGCTGGAGGGCACAAGCCTGGCCAATAAGGTGTTTGTGTTCACCACCGGCAAGGGATCGAGCGGTGGGGACACTGCTGCGTGGGCAGCAAAGAAGAATGGAACCGCGCCAGCGGCCATCATCTGCCTTGAGAGCGAGCCTGTCCTGTCCGGTGCGGTTATCGCCACCGAGATCCCCACCGTGGATCGTCCAGAGAAGAATGTACTCGAGCTGATAGAAACGGGGGATTACGTAAAGCTCGACGCCACCGCGGGCGTCATTGAAGTCGTAGGAAAATAGGGATGGGTGGACAGCCGGGCTTGGACCGGAAATTCATCATCCTGCCCGGCTAAATCGGGGCAGGTCCTGGAGCCAGGTCTTTACTAGACCCGTGGTACGCCTTTCTGTCCCTCGAACCTCTCTCTCTCCTTTTGACGCAAAACATATTTCTGAACCTTTCCTGCCGATGTCCTCGGTATCTCGCCGAATTCCACCTCCTTAGGACACTTAAAATGGGTCAGGCGCTCGCGACAGAATTCTATAATCTCCCCAGCAGTGGGATTGGTTCCAGGCT
>Ga0209636_10008273_pt1 | contig 10594 bp, 9 predicted proteins | sample DeeMarSWOR152_54_FD_187464 | JGI IMG/M metagenome (GOLD analysis project Ga0209636, IMG submission 187464) | Marine sediment microbial communities from White Oak River estuary, North Carolina - WOR-1-52-54 (SPAdes) (version 2) | ecosystem: Environmental > Aquatic > Marine > Intertidal zone >... | reverse complement strand
CTTGCGGGTGACAATCACATCGAGGGTGCTGCCCAGGCGTTCGGCCACTTTCACAGCCACCGGCACCCCGCCACGGGGGATAGCCAGCACAAGGGCGCTGCTGCCTGTATAACCGGCTAACATCTCGGCCAATTGCCTGCCTGCGTCCTGCCGGTCTCGGTAGAGTGGTTGTTCTTCGTAGATGATCATACTCTGCATCTCAGCTTCATCGTGGCCATAGAAAGGCACGCCATGAGTCACTTGTGGGGCGCGAGCGCCTTCCCGCCTGTAGTCGAGAACAGGCATTCCGCAGCCCGGAAGTCCGCCGCACCCTAGCCGTAGGGAGACCCACCAATTCCTTGGACGACGGCGGGGGCAAATCTTGCCGCGCTAGAGCCTGAATGGAGAGGTCCTGAGGTTAATGTTGTCTATACCTTAAGCGGCGCCTAGTATTTGGGCAGCCTTGCCGACGTTGCGTGGCTTGACCCAAAGTATGGCTCCGTAACGCCTTCGTCCGGCGGCGACAGCGTTCATGGCTACAACGTTCAGCCGGGCCTGCCCCAGCTTGCTCACTATGTCGGCAACAGCACCTACCCGGTCGTCTCCCTGGATCAGGAAGGCAACTTTGGGCCCCACCAGCTTGATCCCTGCTTTTTGTGCTGCCGCAAGGAAGGCATCTCGGTCGGACGGCACGAAGACGAGCTGAGCACGCCGCGCGCTCGTTGGGAAACCATTGAAAGCAACCAGATTGACACCCTCTGCCTTGAGTGCATTGAGAACCTTAGCACCCGCTCCAGCCCGATTGGGAACCACAATATAGTCGTACTCGATACGCCGCACCACGTCTGCCATGGCATGCACCTCCTTTCACACCGCTCCCAATATCACTCCACCCACAAAACTCTATCCTTTATCGGGGATTTCCCATTTCAACTTGCAATAAGGCAATCCTCACGCCTCTCTCCCGGCTCGAAAACAAAAGGCCAGAGAAGCCTCACGGATCTCTGCCCTCATCACCACTCTTGCCACTGCCTCACCCCTGTTAGGTCGTATCGCCCCTATCGCTTACACCGCCTACTCTCTCGCCATGCCACACATCTTCTCTGATGTCCCTTGCACGCTCATAAGCGTCAATCCACGATGATTATCGCAAGTCTACAGAATTTCCAGCCTGATGTCAAGTCATCTCAGCCAAATCTATCCGAAAACGCGGCGAACAATGAACCTGGCTCCCCGAGTCATTCAATAGATAGAACTCCGGATACGATTTTCAGCGCGGTGTTTGCCTTTGCTTAGACCAGCCTTGGTTGGTATTGCACTATCCGATGTAATGTTCACATGAAGGTCACGACCCTGGAGGATCGCCAACACCTGTGAGTTTCCAGCGCAAGAATAGGCCTCACCGCTTTCGTGTAATTCGTTGAGAAGGCCAATATGGCATTTCCCCGTCAGCAGTCCCTCTGGCTTGCGAAGTCTTACACCAAATACGGTCCTCTTCTCTTGAAATAGTAGCCTGCAATGAGACCTAAGATGAGACCTCCAAGATGAGCTTGCCACGCTACTTGCGGGATGAGCGAGAGTATGAGGAACACCCCAATAACAGCTATCCAAAGCGGAAGGGGAACCGGGATCGGGAATACAAGAACCTTTAGCCTCGGTGTCATTACCGCCAGGGCTCCGCCGAGGGCAAAAATGGCTCCGGAAGCTCCTACCGCTGTTGAATAAGCAGGGCCAAGAAACAGGTAAAAGATATTTCCAAGAATACCCCCAGCAAAATAGACTATAAGAAGATTCCGCTCTCCAACCAACCTAGCCAAATAGCTTCCGAAGAAGAACAGGGTTATCATGTTGACAATGATATGGCCTACACCTGCGTGGACAAAAAGGCTGGTCAATATAGTCCATGGCCTATGCAAGAAACTTGCAGGCTGAAAGCCAAGAGAATATACCAGGCTTTGATCTGCGAGAGTAATCATGAAGACCGCAAGGTTTATTCCTATTAGAAGCCAAATGACACTCAGACCTAGAACTCTATTGCTCTTCATCTACGTCTTTCTCTGCCTTGCAGGGATTAATAGCGGCAACCAAACTGCGGTCTTTTCCTTCGTGGCGCCCAGCTGCTATGGCCTCCAAATGCAAAACATACCACACAAGTTGCGGTGGAGCAATGCCGCCGTTTGCTGACTTCAAGCGCAAATGATACTGTGAACTTCGACTAATGAAGACCGGGGTGGTGGTCAGATCTGCTGCTTTTCCAAGGGATGCTGGTACGTCGGCAGCATCGATGTGATGTGATTGTGTACATCCATTGTCCTTCCCATGTTTCTACCGTGGATAGTCAGCAACTTTGGGACAGGTAATTGTGGGGATTATGAACCGTTCAAGGGCAGAAGGCTCTTCTAGTCTCTTCATCGCTGGCATTTGTCAGCTCCCCAGAATTTGAAGCTAACTAAACAAGTTAGCTGATGGTTTAGTCAATTTAACCCATTGACAAGTGTAGATTTGTTGATTGGAGTGCTAGTCAGTAAGGTGTAACTTTCAGCACACTAGGATTTCTAGAAAGAACATGGACCCACGAATGGCTAAGGTGCGTCTATGCTATTCTCATCACAGTATTTCTTGTGCTATCAGTGGCATAAATCACTCTCTCGTACCCGGCGAAAAGGCTCTCGGCAATAAATTGAGCATCACGCCGGCAATTCGCGTAACTTGCTTATGAGTTCTTCTAACCGGTCTCCTAAGTCGTCATATGTTAGGATAGTAAAGCTCTTCGACCTCACGTTCTCGCTAATAATAACCTTCTCCTGATCTACCGACAGATCCCTGCTCCTCCCTATCACCAAAATGAAGCATGCTTGGTCGAACCCTGGGAAACTTCCTTTGAGGGTTTCCGCGTTTTCTCGTACCCAGATTTCCCAATCCCTGAGTTGACTTAGCCCATGATTCAGCCTTGATCTGAATTCTCTCACTCCCTTCTTGTTTTTCCGGAATAGGTCAGTACTTGCTGGCTCAATCTCAACAAAGGTATACTTAAAATCAGCTGCAGTCAAATCCTCGACAAGAAAATCACATATATACTTGGTACCCAGCCTGTACTTAGGGTAAACTTTACCCCAAGGGCTAAGGATGAAAGGATTCTTTTCTATAAACCTCTGAATATCTTCTTCTACTCTGGCCTCTTCCAGATTCTGCCTGTACCGCGCAAGTAAGCTTTGAAGCTGTCGAATTACTCTATCGCTCGTGATTTTAAAGTTGACATCTACCTGCACACCCAAGTTACTAGCTGCAACAAATGTTCGAATGTCCCTTTTCGCATCGTGAATTGGGTTGTGGATACCCTCCTCAGGTTCTCCTTCCACAATTGTCGCTGAAATCCATTCTGGACGAAATATAGATACGTCTCTATGAACTTCGATGGAGCCTAAGCTAACCATAGCCCCATGCCACTTGCTAGGATCCCTCATCCCTAGGGTTAACCGCTGGGTTGTCTGTCTTCCATTCTGGTCGTACATTTTTTGTTTGGCCAGCAAACGTTGCCACGTAATAGAGCGATGACGAGTAACAATGAATTCGGCTTCCTCCCGCTTAGCGAACCGTAGAATGAGGTAGCCGTCTGTACAATCATAAATGACGACCCGCCGTACCGCCGCCAGAAAATCTGGTAGATATCCTGTGGGCACAAACTGAATCCCGTCCGCTATTGTTTGCCAGTACCCGTGCTCGTACTTCTTCAGAATAATTAGACCCTTATTACTCATACGCTTGCATTATAACTTTCTAAAAAGGCATAAGAAAGCCCTGAGCACGCGGAACCTCAAGCAAAGCCTCATTAGGCTTACCTCGCATCCTGCAAAAGCCATAGGCGAAAATTGAATAAAATGATGCAACTGTTAAATGCCCCTTACTACACCCTGCATTCACCCAGAAATCCCTCACGCTTTTGGCAGGATGCGGTTTGAATGAAGGCTCATTATAAAAACATCTTGACGAATCGTTTAACTCAGTGCAGCCTAAAGGCTCGGATGAGGTTCCTAAGCGAGCTTCTTACGATCAAAGGACAATGTGCTTGTGTCCACATGAATGAAGTAGCCATCATAGTTAAGAAGTTTGAGAAATGCCTGATCGATAATGTTGGTAACGCGGTAATACTCGCGTAGCTTCTCTCGGGGATCAGCCGATGTGAATTCGCCCTTGTGAGCCAGGGCATGGCGGGTGTCCCTCACCCTTGATAGTTCATGGCGCGGTATCTTCAGCCCCAAATGACATGTCCACAGCTTCAACAGGTTCAGGTAGGACCTTCGGTTAAGCTCTGGCGTCTTGTCTAACATTTCCTTAAGGTTATCATCGTAAATATTCGAGAAGAATGATAATATTAGCTCTCTAAGGCGATCACGGAATTCCTTGCCCTTTTGCCCTCCGAAGTCATCTATAATCTGGTCAAATCCATGCTGAGAAGCGTACCGTTGCTGAAGGAAATCCAGTAGCACCACCGCTGCTAACGCTCTCGTTTCGAGATATGCTGTCTCTCGTTTAGCATCCAGGTATAGATCAATAGCAACATCCAGATTATACAACTTCCGAAGTTCAAGATATGCAGGGTATGCTTTCTGGATGAACACAGCAATATCCTCAGGATTTCGTGTATCTATCACAGCAAAGTGTGAGAATGGCCACGTAACAGAAGTCTTGAGGATAACCTGGTGAAGGTGACCGTCTTCTGTATAGCCTTCAGCATTGATCCAGGTTATCTTGGTGCCGCGGGCCAAGGAGAAAAGCCGGCACAGTTCATCCAGTTTGGAAGTGACCTCAGCGAGTTCCATGCTCAGCGATGGCCTCGCGAAGACTTCGCATGTGACCGAAATGCCTTTCTGTGCCTTTATCTTGTGAACCACATCATCATAATCAGGTACCGGGTCTGCTACCGCTATGCCCCATGGGGTCTTCAGTTCAAGATCTCTGTAGAAATGCTCAACCTGCTTGGTGCCATTTGCGATAATCCTCTTTGCCGGGTGATTCCCTATGAACTCGAAGTTCACCACCCTGAATTTGTAATAAGATGCATGCACTTGGCCTCTCGGCCATAAAGCTACCTCTCGAGCTATCAATGTGAGTACCAGCCTGCGTGAAGAGTCAGTAATATGGTGATTCCATTTAGCCGCAAGAACTTGTCCCCGGGTTTCAAATTTCAGTCCATCCGCTGCCTGGCCATGCACACTATCTATCGAAGCATGTTGAAGAGCCATAGCTCGGTCACTGGCGGAGGTGAAGATGCAGCTAACCAGAACCAGCCCTGTCTCTACCTGCTGAATGGTTACTCGGCAGGGAAGCTCGTCCGCATTTGCAAACTTGACCTTTCCCTTACCACGATATGTTTGTATGACCTTGCCGTACTCTCGTATCAATCGTCATTTCCCGCTGCTTGGAGACTCGGACAACCTAAATAATAACGAGATTTATTCCAAGCTGCTTGCATACCTGAACATGAGACGGGCAAAAACTGGGAGTGACTATCCATTTTTGGAGATGAATGCCGTTGTAACCCGGCTGCTTAGCAAGCAGAAAGCTATATCTCCAAACCTGCCCTATTGCTTCATCAACTTTATCTGCACTGGACTTTACTTCTACCACTATGTAATCGCCCGTCTTACGCTCAGATAAAATATCTATACGTCCCACCTCAGCCCCGTCTGCTACTTCTACCTGAGTCCAATATTCATTAGCCAACTCGGGATATTTTTGCAGCAATTTTATTGTGATTAAGTCCTCAGCTGTTGGTTTAGAGCCATGAGTGACTATCGTTTTATACTTGCCCACTTTCTTGTCCTTGGTTATTTTATCATCTCCCTAAAATCCTGTGTTGGCTCGATCTCCTCAAACCAAATCCCAGCAAGCTCTCCCCATCTCTCAACATAATTAAACTGGGTATTTACTTCTAGGAAGGGTAATGGTTTATCAATCCCATATAATCTCAAAAAAGATACATCTGGTTTTGAGCCAGCTTGCCAACTTTCCCTGAGAAAGTCGATTGCTTTCTTAATAAAAAGTTTCTGCACCCTTGGAATAACTATGCGTTTGAGTATTTGCTCTATCCCATAGTTCTCCAGTAGTTGGTTTGTCACGTGGTCATAGCTGCCATCGGTAAATTCAAATCCTTCTGCCCTCAGCCATTCATAGTTGTCCTTTTGATTTCCTGGACCTAGACCCCAAAGGAAACGGGTTGAATTCTTCAGATACCGTTCCAATTTTCGTTTCTGCTTTTCATCCATTTGTTTCCTCCTTGAATGTTGTATGATTACTATTATAACATTACAAAATAATAATGTCAAGAAATATTATAATATTTTACTGCATAATTTGGCTGCCATGGACTCTTTGTTTGCTACCATTATAACTGCATTCCTGTCTTAGCCACCCAAAATAGATACGTAGGCACAAACTAGGAGATACCAGCGGATGGATGAGTTTCGTAGTGAAACCCAACTTGCTCAATTTGTGTGGTTAGCTGCAAACCCCGACTGCTTTTGTGACAAGCACTCATATTGTTGGCCTTCGCCAGAGATGAGAAGTATAATAGGGATCGTCACCAGGGTCAAGAAGCAAGGAGGCGACCGTGCTTCAGTATGATATCATGCTTGACCCATCGCTAATGCTTGCACAAAATACTTTCAAAAATACATTTTATCTGGCAAGCAAATTTTCCCAAATCTACAAGGAATTTCGGTTTTACTATCCCGCCTCTCTAATACGATTGTCAGGTAGAAAACTGGCACCTGCTGACAATCCAGCTATTAGATTTTTTCTGCATAATGCGAAACCTGTAGAGCTTGATCTTCTTAACAGCTTTATTAAGGAGTATTCTTATGCGATACGTGGTTATGTACCTCCAGAAGAACAGGTTAGCAAATATCGTTCTGTGTATGAAGTTCTTATAGAAGAACTTGAGTACAGGGGCGAACTTCCTGATAGGGAAGCCACAGCACTTTGTGACATACTCTTTGAAGAGTTAATTTTCCTGTTGGAGCATTCTTGGACAGTTTCACGAATTAAAAAACCGTTTAGTAGATTTATCGCTGCCGGAACAGTGTGTATTCAATATGCTCGTAGAGCTGTTGATACATTGGCCAGAAGAACGTTAAAGAAAGAGGAGCGCGAGGCCATAAACACTATTGATAGACTACGTGCTTTTGGGAAATGGATTGCTGTTGGAGGAGAGTCGGCATCAGCACTGGTTAGTCCCGTAGGAGCAGGCATTGCCATTTCTACGACATTGGGCTTATTCTTATTGGTTGACCCTCAGGCAGCAATCAACAATACATAGCTAGGGCAAAGGTAAACGTATTAACATTGTAGCGGAATTTGCAATGGCGGGCTGGGTTTGATGGACGAGAATTGCACAACTGGATATAATTCTCATCATGACAGTTAACACAAATTCGAGTATAAGTATGAACAATCTGCAGGAGAAAATTCAGTAAAAAGGAGTTGTGATGTCTCTGAAATCTTTCCCTGAAAACGCTGAATTGGAAATTCAGAAACTGGAAAGAATCTATACGCGGCATACGAGTAAAGGTTGCTTCATGCCTTGGGACGAATGGGAACAGAAGATAAGAAGTGCCTGCTGCGAACTTCTCAGAATAGCGCAACAGGTTCCGTACGATCAAATCACGATTACGTACGCCGAATTGGGTAGGAGAATTGACTTATTCCCTTTATCCGACTGGTTCCACTTAAAAATAGCGTGGATACTGTACGCGTGCGCTGATTATGCATACGATGAAGGTTACCCATTGATAACAGCTTTAGTTGTGAACAGTGAAACAGGACAACCTGGCAAAGGTTTTTGGGGGCTAAGAGGGATACCTGCACACCTGAGAAAAGTAACAAAAATTGAGGATATTACTCCCTTCAGAATATCCGGTGAACGAGATAAATTCTGGGTAGCAGAGTTAAAGCAAATCGATAAATGGGGAAAAGCAATAAAGCGAAGTGCTTGATCCTTTCACATAGGTTGCTGTGTGACGCATTACGGAACCCAGCAATCAGCCTATGCGTAGTCCTGTAACAGAAGCTTGATTCGTTACCTAGGACGCAACAAAAAGTTGTTTTGTTACCCGTGCTCCTTGAGCAACATCCCTCGGGATTGTCAGGTGGTAGAGGCCTGTTGCAATTGGATCGACAAGCAAGGCGAATCATGCTTTCATTCTGCCTCCAACTCACGCGCTTCGTTGACGCTGACATGGCTAGCAATGTACCATAGAGGTGATAGAGGGGATAAAGGCGATATGTCCAACGTGTACGCTTCGGGCACGCCAATGGATGCGACCCAGCAGGCTATTGCCTATATCACGTCGTGCTGTGGATCTGTTGGGGCATTTCGGGGTTCAACCGACGTGCACCGATTCCTGAAGCAGGTCGCATCCCAAATGGCCGCATCATCACCATCCGCAGTTTTCCCGGGGCGATACATTGAACACGTCACCTATGCCGTCGACATGGTAGCGTCAAACGATTTCACGTCGTCGCCAGCTGCCATCGCGTCGCTGTACCTAGCCACTCGCTTTGAGTTTTATTTCCGCATTCTTTCAGGCAAACTGGAAGGCGACGGAAGGTGGAAGTCGAAGCAGGCACAAGGCGCTGCGTGCGCGGCGATCAGCGATCGCCGCCTTAAACAGAATCAGATCTCGAGTCTCGCGCTTGCCTACAAGATTATGAAACTCGACCCCTCACGACAGATTGTCCCGCATTGCGCATATCTAGATAATTCCTTATATCCGAAGCCTATCACCGTTGCCAGCGGCAAGACCGTAGACGATATTGGTGATCGTATTGAATTTGGTCGCCATGCCGCGGCGCACGGTCAATGGGGAGATATTTCCGCCGAGGCATTGTTTTATGGATTGATGACAGCCGTGGTGTTCTACAATCAGGCCTAATAACATAAGCTTTTGTTAAGCCGGGTAGGCGAGCTCCTCACCCAGCTGTGAGCCCGTCTCCTGAGGATAAGTTACCAAATTGCACAAAACTCCATATTGTGTAATCGCGCACAACGAAGGCGCCGCTGATTCCCTGGGAAGGTCTGCCTCGTGTGCTTTCGTCGCAGCCACGCTGAACGAAATGATGTTTTGTTACTTCCTCCAGCAGCAAACGGCTTCAAACCTACGAAGTCAAAGAGGCTCATCAGATATGGCCGCTGATTACAGACACCACGATGGACTTGATAGCTACTGTGGATCGGTGTTACAATCGGAGGGACTATAGGCCTATCCGGGTTCGTCTTTAGAAGGCATGTCCTGAGCGATGATGTCGAATGCGTTTGGGATGCCAATAGATCGATTAACATTTGCCTATTTCTCAATGGAGTTTGGTATCGACCCGGCCATGCCCACGTATAGCGGTGGATTGGGCATATTAGCCGGCGACACTATACGTGCTGCTGCCGACCTGGGCCTTGCTGCAGTGGGTGTAACCCTCTTGCACCGGAAGGGCTATGTCCGCCAGCAGCTGGACAACGATGGGAACCAGTCAGAGAACGATGCAGACTGGAGCCCTGAGAGGTTTCTGGAGCTGCTCCCTCACCGGGTTTTGGTAACAATAGAAGGTCGTCAGGTACAAGTGCAAGCGTGGCGCTACTTGGTACGCGGTCAATCTGGGCACACCGTGTCAGTCTATTTTCTGGACACAGCCATTCCAGAAAACGCTCCCTGGGACCAAAGCCTGACCGATCATCTGTATGGTGGCGACGAGCGCTACCGCCTATGCCAGCAAGTTGTGCTGGGCCTCGGTGGGGTAGCAATGCTGCGTGCTCTTGGATACCAAAAAGTTCGTGCCTATCACATGAACGAGGGGCACTCTGCCCTCGTCGTTTTGGCGTTGTTGGAAGAGCAGACTTGGGGACGTGGTCTTCATGCTGCCAGTGGCGCAGAGATAGAGACGGTTCGCCAGCAGTGCGTATTTACCACGCACACCCCTATACTAGCAGGGCATGGGCACGTTTCCCTGGACCTGGTCCGCGAGGTTCTGGGTGAAGAACGAACCGGTTTCCTGCTGGCGGCTAAATGTTGCTCTAACGGCGTTCTGAACATGACCGACCTGGCCTTGAACTTTTCGCGCTATGTCAATGGGGTCTCAATGCGCCACGAGGAAACTTCTCGCGCCACGTTTTCTAACTATCTCGTTAACTCTGTCACCAACGGTGTGCACGCTACGACCTGGACCTCAGCGCCTTTTCACCGTGTCTATGACCACTACATCCCCGAGTGGCGCCGCGACAACCTCTACCTGAGGTATGCCATAAAGATACCGTTAGATGAAATCCGGCAAGCCCACATCGAGGCCAAGCAAGAGTTGCTTGCGGAGATAGAACGGCGAACTGGGGCGCGGCTGGACCCGACGACAATGACCCTCGGGTTCGCGCGGCGCGCTACTCCCTACAAACGCATTGACCTCCTGTTCTACGACCTGGACCGACTCAAGAGGATAGCTCAGCAGGTTGGGCCGCTCCAGGTCATCTGTGCGGGAAAGGCGCATCCGAGGGATGAAGGTGGTAAGGCGCTCATCCGGCGTATCTTCGGGGCAGCGACTGCCTTGAGGGATGTCATACCAGTTGTCTACCTGG
>Ga0209636_10008272_pt1 | contig 10598 bp, 5 predicted proteins | sample DeeMarSWOR152_54_FD_187464 | JGI IMG/M metagenome (GOLD analysis project Ga0209636, IMG submission 187464) | Marine sediment microbial communities from White Oak River estuary, North Carolina - WOR-1-52-54 (SPAdes) (version 2) | ecosystem: Environmental > Aquatic > Marine > Intertidal zone >... | reverse complement strand
TCCTGGCTCTGGGACAAGTGTACCTTGTTCTTTGCCGCTAAGAGTCTTATAACTCACTGCTATTATTTCATTCATTGCCCTCTGGTTTAATATTATATAACCGAACTCCTTATTTACGAAGTAGTCCTCATTCTGCTCAAGCCGTACAAAATTTCCTATTCTGATATTCTGTGTCTCACCATTTAAAGTATCAGCATGAATAGCTTGGGGCATATCCATATCGGCCTCATAAAGTGCCCATCCATACCTCGAATCCGGTTTTAGATGATAATTTTTACCCGCTTTCCAGACTTCAATGTCAGTTATTGGATCTTGCTCGTCAGGAGCTAACAAAATTCTATCATTAAATTTGAAATTTCTACGATAGAATTCATCAACGAAGAAATAAGTTCCCTTAACATATTCATAATCTTTAATTATAATATCTTGCGCTTTTGCACCCCCCTTCAAAGATAATTTCTGCTTCTGTCCCTTTTCAAGGCTTGCGATTGTGGTGAGTTTAATAGGTCCCACTGCTATAGAAGATTTTAGTCCGAAAAGACCCTGATTGCTGCCGCTGAACGTTACAAACCGTGTTGCAGGAAGTGAAAGTTCTATGTTTCCTGCCCAGACATCGGTAAATATAGCATCCTCTTCGCCTGTGTAATGAAGATCAATAGTGTTCAAAAAATCAAAATCTCTCTGAGAATCCTGATCTATATCCATTGTAACCAATTTTCCTATATTACCACCAATTTTAAATCTCTGTGTCTGCTCAAGTTTAAATGTATAATCCGATGATTGATTTATATTAGTCTTTACAATGTTCTGGTCTCTTTGGATTAAGTTTCCCTTCATTCCCACTTTACCGGTAATGTTTAAATTTATATCTGACCCAATTATACTTTGAATAGTCTTACTCTGAACTGGCATCGGAATAGAAAATCCAAATCCTTTTCCTTTCCTTTCATCAGATTCTTCTATTTTCTCTTTTGCACTCTCATTGAACCTCTTACTGAATATCTCTTTATTTGAAATTTCAATTCTCTTTTTCACGACCTCTTCAATATCAAGTACTTGTGGAATATTCATATCAAAATTGGACAACCTTTCCCTTATCACAAATTTTAGCGATGTAGAATCTACTTGAAACTGTCTTGAAAATGAAGTGTTATTTCTGGAGTTTCTAGTTATGTAGTAGTGTATTTTATCACTGAGGGGAATATTGTTTTTCTTCCAAGGCTCATTTATAGAGACTATTCCAAATGCCTCGGGTCTAAAATCAAAAATATCCTGTCCATATAAACTAAAGGGAAATATCACAAATATTAAACAGATGGAAAAAAATTGAAAAATATTCCAGATTTTCGTCCTATCTTCTCTTAAGTAAGTGAATATTTCCCGAAAGTTTTCAATAGATTTCATATTTTTTCAGTCTATTTCCGAACTATCTTATTTTTTATAATCACTTAAAATTTACAGAAATAAATATAATTTACTGCAATCTTAATGCGATTATTTGATAACTATTATCAAATTATATCTATTAACACCTCCTTTCTATTACTTTTAAGTAAAGGTCTTCTTTTTCTTGCATAATTTTCCTCTCCTTTTTTTTGAAATCTTTGTAACCCGCAAGGTGAAGAAGACCGTGAATTATTACTCTCTTTAATTCATCATCAAAACTAACTGAATAATATTCAGCCTGGTCTTTAATTATGTCAAAGTTTACATATATTTCTCCTTCTATTTTTTTCTCTGAAAGATTGAAAGAAATTACATCTGTTGCTGCATTTTTATTAAAAAATCTTTTATTCAAATCAATGATAAATCCCTCATCCACAAAAATAACAGAAATATTATAATCTGAAATATTCTCACTTTCCAGAACTTCCCTGCACAAATATAGAATTTTGCTTCTTTTAAATTGAGTTTTATATTTATTGTTTATTGTTAAGATTTTTATTTTGTGCAACCTTATCCAGCGATTGAACCTTTTCTTTACTTTGTTTTTCTTTTATCTGGGAAGGATATTCAATTCTTACGTGGAATATCCCAGCCAGTATCTTGATAAAATTATCAGAGATTAAACTTAAATCTTTAAAAGTAAGTTCGCATTCGTCAAGCTGTCCATCTTTAAACTTATTCTCTATGACGTATGAAATAACTTCTTTGATTCTCGAAACCGATGGATTCTTCAAAGTTCTTGAAGCAGCTTCAACTCCATCTGCCAGCATAAGAATTCCTGCTTCCTTTGTTTGAGGTTTTGGACCAGGATATCTGAAATCTGTTTCATTTAAGTACTTAGGGTCTGTTTTTTGAGCCGCCAATTCATAAAAAAATGAAATTTTACTCGTTCCTTGATGCTCATTTATAAAATCTAAAATCTCCCTCGGGAGTTTGTATTTTTTCCCCATTTCAATCCCTTCTTTCACGTGAGAAGAAATTATTAAACGACTCATACTCGGATTTAACTTATCATGAGGATTCGGGCCATCTTGATTTTCAGTGAAATATTCAGGTTTTATCATTTTTCCAATATCATGATAATAAGCCCCAACCCTTGCCAATAAAGGATTTGCTTCTATTGCCTCTGCTGCCGCTTCTGCAAGATTGCCCACAATTATACTATGATGATAAGTCCCGGGAGCCTTAATCGCCAGATTCCGCAGTAGTGGATGATTCAAGTCCGAAAGTTCTAAAAGTGTCATATTTGTTGTTATCCTAAAAGACCATTCAAATATATAAAGCATCCCTAATGTTATTATCGGCGAAAAAAAGCTATTTGGTAAGGCGTAATAAGCAAAATTTCTTAAAATAACATTCCAGGGTAAAAATCTGAAAAGACCCATCGAAACAAGCGAAACAAAATATGCTAAGAGTATATAGAGCATAGAATGTAAAAACTGCCTCCGCTGACGAACCTTATAGACAGAAAATACGCCAGCAATTCCGGCTATCATCGACACCATTATTAAAGTAAATTCACTCCCCAAAAAACCGCCTATTCCTAACGACACAACAACTGTTCCTATAAAACCGATACTGCTGTCAAAAAGAATTGCAAGTAGCATCGAAGCTATTGTTGTGGGAATTAGATACTCCGACAACCCAAACTTCTCTGCAATTAAATAGGCAAATAAAAATTCAATTATTATTATAATCGATATCAAAAGAGTTTTTCTGTTGTCATAGAATATCTTTCTTCTATAAATGTAAATATAAATAAATAATAAAAATAACAGTAACCCGATAAAAAGTGCTTTGCCAAAATAATGAACAAGTCCATAAAACCCTCTCGCTGTCCCTTCTTCAAACATCTTTATCCTTAAAGACCTGATTTTATCGTAGATATCGTTAGTTACAATTTCATGGCTGTCAACAATTCTTTGGTCTTTAAGAACCATCCCTTTTGCCAGGGGGACTTTGCTAACTGCTTCCTCTTTTTTCTCTTCGGTAATCTCTTCATCGTACATTATATTTGGATATATAAATAGATTAAGAATTTCATATCCAACATTAACAGTATCGCTCTGAACTGAATATAGACTCCTCAGCCTATTTGAAGCATTTTCTTTTGCTTCTCTTTCATCCAAAAAATCACTTATTTTCCTATTCTCCTCTTTGTCTTTGAATTCATAATTTATTTCCGTTTCAGGGGAAAAAACCTTTTTCGATACGTCTATTATACCAACAGATATCAAATCCTCTAATATCTTTCTTATATTATTTTTGAATGAATCAATTGACTTTTTTTCTGAATTAAGTAAAAATCCCCATTTTTTTTCGTCTATCTCAGTCTGATAATAATTTTTAAAATCCCTTTTCAGAGAGTCAAGAAGAGAAAGAACAGGTGAATACATTTGTTTTTTTGCAGAATCAGATTTAACATTCTCAATCGATTTTAACAATTTATCTAATTTCTTTTTCAGGTTACTTATCTCATGAATTTGATTAAAAAAATTATCAAATTCTGCAAGCTGCTTCTCATAAAATCTCTGATTCATAATGAAGTATGGATAAATTGACTTGAGCGCTTTATCTTTCTCGATTTTTAATTCTTCTTCTGTTTTTAGGATAGGAAAATCAAAAGGTGCAATTATCTCTTTATCTGTCACTGTACCAACTTTATAATCAGCATATTGATAGGACTTCCCACGAGGAAATAAAATCACAGCAATAAATATGAATGAAAGCATTATAAGCCCTTTTATAACAATACTTTCATTTAGTTTTGCTTTCTTTCCTCTCTCCTTTTCCCTCTTATCAATAACTTCTATTTTCTTTTTCAAAGCTTTATCCATTTTAAAATGATATTATAATATAAATTCAATTAACGTATTTAATAAGACTTTGCGAAAAGAATTCTTTTTGATGAATTATCTCCACAAAGGATACATTTTCCTGATTCCTCTTTGCTGTCGAAAGGAATAGTGCATATAACCGCTTTTGTCTCTTCCTGAATCTTATCTTCACAACTTTTTTCTCCACACCAGTGAGCCATAACAAAACCTCCATCTCTTTCCATTATCTCTTTAAATTTTTTATAATCGTTAAAATAAAAAGTGTTTGAATCTCTGAATTCACTTGCTTTTTTAAGAATGCTGTTTTGAATATCTTCAAGTATAAGTATAACATTTTCTTTTATTTTATCCCACGATATTCTCTCTTTTTTATTATTATCCCTCCTGACGAATACTACCTCTCTATTTTTGATGTCAATCGGACCTATTTCAATCCTCAGCGGAACGCCAAGCAATTCATATTGATTGAATTTCCATCCTGGTGAGTTCTGCTCGCTTATATCTGCTTTTACCGATACATCTTTTTTAATGTCATTTTTAATTTTATCTATTATGTTAATGATTTCATAATTATCTTTTTTCTCACCCCAAATAGGGATAATAATAACCTGTGTAGGAGCGAGTCTTGGTGGTAACACCAATCCTCGGTCATCGCTGTGTGCCATAATGAGGGCACCTATCAACCTTGTGCTCACTCCCCAACTTGTTTGCCAGACATATTCCATATTCCCGTTCTTTGTCTGAAACCTGACATTGAAAGCTTTTGAGAAATTCTGACCTAAATTATGAGAGGTTCCACATTGAAGGGCTTTTTTATCCTGCATCATAGCTTCAATGCTGTATGTTTTTAATGCACCTGCAAACTTTTCTTTTTCGCTCTTTTGCCCTTTAAGAACAGGAATAGACATATACTTTTCGGCAAATTCTGAATAGAGATTAAGTATTTTCAAGCATTCCTCTTCGGCTTCCTCGTAAGTGGCATGAGCGGTATGCCCTTCCTGCCAGAGGAATTCAGTTGTCCGAAGAAAAAGTCTGGTTCTCATTTCCCAGCGGACTATATTAGCCCACTGATTTATCAAAACTGGCAAATCACGATAGGATTTTATCCATTTTGAATACATTATGTATATTATAGTTTCAGATGTGGGCCTTACCATCAGAGATTCTTCTAATTTATTACCCCCACCATGAGTCACAACTGCACACTCTGGAGAAAATCCCTCCACGTGTTCGGCCTCCTTTTTAAAGAAACTTTCTGGTATAAATAGGGGGAAATATGCATTCTGATGCCCGCTCTCTTTTATCAAGCGGTCAAGAGTATCTCTTATCTTTTCCCAGAGGGCAAACCCATTAGGTCTTATCACCATACAACCCCTAACCGGTGAATAATCTGCAAGCTCTGATTGGATTACTATATCATTATACCAACGGGAAAAATCTTCGCTCCGCTTTGTTATTCTCTCCGCCATTTCAATCTCATATTTAAGTTTTAACTGTTTGTGAAATTTTCTCTTTAAAATTGCGTTAATATTCCCAGTCTTATTACAAATGCGCTGAAATCCTGCTCATTATCATTAGCATCATTAACAAGTTTCTTAAAAAAATATGAAATTCTGTATCCAAGAGAAAAAATGTATGCACTCTTACTTATATCTCCAAACTCAATACCTGCCCCTAAAAATCCACCAAGTGTCATACCAGTTCTCCCTCTTTTTATATTTCCAAAGAGGCCATGACCAACAGGAAATCTCGCTCCAATAACGGGCCCAAACTCAAAATCAAGAAATGGACGGAAATTTTCCTCTATTGCCTCTTCAAATAACCTCTTTTGAAAACCAAAGTGAAACGGGAAAAGCACCATATATCTGGTCTGATTTATTTTATATGGATAATATCCATAATAAGGATCCCAGAGCATCATAGTAAATTCGTTCTCACCTCTTACTCCACCTACTTCAAAAGAGAAAAAACGCTGAACATTTTTTCTGTCTCCCCATTTTACCTTACCACCCAAACCACCGCCAGAAGTTGAAAATGTTACATATAATTCCCAATCCTTTTTCTTTGGGTCAAACTTCTTATAAGGTTCAATCTGAGCAAATGTATCGGAATTCATAAATATGAAAAACGTCAATATCACTATTATTTTAATATTATTCACAATCTTCATAACTTCTCCTCAAAATAAAAAATGCAAACCGTTTTATAGTTAAAATAAGTCTTTACTTTTTAATTATGAAACATAAATCTATGCTTTTAATTAATATATTTTTTAATTAAAAGTTTTTAATTGGTCTTCATTAAATTAAACAATAAAACCGCCAAAACAATTCCTAAAAACTCAACCAAATAGATTTATGTTTCACCTCCTTTAAATTATTTAAATTTAAAGCGTTATCAGAAAAGACTGTGTTTTAAACTTTGGTTTGCCTTTTACTGAATAATAAATAATTATATACTCTTTTAATTATAAATAAAAAATAGATTAATTGCAATAAAAAAATTTTAAAAATTACTATTTATTATACTACAACGTAATACACAATTTCATATAATTGAACGTCAATTTTACAGTTGTGTTCTCCCTAAAAATGATTAATAATTTATATATTAAAAAATACCGTTCTACGCTTCACCTTTTGCTTCTTTCTTAAGATGTCTCAGTGCCGCGTGAGCTGCTGCCAGTCTCGCAATAGGAACTCTATAAGGTGAACAACTCACATAATCAAGCCCGATATCATGACAGAATATAACAGAATCGGGGTCTCCACCATGTTCACCACATATACCCACAATTAAATCATTTCTGGTTTTTCTACCCTTTTCCACACCAATCTTCATCAATTGTCCCACTCCATCAATATCGACCGTCATAAATGGGTCGGCAGGAAGAATTCCATTTTCCTTATAAAATGGAAGAAAAGTTCCTGCATCATCCCTTGAAAGCCCAAATACAGTTTGAGTCAAGTCGTTTGTCCCGAAAGAAAAGAACTCCGCTATTTTTGCAATTTCATCAGCAGTTATTGCGGCTCTTGGGAGTTCGATCATTGTTCCAACGAGATAGTGAATCTTTTCACCACTCTTTTTCATTACCTCTTCAGCCACTTTATCTACAATTTCCCTCTGTTTTTTTAATTCATTCACATGACCAACTAAAGGAATCATTACCTCTGGATGAACCTTTATTCCCTCTTTTTGAACATTCACCGCCGCCTCAAATATAGCCTGGGCTTGAATTTCTGTTATCTCTGGATAAACCAGACCTAATCGGCACCCACGGTGACCAAGCATAGGGTTAAGTTCTTTCAGGCTGTTGGCTTTCGCCTTTAATTTTTCCTTTGAAACACCAATCTTTTCGGCAAGTTCTTCTATCTCTTCATCTGTATGAGGTAAAAACTCATGCAGTGGGGGGTCGAGTGTCCTTATAGTAACTGGCATACCATCCATAATCCTGAATATTCCCATAAAATCATTTCTCTGCATCGGAAGAAGTTTTTCAAGTGCTTTTCTTCTTGCTTTTTCATCTTCTGCAAGGATCATCTCTCTCATAGCATCTATTCTTTTTCCTTCAAAAAACATATGTTCAGTTCTGCAGAGACCTATACCACCTGCGCCAAAATCCCTTGCCACTTGAGAATCATGAGGGGTATCCGCATTTGTATAAACTCCAATTTTTCTGAACTCATCTGCCCATTCCATCAATTCTCCAAAATCTCCTGAAAGTTTAGGTTCTACTGTATCAACCTCACCCTCTATTACTCTGCCGGTGCTGCCGTCGAGTGTTATAAAATCCCCCTCCTTAATCCTTTTTCCATTAACGATAAATTCTTTCTTATCATAATCTAATTGAATTGCACTGCAGCCAGCAACACAGCATTTACCCATTCCTCTTGCCACAACTGCAGCATGGGAGGTCATTCCACCTCTTTGAGTGAGTATTGCCTGAGCGGCATTCATACCGTGTATATCCTCAGGTGATGTTTCTGACCTAACCAGTATTACCTTTCCCCATTCTTCAGCCTTTTCAACCGCATCATCTGCCGTAAAGACTACCCTACCAGTTGCTGCCCCTGGCGATGCTGGAAGACCAACTGCAAGAACATTTACTTTGGCTTTTGGATCAATTGTTGGATGAAGAAGTTGGTCAAGCTGTGAAGGCTGGACTCTCAAAACTGCCTCCTCTTTGGGTATCAGATTTTCTTTTACCATATCAACAGCAATCTTCACCGCAGAGGCAGCTGTTCTTTTTCCCAAGCGAGTTTGAAGCATCCAAAGTCTGCCTTTTTGAATTGTAAATTCTATGTCCTGCATATCTTTATAATGATTTTCAAGTTTTTTCTGTATATCATAAAGTTCCTTATAAACATCTGGCATTGCTTCTTCAAGAGAAACCATATTTGGGTCTGTTTTCTGCTCTTTCGAGATTGGCTGAGGTGTTCTTATACCTGCTACTACATCCTCCCCCTGAGCATTTATCAGATACTCACCATAAAATTTATTATCTCCAGTTGAAGGATTCCTTGTAAATGCCACTCCGGTGGCACTTGTTTCACCCATATTTCCAAAGACCATGGTCTGAACATTCACGGCTGTGCCCCAATCGCCGGGTATATTATTTATCCTCCGATATTCAATTGCCCTTTTAGTATCCCATGATTCGAATACTGCGCCTATTGCCCCCCAGAGTTGATCAAAGGCATCTTCTGGAAATGGTCTTCCTGTCTTATCCTTAATCAGCACTTTATAAATTTTTATCAGTTCCTTTAAACTCTCAACAGATAGTTCAGCATCATATTTCACACCTTGCTTCTCTTTGATTATATCGAGTTTTTTTTCAAACTCTTCGCGGGGAACACCCATTACGACATCGCCATACATCTGAAGAAGCCTTCGGTAGCTGTCATAACAGAATCTTTCATCATTTGTTTTAGCAATCAGCCCTTGAATAGTAGTCTCATTCAGCCCAATATTGAGGACTGTATCCATCATTCCAGGCATTGAAACTCTCGCTCCTGACCTTACCGATACAAGGAGTGGATTGTCTCTGTCGCCAAACTTTGCACTCATCTCATCCTCAACCGCTTTTAAATTATTAAGAATTTCCTCTTTTAAACCAGACGGAAATTTTTTCCCTTCCGTGTAGTATTCCGTACACACCTCTGTGGTGATAGTAAATCCCGCAGGAACCGGAACTTTTAGATTGGTCATTTCTGCAAGATTTGAACCTTTTCCTCCGAGGAGATTTTTCATCGTTGCATCTCCCTCTGCTTTGTTTCCACCAAAAAAATAGACTCTTTTGTTTCCCATTTTCATTCTCCGTTGTTTAACAATTTAATTTTATTCAAGTTATTTTTTTAAATATTTTATATAAGTAATTTAATATACATTTTTTATTATAAAAATCAAGTTAAAATTGTATAAGGATTCTGCTTTCAATCATAGACAGATTTTCTGGTATTTTCTTTCTTTTTTTTGTCAAAATACTCGCGTTATGTGGGAGAATTTTGTCATTTTTGTGGGAAAAAAGTGTCAAAATTCCCATTTTTCCCATATATGTGAGTTTTTGGGAATTTTGTTTCAGGGGCTAATTTATTTAAATTCAAGAATTAAAGCCAATTTTTATTTGAAAAAAATCGGATATTTTTTCGGGGAGTAATAGATAAGTCATTATAAAATATATCGTTGAGTTTGTTATGTTGATATTCTTTTCTCATTGAACAAAATTTAAAATGTTATTGATAATAATATTATATTATAAATATAATAAAAAATATTCGTAAAAGCAAGAACTTTTTTAAGTACGAAGTATGAATGACGGATTGGGAATTAAGATAAGGAAACCACAGAGAGCACAGAGGGTGCAGAGAAGCACAGAGGAAATACAATTTACGAATGAAAAATAGAGGCACAAAGGCACAAAGGGGAAGAGTGAAGAGAAGTGCGAATTAAGATAATTGAAACACGGACCCGAAGGGCAAGGACGCAGAGAAGATTTTAGAGACGTTGCATGCAACGTCTCTACGATTATCAATTATAATTATTCCATGAATATGATTTGGCATTATGATAAATTCATCCAATTTTACAAATGGAAAATGGGCAGGGATTTCAGGCATGCCTGTTCCCTACAGCGATTTTGCCGATTTCTGATAATATCATTTTGTTATCATCCACATTTCAAAAAACGCATAAATGGTTTTTAACGAAAATTGTGACAAAATAATATCCGCTTGAACCGTAATCCCAATTTTTTAAACGTGCGGTTTCAATACGGTATTTCCCCCGAAATCGTTCTGATGTTTTTTGAGAATGAAT
>Ga0209636_10008271_pt1 | contig 10598 bp, 8 predicted proteins | sample DeeMarSWOR152_54_FD_187464 | JGI IMG/M metagenome (GOLD analysis project Ga0209636, IMG submission 187464) | Marine sediment microbial communities from White Oak River estuary, North Carolina - WOR-1-52-54 (SPAdes) (version 2) | ecosystem: Environmental > Aquatic > Marine > Intertidal zone >... | reverse complement strand
AAAAGGACGGCGGCCTCCCGCCAGTCACTTCAGAAAAGCCCTATAACCCTCGTGCTTCTTGGCATGCCATGTAAACAATTTGATGCTCCGAGTAGTAAAAGTGCCTAAAGCCCGCCCTGGCGCGACGTGTTTAAATCAAACCGTTAACTCTATAAGCCGCTATGTGCTCCTAACAACCTATTAGAATTATAGGCCAGGTCTGGGCCAGGGGTCTGGGCCAGAGTTATAAGTGAGCTAAAGTGCCCGCCCGCCTCGTCCCGCAGAGCGGGACGGGCAGGCCTAAAGTTAGCGTGTCGCTTCACTCCATCTAAGAACTTAACTCACTTCAAAAATTCAGTGGACCCACAGCTATCCCATCTCTGTCCACAGGGCCAAGTACTGTTAATGAAACGTTACCTGCTGAAAATATCCTCTGAGATGCCTCTATTACCTCATCGAGGGTAACCTTTTTGAGTTCCGCTATTAATTCCTCATGATGTATATATCTTTCAAAGATAAATTCGTTTTTGGCCAGCTGCACCATCAGGTTATCTGCATGCTCCGAGCCTAGCAAAATCCCTCCTATAAGGTAGTCTTTTGCCCTTGCTACATCACTGGCGGAGACATCCCCCTTCTGAATTCCCTTAATCAGCAGCTCAATCAATTCCAGCACCCTGTTAATCTCTTCCTTATCGGTAGCAACATATATCCTGACCAGCCCTGTATCCCTATACCCACTAATATGAGAGTAGAGAGAATAGGCCAGACCCCTCTTCTCCCTGATCTCCTGAAAGAGCCTGCTACTCATATTACCACCAAGTATGGTGTTGAAAATAGCCTCTGCAAACCTCCTCTTACCAGAAAGCGATGATGCCTGAGCACCCAGACAAAGATGCACCTGCTCTAATTCCTTTGGATAGGAAGATACCGTTGGGGTGGTCAGGGGGATAGGCCTTACAGGAGATCCATTATCTTGATTTGGAAGGGATTCAAAGAATGTCCTGAAATAGTCAACCAAAAGGTCATGGTCCACATTTCCGGCAGCCGCAATAATGAGCCTTTCAGGGGAGTAAAAGCGTGACACATAGTCAAGAATCTCTCTTCTCGTAATGCTACTGACTGTCTCCTTTGTGCCCAGAATCGGTTCCCCCAGGGAGTCTCCTGCCCAGAATGTCTGGTCAAAGAGCACCTGAACATACTCATCTGGAGTATCCTCCACCATACTGATCTCCTGGAGAACGACCGCCTTCTCCAGTTCCAGATCTCTCTCAGCAAAGATTGAATTAATGAATATGTCGGAAAGGAGATCGGTTAAGAATTGCAGATGCCTATCCAGGACCCTGGCATGAAAACAGGTCTGTTCTTTCCCTACAAAGGCATTTGAAAATCCGCCGATTGTGTCCAGATCCTTCGCAATCTGGATGGCGGATCTACTCTTAGTGCCCTTAAAAGCCATGTGCTCTATAAGATGAAATATGCCTCTATCTTTATCAAGTTCATCTCTCGATCCCGCATTTACCCAAATTCCTAAAGAGACAGATTTTGCATGAGATAAACCTTCAGTAATTATCTTGGTTCCGTTGGCGAAAACGCTCTTCCTATATGTCATCTGCACTGCGTCCTAATGCCGCCTTCCTAGAGAGCCTAATCTTTCCGTCGCTGTCAATATCAATAACCTTTACTAAGACCTCATCCCCTTCCTTCAGTATATCAGTCACCTTGTTTACCCTCTCATGAGCTAACTGAGATATGTGTATCAAGCCTTCTGTGCCGGGTAGGATCTCTGCAAAGGCTCCAAAATCCACAACCTTGGTAACCGTACCCACATAAAACTTGCCAATCTCCGCCTCTCTGACTATATCTTCTATCATTTGTATGGCCCTATCGGCACCTTCACTATTAGTGGATGCAACTAACACCCTGCCGTCATCATCAACACTTATCTGTGTCCCTGTAGTTATGGTAATATGTTTGATCATCCTCCCACCGGGACCGATAATATCCCTTACCTTTTCTGGCTTAACATTTATGACGGTGATCTTTGGTGCATATTTGGATATCTCTGGCCTCGATCGTGATAGGGCCTTATCCATTTCATTGAGGATATGCATTCTTGCCTCTCGTGCCTGATACAAGGCCTTCCCCATTATCTCCTTTTTAAGCCCATCAATCTTGATATCCATCTGAAGGGCAGTTATACCACTCCTTGTCCCTGCAACCTTAAAATCCATATCTCCAAAATGATCCTCATCCCCCATAATATCTGTTAGTATGGCTACATCATCGCCATCTGAAATAAGACCCATTGCAACACCAGCTACTGGGTCCCTCATAGGAACACCTGCATCCATTAAGGAAAGGGAGGCTCCACATACGCTCGCCATGGAAGATGAACCGTTTGATTCCAATATCTCAGAGACAACCCTGACAGCATACGGAAAATCTTCCTTCTCTAATAAAACAGGCAGAAGTGCCCTTCTTGCAAGGATACCATGACCAATCTCTCTCCTGCCCGGAGCTCCCAATCTCTTGGCCTCACCTACACTGAAGGGGGGAAAATTATAGTGAAACGTGAATGTTCTGTAAGTGTTTCCGTAGATTGATTCTATCTTCTGTTCATCACTTTCAGTACCCAGGGTAGTCAAAACCAGTGCCTGGGTCTCACCCCTGGTAAATAGGGCCGATCCATGAACCCTCGGCAACACACCCACTAGACATTCTATGGGCCTTACCTCATCTAATGACCTGCCATCGATTCTTTTTCCTTCCTTCAATATCATGTGCCTGGCCAGTCTTTTCTCTAGATCGTAAATGGCATCCTTTATCTCTCTCCCCTTATCCTGGAATTCTTCTCTTAGCGACTCTACTACATGGTCAATGGTCTCGGACCTCTTCCTTTGCCTAGCCGTCTTTTCGGGACAATATAGCACCTCCCTTATGAGAGGTTCACCGATACCTGCCACCTTTGTTATCAATTGCTCATCTTCTTTAGCTGGAAGAAAATGCCTCTTTTCCTTTCCCACAGCTTCCCTCATCTCCATTTGCATGTCAATAACTGGCTGAAGGGATTCGTGACCAAAAAATATGGCCTCAAGCATGTCATCTTCAGAGGCAAACTTGCCTTCGCCCTCAACCATAACTACAGCTGTTCTTGTTCCAGCGACAACCAGATTTATGTCACTTTCTTCCTGTTCCTCTAATGTGGGGAATGCAATGAATTTACCATCAACCCTGCCTACCCGCACACTTCCAACCGGCCCCTCAAAGGGGATATCAGATATGGTAATCGCGGCTGATGCACCCAAAATACCTAGAGGATCAGGATCATTCTCTTTGTCAAAGGATAAAACACTTGCAATTATCTGTGTCTCGAAATTGTAGCTCTTTGGGAAAAGGGGTCTGAGAGGCCTATCGATCAGCCGAGAGGTTAAAACCTCCTTTTCGCTTGGTCGCCCCATATCCCGGCGGAAGAAATTACCAGGGATCTTCCCCGCTGCATATGACATCTCTTGAAAATCAACCGTTAATGGAAGAAAATCAATACCTTCCCTTATCTCATCCGTAGAAACTGCTGTCACCAGAACAACAGTCTCTCCCATTGTTACAACAACGGCACCGCTGGATTCACGTGCCACCCTGCCTGTCTCAATGTGTAGTCTTTTTCCATTGATATTGCTTTCTGCATTCATAATTATTCCTCTTACCCTCTATTAATTGCTTACAATTGAAAATTTCTATTTCCTCAGCCCTAACTCCTGGATGAGAGCCCTATATTGGCCAGGATCCTTGCTCTTTAGATAGTTTAAGAGGCGCCTTCTTTGACCCACCATCTTCAAGAGCCCTCTCCTTGAGTGATGGTCCTTGGGGTGTGTCTTGAAATGATTGGTAAGATCATTTATCCTCTTGGTCAAAAGAGCAATCTGAACATTCGATGAACCAGTATCTCTTTCATGAATCTTAAATTTATCAATAATCTCCACTTTATCTTTACCTGTTAAGACCACTGTGATTCCTCCTTAATTATAGTGAATGTCATCAGTCAATAGTCATTTGTCATTAGTAAATCACATCACTGGTCAAGGGCTTCCCTTTTTTGGCAAACGACTAATGACCAATGAAAAATGACGTTATCTTTAATTATGTAAAGACTCTAACGATATCATATCCATTACTGGCTTCCCTTAAAATCGCAACCAGTTCATTCCCCCTTACTGTCTTAAGATAGCCACCGGAATCAAAAGATGAGATATCTTCTAAAGGCAGTTCCCCTCTGTGCACTCTATAGCCGTTTCTAATTTTTCTTGCTAATGTATCGGGTATTTCGGCCTCCTTCATTCCTTTCAAGGCATCTTTTAACTGCATTATCACCTCGTCAACTGTGTTATTGGATAGATGGTGAGCTATTTGTGTCACAGTAACGGCATTATCAACAAGAAATGGCCCACTCTTTATTCTTCTCAAAGAAGTAAGATGTGCCCCTGTATCCAGACTCCTCCCCAGGTCCGCCGCAAGTGACCTGATATAGGTACCAGAGCTGCAGCCAACTTCAATCCAGACCGTAGGGAGATCTACCGATAAGATATTGATATAATCAACCCTTACCTCTCTTTCTTGAAGATCAATAGGAATGCCATCACGAGCCAATTCGTATGCCCTCCTCCCCTTATGATGAACAGCTGAATAGGAAGGTGGAACCTGTTTTATGGTGCCCAAGAATTGCAGCGTCTTCTGTCTGATAGTTTCCCTCGTTAGCCTTCCAACGTCCTTTTTCTTGATGATGTTGCCCGTCAAGTCCTGAGTATCTGTTTCTATTCCAAGCCTGAGAGTCGCCTTGTAAACCTTATCCTGGGACATCAGGAAGGGGGATAATTTCGTTCCCTGGTTTAACAGAACTGCCAATACCCCGGTTGCAAAGGGATCAAGTGTGCCTGCATGACCAGCTTTTTTTGCCCTTACGAGATTCTTGATCCTTTCAACAACCCTGAATGAGCTTGGCCCAGATTCCTTGTCTACTATTATTATTCCATCCCTTTGAATCATGATAATGTCCGTTGCTCGTTGTCAGTAGTCTTTTGCAAAAATCCCTCCCTCAAGAGCAACAGTTAATGCCACAAAGTCGGCTTTTTCCGATAAATAATCGTCCACTGGGTCTTTCATACTAAATGCTACGGGCAACGGACCACCAACAACTCCTCAATCATCTCTTGTCCAAGAAGCTCCTTGCTTTGTTAAGGAAGTCTTGCTTTACCAAGTCCAATCTCCCCTCTCTTGTAAAGGCTGCCGCACTTGGATGACCACCTCCGCCAAAATGACTGGCCAAATCTGCCACATTTACCCAATCATTGGAACGCAAGCTGAATTTATGATAATCCCTTCCAATTTCCCTTATGAGAACAGCTATCTCAACACCAGAAATAAATCTGGGGTAATCCACAAACCTCTCACTATCAAAATTATCAGCTCCTGCTTTTGAGAGCATCTGCTTGGTAATAGTGATCAATCCAACCTTTCCTGCGTGGTACAGTTCCATAGTTTTTAACGTCAACTCAAGAAGTCTTAGCTTTTTCAAGGTATATCCATCCATAACCTTGCGTGATATCTCCCAAGAACTGACACCCCAACCCAACATCTCCCCTGCTATATGAAATGCCTCTCTGGTGGTATTTTCATATTTGAATGAACCGGTATCTGTTAGAATAGCTACAAATATATTTTCCGCTACAGGAGCATTCATGGGCAAGTCAGCCAATTTTATCAACCGATAAACAATCTCTCCAACAGACGAGCTATCAGGGTCAACCAGATTCAAGTCACCGAACTGAGAATTATTCTTATGATGATCTATATTTATCAAAGGCTCTATCTCAGTTAGATGGAAGGAGATATTTCCTGCCCTTTCAAGACTAGCACAATCGAGAACAAAAAAGGCATCAAACCCTGATTCCGGGTTAACACTGTTTGCAACTCTCTCTATCCCTTTCAGGGAGGCAAAAGAATCCGGGATGGGTCCTTCATTGAATAGCACAACGTCTTTTCCGGAAAGGATCAGCGTTTCACCCAAGGCCAATATGGAACCAATTGCATCCCCATCAGGATCTTTATGGCTGACTAAGAGGAACCTCTTACCCTTCTTCAAAATATCCGCAATAGCATTCACGACCATATATATGAGCCACTAATCTAAGGAGATCTTAGTATAACCTGCTGTATTTTGTTATATCGTTAACGGTCAGGGCTTGCGGCGAGCTCAGCCGAGCGGTGACGAAGCCCGTATCGGTAACGGTAACATGAAAAAAACACGATAGACATAAAACCGCTGAACGAAACGTGCCCTGTTAAATTCCCGCTCTTCAGAGCGGGACCCCCTTTGGGGGATTTAACAGGGTGGGCATCCCCGACCAAATAGTCGGGACAGGCTCCACCGTAACCGATAAACGTTATCATTCTTTAATACCAAGTTATGCAAAGATCCCTTTGATAAGGGATTAACGGGGAGTTATCTTCTCTAAGAGCCTTTCCATCTTCTGCCCGTATTCAAGAGACATGTCATATTTAAACTGGATATCAGGGATGTATCTCAGGCGTACCCTCTCACCTATCTCTCTGCGTATGAACCCTTTTGCGCTTTCAAAGCCTGCCTGAGCCTGTTTTTTCTGCTCATCCTGACCTAAAAGGCTGTAATAGACATAGGCATGTCGCAAATCCTTACTCATCCTCACATCAGTTAGAGTAACCCCTTTGAGCCTTGGATCTCTCAGCTTTCTTAGAAGGAGGTCAGATAGCTCCCTCAAGATCTGGTCGCCAACCCTATGAGATCTACTACCTGCAAGCACGATGAATTCTCGTTACTCGTTGCTTGTCACTGGTTACTGGTTCAAAGAAAACGAGTAACGAGCAACCAGGAACAAGCAACGAGGAATTAAACATTGACTATCTCCATAGTGGAGTCAATAATCTCCCCCAGGTAAAGGGAATCTAGAAAAGAGAGGATATTATCGAGGGCAGAATTCACAAATCGCCTATCATTACCTACAGCGCTAATTCCTAACTCCACCATTTGCCATTTGTCATTGGAACCAATCTCAGCTATAGATACATTGAATTTTTTGTGCACCTTGGCAACAATACTCTTTACAACCTTTCTCTTTTCTTTCAGTGACTGGTTGTTACGGATATAGAGCGAAAGCTTGAGAGTTCCGACCACCAAATCAAAGCTCCGTCTTCGTCTCTTCCAGGGTATACACCTCCAATACATCCCCCGGCTTTATGTCATTATAGTTTTCTAGTCCTGCACCACATTCAAAACCCGAGGGAACATCCTTGACATCGTCTTTGAATCTTTTCAGTGAAGATATCTTCCCATCAAATATGACTACATCGTCTCGCAAGAGGCGTGCCATAGCACCCCTTTCGATCTTACCATCAGTGACATGACAACCTGCAACAGTGCCCACCTTGGAGACATGGAATATCTCTTTGATATCTGCACGACCGATAATGTTCTCATGGTAAACTGGTTCAAGGAGTCCAGCCATGGCCGACTGTATATCCTCTATAACCTTATAAATAACATCGTAAAATCTTATATCCACATCCTCACTCTCTGCAATTGCCCTCACAGCAGGATTTGCCCTAACGTTAAAGGAAATAATGATAGCCTTAGAGGCAGAGGCCAGCATCACATCGCTTTCTGTCACTGCTCCGGTTGCACCATGTATAATCTTTACTTTCACCTCTTCTGTGCTCAGTTTGATCAAATTGTCTACTAGGGCCTCTACGGATCCCTGTACATCGGCCTTGACTATAATGTTCAGTTCCTTCACCTCACCCTCTCTGATCCTGTCAAAGAGCGTATCGAGACTAACGGAGCCCTGCTTGGTTACGGTTTCCGACCGGGCCTTAGTCTTCCTATGCTCGCTAATCAATTTGGCCTTCTTTTCATCGGGAACTACTACAAAGTCATCTCCAGCCATAGGTACATCGGAAATACCATAGACCTCAACTGGCATGGACGGAGAAGCCGTTTTCATCTTCTGTCCCCTATCGTCAAGCAGCGCCCTTACCCTGCCATAGGTCTCTCCACAGACAAAGGAGTCACCTTGATTAAGGACGCCATCACGAATAAGGATAGTTGCCACCGGACCCCAATTCTTATCCAGCCTGGCCTCAATAATTGCCCCCCTCGCCTTCTTTTTGTAGTTTGCCTTCAACTCCAATACCTCTGATTGAAGGAGTATACTATCGAGAAGCTCATCTATACCTTGTCCTGTCTTAGCCGACATAGAACTGAACAGGGTGTCACCACCCCACTCCTCGGCCACGAGGCCGTATTTTGATAATTCTCTCCTGACCTTTTCTGGATCTACATTTGGCTTGTCCATCTTATTAACAGCGACAATGATTGGAATGTGGGCCGCATTAGCATGATCAATAGCCTCTACGGTTTGTTCCTTTACTCCTTCATCAGCGGCAACAACCAATACAATCAAATCAGTTACCTTCGCACCCCGAGCCCTCATAGCAGTGAAGGCTTCATGTCCAGGCGTATCGAGGAAAACGACATCTCCATGAGGGGTATTGACGTAATACGCCCCTATATGCTGGGTTATCCCACCAGTTTCATTGTCAATAACTCTTGATTTCCTGATATAATCAAGGAGAGATGTTTTCCCGTGATCTACGTGCCCCATTATTGTAATCACCGGTGGTCGAGGAAGAAGATCTTCTTCTGTGCCCTCCTCTTCAGAAAAAATCTCCTCCTCTTCGAAGGATGATAGTTCTAATTCGTATCCGAACTCACTTGCCACCAAAGAGGCAGAGTCAAAGTCAATTGCCTGGTTGATAGTTACCCTCATATCTATCTCCATCAATTTCTTCATGAGCTCTGCTGCCTTGACACTTATCCTCTTTGCCAGCTCAGCTACGCTCATAGCATCCGGGACCTTTATCCTCCTTTTTATAGCCTTGGGAACGGTTATCTCTGTTTGCTTAAATTTCTTCTTGTCAAGCTTATCTCTCTTCTTTAGCCTGGCCCTGCCTGCAATCCCACGTTCATGATCCCCGTAGAGATCCTTGCGCTCAATAATCTCTTTCTTTCGCCTCTGAAATTCCCTCCTAGGGATCACCTCAGCCGTCTCATCGGTCTCCTCTTTCTTCTTCCTTCTTATCCGTTTGTCCCTTTCGACCAAATCCCCTGGTAAGGGTTCAATGCCAACTGATGGTATCTTGGGTATAGGTACCTGGATCTTCGGCTCAGGTGGTTGAACAGCTGCCTTTTTTATGATCCTTGCGGGAAAAAATTTAGGCCGCTCTTTTTTCTTCCTTTCAATCTTAGGCTTGACCTCTTGAAGCTCAGGTTCAACCTCTCTAACATGTTTTTCGGGTGCAGGCTCTTCTTCTAATTCCTTGTCACCTTCTCTCTCTAATGCCTCTCCTCCTATCTCCTCCGGCACCGAAACTATCTCTTCAGGGGCTGGTTCAACTTCCTCTTCAACCATCGGTTCTTCTTCCTCAATCTTTTCCTGCACCTTCGGAACAATCTTCTTTCTCCTTCGGATAATGGTTGGCTTTATCCTTTTTTCCTCGAAGATTTCACTGGTTGCCCCTGAAAGATAGTCCTTGGCTCGGGCTACATCGTCGCTGTCAAGAGAGCTCATATAGTTAGTAATAGAGAAACCAGCGCCCTTCAATCGCTCAACGAGTTCAAGGGAATTAATTTTTACTTCTTTGGCTAACTCATAAACTCTCAATTTACTCATGTAAACCCCCAGACAATCCCTCATCTCCTTCATCCCAGGCCTTCTCCTCATCAGAACTTGACGACTCCACGTAATTGAGGGCCTCCTGGATCAATTCTTTGGCCTTTCTTTCACTGATCCCCTTTACTGTCGCCAAATCAGCTGCCTCTGCCTTGGCAATGTCCTCTGCTGATCTAAAACCCATCTCATAAAGAGCATCGGCAAGTTTCTGGCCAATACCAGAGAGCTTGAGCAAGGATTTATAACCCTCTCGTAAGTCCTCATTGTATTCTGATTCGCCGGTTACATCCAATTTCCAGTTTGTAACCCGAGATGCCAACCTAACATTCTGCCCCCTTTTTCCAATAGCAAGAGATAGTTGATCATCTGGTACAACCACCTCCATGCTCCTGTTCTCTTCGTCAACTATCACCCTTAATATCTCAGCTGGGGCCAGGGCATTGCACACAAATTTTGCCGGATCAGGGTCCCAGGGTACAATATCAATCTTTTCACCCCTCAACTCTTGGACCACCGCCTGCACTCTCGATCCCTTCATACCAACGCAGGCCCCTACTGGATCAACATCCCTATCCCTTGAAGCCACAGCTATTTTAGCTCTGCTTCCAGGCTCTCGAGCTACCTGCATAACAGTCACAATGGACTCGGAGATTTCTGGTACCTCATTTTCAAACAGAGCCGATAAGAAGTTGGGGTGAGTTCGAGATAGTATTATTTGAGGTCCCCTGCTGAACTGCCTGACGTCATAGATATAGGCCCTGATCCTATCACCCTGTGTGTACGTCTCCTTAGGGATCTGCTCCTTAACTGGAAGCTCAGCTTCTGCTTTACCCAGATTAGCGATAACAGCCCCTTTATCGA
>Ga0209636_10008270_pt1 | contig 10598 bp, 10 predicted proteins | sample DeeMarSWOR152_54_FD_187464 | JGI IMG/M metagenome (GOLD analysis project Ga0209636, IMG submission 187464) | Marine sediment microbial communities from White Oak River estuary, North Carolina - WOR-1-52-54 (SPAdes) (version 2) | ecosystem: Environmental > Aquatic > Marine > Intertidal zone >... | reverse complement strand
CTCTGTGGCGAATCCGTGAGAAAGCGGAAGAGCTTAGGCGGATACCCAACCTGCCGGGGTATATCGACCAGCCCGCCGCCACCATGACCTTCAAGGTGGACAACTTCAACAACTATATGAAGGGCTACATTGAGCGTATCCGCAATCTCATACCCAAAGAGGCGCTGGAGGAGGAGCGTAAGGCTATGGAATATGGCAGCCAGCAGTCAATAATCTAAGACTACTCTAATGGTTAACGAGATATAATAGGGCCGAGATAAATTCTCGACCCTATTTTTTTACCCTCTAAGGCTGCACAATAGCCTCTTTTATGACCCGGTGTAACAATCCAAGCTATTACGATCTTATATTTTATATAGGGATTTTGTGGTGTCTAAATAGCGCTCGCTTGCTGCGGTATTTCCTTTGTGCTTTGGATGATATCTTTTCCCATTGCTCCGGATTTGCCTTCCGCCATGCTAAACTTTTCTCTCGATGCTTCGCTTTTTCTTCTGGGCTCAAACTTCTGTAGTGGTTCTTTTTCCTATATTGGCTGCACTCTCTACAGAACCTCTGGTAGCCTTTTGGGCGCAGCTCACCGCATCGCTCACACCTTCTCATTTCGGCAATAAGTGATGGTATTTTTCTAACCTGTTCCTCCGAATAAAGCCAGTGACCGCCAGGTTTTATCGGGTTGATAATACCCTCTTTTCTTAACTTGCTGAGCCATGTGGTCGAGTATCCCAACTTAACCGCAACCGTCCTTTCAGCTAAGAACGTAACTCGTGATGGGCTGTGCTTAGCCAAAATCTGCCTTACCCACTCATGGCTCCCACCAAACATCTGCCCCAGCTGCCTGAGACTCTTACCCTCGTTTCTCTCGTGGATAAGTAATACTATTGCAGCTGTTAAGACTTTGTTTATTCTAGAGCGTCCCACAGTCTTTTGCATATTAATATAACCTTACAAATCATATAGGCGAGATGTCACTTACTCGATTACAGCTGAGGCTACCCACACGGGAGGGGGAGGAGACAAAATTCAAACCAATTGGGTGAAAAAGTTTAAAAGCCCCCTGGTACTTCAGTTTCCCCTGGTAGAGCCCGCCGCCATCCAATATTAACACCTTCTAGTCTGGTTCAGCAATTTTCAGGAGGCCTACCCTGATTCCAAATTGAGTAATTACTGAACTTTTATATATTATTGGACCATTGAAATGGTAGAAGCGATTAGTCGATTTTCCATGTTAAAAAGTGGGTAGATGCAATACGAGCCTACTGTTTTAAATGCTGAACTAAAAAGAAGTTCGAGAGCTGTCACCCAAATTCCACTTTGCGAACTGGCCAGGATTCTAAATATTCAGCAGGGCAAGGATGGGTTTTTTTGCGAGAAGGAACCGGACCTTACTTCTATAGATACGGCGCAAGACGGCATATTTATTGCCGGGTGCGCCCAAGGTCCTAAAGATATTGCCGAGACGGTGGCTGAGGCAGAAGCGACAGCCGGAAGAATACTCTCATTATCGAAATAGAGGTTACAAAGTGGCTAAGAGAATAAGGGTATATGTTTGCGAATGCGGCACCAATATAGCCGAAAAGGTGGATATTGACAAGGTAATCGCTGCGGTCTCTACCCTCAAAGATGTAGAGGTTGCCGATAGAAACAAGCTGCTCTGTTCCGAGGGTGGGAAAGAATTCCTCAAACAAAGCATCAAAGCATCGAAGAGCACGGCCTAACGCACGTAGTAGTGGCAGCTTGTTCCCCAAAGCAGCACGAAGTCACCTTCATGGATGTATGCGAACAGGCGGGTATCAACCCGCAACTATTTCAACTTGCCAATATACGTGAACAGTGTGCCTGGGTCACACCGAACGGGGAAGAAGCTAGGTTTATGTTCGGCGATATCTACGGATCTCAGGAGTGGGCGGATGAGGTTGTCTGGATGTGTAAGGAGTTGAGCTGCGACGCTATTGTCTATTATCAGCTCGTCGGCTGTTTGCACATCGGCGCCCCCATCAGGATGGTCGCGGACACTGTGAAGGAGAAGCTGGGATTACCGACCCTGGTGATGAGTGGGCGCCTCTACGACCCCACCATTCTGCCCTCCGCTGAGGTCGAGGCGACACTGACCTCGTTTGTAGATACGGTTATGGCACGCAAAGGGTGAGGCGAAGAGAACCGATCTGTCCAACGTAGGCTAGCTAAGGACGAGGATAGTGGTTTTTGTAGAGATGCTGGAAAGTAAAGCCGCAGGGTGAGGTGGTTCTTTGAGTCACCTTTTAATCGTTTTCGATACTTCTAACATCTCTATGAAGGTGTTTGCCATCTTCTCGGTTTCAGCCTCGGAGTAGACGCGAGCATCAGCCATGTCGCCCTCGAAAGACATGACTGGTATGTTCAAATGCTGCACTAACATCTGCCTAGCACGTAGTTGCCCGATGCTAACCAGGCGGCATGACCTGACGGAATGCATAACTACGCCACCTACATGGTAATCCTTTATAAGTTCCAGGAAGAGTTCTAGGGGGTATTCCATTGTTGCATCCCCGAGCTTACTTCCCCCTGGGATTGATCTCGGACGACGCCCGGAAAAGTATTCTCTCTTAGCTAAGGCCTCTAACGGCTTTGATACGTCTAACTCGATTGGGATATTAGGTAGGTATTCTGTCTCGATGGCGAACACCGCTCCGTTTTTCTCAAAGTAATTGAATATTCCCATGTTGTGGTATGTTGCCATTCCTGACCATAGCAATCGGTGCTTCTCGTTTGGGATCACTCCTATTTTGTTGTTCACCCGGTCCTGCACTTCTTTGTGAAGCTTACGGGTGAAATCCAGCGCTTTTTCGGTGCCTGTTAAAATCCAAAAAGGTAAGACGGCAGCCATATGATCCTGAGTAGCCATGGGAGAGGGAATAGTCTTGCGCAACTGGTTGATCTCGTAGGACAATCGCCATATTTCTTGGCCATTTTCCAGAATTTGGCTCAATCTATCCCAGTCCATCTTTCTGCCGGTAACCTTCTCTAGGAAAGTCACCAACTCCTTATATTGCTCTAAGTAGTAATTAATGTAACGGCTGGCTGTCCGCTCATCCTGCGGATCCGCCTCCAGCGGAGGTGTAGGATCATCGTATACGAACATTGGCAGATCCCAGTACTGGAGGGCCTGGAACCACTTGTATCCTGGGTCGCAGGAGGTGCGGCTTATAAACATATCAGGCTTAGGTATACCCCCATAGGGGGTTTCGGGGGGTAAATTCTCTAATTCCCTATATATAGCAGCATACCCGAGCCCTACTCTGCAAAAGCTGCAAATATCAACGGAAAAACCTTCCATCTCTGCTTTATCACAATACGTAGTGGCGGCTTGCTTGGCAGCACAGGCCGCAGAATATTGTTCAGGAAACATAGGAATAATATTCATGGCAAAGAGTATCTCCTGGGGGGTGTTCATCATGCACCAGGCTACGTTCATGTCATCACGCTGTTTCGCTTCCCAGGCGCTTTTATACCACCACTGCACTATCTTCCCTACATCACTAGCTGCCTCGGTTGACTTAGTCGGTCCTTGTTTATGCTTATCATCGCTATTCATACCTTCTCCTCTCACTGGATCATTTCAGTGAATGCCTGAATCCTTGTTTTCAACGCTCCAAGGCCACTCAGAGTGTAATCACTCTCGATATGTAGAGATGGCAACCCCGCCTGTTGCAGGTACTCCTTTAATTTCGGGATCTCCAATTCGACGCTATCGCAGAATCGCACTGAATAAATTATAACGCCATCTACTTGGAAGTCTTTAGCAAGGCGTTTGATGTGTCCAAATCTTTCTTCTGCTGTCTCGCGGTAGGTACGTGGACACATGATCTTATCTAAGTGGTATCTGGCGAGGCTCGCTAGTGGATTCTCGCTCATTTCCACATCATGCCAGTATGCCCTTGTCCCTAAGCAAATGTCCTCGACGACTACATTTACGCCACAGTCCTCCACCAATTGAATAAAGTCGCTATTATCGATTACGCTTCCGCAGATGAGTAATCTAACTCTCTTTTCACGGCTATTCTGGCGGGTGGCAACGTCCTTTATGACATTCTTCAACAAACTGTTGGCTTCATCCACAGGCATAGACGTCCCGGCAATGACTGTTTGTAACATTTCAGCCCCTGAAAGAAGAGGTGGGTCAGGCTTCCTCAATTGGCATAATTCCCTAAGCAAGGCCCGGTTTTCATTATGGAGTTCAATAGACTCATTTAGGCGTTTGTCTGAAATCTTACTTTTGGTTAACTCTTCTAAGCTTTCTTTAAAATCGGCTAGCTCACCCTCAAAGAAGTCGAAGGATGTCGGCCGAAGAGTGTGGGGAACTTTTAAGTAGCGAGCATAGGTGATGGATTTGACATTGTCCTTCCAGAATATCTGAAACCTTCTAATGTTACTGCAGCTACTGGGTACTACTACGCCATCGAGGAAATCATACCTGCCTTTAACTGCCAAATCAAAGGAACTGCGTAGGTAAGGGCAGATATTTGTTTCCAGATAAATATCAGCCTTAGTGATGGGCTCATGCACATCTCCTCTAATTCTATATGGTAAGAGGCTAGCTGCGGCCATAATCTCCGCAGGTGATAAACAACAATAATACCCTATTACTTTCTTACCTTGACTCTTAAGCTGCTCTGCTCTGCGGCTTGGATTTTCGTAGATTTCTTTTACCATTGCCAATCCGCTACTGGTTTTATCTGCCGTATGCATTTATATATATCAAAAATCCTTCCTTAATATAGTATTCTTATTTTATCATCATCCTATTTATAGATCGTATTCCCAGAATCAGCCGTTAGCGTTAAAATCCCGGTTCCCCTCAACCTGTAGCAAGCCGCCCGATAATTTTTAGATAGGTTGAATAAAAACAAATCACAAAACCAAACTTAGAAAGTTGTTAGAGTCAAGCAACAACCTTTGCCTGCCTCAAAGCAGTTATCTCATCTCTAGAATACCCTAATCCGGTTAGGATTTCATCTGTATGTTGTCCCAAGGTCGGCGGAGGAGTTCTAATCTTGCCCGGAGTATCTGCAAGCTTATATGGTATTCCGGTCACCCTAATCTTTCCGGCAACAGGGTGCTCAATTTCCTGAACCATTTCAACAGCGTCAACCTGGGGCTCGTTAAAAACATCTTCATACGTCTTTAATATACCGGCATAACCACCCGCGGTCTCGATAATCTCTTTCAATTCCTCGGCCGTCTTATCCTCAAAAGCCTGCTCAATAACCGGTTTCCACTCCTGGGCATCTCTCCCCATCCCAACCATCCGCATCCCCCACTCCCGGAAGAACGAGTCTTCAAGCAACTCATTAAGCCCGACTCCTTTGCAGAAATTTATCCACGCTTCCCCTTTCCTTCTACCAAGGTCAAAATTGCCGAAAAATAGCGGTCTATCTTTAGTTTTATATCCAGTCTCAGGATGGTCATAGGGAGCAGTAAGCATACCACTCCATGATTCAGGATCATAACTTGTCGCATAAATAGGACATCCACACTTTATTAATGCCGATAGCATAGAGGTCTCAACTTTCTGGCCAACGCCCGTCTTTTTCCGATAATAGAGGGCGGCTAAAATCCCTGCAAATGCACTCTGTCCAGCGGCTATAGAAGCGGCATCAGAACCTAATCGCACTGGAGCCCCACTAGGTTCACCCAGGTGCCACTGATAGAGCGCCATTCCCTGTATTTCAAGCTCTGACGCGGCTCTATCTCTGTAAGGTCCGTTGGACCCAAATGCAGATATAGAACAATAAACAAGACTGGGATTGATAAGGGACATGTCCTCATAGCCTATGCCTAATTCATCAGCTCGTCCTGGCCTAGAGGCTTCAAGAAGAACGTCAGCTTCTCTCACTAACTGCCGGACTATCTGTTTACCACTGTCATTTTCAACGTCAACAGCTAGGCTCTTCTTGTTCCGGTTTAAGGCTAGGAAAAGTGCGCTCTCCCCCTTTACTTTTACCCCCAGACTCCGCGATAAATCGCCACTAAGTGGCTCAACCTTGATTATGTCAGCGCCAAAATCACCTAGTTGCATGGAGCTGTACGGCCCAGCGATTTCCTCACTCATGTCAACCACCCTTGTTCCCTGAAGTGGTAATACCATTCTATTTTATCCTCTCATTGCAGCATTAGAGCATTATTTACTTTTCTTTGTAACCAATCTCGTTGAGTATTTCTTTACGACTACTATCTGGTTTAACTGCTGGTTTAATGCTGGTGACGGTCTTACTGAATTTCACAGGAAAGGGGGTATGCATCACTTTGCCCCAAGGTGTTTGCAACACCGGAAGCATTTGGTTTGCCGCTACATGGGGATCGGCAACGATATTATCAAAAGTATAGTATGGGCCGCAGGGGACATCATGCCTCCGCAGCAGAATAAGCCACCATCTGGCTGGTTCGCTCGCAAACTTTTCCTCCAGTATAGGTATAAGTTGCTCCCGGTTCCTTACCCTCTCTGCATTGGAAATGAACCTTGGGTCTTTCTCAATCCCGTCCAAGTCCAAAGCCTTACATAGCCTTGGCCAGTATTCCTCCCTAGGGATGCTGACATTGATATAACTGCCATCGAGCGTCTTGAAGGCTTGCGAGGGCACTATATTGGGGTTGGCACTCCCCATTGGCTTTGGGCTCACCCCGGTAGCGAAGTACTCAGCAATACGGGTAGTTTGGACAGAGAGCGAGACCTCAAACTGGGATGTTTCTATCTTTTGCCCCTTTCCCGTAATCTCCCGGGCTAGAAGTGCCAGTAGAACTGACCCACAAACCCCCATGGCACAAGACACATCAATATGCATATATTGCCTTAGTATCTCGCCCTGGCTGCCAGGCTCTCCAGTGATACTGGCGAACCCAGACATGGCTTGTTGATAGGTGTCGAAACTGGGTTTATGGGCAAGTGGACCTTGATGACCATACCCTGAGCTGGAGACGTATATGACGCTAGGATTAATTTTACTGACGATATCATAGTCAAGCCCTAGCCTCTGCATCACCTCAGGTTGATAGTTATGTATGACAACGTCTGCCTTCTCTGCCAGGCGTAATGCTATCTCGCGGCCTGTATCTGTTTTCAGGTCTAAGATGATATTCCGCTTGTTACACTGAATAACTATATAGATAACACTAGCTCCTTGCTTATGTGGTACAAGGTAGTAAGTATCATCTAATCCAGGGCGCTCAATGCGGATCACATCCGCTCCCATATTACCGAGAAAAGAACAAGCTAGCGGGCCAACACCGAATATCCCGAGGTCCAGAACTTTTATTCCTTCAAGCAAAGCTTTTGTTTTCAAATCTTAATCCTTTGTTTTTCAGATTTGTATCTCTGGTCTACTCTACAACGCGGTTTCGTTCAAAAGTTAATCATTTTCGGCTCAACTCAGAAAATTTTGGCCGTGTCCTATCACCGGTATAAATTCGATCTGGCCATATCCTACACTCATCTACCATCTTGGTCAATCCTTTTAGCTAACCAGAGTTATCTCAGTCTTACCTACCTTAAGGCGGCAAGGCTATGTAAAGACGTCTTTGACTTAAATCTGACTCCCCCCACATCATATTTGAGTTTTTACACTGAGCAGGTAACTTGCTCCCTGAAATTAGGTCCACTTTGAATAGTAGCAAGAGTCAATGCGGACTTACTCAAACACTTTTTCTTGGAATAGCTCTAAAAATTCCTCGTCAGACATACCCAGAAGCTGGGTGCAGACATATTCGGTGTGCTCCCCCAAACACGGGGAAGTCCTCACCCCGGCTTTGGTCTTCAGCAGTTTATAGGGGGGAGTTGGGTGGCCAAAGACTCCTATCACTGGGTGCTTCAAAGGCACAAGGAACCCCCTCTCCTCTAATTGAGGGTCGTGTTCCACTAAGTCCTGAGAATTTTGCACCACCCCCGCTGCTACAGCAGCCTCCTGCATAATTTGCATAATTTCCTCAGCCGAATACTTTCTGGTCCACTCTGCTACCAACTTTTCTAACTCGTCTTCGTTCTCTTTCCTCGATTTCAAAGTGGCAAACCTCTGCTCCTTTGTCCACGGTGGGTCTCCTATCACGTGACAGAAGGCTTGCCACTCCTCATTGGTAAACACAGCAATAGCACACCACCGGTCATCTCCAATACAAGGAAAGACACCGTGCGGGGCGGCATAGGAGATACGGTTGCCAGTGCGAGTCTGTAGCCGTGCGTTGGCTTCCCAGTCCAGTATGACTGGGGCGATTTGATTGGCGCAGACCTCAAGCATGCTGACATCTATGTATTGCCCCTTCCCGGTCCGACGCTTATAGTCCAGCGCAGCGACGACGGCCGAGCTGACAAAATACGGAGTGACGACATCGCCATAAAGAACACTGGTTGGCATCACCGGTCCCCTGTCTGGCCATCCCGCGAGATAATAACGGCCTGATAAAGAGTTGCCGGTGCCATCAACACCCCATTCGCGGGCAAGAGGGCCTGTTTGACCATACACGCTTGCACCAACCATGATAATATCGGGATTTATCTTGCTCATGTATTCGTAGCTCAGACCTAGCTTACGCATTGTCCCTGGGGTAAAGTTCTCCACAACAACGTCAGCCCAATGTATAAGCCTAGTTATGACCTCCTTTGCCCGAGGATGCTTCAAATCAAGCGTTATACTATATTTTGACGTATTGAGATAGGTAAACAAAGGCTTATCATCTGGGTTATTTGCTGTGGATATGGAGACCTGCCGGTCCACCCTCGCGGGGCCTAGGCGCGCACGAGACTCGATACGGACCACCTGTGCTCCGTGGTCCGCAAGATGCCTGCCGCTCAAAGCGCCAAGAAAAGCCCAGCCGAAATCTAGAACCTTGACTCCATCCAACGCCTGCTTTCCCGTATTTTTCAATTAACCTCCCCGTCTGTTATTCAAATAACATTCGTCTCTTTCAATACGGCAATTTCCCGACTAGACAGGCCCAGTTCTTTCCCGTAAATTTCGTCGTTGTCTTCACCGATAAGTGGTGCCCGACGTCTTACGTAGTTCTCTGTTCCGTTACACAAGAAGAAATGCTTGGGATGAGTAAGCGTAATGCCTAATTCAGGATATCCCAGGTCTGCCCAAAAGTTTCTTACCGCAAGATGTCGATTTGCAAGCACATCAGCTGGATTGTTCACCACGGCGGCGTTTATCCCCCTCTTCAATCCTTCCTCGGCTATTTCCTTCTTTGTGTGTCTCAAAAAAAACTTGCCTATCGCTTCTTCAAAGGCATCGTTCGTTTCTTCGGTCAATGCGGCTCTATCGAATTCGTCCCAATTCGCCACTTGCCTAAGCGGATTTTCCATTCCATCCTCATCAATCCATTTAGACAGGGCTCGATTAGAGGATGCTCCAAGTTGACCACCCAAGAGGTACCAATATATGTATCCATCCTTACAAGGCCAGATCCACCTGCTACGAATGCGGCCAAGCAAATTTATGGCGCCGCTCCGTTTTATCAAGCGTTTATCAAACAGCCAAGATAACAGGCTATTTATATTCCTGCTAGCAGCACACTCTTGAATGGAAACATCGACCTGCTGACCTTCGCCGGTAATCTCACGATGGTAATGACTGATTACTGTCCCGAGAGCAGCGGCGGCATTAGCTTGGAAGTAAACAGAATTAGGCGACTCTTTGACAGGCGGCCGGTCTGGGTCTCCGGTGGTTTCTAGCACTCCGCTCATGGCAGCGACTACCAACTCACAGCTTTTATAGTGATTGTAGGGAGCTTTCTGACCAAAAGGTGTTATTGAGGTCATGATAATTTTGGGATTCACCCGGCTTAATGCTTCATAACCGAGTCCAAGCCTATCCATATAGTCGGGAGGAAACGATTCCAGCACGAAGTCAGATTTCTTCATTAGTTTCATGAACAGGTCGTGCCCTTGGCTAGTTTCCAAATTAAGGGTTATGCTTTGCTTATCACTATTGAAAGCAAACCAGTAAAGGCTTTTCTCTGGGTCAGGAATGTCCTGATAAAAAGGGGGGATGTTGCGTGCCGGGTCTCCCCCGGGTTTCTCAATCTTTATTACATCAACTCCTAGGGAAGCCAAAATCTTACCGCAGGCAAATCCTTTCTCATCTGTTAGATCTAAAGCCCGAAAACCACTCAGAAGACCGTTAGCCATTACCCGCTTCTTTTTCCTTATGCTGTCTTTTCCAAACCTTAGGAATCTTATATCGCTATCCCTCTCCTTGTCAAAACAGTCGATTGACATAATATTGTTACTATTGATAGGAAAGAAGAAAAGCCCACATTAAATCGTAGCGTTGACATGTGTGCTTAATTAAAAGTAAAATTATACAGTACTTATATTTTATAATGATAGAATAGTAGAAATCAAAGCCATTGTTTAGCTTGGTTTTTAAATAATCTAGAGATATAGAAAAAGGGCGACGAGGTCATTGTCAATTCCCTGAACTGCTGAACTAACCTGGTTGGTTAGCGCCTGAAAACAAATGGCTCGCTGGGGCGCAGAACTATAGTTAGAAAGGGCGGAGTTGAGTAAGTGGAAAATAAGTTGAAGGAGCTAGTAAACGCTGGCAACAAGGAAAACAGAACCAAATGGGCTC
>Ga0209636_10008269_pt1 | contig 10598 bp, 3 predicted proteins | sample DeeMarSWOR152_54_FD_187464 | JGI IMG/M metagenome (GOLD analysis project Ga0209636, IMG submission 187464) | Marine sediment microbial communities from White Oak River estuary, North Carolina - WOR-1-52-54 (SPAdes) (version 2) | ecosystem: Environmental > Aquatic > Marine > Intertidal zone >... | reverse complement strand
GATCTCCCTTGCCTCTTCACTCGCCAGCTCACGCAACTGATTGTTCAGCTCCACAGCTCCATCAGGCTCTATGAAAACAGTAACGCCGCTGGTCGATCTTGCCTGCACGACACCCGGAAGGTTGCCTTTGAAACTTTGCTTGATGGGTATGACATATCTATCGTTTCGGAGGGTGACTATATCGTCCTGAATGGCAGTTTGATATTGTGGAGACCGCAATATAGATTCCAGGAGACCTATGATCCTCTCCCGTGTTGTCGTAAGCTGTCGGCGGATCTTGGAAAGTCGTGGACTCGCGGTGTCCAGTATACTACCTTCCGGATCGATGCAGGCGGCTATTGCTTCTTCCAGGTCTGGGAACGTTGACAATTCGCCAATAATCCCAGCTATCATAGGATACTGCTCAGGGACCTCTCTGGCGAAAGCTCTGAGATTTCTGGCAACCCTGGCGGTAGCCGCTATGTGAAGCAATTCCTCCGGCTCCAAGATAGCCCCCGATACTTCCGCCTTTTCCATCAAATGGCGAATATCACGCAACCCAGCCAGCGGAAGTCCACCACTAACGACGTTGATCTCCTTAGCCTCACTACATATATTCAACATGCGCTCGATCTGGGCTATATCTGTAAGAGGCCTAAGCTTCTCCGCTAGGGACCTGCCAAGTCCTGATATACAGTACTCTACTATTATCTTCTTTATTCTATCAAATTCCAGTATTCTTTCTATATCGCGATCCATCTTGAAAACACACTCTGAGACCCTTTGTAGACCCATGTCAACCAGAGACTTGTGAACCGAAATCCACTCATTAGGGCAGAGCAGTTGACAATGGACGAACCAATACGTGGCTGCAAAAAGCGAAAGTTAGCCCGGAAGCACAGCAATAGAGCCGCCTAACACCGCCGTCACTATATTATACTTACGATCGCTGAACTTGTCAAGGCAGCCGCAGCAGAGAGCGATCTGCTTCTGTAGGCAGACATCTCCGTAGGGGCGACGCACGCGTCGCCTTCACACCCAGTAAGCCAAGCTGTTGTTATGTCATACCAGTGTTCCCAGAAATCCGCACTGGCCAATGCCTAGACATGCGAATTGCCGAACCAGATGGAGTGTTCGCCTACTATCTGCTCTATCTGTGAGATCAGGGCATCCGTCGGTGCCACCTTCGTGCCCGGGTTAGCTTCGACAACTACCTCGTTATAGCGTGAGGTTTTGAGGTGCAAGAAGAGGGTGCAATCACCTTTGTTGATCGAACATATATCCTTCAGCGACTTCAGGGTAGATGATTCTATCACGGATGGGAGACGGATATGAAGGGATTTGGTGAACCTCTGTCTTGCGTCGTCCAGCGAGAGAATATCCTCCGCGCGAATGCTGGGATTTTCCCAATCGCCCTGACTATTGCCGATAGTGCCTTTCACCCAGACTATACCGCCCTCCTGTAATGCGGAGGAACAGTTTGCTAACGTCCCGGAGAATATCACCAGATCCGCTCTGCCTTCCAGATCTTCCAGAGTTGCAAAAGCCATCTGCTTGTCATTCCTGTCGGTGTGATAGCGCACACTGACGATCATTCCAGCAATGGTGACCTCACTCCCACTATCCAGACCGGCCAGCGTGGCAGTTGAAGCGTTGGTGCATCCCTTGATCATGCCCTCGTAACGGGCCAGAGGATGGCCTGATATGTAGAAGCCAAGCATCTCCTTTTCCATGGCGAGGAGCTGGCTATCAACCATTTTGGGCACATCCGGCAGCTTCCGCACATCGTCTGAGAAGCTCTCAGAGAAATCAAAAAGTGATACCTGGCCAACCGCTCTGTCTCTTTGGACTATCTGCCCGGCTTCAATAGCCATATCCAGAGCCTCCAAAAGCTGTGCCCTGTGCTCATTGACGGAGTCAAACGCACCGCATTTAATAAGGCTTTCAATACACTTTCTGTTGGCGGCCCTGAGATCCACCCTTTCGCAGAAATCGAATATGGATTGGAATGGCCCACCCTCTCCCCTAACAGCTACTATGGATTCGATAGCAGACTCGCCCACGTTCTTGACCGCGCCGAGACCGAATCTTATGCTCCTGCCGTGGACGCTGAAATCGGCGTAACTTTCGTTGATGTCCGGCGGGAGGACCTCGATGCCGACCTCCTGGCATTCTTTGATATACTTGACGATCTCAGCGGGATCATCTTTCTCTCTCGTCATCCCCGCCGCCATAAACTCCACCGGGTAATTAACTTTGAGATACGCAGTCTGATAGGCAATTATGGCATAGGCAGTACTATGAGATCGATTAAAGCCGTAGCCAGCAAACGGGATCATCTGCTCGAAGACAGCCTCAGCGATCTCCGTGGGTATGTCCTTGGCGTTAGCTCCTTCCAGAAAAGGCTTACGCTGATTTTCGATCTCTTCAGGGATCTTCTTCCCCATAGCTCTTCGCAGTAGATCAGCCTGACCCAGGGTAAATCCGGCCATCTCCTGACCTATTTTCATGATCTGCTCCTGATAGACCATCGTGCCGTATGTGTCCTTAAGTATGGGTTCCAGAACTGGGTGGAGGTTCTCGGTAGGTATGGTGCCCAACTTACGGCCGATATATTCCTCCATCATCCCACTCTGCATGGGACCGGGTCTGTAGAGGCTGATAATGGGGATGAGATCCTCAAACGACATGGGTTGGAGCTTCATGACAAGATCCACCATGCCCGGTCCACCGAGTTGGAATACGCCCAGAGTGCGGCCCTCACAGAGGAGGTTATAGATAGCCTCGTCATCTGTAGACAAACTGTTCAGATCTATCTTCACATTGTGATTTTCCTCTATCAGCCTGAGGGCATGGTCTATCATCGGGAGGGCATCGAGGCCAAGAATATCAAATTTGTTGACGCCTATCTTCTCCAGGATATCCTTGTCATACTGTATAACTATTTCATCCTTACCAGTTTTGTATAGCGGGACATACTGGGTAAGTTTGCCTCTGGACACAACAACGCCTGCAGCGTGAACAGAGGCATTCCTGGCCAGACCCTCCAGCGATCGACCAATGCTGATGAGCCGCCCCGTCTCCGGTTCCTGAGTCATCTGCTGCAGTTCGGGAACAGCTTTGATAGCTTTGTCAAGGGTCATTCCCAGCGTATGCGGTATGAGTTTAGCGATCCTGTCCACTTCCGGGAGCGGCATACCCAGAGCGCGGCCTACATCCCTGATGACAGCCCTCGCGGTCATCCTGTTAAACGTTATGATCTGGGCCACACAATCCCTCCCGTACCTCTGGATCATATAGTCAACAACCTCACCGCGTCGGTCAGCATCGAAATCAATGTCAAAATCAGGAGGTGAAACCCTTTCCGGGTTCAGAAACCTCTCGAAGACCAGGTCATATTTTAGGGGATCGATATTGGTGATCCCCATGGCATAGGAAACAATGCTCCCGGCAGCGGAGCCGCGCCCTGGCCCGACACTGATACCGTTGCTGTGCGCGAAATCCACAACATCCTTAGCGATCAGGAAGAACGGCGCAAAACCCGTTTTTCTGATCAAACCAAGTTCATACTGCAGCCTGGCCTCGATCTCCGAGGTGATGATGGTGTACAGTTTCCGTAGCCTTTTCCGGCAGAGAGACTCAATATAACTGTCCGGATCATGTCCCGAAGGAACGTCATAGTCAGGTATCACGACTTCCGAGTCAAAGGAGATCTGGAGGTTACATCTCTCGGCGATCTCGAGGGAGTTGGATATCGCTTCCGGGTAATCGGAGAAGAGAGCCTTCATTTCATCAGGGGAGCGAAAATAGAACTCGTCCGAGCCGAACGTGAGTTTGTCAGGATCATCGATGGATTTCCCCGTATTTATGGCAAGCAGAACCTCATGAGCTTCGGAATCATCTTTCCTCAGGTAGTGGCAATCATTAGTGGCTACCAGCGGGATATCCAGCGATTTAGCAAGCTTGACGAGTTGAGGCATAGCGCGCTCCTCACGTTCCAGCTTGTGATTTTGAAGTTCCAGATAGAAGTTCCCCTGTCCGAATATATCCCCGAGTTCGCCGGCCGCCTGCCGTGCCTGTTTGGTCTGGCCGGCGACGAGGAGAGCGGGAACTTGCCCTTGTATACATGCGCTGAGCGCTATCAGCCCCTCGTGATGTTCCTCCAGTAATTCCTTGTCAACACGAGCGCGGTAATAAAATCCTTCCAGATAACCGCGCGAGACAAGTTCCATCAGGTTTCTGTAACCCGTTTCATTCCTGACCAGCAGTATAAGGTGATATGAAGATTCCCTTGGGTCTCTGTTCGATCTGCTGGATGGCGAAACATATACTTCACACCCGATAATGGGCTTTATTCCCCTCTTTTGGGCCTCCAGATAGAACTCTATGGCGCCGAACATGTTCCCGTGATCGGTGATGGCCAACGCCGGCATTTTGAACTCGTGGGCCATATCCACCAGATCGGGCACACGACAGGCGCCATCCAGCAGACTATATTCAGTATGGTTATGCAAATGCACAAAATCAGCGTGGCGCATTATTCTCGATCCCCTTATAGGATTTTGGATTTTCGACTTCCGATTGTCTAGGAGATTACATTCTGGTGGGTCGGGCATCCTGCCCGACAGGACAGACAAGCTGCCTGTCCCACCAATTGCGAAGCTCTGCTCTTTCCAATTGGGAGAAAACACGGAGACTCAGCCATCAGCAATCAACGGAGAAGAACCTGAAAGCTGATAGCTGACGGCTGATAGCTTATTATATCATGGAGGTGGGTAGTTAGCAAAGAGGTTTTTGAGTAAAAAAGCGGCTGTCCGAAACGGACAGCCGCTAATAGTTGCTAGCCAACCCTCAAATCATCGTGGGAAAGATGGACACGGCATACCGTGCCCTTACAGGGATGGTATGATTAATTGGAAGCTATCCATATTATAGAGCCGACCAGAGCAATGGCTATAGCCGCAACGGTGGATCTGTGCTCCGCAGTAGGCACAGGCTTCCTCGGCTTGACGGCTTCAGCTTCTCTGATCCTGGCCTGCAGCTCATCGCGCAATGCCTCAAGCCTTGCGACGTCACCGCGACAACGATTAAGCTCCGATCTCAGTTCCTCGATCTGCCTATCCTTGGCGTCTCTAGCGGTGGCGAGTTCCGCCAGCTCCGCTTTATGTCTCTCGGCAGCGGCGCGCATCTCATGGGCCTGAGCCTCAAGCTCGGACTCAGTGTCGGCCTTCATCTTATCGAGCGCGGCCTTGATATTATCGAGCATGCCCTGAAGGTCTTTGATGCTGGTATCTCTATCCTCCAGCTCCTTTGTGAGCTGCTTGTTCCTGTCATCACATTCCTTCTGTTTTTCCTGGAGACTGCGGAGTTCCTCCTGCAGTGCCGCTATTCTCTCCAGAAGTTCCTGCTCGACCGTCTTCTTCTCAACGATCTCTTCTTCTACCTTTTTAACGATCCTCTTCGCATCTTTCACCGGAATGTAGATAACAGTCCCAACACGGAGTCTACCCTCGTGAGGGATCCTGTTCATGTCCTTTATAACAGTCCACTTAAAAGGATCGCCGTAATACTTCTTAGCCAGATTCCAGAGGTTATCGCCCTTCTTTATAGTGACGGTAGCCATAACCTCGAAATCAATATCTTCCTCTTTAATCTGAGCACGTGATACTCCCACATAAGCCAGCCCCGCTAGTAGGAGCGAGAGCACCAGTACTGCAGTCATCTTCCAACGCTCAACCATATAAGTCATCATAATCACACTCCTTTTCCACAGAGCAGGCTCGCGAGAGCCTTTATATAGGCTTATGAGGCTGCTTATAAGCTTATGAGCCTATCAGCCTATTAGCCCATTAAAAGCTCGCGCATATTGAGACGTAGTGAGTATCAGGTTCTAACCCATCTCTTTTTATAGAATATGCGTAGTCCAGCAAAATATCGGATATATTGAGACCAAGTCCTGCGGAGAATTCCTTTTCGCTGGTGATACCAAGCCGGAAACCGACCAACTCGGCAGCCCAATACTCGGCTCCCATATGTAGAACAGCCGTTCTGCCCTCCAGATCCACGAAAGCATTGCTCAAGTCAACAGCCAGCAGCAGGTTATCTTCCGGGAGAAGTCTGAGAGCAGTACCCAGCTTGAGCTGCACGGGTATAGAGGCGTCTGCAATCTTTCCGAAGATATTCTGGATAGTTAGACCAACAGTGACAGCATCCTCGATAGGATCTGCCAAGATACCTATATCCAGACCACCAAAGCCCATGCTGGTCTCATCCAGTTGTGGGTCTATCTTCTGGGACAGGATCTTGATGCCTCCGCCCAGTCGGACTGGCTGGAAAATAGCTCCGTATGAGAGCAAAAACGCGTTCTCGGAACTGTCGAACGTACCTTCGGGTTGATCAGTTGCACTGTAACGCTCTATACCTACGACACCAGCATTTATCCACCCTACTCCGAAGGTCCCAACGCCCTGCACCGTTTGAGCCAAAGCCAGGAAATTATGTCTCCGGTCCAGTTGATCTCTGGCGCTATACATAGTGGCGACCGAGGTAGATTTCACTCTGCTCAAGCCCGCGACATTCCAAACGGTAGCCGTAGCATCGCTGGCAACAGCGGTTGACGCGCCACCCATGGCTAGGAACCTGGCACCAACACCTTCTCTGAGATAAGGAGCACCATTTATAGTATCCTCTTCTGCTGCGAAAGAGCCGCAAGACAAAACCAGCAGAAGGAATATCGCTCCCATCAATCCCATTATCCATCCTTCTTTCCCACGAATCATTATGTAAAACCTCCTATTACAGTGACGAGTAACGAGTGATCAGTGACGGGTAAACCTGTTACCCGTCACCCGTTACTCGTCACCCGTTACTCGTTACTCCCTTACGAGAGCGATCTTGACGATCTCAGATTTTGTCTCGCTATCAGTCTTCGCAAGGATCTGGCAGAAGTACACGCCGTTGGCGAGCTGATCACCGTCGCCACTGTCCGTCGTACCATCCCACCTGAACTCGACTTTATCATCAGCCTGCGTATGCTCGTCATCAACAACCGTAGCCACGAGCGTAGCTGTGAAGTCGTAGATCCTGATAGTGATATCAGAACCCTGGCTCAGTCCGAAGGTGATAGCAGTGCTACTACCACGGAACGGATTCGGATAATTATGCGGCTTTACGAGCTTGAGAACGTCGCCTTCGACGATGAACTTGACTTCCGCCGTCGCCTCATTACCCGCAACATCCTTCACCGCAACGGTCAAAGTATGAGCACCGTAGCCGAGCTTGACCTCGTAGGATGCCTCGCCAGCGGCAACAACACTAGCCGCTGACTTCGCCGGCGCCATGGCAGTGGCCATTACAGGCTTGTCATCTACCTTCACATTGATCGATGTCAGATCAACGCCAGACCCTTCATCAGCGTAGCTGATCTTGATGACAGGCCTCACGCCTACCACCTCATCCGCTTTGGGCGTCAGTACCGTCACAGTCGGCGGTGTGCTATCGTCCACAGAGAAGTCCCAGGTCTTGTCGGCGGTGTTGCCCAGCATATCAGCGACGACCAGTCTAACGGTATGATCACCGTAGGCCAGGCCTTTGGCTGTATACTGGACGCTCTCGGTTGTCGCCTCAGCATCCACCTGCTCGCCGTCGAGCCACATCATGACAGAACCAGGATCGACTCCTGAGCCATCGTCCGATAGAGCCGATACGATCAGGACTCCTTTGGCCGCATCCTCTTCAGACACGGTACCTGTAGGTTTCGATCCGGAGATCTTCGGCGGCGTCGTCTCCAGACTGAAGGTAGAATCGCTGGAAGCGACGTTGCCAGCCTTGTCAGCCACCTGTACGGAGACTTTGTAGGTAACGCCAAGCTTCAGAGGCGTCAGAACTGCGTAGCTGACCTGTGATTCGGTCACCATGGCTGCCTTCACATCACCGTTCAGTGAGAGCACCACGCTGTTCACATCGATGCCTGAACCAGCATCACTGTAGGATGCGCTCAGAACCGGGGTAGCCGTGTTGACCTCGCCGCTGGGTTCTACCGAAGCGATAGTCGGCGGCGTCTCCTCGACCTTGAACGACCAGCTCTGGGAGCCTACATTGCCGAATTTATCAGCCACTTCCACGTAGACCGTATGATCGCCGTGGAGCAGCCCTGTAGCCTGGTAGCTTATTCCAGAAGCCGATGGCGTTGCGGCTACCACGACGCCGTCCACCTTCATGATCGCCGTTCCCTGATCGATACCCGATCCAGCGTCGCTGTAGTTAGCCGAGATAGCCACATCCACGGTCTGCGCCGTGCCTGTAGGACTGGTGTTGCTGATGCTAGGAGCCGTTCCTTCCAGCCTGAAGGTGCTGGAAGCGCTTCCAACATTACCAGCCTTATCGGCGACGGTTACCGATACTGTGTAGCTAACACCAGCCTTCAGCGGCTCCTGAACGCCGTAGCTAACCTGAGAGCCAGTAACCTCGGCCTGAACGACCTCACCGTTTAGAGAAAGCTTCACGCTGTTGACGTTGATGCCTGTACCAGCGTCACTGTACCTGGCCGACAGAACCGGTGTATCATCGTTGATGGTGCCGGTCGGTTCAACATCAGAGACGGTCGGTGCCGTTTCCTCGACGCTGAATTCCCAGCTATGCTCAGCGACGTTACCAGCCATGTCAGCGACGTTCAGCTTGGCAATGTGCTTACCCTTGGCCAGAACAGCACCCGGCTTGTAGCTCACCGAGGAGCCAGTCGCCTCAGCGTCGACACCCTTACCGTCCAGCATAAGCTTGACCGATGCCTTATCAACACCCGTGCCATCATCAGCGAACTTGGCAGAGATAACAGCCACTCCAGTCTCATCAACGCCAGACGGCGTTGTATCGCTAACGCTGGGCGCGTCAGTCTCCAGAGCGAATGTCCACAAAGCCTCGGAAGCGGTGCCTGCGGTATCCTTCACGGAAACCTTGACCGTGTAAGTTACTCCAGCCTTCAGCGGCTTCACAGGCGTGTAGCTGACCTTAGATGCTCCCACGGTAGCGTCAGTTACGACAGCACCGTTGAGCGTGAGTGTCACGCTATCCAGATCAATGCCAGAAGGATCACTGTATGCAGCACCGATGGCAGGCGTTGCATCTGCCACGCCATCGCCCTGTGGCGTCATATCAGTGATGGCCGGGCCATCCACCTCCTGGACTCCAAAGGCAGCTCGTTGAACGGTCTCGTTGCCCGCTACATCCACGGCCACGACCTTGATCTCGTTGGCGCTGGGAGCCTCTCCCTTACCGAAGGTATGATCCAGCGATAAGTTGCTGGCCGGGCCAACTTTCTCGACGATTACCTCGCCGTTAATGACCAACTGAGCCGTATCGATCCCGCTGGCGTCGTCCATTACGCTGGCGGAGACAGTAGCTGCCAGATCATCCGCCCTGACACCTTCAGGTACGTTCAGAGTAACCACCGGGCCTAGCTTGTCAGCCACCAGGTGCCTGACGAAGAACTTATCAGGCGCCACTACCCTCGTTCTGGGGCTAGAACTCGTGCTGGAATCCATGACCGTAGAGTCGGACCGGCCACCTTCACTTCCACCCACGGCTATGGCTCCCATGTTCCCAAGCTGGTCTACCAGGAAGGTATCCTTGTAGTAGCCCGTGAACGGATCGCTGGCTGTGACATCCAGCAAGCCCTCCTTATAGAACTCTGGCACCTGAGTCGCCGGAACAACGACCACCTCGGTCTCGCCAAGCAGGGAGACATTCGCCGCGGTGCCACTGACGTCAAGCACCTCAGCGTTAGCGCCGTTCCAGACTTTCAGATAAGCCCTGGTCAGATCCTCATACAGGTAGACAGCGTTCTCGTTGTGATAATCCGAAACAGTAGGCTCAGGCTTCTTGGCGTAGAACACCGCCTCGTAGGTATCGCCGTCAGCGATCTGTCCGGTGTGTATGGTGTAGCTTACTCGCCAGGCCTGATGCCATTCGTCGGAAGCGCCCTTATGCACGCTTACCCAGGTCTCGTTATCAACACCGTCGGGCGTGTAGTCATCAGCATACTCCAGTATAGGTCTGCTGGTACCTACCAGCGCCTTCCTCTGGAAGTTGATGATATTGCCCTGATCGATGGTTCTGAGCGAGGTATTCTCCGGGGTCAGGTGCTTGAAGACGTCCACGAACACGCTGCCCTGTAGTTCGGCAGAGTTAACGCCAACACCCTCATCCACTATAGTGATGGAAGCCACAGCGCCTTCAGGCGTGCTGAAGTATCTCACACCATCGCGCTGCGCGGCGTGCGTGACCACCTCAGGTGGCGACGTGTCAATGTAGAAGCTGACTGTCTTCTCCAGCATCAGCCAGTTGGTCTCGTTGACAGCGTCGGACTTATCCCAGGCCGCTATCTTCAGAGTGTGCGGCCCTTCTGTCAGCTCCAACCCGGCCGGGACATTGAAGCGATAGACTAACTGGTTGTCCTCCGCCAGTAAGTTCAGACGCTCACAATGGCCTGATGGATTGTCGCCACTTTCCAGGCCGACCGAGAACAGTTCACCATCAATGTAGACTCTGATATTGTCTTCGTCAATTCCTCCCGGATCGACAATTCTGAAGAGTACCGAGCCTCCGCCGAGCCCGCTCAGGTA
>Ga0209636_10008268_pt1 | contig 10599 bp, 7 predicted proteins | sample DeeMarSWOR152_54_FD_187464 | JGI IMG/M metagenome (GOLD analysis project Ga0209636, IMG submission 187464) | Marine sediment microbial communities from White Oak River estuary, North Carolina - WOR-1-52-54 (SPAdes) (version 2) | ecosystem: Environmental > Aquatic > Marine > Intertidal zone >... | reverse complement strand
GCGGGATTGAACTACTTGTGTGCAGGCTACAAGCGTTTTTTCATTCACTGCCGGCCGTTCGTGGAAGAGGTCGCCGAGCAATGGCGCCGGCAAAAATTCGAGAAATGAACGGCAATAGCGTAACCCTCAAGAACCAGGATCGGTCCTCCAATTGGTTGTAAAAATTCTGACTTACAGGGGAATGGCTTTCAATAAAAAAAATGTTGTCTGGGCATACGGTCCGTTGATTGAATCCTAAATTTTGAAAACAAAGCGTCAAGTCTTGAGCTTTTCTTTTAAGAACGCAATTGTACGCTCCCAGGCCAGCTCGGCCGCTTCCTTATTATACCGGGATCCGGTGTCGTTAAAAAACGCATGCCCAGCCTCCTCGTACATATACATCTTGTACTTGATGTTCGCTTTCTTGAGAGCTGCTTCAAACGCTTCGATGCCCGCATTGATGCGTTCGTCAAGGCCGGCATAATGGATAAGCAGAGACGCTTTAATCTTAGGGACATCTTCAGGCTCAGGCTGTCTTCCATAGAAAGGAACCGCAGCGTCGAGACTCGGGCAGTTGACAGCGACCTGGTTTGTGACTCCTCCTCCCCAGCAGAAGCCCATGCAACCGACTTTTCCAGTAGACTGAGGATGCGTCTTTATGTATTGGACCGCAGCCACGTAATTTTTTATCGTTGCCTGGCTGTCGAGCTCCCGCATGAGTGATCGACCCTTGTCGATATCTTCTGGAGTGCCCCCAAGCGGCGACAGGGCGTCTGGACCGATGGCTAAGAACCCTTCCAAAGCGACGCGCCGTGTCACGTCTTCGATATGGGGCACAAGGCCTCTGTTTTCATGGATCACGATCACACCAGGCAGTTTTTCGTCTCCCTTTGGCCTTGCTGAATATGCACGGACCTCGCCTGTTTCACCGGGATATTCGATATATTCCGTATCGAGTCGGGGATCATCCTGTGGAACAATTTGTGCTTGGGCGTACTTATCTTCTATGACTGGTAGCAGAGTAACAGCAGCCGCCGCACCACCAGCGAGCACAGCTAATTTTTTAAGGAATTCTCTACGATCGAGTAATCCATTGGTGTATTCATGGTACAAACCAATAATTTTTTGATCCATGATTTTTTTTGGATATTTTCCCATGCTGATACCTCCATATAAGTGATGAGACCTGGTTTTATGTTAATTGAAATATCATGAATTTTCCTCGGTTTGTCAATGATAAAAACAAGATCAAGGGAATTATTCCTTTTTGGGCTCAAATCCGATGCGGTCAAAGGGATTGACCACACTAGTGGTGATATTGCGTAAATGAGAATTGATCCGCTTGAGCCAGCGGGTATACAGAACCAGGGCAGCGGCATCTCCAGGCTTGATATTCTTGTCTTTCTCTTTAACAACATCCACCATGATCTTATCACAGTCATCATTTACCCAAGCATATTTTTCCAAAAGTTCAAGGGCCATATCTGCATCCTCTTCTACGAAACACTTTTTGGTCTGAGCGAAGTTGTTTCCCAACGCCTCTTCGATCCGGACGATCTCGTCCTCGAATTCGCCTCCATGCAGTTTACCAGGATGTTCGAGAGCAAGTTCAACCATGTTCTTGGTATAATCTCCGATGCGCTCGATATCGATGATGATACAGATCAATGCCAAACCTGACGGCAAATCTGCTGTTCCCTGAATAGCGAGATGATTGAAGACCATGCGCCGGACCTCGCGCTCGTAGCTGTTGACCTTCTTATCGGTCTCCTTTATCTTGAGGTCAACCTCATTATCGTCTCGCTTCCGTAGGGATTCTCGAGCTTCTTCATACATTGAGAGAGTGATATCCAGCATCTCGAAAGACCGCTGATAAGCACGGTGCATAAGGGTATCCTTTCTAAAGATTGCAAGCAATTTTTTAAACATTCAAATCTCTCCTCATCTTGAAATCGCAATAAAGAGTATTGGTATAAGAAAAAAGACAATGATGATGTATAGAATCGGTATGATTTTCTTTTTTATGACGATCTTTGCAAAGCCTTCAGCCAATCCTATCGGAAGAAACTTAAACGGCCACCAGATGACAATACCGGACACATTGAACAACAGATGGGAAAAAGCCACGATAATGGCAGCCAAATTCCCGGTCACTAGAGCCGCCAGGATTGCTGTGACAGTGGTCCCGATGTTAGAACCCAGAGTGTAGGGGAAAATCTGCGCTAAAGTTAAAAGTCCAGCGCCTGCCATGGGAACAGCCAAGGATGTCGTTATCGAGCTGCTCTGAATCAAAGCCGTTAGCAGCAATCCTATCAGGAAAGCGCGCCACGCGGTTTTGAACAGATAGCGGTCGAACCAGACTTCGGCCTTCTTCACAACCAGGATCTTTAAAGATTTTACCATTCTGGTGAGTGCCACAATCAGAAGGATGAGCGACAGAGCAAAGAGAATCCAGGGATAATCTCCGATCAATCTTCTCAATACCTCAACGAGGGGTCTGGTTAGAGCTTTGACAGGGCTCAAAAATTTTAAACCGCCGATATTCTGGAACTTTTCGCCCAGGAATGTTGCAGCATGTCCCAGAAAATTCGTGAAATACTGGAGAGGGAACAGAACAGCCACTGAAAGCACATTAAAAAAATCATGGACAATTGCTGATGATAGAGCTCGCCTGAATTCCGTTTCGCGTTTTATTTGAGTCAATGACACCAGTATATTGGTCACAGAAGTGCCGATATTGGCACCCATGACGATAGGAATAGCATTGCTCACGTTCAACGCACCGCCGGCTACCAGCCCCACCACAATAGAAGTGGTACACGAAGAGGACTGGACGATGGAAGTGGTAAGGATTCCGATGAACAGCCCGACCAGAGGATTAGTTGTTGTTGTAATAAGTGTTTCGGCCAATCCCCTGCCGAACATTCTGAGAGAAGTCCCCATAAGCTCGAGGCTGAAAATAAACAGATATAAAAAACAGAGAAGGAAAACGAGGTTGAACAGAGTATTGTGCCGCTGATAAAAGTTTTTAAGAAAACCCATCTAAACTCGTGATTTTTTCTGTGGATTTTTCAAATGTCGGATCAAACTGCTTATATCACAGAGCACAATCCGTGTCAAAAAATCGGTGTCAAACAGAGAATAACGCTTGACATGTCAATAAAAGAATACTATATTATGAATACTATAAAAGAAATAGTAAAGGAAAGGAGTTCCCATGCATTTTTTATCCAGGATCGAAGAGATACTGCTCTTGTCCATCTGGAAATTGAAGGATAACGCCTTCGGTATTTCCATAAGAGAACAAGTCGAGAAAGACACAGATGCAAAATGGCTCTCAGGTGCAATCTATGCTCCTTTGAGTCGGCTCAAGAAAAACGGCTATGTCAAGACGAAAAGAGCCAAGGGTTCCACAGATCTTGGCGGAAGGCCCCGGATTTACTATACTCTAACGCCACTGGGGGAAAAGAAATTGAGATCCATCCAGGAATTGAACAAGGTCATGTGGGCAGAAGTCCCTGATATGAAATAAGAGCAAAGATCGGTCGAACATGCGGGAGTATAAACTTTCCAGAATCAAGAGATGGTTGCTTTCCCTTACCACAGATGAGGACATGTGCTCTTCTATCAGAGAAGATCTCGAATACAGGTTTACGCAGGACCGGAAGAAAAGAGGATTCCTCAGAGCGAAAATACTAAACACCTTTCAGTTCTTCATTATCATCGTACCTCTTTTGATAGAATCCATATTTGGTGGTTTAGCCATGCTTAAAAACTATATAAAAATCGCACTCAGAAACATTAAACGGCACAAAGGATATTCTTTTATCAACATCTTCGGATTAGCCATCGGAATGACAGTCTGTCTTCTCATGCTGATGTATGTGGTCAATGAAATCAGTTACGAAGATTTCCATGAAAAAAGGGATAGAATTTATCGCATCAATATGGACTGGGGAACAGAGGGCAGTAAAATGAAATTTGCCGGGACTATGCCGGCTGTTGCCCCGGCTTTAAACTCAGAGATCCCTGAAGTGGAGGTTGCGGCAAGAGTGAGATTTAATGATGAAATGATCATTCTTAACTCGCAAAACGAAAAAATCAAGGAATCCCGAATATTCCATGCTGATCCTGAGGTTTTCGAGATTTTTAGCTGGAAACTCTTGAGAGGAGATGAGGCTTCAGCTATGAAGGATCCTTTCTCAATAATAGTAACTCAAAAGATCGCGAAAAAGTATTTCGGTAACGATGAGCCGATCGGACAAACACTCAACATCAACGATAATCTTTATAGAGTCACAGGATTACTTAAAGATCTTCCAACCAACACCCATCTTCGCTGCGAAATACTGGTCTCCTATTCGACTATTCTTTCTTTGGGTGAATATCCAGAACAACCGTGGACGCAGTGGGGTGATGATTTAACATATTTTGTTTTAAGAGAAAATTCTCGACTAAACAGTGTCAAAGATAAACTGGATATCTTGCTGAACCAAAACACCGGAAAATGGTTTACAGACAAAATGGATCTTATATTGCAGCCGTTATCCGACATTCATTGGGATACGGAATCAAGAGGTGATATCGGTGTAAAGGGAAACATCATCTACGTGTATTTATTTCTATCTGCGGCCATACTGGTGCTCATTATAGCTTGTTTCAATTTCATGAATCTATCCACATCAAGATACCTCGATCGAATGAATGAAATAGGGGTAAGAAAAGTCGTGGGTGCGAACAGAACACAATTGATAAAACAGTTTTTAACCGAATCACTCCTGGTGGCCACCGTTTCAATGATATGTGGTATTGTGCTCTTCAATCTTCTCAACTCATCCTTGTACTCCTACTTGGATGCCTCATTTGTGTCGAGCTCATCTCACTTCCAATATTTGTATGGAATGGTTGTCCTGATGATTATCATAGTCGGATTGATGGCAGGCAGTTATCCGGCATGGTTTATGTCTAAATTTCATCCTGTGGATATCATGAAAAAAAGCATCATGAAAGGCTCGGTAAAGTTGTCTTTCAGAAATGTATTGGTGGTTCTGCAATTTGCGATATCTATCATATTGATTTTAGGAACAATCATCGTCTATCAGCAAATCGCTTTTATGAAAAACACGGATTTAGGTTTCGATAAGGAGGATGTCGTCTTATCCTATTTGCCTTTCTCCAATCCCCAAGCCAAAGAGAAGTACCCAGTTTTGAAGAATGAATTCCTCAAACATCAAAGCGTCAGGGAAGTCACCGCTGTTTATACTGTTCCTGGAATCAACAGTCAATACAATATGAGTGTCCGAAAAAAGGGAGCAGGAAATGAAGAGTCTATGACCATCCAAGCCCTCCCGGCTGATTTTGGATTTGTAAAGTCTATGGGACTGGAAATTGTTGCCGGAAGAGATTTTTCAGAAGAATATGCCCTGGACAACAGAGAAAGCGCCATTCTGAATGAAATGGCTGTTAAAATGTTTGGATTTGAAGCCCCGGTTGGTGAAAAATTGCAGATTTACGGCAATAGAGAAGTCACAATCATAGGGGTAGTCAAGGATTTTCATGTCAAATCCTTGCACAGCAAGATCAGCCCCATGATGATTTATATCGATCCCAAATTTTTTCTGCTGATGGCAACAAAAATACAGCCTGAAAATGCGGAGTCAACTCTCACGTATTTGGAAAACGTCTGGAAAACGATATTGGGTGAGGAAGAATTCAATTACAGATACATGAAGGATGCTTATTTCAGTTTTTATGATTCTGAAGAAAAAACGGGCAAACTCCTATCGATCTTTACAGGGCTAGCCCTATTCATTTCCTGTTTAGGATTGTTCGGTCTCGCTTCTTTTCTCACGAACAATAGAGTCAAAGAAATTGGAATAAGGAAAGTGCTCGGGGCTACAGTGCGGGGCATAGCTGTGCTCTACTCCAAGGAATTCACCAAGTGGGTCATCCTTTCAAACATCATCGCCTGGCCGGTAGCTTACTATTCGATCAGTATGTGGCTCAAAAATTTTGCTTACAGGATAGAATTGACTCCTCTCCCGTTTGTTATAAGCGGAGCTGTTGCGTTACTCATTGCCTTGATTACGGTCAGTTTTCATGCTCTTAAGGCAGCCACGGCCAATCCGGTGGACTCTCTTCGTTCCGAGTAACCGTCTCAATTCTGGAGCCTAAATCCTCTGGCTCCCCATAAAAAGAGGACCATAGCCATTGCAATAGAAACCAAGTAGGGGGCTTGGAGGTGGAAAACATATTCGCTCAACGGCCAAGCGAGCAAGCCTCCCAGAAGGGCCAGGTTGGCCGATTTGGAACCTCCTATCTTTGAATAGAAACCCATTAAGGTGATAACCAGGAGTCCGGATGTCCCAAAGGAGGAGGCGGTAATAACCAGGCTCATAATGCCTTGGCTGGTTATAGCAAGGAAATAGGCAAAGAGGCCAGCAAAGACGACGACGAAGCGGGCGCTCAATACCTGGCTTCTCTCACTCTTTAAGCCGAAACGGCGCACTATCAGGTTATGGGAAATCAAAGCCGAGATGGCGATGAGAATGCTGTCGATCGTGGAGAGGATGGTCGAGATCAGAGCGCCGGCAAAGACTACGAAGACTGCTTTGGGCAGGATTCCATGGGCAAGCGTGATAAGGAACTGCTCCGAATCAGCAAGGTTTGGCAGTATAGAGGGACCGACCAGCCCCAAGAAGACAGGAACCGAGCCAAAAACAAGATAGATGGCACAGGCGACGAAACTGGCATTCCGGGCAATCCGGACTGACTTGGCTGCCAGAAGCCGGGAGAGAGCCTCCTGAGCGGTTAATGACCCCAGGATAGGCACCATCCAGCGGTCCAGCCTCTCCAGGAGTGCTTCCTGCGGCCCGATGAAGCTCCATCGTGTGGAGCTGAGGCTGCCCAATATCTGCCCCAGGTCGGGAGTCCCCTTCAAGAACAGGAAAACCAAGGTAATGAGTCCGATCACGATGATCACACCCTGGAGCAGGTCGGTGTAGATGTCTCCCAGCAGCCCTCCCAGATAAGTATAAACAATGACGAAGATGACAGAAATAGAGATAGAGATGGTGACAGGCAGAGCAGAAGAAAAAGAGATGATCTGTCCGAAAGCCCTGAGCTGAGCAGCTGCCCAAAAGAGGGATGAAGGGACCATGATCCAGATGGCAAACCGTTCAACAGAATGGCCGTATCTATCCCGAAAATGATCGGCCAATGTGACATAGTTTTTACTCCTCAGCCGTGCGGCCAGGAAAAGTCCCATCATAAGAAGGCAGATGCTGAACCCGAAGGGATCGGCCCGACTTCCGTATAAACCCTTATCGTAAACAGCAGCCGATGAACCAATGCATGTTTCCGCGCCAAACCAGGTGGCAAACAAGGAAATGGATACCATAAATAATGAGAGTTGACGGCCGCCGAGGAGAAAATCGCTCTCAGACTTGATTCTTCTCGCTATCCATAGATGGTGCATTGACCCGTCTTGGATTACTGTTTTAATTTGACCCTGTCCTTTTGTTGTGTTAAAAGCTTACTAGCCTGAATAATCCAAGCAAAATAAAAGAAAGGAGAAACTCGGTGAAAAAGTGGATCAATAGGTTTTTGATTTGTATGGTGCTGGCAGTATTGGCTGTCTATGGACCAGCTCTCCAGTCCACAGCAGGTATCGAGGGCAAGAGCGATTATGTGCTCGAGTCTTGCACCAGTGTCATAGTCGGGAGGCTTGCCTCGGTGGATGGCTCGACCATGACCTCGCATTCTTGCGACAGCTACTCAGATCGGACCTGGATCAATATCGTCCCGCACAAAAAACATCAGCCGGGAGATATGTGCCCTGTTTATCTCCAATCAAAAAGGACAAAGGGACCCAACGACCGTGCTCTCAAAAAGGGAGAGATACCTCAGGTCCCAGAAACATATGCCTTTATCAACACAGCCTATCCCTGTTTGAACGAATACCAGTTGGCCATAGGTGAGGCCACCTTCGGAGGAAAGAGAGAGCTCCGGAGCAAAGAAGGGATCATTGACTGCCCCGAGCTTTACAGATTGGTACTGGAACGGGCTAAGACTGCTCGTGAAGCGATCCGGATTGCTGACGAGCTGACCAAAACCTATGGATACACCGACTACGGTGAGTGTTTCACCTTTGCTGACCCCCAAGAAACCTGGCATTTCGAGATTTTGGGACCCGGAGAGGGCAAGAAAGGAGCTGTCTGGGCTGCGGTTCGCATCCCGGACGATCATGTCGGAGTTTCGGCCAATGCGAGCCGGATCCGCGAGATCGATCTCGACAACCCTGAAAACTATATGGCATCGGACAATGTCTATTCCCTAGCCCAGGAGATGGGCTGGTGGAATCCTGACAGCGGCGAGCCTTTCGAGTTCTGCTATGCCTATGCTTCGCGACGCAGCATGGGCTCCCGTCGGCGGGAATGGCGTGTTCTGAGCCGGGTCGCGCCGTCTCTGAACCTGGATCCCAACGGGGAAAACTTTCCCCTTTCTGTCAAGCCGGAGGACAAACTATCGGTTAAAGACGTGCTGGATATTTTTCGGGACACCTATCAGGACACGCCCTTTGATATGACACAGACCTTGACTGCGGTGGATCGTGAAGGAAAAACAGTCAAAAGCCCAGTGGCTAGCCCTTTCCTGAATAGAGACCTGATGACCCTTCTGAAAGTCCAACGCGAGAGAACGATCTGCTGCAAAGCAGCGACCTATCTTCAAATCACGCAGTCGCGGAGCTGGCTCCCTGATCCCATCGGTGGAGTTGTTTGGCTGGGGTATGACAATCCTGCCACAACCCCCCATACACCCTTCTACTGTGGAATCACCCAGATGCCGGATTCATACATGGCCGATGGCCGGGGAGAGTTCCGCACAGATTGTGCCTGGTGGGCTTTCCGGAGAGTCAGCCAACTGGCCCTTTTCCGCTGGCAGCCCATGAGCGAGGGAATCGCAAAGGTCTGGTCAGAAATCGAGAATAAGATTTTTGCCGATCAGGCCCAGATCGAAGAAGAAGCCCTACGCCTTTACAGAGAAGATCCGGCCAAGGCCAAGCAGTTTTTAACCGATTACTGCATCAAAACAGCCGAAGAGGCCGTGGCAGCCTACTGGAAGCTGGGCGACGAACTCTGGTCGAGCTTTACCCGCTATTTCTAGTTATCTAGATTTATCACAGGGAGCAAAATATGAGAGGGGCATTCCTTTGAATGAAAAATCTTTTGGGTAGCCTTTTGGAATTTTGTCTCCATCTCATTATGTCCACCGGTGTTCAGATTGCGTGAGAACATCGGAAACAGTGCAGACGATATCTCTATTCTTATCCGGTGACCTTTCTGAAAGGTTATTCCTGTCTGCCACATATCGATATTATACTGGTAAACCTTATCTCTCTTGAGAAGCTCTGGTTTCTCCATGGAATTGCGGAACCGGGCCCGTATGGTTCCTCTGACAAGATGGAAGATTTTACCTTTCTCATCCACATCCATCAAGGTGATAAACCAATCCGTATCTGGCGCTGAGGTAGAGGCATAGAGAACAGCAGATAAAGGTCCTGCGACAGAGACGGATTCCTCGAGCGGCGGTGTCTGGTACACCAGGATATCCATTCGCGCATCCGAGACCTTATTGTGAAAGGCTTCGACCCGCTTTTTGTATTCTTCGATATCGATGGTTTTGTCTTTTTCCTGTTTGATCTCCTCTTCACTTTTGTAATAGTACTCTGGCCATGGCGTTGGATCCCCGGGATCGTACACATATTGATCGAATTCCCTTCCTCTCTCTGACATCTCAGTCACCAACACTCCATCACCTTTTGAAGTGTTGGCACCTTCAGTGCTGTCTAGATAGAATTTGGTGAACTGGGTCTCCGGCAGAGGATAAGTATCTCCTTTCAGCCACTTGTTGGAAAACATCACGAAGTACTGTACCAGAGGTTCTTCCACAATCTTGTTATCGATCCCTTTCAGCCAGTAGTCAAACCATCGGAGATACAATGTCTGTAAGTCTGGCGCAGCCTCTTTTCCAAAGTCATAATCGCCCATTCTAGAATGAGCCTGGTCTGTGTGTCCCCAAGGTCCTAGAATGAGTTTGATGAACGTGTTCTTCGACTGTTTCAGAGCCATATAATTCAACTTGCTTCCTATTCCATCGCCGTCAAACCAGCCGGACTGGAGGAACACCGGAAGATCCAGATTTTTCAACGCATCCATAAAATTGGCGCGCTGCCAGTAGTCATCATTGGTGTTGTGTTGAATCCACTTGCGCCAGTAGGGATTTTTCTTACCCAATATTTTTTCATCTAGCTCGATGACCGGCAGGGACTTCAGTATTTTCTCGTACTTTCTCTCATTGATCTGAGCCATGGTCCTTCCAGAGAGATCCCCGGTGGCCTCTGTCTCCAGTATCTCAGCCCACCAAATGGCTCCCAAGATGAAAAAGGATCCGTATTCATAAGGAATGTTATAGAAGGGATCCGGCGGCGCGACATTGGGAATAACCGTGGTCAGATGAGGAGGATTCTCTGAAGCTGCCCAGAGCTGAACCCAGCCCACATAAGAAGCACCGATCATGCCCACTTTGCCCGCAGACCACTCCTGGGTCCCCAACCACTCG
>Ga0209636_10008267_pt1 | contig 10599 bp, 11 predicted proteins | sample DeeMarSWOR152_54_FD_187464 | JGI IMG/M metagenome (GOLD analysis project Ga0209636, IMG submission 187464) | Marine sediment microbial communities from White Oak River estuary, North Carolina - WOR-1-52-54 (SPAdes) (version 2) | ecosystem: Environmental > Aquatic > Marine > Intertidal zone >... | reverse complement strand
GGCGTGATACGTCGCTGCTGTAAAGAGGCCTAGAAGACTGTAGCTCAAGTTATAGCCAAGGTGTAGGCTAAGGGGCAGCCAAAGGGTGTTGTCGGTATGTAGGAAGCCTATGCTGAGAGCCACTCCTATCAGAACAAAAGTGGTTATTCCCGTTGCCAAGGATGTAGGCGAGATCCCTGAGCTGACCATGTTCGGCAGATGCAAGAAGGCCCACAGCAGAGAAGATAACAAGATGGCTTGCCTCGTTCCTCGAGTAAAACTGAAATGTTGTAGAAAATAACCTCGGAAAACCAACTCCTCAGCTGCAACCACAAGGGTCACCTTTGTGATCGCGCCTAACAGATTTACTGCCGACCATGAGGCTGGTACGAATGTAATCCAACCGGTGGCAGTCTCCGCGACCATAAGTGACGTAGGAAGGAGAAGCCCGATTGAGATGCCCAGGAACACATTACGGTGCCACGACGCGGCGCGGTGCAGGCCTAGCTCGTAGAGGGAGTATCCCTCTACGCGCCACAGCCACATAGTTCCAAAGAGCAAAATCACGATGGAAAGTGGATTGAACCAGGCGAGGGACGGATGCCAGAAGGCCAGCACCATGATGACGAAAACAGTAGAGTAGAGCGTTAACGGCTTATTCATAGGATTCATCTTTTGAAAGACGAATTTGAGCCATCAATTGGACTTCTGTTTTTTCAGATGGGTGAAAGCAAGCATCCCTCCATCGATAGTCTCGGTGTCTATATGGATTCTTCTCCCGCCGTTGCAAAGTATGTGTCTCTTAGACGGCTGGGTTCCGACCGGCGTACGCCTGTTATCCCTGAGATAATTCTCGCCGCTCCGTTGACCAGAAACATTGCGGCGAGTATGAAAACCAGAGTCAGGAAGCCAAAGCCCGGGAACAGTAAAATAACAACGGACGATCCGATAGTCAGCAATCCGACTAGTACGTGTAGGCCTCGAAGCCAATTTGGAAAAACTCTGGCGAATCCGCCTACTACAACTCTTGCGATTCCATGCCCCAGGAGAACCAGAGAGAGCAAGTAGATCAAGACTTGAACGGCAAGCTGGGGAAAGAATATGGCGACGAGTGCTACTACAAGTGCGAGTATCCCCGCTCCTATGTTGATCGCACGTAGCCCGTCAGCAAGATACTTGGCGGATGCTCCGATGATAATTCTTGCGATCCCCACGACCAGCGCAGCAATGGAGAGCATTAAGATCAGAGTCAAGATGGTGGGCTTCGGATATAAGAGAACCGAGATTGACAGTATCACGCCGATCGATCCGACGACTATGTCGAGAGCGCGCAACCATGCCGGAGCCTTCTCTTCGCTCATCTGACGCTCCCCATTACAGGCGTACGCCTGTAATCTCATTAAAGGCTTTCGTGTGCTACGTCCCTGTTCATGGAAAATCGATCGTGTAGCCGCAGGACTGATGGAAGGCTGCTTACCTTGCACAAGATTAATCTAGCCAAGCTGAGGGGGAAATCACCTGAGTGCGTCATCCATGATATTGTATAGCGTACTGCTGCTAGCCTTCTCGTTGTTGTTGATTGCCGTCCTCAGCGAACGGGTGATCGGCTACGTCCTAACGTTGTCCAAAGCTTTTGGGATGTCTGAAATGTCGGCAGGCTTCATTCTGCTGTCTGTAACAACGTCTCTGCCAGAGCTTGCCGTCTCGACAGTTGCTTCCATCGCAGGAGAAGGAGGATTGGCGGCAGGGAACGCCCTGGGGTCTAACGTTGCAAATCTAACGGTGATCATCGGACTAGCGGTTTTCTTAGGTAAGACTGAGATTCCGGTGAAAGGAGAGTTTCAGAAGGAGCTTGTGCAGTTTCTTTTCCTTTCTTCAATGATACCTTTGTTCATTGTCCAAAGAGGTAGCTTGGGCCCGGTGCTCGGACTTGTTCTGCTGATTCTATTCATCTATTTCAGCGTAACAATCTCTCGCAAAACCGAAAAAGTTGAAAAAACCGAGACTGAGCAGAGAGGTAACACCGCCATGGTTGGACTCAAGTTCATGGCAGCGGCCGTACTCATAATAGCTGTCTCAAAGCTTCTCGTAGATAGTGCAGTTGACATTGCGGAGTTCGTCGGTTTGCCTCCTTCGATCATAGGGGCAACAATCGTTGGTCTCGGGACATCTCTTCCAGAGCTTGCAACAACCATACAGGCCCTGAAGAAGAAGCTCTTCGGAATGGCTCTTGGCAATCTGCTTGGAAGCTGCATAACCAATATCACCCTGATACTGGGTGTGTCTTCGCTGATCACCTTCTCTGAAGTGAATGTCTTGGCCGTTGAAAGCATAATGTTCTACGTCTTGCTCTCCTCGCTGAGTGTCTGGTACATGGTGAGCGCGAGCGAACGCATAGGCAAAAAGGCAGCCATTTTCCTCTGTGCAGTATACATCCTATTCATTCTGCAACAAGTGGGTGTATCTGTTTTCGTCTTCTAATCAATGGATCGAACCTGAGATTGATGCGTGCACCGTTCCTAGGACTCCAACCGAAAAGCCTGAGACGGCTGCGTTTGTGGCCGATATCGATCGATCGGAGGGCCTCAAAATGAAAGTCATACCTGTACGTCTGCCCGAGAAGATAATAGAGACTATCGACACACTTGTCCAGGAAGGGTTCTACGCCAACCGGAGCGCTGCGATAAGAATCATAGTAACCCGTTACGTGCTTGAAGAAGCAGAAAAAACAGAAAGGGGCTAGGCCCCCCTCCATAATCGACCGCTCTGTTGCGATAATCTACAGACTATCAGCGGGCGGGAGGAGGAACCGGGACGAATCCTGCCGAGAGCGAATATGGCCCGAACGCGCCCGAAACCGAGGCCGAACGGTACTCGCTGCCATCCCCAACATGTTTGTATTCATAGAGGCTGAGAAAGCCCTTGAGAGGCGGACTTCCTCTGGTTTGAATCTTCCCTGAGAAATCAATGCTCAGCACTGACTCGGTCGAACTACCAGACCACATGAAACTCTCTGTGTATATCTCGTCTCTGTCACTCTCTCTTTGCCACTCGTTGGTGTCGGTGTTCCACAGATAGATTTCACGTCTCAGCTCGGAGTCTAGTTCGCCGGTTCCCGCTGATTGACTGTCGGATCGATGGATGACTACTGGACTTAGGTCAGTCCTGAATGTTTCGGTGGAGCCGTCTTGCCATATGACGACGATTTTACCGTTGAACGTGGGCTGTCGGCTGTACCACTTCGCCTCATAGACGCTCCAACTTCCAACCCATATGATTTCGTAGTGCATGTAGACGTTCGCCTTCCAGTAACCGTCCTCTTCCTCCCAATAGTCTTCCCAATAGCCATCATAGATATATCCCTGTGGCCCTGACCCAGAGTCTTCGTATTTGTAGTCTGGAGGTCCCGTGGTCTTCCCGCTGAAACTCACTGACACCGTTCCATAAGTTCCTTTGTCCGAATCCCATATTGTGCCTGCCATGGTATATTCGATCTTCTCGCCCTTTTCCTTCGCCGCCACCGCCGGTGTTATCGCGGTTGAGCCAACTATCAAGAGCAACGCTAGAGGAACAACAATCTGCACCTTTTTCATCAACATCCTTGCCTTTTCACCTCCTTCTTCGCCGCTGGAAAATCGAATGGCAGACGATTATAAGGAGGCTACAAACACAGTTCAAGCCCCCTAGAACTAAGTTCCACTACCGATTAAGTACTGACCGGGCGAGACAATCGATCGACCGAGGCAGGTGTTGAAAGAAATTGACCTTTGATCTAGAGGAATTTCAACAGTCCAAGTTCAAGGTTCCCGTGCCCCTGGCGGCTGGGGCGTTCCTAGTGATATTTGGCTACATCGCACTGGGGACGTGGAGCCTAATCAACATCTATAATGAGGCGAGACCCTTCCTAGCGGCTTTCCTCCCTCCAGCGATTTCGTGGATCTCCGACAACGCCTTCTGGATTGTGGCCTTACCCCTGGTATCCGTAGCCATAGCTATCGCACTCCTCTACATAACCCTCAAGTCGTTCAGGCGCAACGGGCTATACTTCATCTACGCGGCCACAGGCCTTAACGTCGTTTTGGGGATCGTGGTCGCCGTCTTGTCCCTACTTACAGGCCTCCCCCTCATACTTCTCGTCTTCGAGATGCTCATCTTCCTCGTGGTGCCCATCCTCTTCATCCTCCTCTTCAGGGGCCTCGTTGTCCGAGCTGCTGGCTTCATGGAGATGTCGGCAGAGATCTTCTTTCAAGAGAGGCAGGTCCTCCTGCCGACCATCATGCTGCAACTCCTCATAAGCTATCTGGGCATTTCCTCGGCAGGCATCCATATCGCCTTGGCCACGATGCCGACGATCTTCGGGACGTGGGTCCCCACGCAGGAGATCAACGCCGCTGTGATCACCATCCTGCTTACGCCCTTCTACTACTTCATCTACACCTTCTTCTACTTCTTCCTAATGTCCATGAACGTCGGCATAGCGTACATATGGTATAGGGGCAGAGATCCAAACCTACGGGACGGCGTCCGAATAGCCCTCAGCAGGCTGTGCCCCATAATCGTCTTTTCCTTCTACACCGCCGTGCTGCACTTGGTGCGGATTGTGATAAAATCGTTGGGGAGCAAGTACAGGTGGCTTGCCGACGTAGCCGAAGCGGCGTCAGGCTTCTTGGCCGACGTCTGGAGGGGCGTAAACTACTTCACCCTGCAGACCTTGGTGATAGAGAGGGTAAGTGCCTTTGACGCGATAAAGCGCTCGCTGCACACAGTAATAAAATACATCCCAGATGTCATAACGAAGGAGGTCTTCATGCCCGTTGTGATGAGGGGCATAATCTTCCTCCTCGTCTTGGCCACCGTGGCCGCCGGCTTAGTGGCGAACCTTGTTTTGCAGCCTCCATGGTGGCTGGCCCTCATCGGAGTTCTCCTTGCAATCTTCGCTATCACACTCCCATACCTGATTTTCCTGAAGACCTTCCAGGTGAGCTACAACACCTTCCTCTACTCCTGGGCCATAGACCAAGAGTACGCCGTCAGCGGGCCATACCGCCTACCGGCCTTCGTCGAAGACGTCATCAACAGGGTCAAGGAAACACCGGTGGGGGTGGCGTTCGAAAAACTCAAGCCAGGCGAAAAGCCCACGCCTAGAAACTGCATTGTGTGCAACAAAACAATTGAGCGAGAAGCATACAGGTGTCAAACGTGCGGGGAACTGGCCTGCAAGGACCACTCCAAGATGCACTTTGGAAAAAGATACTGCTCAAACTGCCTGGAAAAGAAAATGGGAACCCAAAAACCTTGACCGGCAACCAGAATCAATGGAATGACCCATAATGATGGAACTATGTTCTTGTGGTGTATTTATAGGAGGCTTCTCTCAGTGCAGGAGTCGAGGTGGAACCGTTGGGAATATTTGAAGAAGGGAAAAAGATGGCGCAAAGAGCCATGGCTGGCCGGTCAAAGGATGACGTGATCGCGGAAAAGATCTTCGACCTCTTCTCGAGTAGAGGCTTCTCATCCAAAAAGGGTTTGAGGGGAAGGGGCGAGGGAGACTACCACTACAGAATATTCGAATCTCCCGTTGAAGGCCTCAAGGCTGTTGAGGTAAAGGTTTCGAGGAGGGGCTCAGGCGGCTGGCAGACAGGTGGCGGTGGCATCGGAGGTATGATCGGCGACATGTCTAAAGCTTTGGGTCCGCAGAGGGTCAAAATAGAATTTCAGCTGGTGCACAAAGAAGGTGGCTTTCTGGGCAAAGGCAAAGAGTCTAAGAGATTCGAATTTGCCCTAAATGCGGATGAGTACATCGACGATCAGCTGAGGGTGAAGGACGAGGCGGCTTTCCAAAAGGTCCTGACTGGCTATTTGAAGAACATGGGCTTTCCATTGGATTAACGTCAACCTCGTTGAAAAATCGTGCCGCTAACCAAGGTCCTACGTTACCCTAATACCATGACTTTAGAGCCAACAACCAATCTCGGAGAGATTGAGTTCATATTGATGCTCACCGGCCTACTAATTGACGTCTTTGGTTTGTTCCCAAAAGATCAATGACTGTTCTAAATTTCTCAATACATAAAATAGAAGAACAAGGGATGCTACAACTAAGTTCCATGACTCCTTATATTGGGTTTTGTTCCGTCTTTAGATAGGAACTCTTGGTGGCTGATCCTTTGGAGAAGGAAAGTCCCATAATGGCGTCCATGATGTTCGCCGACAGAGCCTATCTAATATTGAGCAGGGTTAGTCGAGTCCTCACTTGGTCAGTAATCATTAGTTCATGTGTTGTCGCCTTGGTTGCCCTTTATGTCACGCGTTCCTTCTTACCCATATACACCCTTCCCTGGGTAATCACCATTCCCTTGGGTGTTGTTGTCTTCATTGTTTTGGCTCCCATAACCGTTTACTATGGGCTGATGGCTAGGAGAATGCTAAAGGCTTGGGTTCAAAAATTCACCACCTTCTCCTACGTAGTAAGGTTTGAGACCAGTCTCCTCAGAGGGAACACCCCCCAAGAGAGATTGATGAACCAATTATTGGAGGGCATTCCTGAACTAGGAAACCCCTTGAAGGAACTCTTCGCAGAAAACCCAGCTGCTCTAAAGGACTTTCTCAACGTGAAAACCTACGGAGCAAAGGCAGAGGAGACGTTTGACGTGTGCATTACAAAAGAGCAGATCAAGGTCGCGGGGAAAGCAGCTGACCGACTGAGAAAGGCGGTGAGGAGACGCGGCGTCATACTCGCGAAGCGCTTTGACAAGAGAGACCTTGTCGACGAGCATGATTTGAGAACGATTCGCTACAACGTGTTACAGATTCCGGGAATAGCTGGGGTCCTTCCATTTACACAGACCAAGATAGGTAGGATACTGATGGTTTCCACGTCCTCATTCACTCAATCGGCGAAGAATTTTGTTGAAGACAGCGGGAACTGGGTGGGGGGTAGGTCCTTCGATCTTGTTGAGGAAGGCCCAAAAGGGTACTTGGTTGTCTCGGCGATCACGTGAGACTATGTAGGATAAAGACTTCTTACAAACTCCAAAAAGTCCTTAATCCACCGGTTGTACTCTTCCTCGCCCTCTTCCGTTATCTTGTAGAAAGAAGCATGTTCGGTCTTCGTCAAGGAAACCCACCCTCTTTTCACCAGCAAGTCCAAGACAGAAGCCACACGGTCATATCTCTGGCTTGGAAGATGAACCCGCGTCATGATATGATATTTGCTCACGGGCTCCAATCGCGTTGTATTAACAAAATACTCGAGAATCGTAAACACCGTGAACTCATAGGAGTACCGCTCTCTATCACGCAACGATCCTCTGCTCAAGCCACATGTGTCCATTTCAAATATAAATCTGTGTCTGACCATTGACGGTGAAAATACCAGGCTCTTTCTGCGCCGGGATCACGAAAAACACCTATTGATTGACAGGAAAGGACGGGACTATGGATCGCAGAATTAATCGTTAGATCCACCACGAGCTTTCTCGCCCGAATCCGAGAGTTCGACACGGGCACCGATCGAGGCTTCCTCCAACGGCAAACCAGACTCACTTCTGGCGATCTGTCGATCGATCATAGCCCTCACGCTGGCAGCGTTCGGCGATCAATGGTAGTTCATTAGATCGATACAAACTCTATGATTCCCAGTTCTCATACGTGGAATCGATCGATCTTGTACGACCGATCTGATGGGGTGTGAGGGAAGCCCCTCATAAGAAGTATTCGAACCAAGTAGTGTGTTTTACAGCGAGTCGTGCGCAATCGTCTTCTGACAGTTTTCGGCGTTTCTTTGCTCTATCCTGCACAAGGCGTTTTTGGCGGCTTCCCGGACACTCGAATCTTCGTCGTTCTTGGTGCGATGAAGCGGTTTCACTGCGTCCTCATCGCCTATGTAGCCCAGAGCCGATGCTAGATCGATCGAGTTTAGTGCAAGTTGGAATGTCCGTCTATCCATCGATTTCTGCTTGGTATTCTATGCTTCTCACTCCGGTTTTGCCCGTACTCACCTATCTCGTTTCAAAAAAGGAAGAAGATGAATTGATCAAAGAATTTGGGAAAGAATATGAAGATTATCAGAAATGAGTTCCGATCGATCGCCAGTAGCACACCGAGCAAGCCCGATTCTGGCGCCCACGCTGGATAATTCACCAACCATGAGGGTCGATCGATCGGTAGGGCAAGTCTTATATTTGTCTGGATTTGTTTCGGGCTTGATCACCTTTGACCTTAGTCTCTGAACTGAAGTCCCTCGTCGGAGAAGATAATGTCGCTGAAAACGATCTCGACCGTCTGGTCTATAGCCACGACTATGCCCCTATCCCAAGAGAAATTGGGATCATGTTCAAGAGTAGACCAGACGTGATAGTAAGGCCGACATCGTCACGCCAAGTCTCGGAACTGTTGAAGATTGCGTGCAGTCACGACGTGCCTGTGACACCTAGGGGCAGCGCTACGTGGGCTTTTGGTGGGGCGATGCCAATTCGGGGGGGAATTATGCTAGACCTCACGGGGCTTAACCGTATGGAAGAATACGATCATGAGAAGGGACTTCTGAAAGTTCAGGGAGGAGTCGTTTGGAAGAAGGCGATGGATTTTCTTGACTCGACGAAGTGGCAGCTACCCCTGTATCCCTCCAGCGCACCGTCTGCTACAATTGGAGGGTTCGCGGCCACCGGTGGGCTAGGGTACGGATCACTGAAATATGGGCACTTGAAAGACAACGTCGTCAGCGCAACAGTAGCCCTCCCAGATGGAGAGATAGTTTCTCTTGAGAGAGAGAGGGACACGATGGAGCCCATCCCCAGAGACGGTTTGACTCTGGATCAACTGTTCTCGTCGGAAGGTATCCTATGCGTATTCTTGGACCTCACGATTAGGTTGGTGCCTAGAGGGGAAGCTCAAGCCCCCGTCATCGCTTCGTTCGATCACTTCGAAGATGCCGTTGAAGCTCTTGGAGCCACGTCGAGAGGAACCACTCCATTCACGCTCATACTGAACGACGGAGAGTTTCTTAGAGCCAAGAGAGAGGCGGGATTTCACGTACCTGAAGTACCCGTATCAGGCGGGATGATGTTCGCCCAATACTCTGGATCCAGAGGAGATGTCGAGAAGACGTTGGACAGATTCTCAGAAATTACGCTCTCTCACAACGGTGTTGTTCTGTCTGAGGAAGAGGCGCAGCTGGAGTGGGAGGAGAGGTTCTATCCATTGAGGGTGAAGCGTGTCGGTCCGACGCTTCTAGCTGCAGATGTGCTGGTGCCCATTAACGCTGTGGTGGAGACGACCAGGTACGCCCAGAAACTGGCGGGGGACGCCGGTATCGCAGCAGGTATGGACGTGGTAGCTGTTGCCAGGGACCAGACCATAATCTTGCCAATGTTCTTCTCGGACGAACGGAAGGCTCTCCGGTTCATCAGCCACCTCGCCATTGTAAAGAAGATGATCGACTTCGTTCTGCGAAAGGGTGGACGGCCGTATGGATACGGCGCCTGGAATTCTTTCCATCTCAATCGAAGTGAGCCAGAGCGCGCAAGGGAACTCAAATCCCTGAAAAAGAAACTCGACCCCAAAGACATATTGAACCCCGGCAAGACCTTGGTGGCTGGCACGCGTTTCGGTCTGCCCCTTCCCGGAGTGATGTACAACGGGGGTCTGGAACTGATGTGGGCTATCAGGGAGGTGTTCTAGGTGATAGTGGAGGAGTTCGACGAGCAGAAACTCAGCGACCTCTATGTATGCGCGCAATGTGGATACTGTGTCAGCATTTGCCCGACCTATGAGAAAACTCCCTGGGAGTCAAACTCTCCACGGGGAAAACTGTACTTCTTGAAAGCACTCTCCAAGAGCCACGGGGTGAGGAATTGGATGTTCGGTCCTAGGGCAAAGGTGACCGGATTATTTGCCAAACGAGTGTATGATTGCACAGTGTGTGGGCATTGCATGGAAGTCTGTCCAGTAAAGATCGACCTCCCGCGTCTCTGGAAGAAACTGCGAGAAGGCATCGTGGAAATGGGTCTGGCTCCAGAAGTGGTTGATAAGACGCGTCAGAGCTTGCTTCAATCTAGAAATATATTTGATATGGACAACTCCATGAGGAGAGACTGGGCCGATTACAGTGGCGCGGAGATCAAAGTTAAGGACACGGCTCAGACTGTGTACTTCGTAGGCTGCGTCACCTCGTATTCAGGTCGTGTCCAGGGAATAGCAGATTCCACCGTCGCCATACTAAACGAGATGAATGAGGACTGGACTGTTCTGAAGGATGAATGGTGCTGCGGTCACCCACTGGCGGTCAGCGGTGCAACAAAAGGATTCAGAGAGTTCGCGGAGCATAATGTCAAAGCGATAGAGGCTACAGGAGCAAGACGTGTTGTGACTGCGTGTCCTGGCTGCGCTCTCGCACTTAAGGAAGAGTACCGAGAGGTCGCAGGAATCGAGGTGAGTTTCGAGGTTCTCCACCTGACACAGCTTCTTAACGAATATGTGGAACAACAAAAAATGGAGATACCGAGATTGGACGCGAAGATCACTTATCATGATCCGTGTGAGTTGGGGAGGCTAGGCGGAGTGTTGGAAGAGCCCAGGAAGGTGCTACATCACTCTGCTACGCAATTGGTGCAACCTCGC
>Ga0209636_10008266_pt1 | contig 10600 bp, 9 predicted proteins | sample DeeMarSWOR152_54_FD_187464 | JGI IMG/M metagenome (GOLD analysis project Ga0209636, IMG submission 187464) | Marine sediment microbial communities from White Oak River estuary, North Carolina - WOR-1-52-54 (SPAdes) (version 2) | ecosystem: Environmental > Aquatic > Marine > Intertidal zone >... | reverse complement strand
CCGGAATCCTCTGTTGTGCTAGATTCAAATGGGGCAAAAACAGTGAATTCAAGAGAACAACAGAAATTCGGGAAGGCATGGCGATTAATGATATGTAGAGTCTGAAACAAAGTGAAAGCATGATGAATATTTTAAAAAAACGCAAATACGGATTTATCACTATTATCCTAGTGATAATTTTTCTCTCCTCAGGAGTCCATGGCTACCAGGGACAGACTCTGCGACAAGATCGGGGCGGCCCTCTCCCTCCTCTGACCTTGGTCGGAGTTGTCCTTTCCAAGGACGCTTCTTCCTCGATCGCCATCTTGAAGAACGAGCAGACCGGCCAGACAATAATGCTGCAGACAGGAGAGAAAATTCTGGATTTAACCTTAAGCCAGGTCCTGGAAAACCATGTCGTCTTCAAAAGAGGCCAACAAACATTCAACATCTACCTGGGAAGAGGCCGGATGACCCGGGCACTGGAGCCAACGCCAGAAATACCTCCGGCACAAGCCCAACAGCCTGAGCCGGAGGTCAAGCCCGAAGAAAGCGAAGAAGCGGAGGGTCGCGTTATAAGGATGGAATTCGACCGGGCTGAGATGGAAAAAAGGATCGAGGCGGAAATGACTCTGATCATGAAGGAATCCAGGTTTGTCCCCAATATGGAGGACGGGGTAGTCAGGCTCGGCAGGATAATCAACCTGCCGAGCCAGAGCGTCATCTCCCGGGTGGGCATCCGAAAGAACGACATCATCAAAAAAATAAACGATGTCGAACTGAACAGCGTCGAAGGGCTGTTCGACCTTTATATGAGATTCAAGGATGAAAGCCGATTCGAGGTCACCATTGAAAGAAACGGAAGGACATTCCGCATCCTCTACACCTTGAAGTGAATCTCATTTCCCTTGGAAGTCAACTTTTATATATTCATCCACTCTTATATATTAATATGAACTGTCGGCTATCTTGTTGAACTCCTAAAAATTCATACAACTGATATCTTTATACTTTTCAGACCAGATAAAAAAGGCATACGTGTTAACTCTCCCTGGTCACAAAAAATGTAAAAAGATGAGAGAGTTTTTTTAAATTACAGTAATCTGCGCAATGGAAGCTCGCCTTGAGTTGCTAAAGATCGGGTTTCTCATCTTCATTCATATCTCAAACTTTCTGCCGGATTCAATAAAGCCGATTTTACGGTCAGAAATGATACAGTCACGAAGGCAACCAACAACGAAAGGCCAGCACATAGAAAAAAAATGCCGGCCCCGATGTTTGTTGGATACGAGTAAACAAAATGGATTAGCCAATTCATAAAAAAGTAGGCAATGGGGATGGCGATGATATTGGCGATGACGACCAGTTTCATGAAGTCCTTTGTGAGCATTTGAACAATACCAGAGACCGAAGCCCCGAGCACTTTTCGGATACCGATTTCTTTTATTCTTCGTTCAACGGAATAGGAAGAGAGCCCGAATAATCCCAGACAAGATAAAAATATTGCCATTAAACCCAGAGCGCCTGTCAATTGAGCTGTCCTATCGCCGCTCACCGTGTCTTCGAATGCATTCTCCAGAGACTCATACTCAAGGGGCAGGTTCGGAACTAAAATGTTCCATTGTTTCGTCATGTATTCAGCTGCACTGGAAATTTTATCTGGAGAAGAAACTTTTACATAAACAAAATTGAGGCCATCCGGATCTAAATAAAGCACAGCCGGAGCAATTTTATTTAAATAGATCGATTTGAAATGATAGTCTTCGGTGACACCGATGACCACGCCCTTTTTTTCTCCGATGACCAATTGCTTTCCGATCGGATTCTCCCACTGCAGTTGCTCGACCGCTGTTTCGTTGATGATAAAGCTATTGATATCTGCGAAATCTTGAGAAAAGCTTCTCCCCTGCCGGATCTCTATTCCCAACATTTCAATAAAACCATAATCGACACCATATGTATTCATGTTCAACGCGTCCTCTTTAGCCACTCCCTCTGGCACGACCTGATTTTCTGTCTCCCATTCAATAGGTAACGCGGCTGCTCCTGAGACAGAGACGATATCTGCATGCCTAACTAACTCTTTTTTTAAAACGTCGAGTTTGGTCCTGGCTTCATGATTCAAATTTGCAGCAATGATCCCTGACCTGTCGAACCCTAAATCAACATTGAGGTTATGATTGTTTTGTTTTACGGTTATTACAGTCATCAAAATCAAAATAATGGAAAATGTGAATTGGGTGATAACCAGTATTTTGCGAAATCGACTTCCTTTCTTTCCTTTTATGAGCCTTCCTCTAAAAACTTGAACCGCTTGAAAAGCCGAGATGTAGAAAGCGGGATAACTGCCCGCAAAAAAACCTGTGAGTATGGCTACACCTAATGCCAGAATCAATACATAAGGAAGCTCCCAGATCGAAGATATGAAAATACTTCCCAAAATCGCAATCATTCCAGGACGGGCGAGCTCGGAGAACAGCAGGGCCAAAGGTAATGAAATTAAGGCCATGAGAATCGATTCTCCCAGGAACTGTTTTATCAACTGGAAACGTTTGGCACCGATGACCTTACGCATCCCCACTTCGTTGGCACGTATCGCATAACTAGCTGTTGATAGGTTCATGAAATTGATACAGGCGATTATTAATATGAGGACAGCAACGATCCATAAAGCAATAAAGCTAATTTGGGCATTACTCCAATAACAGTCGATCTCAGCCGAATTCAACCGAAAATCCTGCAAGGGATGAAGATAGAGACGCTGTGGAGATTCATGAGAATCGGGGAAATATCTTTGAATAAGAGCAGATAGCTTCGCATCCAGCCTTGTGGGACTGACGCCATCAGAGAGAAGCAAAAATGTCGCTTGGTTATTATCTCTCCAGTCATCCATCCGGATATTCATTTCTCCGGCTGTTTCCATTGACACGAGAAAGTCAAAACTAATGCTTGAATTCTCGGGAATGTCTTCAATAATTCCGGTGACGACAACATCAAAATCATTGTTTATAGTCAGGCTTTTCCCGATGGGATCTTCATTCCCAAAATATTTTAATGCCGAAGTCTCAGTAAGAACGATGGAATAGGGTTTTGACAAAACCGTCTCGGTTTGACCCTTTATGAGATTAAACGTGAATATGGATAGAAAATCAGCATCGACAAATCGAATCCTGTTTTCATAAAAATATTTATCCCTGTGCCTGACCACCAATCTCCCTGCGGGAGAAAATCTTGCTGCCTTTTCGATCTCCGGAAATTCGGCTAATAAAGCATCTTTGAGCGGCGATGGGGTTATGGCTGAATGGTGGTCCCTCTCCACACCTCTGGAAACAACCTGGACAACACAGTAGATCCTGTCGGCATTTTTATGAAATGAGTCAAAGCTTAACTGAGAGAACAGCAAGAGAGCAAACACAATAAAAACTCCCAATCCCAGCACCAAACCAGATATGGTTATAGCCGAATAGACTTTATGATTTTTAAGATGTCTCCAGGCAATCTTGATGTAATTGCTTAACATGGTAGTCTCCCATTTTCATGGCGTTTTTAAAAAATGAAATTTCAACCTACGTTATCTATTTTAGTAAGCAAAAAATATGCCAATATTATCTCCTGGAGTTTTCGAATGTTTATTCAACGCTTCATGTCCATTATCGAACAATTCGTGTCCGTATCTGAACAGAAATAAATATTCCCCAGATAAACTTTATAGAAGAGTATATCCAGGATTCCATTTACTGTGAAAAGAAATTCATTTCTCAGAAAAGGACTTGTAGTCGGGCAGTTTATAGTGTCCATAACATTGATCATCGGCACTTTGCTTATTAATGAACAGCTGCGGTATGTGAGTCATCGGAATCCTTGCTACCCACCCACTCTATTCTCGGGGTTTTCCAGGGATTGACTGCAAAATGTCAGTTCCACTGAGTTAATCATCATTAAACAGTAGACTTTAAAATATTTTTTTCCGCATTTAAGTCAACTTTTTTATCTTGCCTTTCGTTTATAAATATATGAGAGATTGTTTAATATATAAATAATCTATTTGAGCAAGGAAAAAAGATGCAGCACGAAGAGGAAAATAAATGCTAAAGTCTTTAACACGGCAGGAAGTGCTTATTTTGCTTTCGATCTTTCAGCTCAAGGATGAGGCTTACCTCGTATCTATCCGCAAACAGCTGAAAAAGATAACAGGAAAGGAGTGGTCGATGGGGGCGGTCTACGTTCCTCTGGATAGGCTCAGAAGATTGGGCTACCTGGACACTCGAATTGGAAAGCCGCAGGCTAAACTGGGAAGAAAAAACATCAAGTATTATCACCTGACCAGACAGACCATTAAAGCTTTGGCAGAGATCAAACAGGTGAACGAACAGGCTTGGCTCGGATTCTCTGAGAGGGCGTATAAAACTTCAAAGTAACAATGCGAAATAAAAAGAAAAATCCTCCCCTACTTGCTGTATGGTTGATAAAGCATATCTTCCCTGATTACGACAAGATCTATCTTACCGAGGATTTTGAAGAGATATACCGTGATCTTCTGAAAGAAAAAGGGCAAATTCCAGCTTGGTGTTGGTGCTGGGGACAATGTTTTACATCCTTACCAAGATTTATCTTTCATTCCATTTACTGGAGGACAGCCATGCTGAGAAATTATTTTAAGATTTGTCTTCGTAACATTTTCAAGCATAAATTCTTTTCCTTTGTCAATATTTCCGGCCTGGTTGTAGGCTTGACCTGCTGTGTGCTTATCCTCCTGTGGATTCAGGATGAATTCAGCTATGACCGATTTCATGAAAATGCCGATAATATTTACAGAGTTCTTACCTGCGGCCAAAGACCGGACGGCTCCCATTCTTTTTGGACTGGAACCCCCGGCCTTTTGGCGCCGACGCTTCAAGCCGAATATCCTGAGATCGAAAAAGGCATTCGTGTCGTTCCCGAGATTCGCTGCCCTTTAGGATATGAAGACAAGAAATTTTACGAGAACTGCTGCGCCACAGAATCCACATTCTTTGACGTTTTCAGCTTTTCGTTTGTCCAGGGAGACGCTCAATCCGCACTTCAGTCTCCTGGCTCGATCATTCTGACAGAGACAACGGCCCAGAAGTATTTCGGCAGTGAAAACGCGTTAGGAAAGAACCTCAACCTGAGTTTTTGGAGGAGGCACCTTCTTAAGGTAACAGGTGTGATCAAGGATGTTCCACCTAATTCCCATCTTCAGTTTGACTGTCTGATTCACTTCTCCGTATTGAGAGCGGTGGGCTGGGATGTTGACGTCTGGGGAGGAACCAATTATCAGTCCTATGTCATGCTTGGCAATAAAACCGGTTATAAAGATGCAGAAAATAAGATCAAGGATATTTATAAAAAGCAAAATCCAAAATCTACAGCGACTGTCCGGCTTGAGCCCATCACACGAATTCATCTTCACAATCCGAACGGCGGGGGAGCGATTGTCTATATTTATATTTTCTCGACCCTGGGAATATTTATTTTGCTCATAGCCTGTGTAAATTATATGAACCTGTCCACAGCCCGTGCCTCAACAAGGGCTAAAGAAGTGGGACTCAGAAAAGTGGTTGGCGCCAAACGCCTTCAACTGCAATCGCAATTCTTAGGTGAATCAACCTTCATGGCTTGCGCGGCTCTGATCCTTGCCATAATTCTGGCCTGGATGTTTCTCCCTTCTTTCAATAATCTGGCGGGCAAGCAGATTATCATGGAACTAAAAGGCTTTACACTCATTGGTTTTATTTTTGTCGCTTTGACTACGGGAATCATATCCGGCATCTACCCGGCCCTCTACCTTACCTCCTTTCAGCCCCAAAATATCTTGAAGGGAACTCTTCCCTCGAGAAAAAAAACCCCTTTCCTTCGCAAGGGCCTGGTTGTTTTTCAGTTTACCGTATCCATATTTCTAATCATTTCAGCCCTGATCATCTTCAAGCAATTGGAATACATTCGCAGTAAAGATCTGGGCTTCGAAAAGGAGCACGTCCTCTTTCTGCGAGCAACTGTTGAGCTCGCTGAAAAATACGAGATATTCAAGCAGGAGCTGCTGCGAAATCCGGATGTTGTTGCCCTGTCTCTGGCTAACAGCTCTTTTCTCGGCATGAACAGCTCAACGTCTGGCGTCAGATGGGAAGGCATGCCTGAGAATCACAGCCAACAAATGTTGATCAATTCCGTGGATTTTGACTACCTTAAGGCATTAGGCCTGGAAATATCCAGGGGAAGATTTTTTTCAAGGGATTATGCAACCGACGTTAAAGAAGGAGTGGTAGTGAATGAGGAGGCAGTGAACGCTATGGGAATCGAGGATCCTATCGGAAAAGAGTTTTTCTGTCCCACCCCGGCCGGAAATGTGGATGGAAGGATCATCGGCGTACTCAAAAACTACCATGTCTCCTCTTTGCACAGTCAGATACAACCCCTTGTTATGGTTATTAAGCCCGGATGGTTTAATCGTTTCTACCTCCGGATCCGCCCGGATAATGTTCCTCAAACACTGGCCTTTATAGAACAGAAAGCCAGGGAAATCGTTCCCGGATTCATATTTGAGTACAGTTTTCTGGATGAACTCATCGACAGTCTGTACAAAGCAGAGATGAGACAGGGAAAAATCAGCCAGATCCTGACCGGACTTTCAATCTTTGTTTCCTGTCTGGGTCTGTTCGGATTGGCCGCTTTCACTTCAGAACGCCGCACTAAAGAAATCGGAATCCGAAAGGTCCTTGGAGCATCGATTCTGGAAATAATCCGCCTGCTGTCCAAGGAATTTCTTATATGGGTTCTCATAGCCAATGTGTTTGCCTGGCCTCTGGCTCTCTATTTTCTAAACAAATGGATGCAGAATTTTGCCTTCAGGGTACCGATTGGCATCGAGATCTTTATTCTATCCGGAGTTTTAGTTCTGGTTATCGCCATGCTGACCGTGTTCTACCAATCCATCAAAGCCGCTATAGCCAATCCGGTCGATTCGCTGCGGTATGAGTGAAAATTTATAGCTGAAACTCCAATCAGGATTTAAGAGTAGAAGTCCAATACCCCAAAGTCCTGGTTTCCCACTCACTAAGCTTGCTTCGCTGCGCTCGCATCCACACATAGAAGATGAGATTGCCGTGCTTTGCCCACAATGCCACTATAAAAATTTTTCTGAATTATTTTCAGAGTATACTTGACAAGTTTTCAAGATAAATCTAACCTTTACAACGACTAAGAAGTCATCCATCGGATTAAAATGAAGACTTTGCGGGTCGGAATCGATAATTACGGGTTGGATCCACTCCAGTTAGGTCCCCTTGAGGTTCTGGAATGGGCCAGAGACAGCAGAGCCGAGGGCGTCCAGTTCTCAGGCCTCACTCCCCAGCAAAAGGAAAGAATAGACCGTTCATACCTGAAGGAACTGGCTCAATTTGCGTCTTCGAATAATATGTATCTCGAATGGGGCGGCGGTCAGCACATTCCCCTGGACATGGAGACCTGGAAAAAAAAGGATATCCTCAAGATCAACCGTTCCGCAGCCGAAGAGGCCGCCATCCTGGGAGTCCGGGTCATCAGGTCCTGCTCAGGGGGGCTAATGCGCTGGGACCCTGAAAGTCCTTCCACTGATTCTCTTCTCAAAAAAACGGCAAAAAGCCTCCGCGCCCAGCGGAAGATGCTCAGGGACCACAATGTCATCCTGGCTATTGAGACACATTTCGAGTTCACAACCCACGAGCTGCTCCGGTTGTTCGAAACCTGCGAGGCCGAACCGAATGACTATCTGGGAATCTGCCTGGACACGATGAACCTTCTGACCATGCTGGAGAATCCCGTCCAGGCTGCGGAAAGGATACTGCCCTGGGTGGTCAGCACCCATATCAAGGACGGGGCTATCCTTCTCACCTCAGAAGGATTTGTCACCTTTCCGGCGGAAATCGGCACAGGAATCATCGACATACAGAAGATTGCGGAGAAACTGACCTCTCTTCCTCAAGAAATCAACCTCTCCATCGAAGACCACGGAGGAAGGTTCCACCTCCCCATATTCAACCCGGAATTCCTGGCTAAGTTCCCCGACCTCACGGTCCAGGAGTTCTCGAGCCTGGTCAGCCTGTCCCAACAGACGGAAGAGCTTTTCCGGACAGACAGGCTGGACATCACAGACCGGAAAGAATGGCCCCGGCTTTGTATGGGGCGGCTGCAGAGGGACATCCAGACTCTCAAGGAACTGGTCCAGCCGACCCCTCCCCCAAGTTAATCCAAAAAGTCACAGAAAGAGTAAATCTTACAAGGACCGATGAGGGCGAATTTATGCCTATTCCTCTTGCGAAAACAAAATTGATGACATTGCTTCTCTGCCCGTACGTTTTTCTTATAAATAAATTGTTGAATCATGGAGGATGGCGGCGGATTAGATCACTCTGATGCAGCATCTCTGAATGGAATTAAGCCCAAGGAAAAACAGAAGCAGGATTTTTTGCCTTAGGCTGAATGTGGATCGAGGAATATTGCATTACGCGACATTGCATTGACACTACATTTTTTCGTGTGATAGGCTTGCTTAGAATATCAGAGGTTATAATTTGGTGAAATTATGATTATCGACGGACACGCCCATGCCTGCGGAGATTATTTGACGTCGGAAACAATCATAAAAAAATTGAATGAAAGCAATGCGGATAAAGTTATTTTGGTTCCTGGAGAATTAGACAGTAAAAAAACCTATGCGTTGCCAGATCTCGCAAGAATATTCCCTCAAAAAAATGTGACAAAGTTTTTCAATATTATAACTAAAATGGTCATAAGATTAACGGGAGCTGTAAAACATATTCAAAAAGGTAATGATTATGTGTTCGAATTGGCTAGGAAAATTCCCCAGCGAGTGATTCAGTTTTTTTGGGTTACAAAGGACATATCGGATATTCACCAGACCCTTGAGGAAAAATATAACAATCTGAAATTTAAAGGATTAAAACTGCATCAATGCTGGGAGCGCTTTTCTATTGAATCTAATTACTTCATGAATACGGCAGACTGGGCGGAAAAAAAAGGATTACCTGTCTTCATCCATCTGGGATCAGATAAGGATGTCATTAAACTTATTGAATACAAAAAAAATCACCCAAATTTTGTGTTAATTATAGGTCATCTGTTCGGACTTGAATTATTTTCAGAAGAAAAATTCATTTTCGATAATATATATTTTGATGTATCTACCTACCAGGTGACTTCAGATGAAAGAGTAATGAAAGCCATTAATAGATTCGGGGCCGAAAAAATAATCCTCGGCTCTGATACCCCCTATGGTAAAGATAACCTTAAAAAAAATATAGAAAGGATAGACAGGCTGTCCATTAGTCAAGGTGAAAAAGACTCAATTTTGGGACTGAATATGAAAAACCTGCTCGGATTTTAAAAAATTCATCAGTTCTAGTTACACGCATAAAGTTTTTCTGGCTTTCCTATAAGATATGCTTTTTATGAAGATTTCAACAAAGAAGAATATCGTGAAATTAACTCTTTCACGTCATTTTTTTCAAGACCAAGATGAACTTGATTTGACAACTCAAATCAATGCAAACCAAGGTCAGGACATTTAGTTCGACAAAAGAATATCATATCAACTATTGATCATTTTTATATCTGGACTTCGTAGACAGCCGGGATCTTTTGAATGGAAAGGTCTGCGTTGAAAGTCCAGGAAACAAGGTTGACAGCTCTGAAATAGGGAAAGAACCGGGACCGGAAAAGAGGGGCCATCGGGTAATAGCCTCGGGTCCATTCGACCGCTCCGATACAGCCCGCTTCTTTTACATAGCGCAGAAATGCCTGGATGAATTCATACCGTTCCCCGGGACTGAGCTCCGGATAGGCCACGTGGTTGATCCAGGCCCATCGCTCCCTGATTTTACCGTGGTGATCGTGGGTGATGAAATTGATCAGTCCCTCAATCTTTCCTTCCCTCTCGTAAACGAGTGTCTGCGAAACTCCCGGATAATCGAGCTCCCAGGCAAGCTCTTTTCTATCCCAAACTCTGGCCAGCTCGACCTTATCCTTGTATTGATTGAGCAGAGCAAGGCAGGCGTCTATATCTTCGCCCCGATATTCCCTTAACTGACTCCTAGATTCAGCCTTTGGAGGGCGGTGGACTCTTATCAATCGAAGAGCTGCCCGTTCCCATGCTTTCAGCTCTTCGGAGGCAAAGACGCGTTTCAGGTCCAGAACACGGGCCACAACATTGAATTGTTTGACCCATCCCACCGGATGGCCGCTTTCCTCCAGCTTCTTCACCATAGAGGTAGAGCGGTGGCCCTTCTCCAGAGCGAGGAGAGAGAAGTCATATTTGTAATCCCGATTGAGCTTAAGCGCCTCGTCGACGATGGCCGATGCCATTCCTTTCCGGAGCAGCTCCTTCCGGGTCACCAAGAGGCAGGTATAGACAGAGCGGTATGTTTTGCCCCTGAAACTCATCCGCCGGGGGAGGTTGGCCAGGAAGGAGACGATCTCCTCCCCGCGATAACCGGCGATCAGGTGGGTCTTATCCTGGATGCGGTCAAAGAGAAATCTAAGGAAATCAGGCCGGTAGAGGTTGGGGTAGGATTCGATCCCGTATTCATCCCGCCAGGAAGAAAGAGCC
>Ga0209636_10008265_pt1 | contig 10600 bp, 8 predicted proteins | sample DeeMarSWOR152_54_FD_187464 | JGI IMG/M metagenome (GOLD analysis project Ga0209636, IMG submission 187464) | Marine sediment microbial communities from White Oak River estuary, North Carolina - WOR-1-52-54 (SPAdes) (version 2) | ecosystem: Environmental > Aquatic > Marine > Intertidal zone >... | reverse complement strand
AGGCAGAGATGCAGATCTGGTGATCTTAAATGGTGACCCGCTCCAACTGACGTCCGGCGTTGAAATGGTCATTGTCAACGGCAATATTGTGTATCAAAGGCAGGAAGAATGAAAGGTTGTGCCATTTTATTGACTTTTCTGCTGCTTGTGCCGGTATCTGCAGCGCGAGGCCAGGCGGATGTCACGGCGATCAAAGCAGGAAAGATTCTGACGATATCGGGCGATCCCATCGCGGACGGGGTCATCCTGATCAAGAACGGAAAAATTGCGGATATCGGGACGGAGATTGAGATTCCCGAAGATGCCTCTGTGATGGATGCCGGCCAAAACGTCGTCATGCCGGGGCTTGTTGATGCACGGGCCGTTCCGCCGGTCCGCGGAGACCTCAACGAGCAGTCCAGCGAGATGACGCCGGCACTTCGGATTTCAAGCGCGCTTGACCCGCAGAGCAAGGCTCTAAAACGTCTGGTTCAGACCGGAGTGACAACGTTACTGATATCTCCGGGTCCGCGGAATGTCATCGGCGGTCTGGGCGTTGTCGTCAAGCCCACAGGCAAAATTCCGCAAGAAATGGTCGTCAAGGACGATGCCGCCCTGACCATCGTCATGGATTTGGATTCGGCCTATGGCAATCTCGTCCCGTGGTATCGATCGCCCAATAACTTTTATTATCGCCGACCGACGACACGCATGGCGATCATCTGGATGCTGCGAAAGAGTTTCTTCGATGCCCGGCAGTACGCGACATCCAAGCAAGAGCAGGACGCCGCGCTGGGGATATTGTCCTCCGCATTAGAGGATGAAATTCCCATCCACGTTAATGTCCGACGCGCGATCAATATCCGTACCATCCTGAAAATTGCAGATCAATATGGCTTGCAGCTTATTCTCGATGAATGCACGGAGGGCTACAAAGTCGCCGACAAGTTGGCTCGAAAGAACGTCCCGGTCGTGCTCGGACCTTTCTATTACTATCCGCGAAGTTCAGGCCAAATGCGTGAGGGCAGAAAAGTCAACTGGAACAATGCAGGACTCTTAGCGAGCGCCGGGGTCAAAGTGGCCCTTGCCTCAGGTGAGCGGCCTGAATCAATCGACCTTCTGACCGCGGCGACCTTCGCGGTGAGACATGGCATGCAACGCGATGAGGCACTGAAAGCCGTCACCATAACGCCTGCCGAAATACTGCGCGTTGCTGACAAAGTGGGGAGTCTTGAAAAAGGAAAGGATGCGGACATCTTGATTCTGAGCGGCGACCCGCTGAATGTGACAACACGTATCGAAAAAGTCATTTTGAACGGCAAGACTGTCTATACAGCAGACTGAGGAGAGAAGTAATGAAATCCAGGTCGTCTATCGCCTTTGTTTCGATGCTTCTGACATCATTTGTCCTGAGCCCATTAGCTCATGCAGCCCCGGTTCGCAAAAAACTCGCCATCAAGGCAGGTAGGATTATCACCATAGCCGGAGCAGATATCAAGAACGGCGTTATCTTGACAGAAGATGGTATGATCAAGGCCGTTGGAACCGATGTGGAGATTCCCTGGGATGCCTTTGTCATTGAAGCCAAGGACCAGGTGGTCATGCCCGGCTTTGTACTGGCTCACACATCAAGCGGCTTGGACAGGGCAAATGAGAACGTGCCCGAGGTGCCTTTTCTTTCGACCTTCGATTCCATCGACCCGATCAGCACTTTCTTTGAGGACTCGCTGCGCGACGGGGTCGTTGCAATGCTTGTGCTTCCCGGCAACGACACGCTGCTCGGCGGAACGGGAACCGTCGTCAAACCTCATGGACGAACCGTTGAAGCGATGCTCATCGAACGTGATACGGGCTTGAAAATCTCGCTTCGACCGACCAGAAACACGAGTCGCATGGGACACATGCAGCGGTTCAGACGGTATATGTCCGACCTGAAAGAGTACCTCGAAGAGTACGAACAGCGAAAGGCCGATGCGAAGGAAGAGAAAAAACCCTTCGATGAAGAAATTGACCCGCGCAAACAGCCGATGATCGACCTTTTGAATCAACGGCTCACGGCGTTTGTCTATTGTGACAGAGCCGCTGACGTACCCAAAGCCATTGATATCCAGAAGACCGACAAGCTAAACACCGTTCTGGTGTTGAGCCCCGATTGTTATAAAGCCGTTGGCCTGGTTGCTAAGAGCAAGCTGCCCGTCATTTTGGACCCCGAGCTTATCGTCTGGGAGACCAACGAAGAGACAAATGAAGAGGAGATGAAGATCATCCCGATGATTTTCCATCAAGCCGGCGTGAAGTTCGCTCTCCAAACCGATACCTCGCAATATGGCAGACGGTATCTCTGGTACCAGGCCGCAACGGCAGTCAAGCACGGGATGAAGCGAACAGAGGCCCTGAAATCCATCACGCTCTATCCGGCACAATTCATCGGCGTCGATGACCGCCTGGGAAGCATTGAGGCAGGGAAGGAGGCAACCGTGATCTTCCTCACGGGTGACCCCTTTGATGCCCAAACCTGGGTAGACCAGGTAATGATTGCCGGCCAGATCGTCTATGAAAGAGAAAAGGATGAGCGCTTAAAAAAGCTCTTGGAAGAACCGGAAGCAATTCCAACGCCGGAGGACACCGATTGAAGATAACCCTCATAAGGGCCGAATCGTATGACAAACAAGGGCGAGCTTTAGCTATGAATATACGCTGTAAATATTTTAGTGGCCGACGGAAATTCTGCATTACCGCGATTTCAATCCTCGTCAGCATGATGACGGCGCCCACCGTCGCAGCCCATGAGACATCCGTAGTGGCTATTAAAGCGGGCACAATCTATCCGGTAACGTCTGCGCCCATTCGGGACGGCATCGTGCTCGTTCGCGATGGCAAGATAGAAGGCGTGGGTCAGGACCTGGAAATACCCGAAGGTGCGCAAGTCATTGATGCAACGGGTCGGGTCGTCATTCCCGGGCTGATCGATGCCTTTACAACGCTTGCAGAGCGAGAGCGAGACGACGAAGAGTCGGTGACGCCGGACATTCGAGCTAAAGATGCCTTTGACTTCTACGGCAAATATCGACGCATTCTGGCAGGCGGCGTGACAACGGTTTATGTTTCACCGGGCCAGAGGCGGTTGATTAGTGGATTGGGCGCCGTCGTCAAGCTCGCCGGGGATTCTATTGCCGAGCGCTGCCTCGAAGATACAGCAGCGCTTCGTGTCACCATCGGGGAATTGCCCAAGGACCCACCGCCGATCTGGAGACCCCCCATCCCCCCGGACCCGTGCAATCCCCTCTTGCCGGAAGAGAAGCAGCTACCCACAACGCGTATGGCCGAGCTGGCTGTACTGCGAAAGGTCTTCGGTGAAGCCCAATGGTACTTGAATCAACGTTCACAAACAGCCGATTTGAAGATACAGGTATTGCTGCCGGTCTTGAAACGCCAACTGCCTGTCCGTATCAACTGTCACAATGCCCAGGATATCCGCAACGCCATCATCTTTGGTCAGACATTCAAGCTAAGACTCATCATAGAAGGGGCTACCGAAGCGTACAAAGTCATCAATGAGATCAAATGGAGCAACTCGCCCGTTGTCGTGGCCAGCAGCTTTGAGCCAGGTCGAAACGTGTCGGAGGACTACACGCGGGATATCATGCTCGGACGTGTCAATCCCGCAAATCCAAGTCTTTTGGCCCAAGCCGGCGTCAAATTTGCACTGACCTCGCCCACGGATGAGACTATCTGCGACCTGCAGTTCATTGCGGGCTGTGCTGTCAGTCGGGGATTGTCACCGCAGGAAGCGCTCAAAGCGATTACCATAACACCCGCCGAAATCCTCGGGATCGCCGACCGCACAGGAAGCATCGAGGAAGGCAAAGACGCCGACCTGGTCATTCTCACCGCAGAGCCTTTTGACGTCCGATCGGTTGTGGACAAGACACTTATCAATGGCAAGGTGGTTTATGCCCGTTCAGCGCCGGACGAAGCATCGACAGAAGAAACGCCCATCATCGCCATTCGAGCGGGCAAGATTCTGACGGCAAGCCGCGGGCGAATCAGCGATGGTCTTATCCTCATCAAAGGTGACAAGATCGCTTACGTAGGTGAGCGAAAGGACATCCCGGAACAGGCCACTGTGATCGACGCTGCCCAAAACGTTGTGATTCCCGGCCTGATCGATATCCATTCTCACATCGGGCTGCATTCGGACAGCGAGCCGGTCAAAATGAATCCTGCCGTGCCGACGAGCGGGCCCGGTTCCGCCAATGTGCGCCTGGTCAGCATCGCCAATGCCATTGCGCCGGATGACGAAGGCTTCCGGGACGTGCTGCGCTCTGGAGTCACGTCGGTGCTGTTGGCTCCGGAGACCGGCGGGCTGGTCAGCGGAAATGCCGCGCTCATCAAGCTCGCGGGCGACCGGGTGCAGGATATGATGGTCAAAGAATACGCGGCGGTCAAGTTCTCAATGCTTGGCGCACGAGCAAAAATGGCGCGGATCTGGGAGGCGCGCGAGCTGCTCAAAAGAGCGAAAGAATATGCCGAAAGATGGGATCAGTATGAACGCAGGCAGAAGGAGTACGAGCGCCGCCGACAATACAAAAAAGAAAATGAGTCTGATGAAAAGGCCCCGATCGACGAACCTGTCCGGCCGGGCCGCGATACGAACCTCGAACTGTTACGAGGACTCTTCAAGCGAGAAATGCCCGCGCTCGTGCACGCCAATCGTTCTGATGAGATCCGGGCGGCATTGAAAGTCTTTAGAGACGAATACAATCTCGATGTCATCATTCTTGGCGGCGATGACGGCTTTCGTGTGACTGACGAGCTGAGAAAATATAACGTGGGTGCTGCCATAGGCCCCGATATCATCCGCTATGAAAAAGGCCGGCCGATAAACAACGCCGATGTACTGACACGAAACAGGCTCCGCGTGGCGTTTCACACCAGCGCCACATCGGGAACGCAGTATTTGCCGATGAACGCCGCCTATGCCGTGCGGTACGGAATGGACCAGGACAGCGCGTTTCGAGCCATGACCATTTATCCGGCGGAACTTTTGCATGTGGACGATCGAATTGGAAGCATAGATGAGGGCAAAGACGCAGATTTGGTCGTCCTGTCCGGGGATCCTTTTGATTTTCAAAGCCGTGTCGAAAAAGTCATCGTAAACGGGCAAATCGTCTATGAGCGAGAATAACAGAGAAATTTCCAGGGTGCGAAGGTCGCTTCGGCACCCGTGTAATCATAGAGGCCCAGTACGAATTGGACGCCGCCTAAGCGCCGTCCTCATTATCCTGTGCTTCTCTCAGTTCTGCACTATCGAGGCCGCAGAGCAGCCAAAATATGCGATCAAGGCAGGCAAAATCTTGACTGTCACCGAGGGCACAATTGATCACGGCGTCATACTCATCGAAGATCGCGTGATTCGGGCCGTTGGAAAAGCGGCCGATGTGAATATTCCGAAAGAGTATGAAATAATTGATGCATCGGACAAGTGGGTCATGCCCGGCATGGTAGAGATTCACTCCCACATGGCGGGCGAGGGCGGCCTCAATGACATGGTCGTCCCCACCAATCCCGAGCTTCGCATCGTGGATGTCATCGACCCGGAAGCATGGCGAATTCCGCAAGCTGTGGCGAGTGGCGTAACCACTGTCCACACCATTCCAGGCAGCGGTACCAATCTGGCGGGTTTCGGTGTCCTGTACAAACTGTCCGGCAAGACGGTGGATGAAATGCTCATCCGTCCATTGGGCTCGATGAAGATCGCGCAAGCCTACAATCCCGAAAGGGGGGCCGGTGACTTGGGATTCTCCAGAATGGGAATGTCCTGGATACTGAGGGACATCCTTGATAAAGCAAAGGCTTATACCCAGACGTGGGAAGCCTACCAGAAAGGCGAGCTGAAAGACAAACCCAAGGAAAAACCGGAATTCGAGAATATGAGAAAGGCCTTCGAAGGGGCCATTCCGACTCTCGTTCATACGGCGAGTGCGCGTGACGTCATGGCAACGGCTCGTATCTTCCACGATGAATATCGGCTTAAAACCATCGTTTCTCACGCCACGTTTCATGGCTACAAAGTCGCAAAAGAAATGGCCAAGCGTGATGTACACGTCAATGTGGGACCGAGACTGTTCGATTTTGGCTTTTCACAGGACGGCAAATTCTATGGTCTGACCGCGGAATACAAAGCCGCCGGTGTGGAAAATCTGTCCATTTGCACAGATGCACCGGTCTTGCCGCAGGAGCAACTGTTCTTTCAAGGCTCCATGGCCGTACGGTTTGGCCTGGACGAAAAGACTGCCCTGGAAGGCGTCACCATCAATCCGGCCCGAGCGATAGGGATTGACAGCCGCGTCGGCAGCATCGAAGTCGGCAAGGATGCCGACCTGATTGTCAAGGCAGGCAGTCTCTTTGATGTGACGATCCCTGTGGATATGGTCTTTATCAATGGCGAGATTGCATACAGGAAGGATAAATGAAGTACGCAACGTCAACAATATGTATCGTCATCTGTCTGGTAATCGTCGGCTCATCAAAGGCTGAAGATAAACCGGCATCTGAGCAGTATGCCATCAAAGCGGGCAAAATCCTGACGATGGCGCCGGCCAAAGATTCTGCCTCCAACGAAGGTGTCATCGACAACGGTATTATCCTGGTCGGTCACGGGAAGATTGAGGCCCTTGGGCCGACGTCAAGCATCCAGATGCCGGAAGGATATACCTTGATTGATGCTTCGGATCGATGGGTAACGCCCGGCATTGTCGAAGCCCATACACACATCGGGACCGAAGGTGGATTCAATGATATGGTCACACCGATCAATCCCGAATTACAAATTGCCGAGTGCGTAGATCCCGAGGATATAGCCGTCGAAAAGGCCGTTACCGGCGGCGTGACCACGGTCCATACAATGCCCGGAAGCGGAACGAATCTGGCAGGTTTCAGTGTCATTATCAAGCTGGATACTTCCGACCCCGAAAAGATGATTCTTCGCGAGCTCGGCGCAATGAAAATTGCACAGGCCTTTAATCCGGAGCGTCGTGCCGGCGATTTGGGTGCTACACGTATGGGGATGTCCTGGTCATTGAGGCAGATCCTCAGTCAAGCAAAACGCTACGCCGAGGACTGGCAGGCGTACGAACGAGGGCAGCGGAAGGAAAAGCCCAGATATAAGCCCGAATTTGAAAAAATGCGAAAGGCCTTTGATGGCCAAATACCGACCATTGTACACACTTACTCGAGCTGGGGCGTCATGCAGACGATCCGCATGTTCAACGACGAAAACAACCTGAAAGTTATTCCGACTCACACCGCTTACGGTGGGTATCTCGTCGGCCGGGAGGCGGCAAAACGCGACGGTGTCTTCATCAATATAGGCCCGAGACTAATGGAGTTCTCTCGTCCCACGTATGACGGTCGATTTCATGGTATGGGTGCCGAATATTACAAAGCCGGTGTGAAAAATCTATCCATAAATACCGACTCTGTCGGTTGGACGGCCTGGATAGCGCCTCAAGAAGAATTATCATTCCAGGCTTCGATGTCTGCCCATTTCGGGCTCGATGAACGAGAGGCTTTGAAAGCCATCACCATCAATTCGGCCCGTGCCCTCGGCATAGACGACCGTGTCGGCTCTCTGGAAGTCGGCAAAGACGCCGATATTGTCATAAAAAAGGGCAGCCTGCTCGATCCCACAACACCGGTTGACCTGGTCCTTATCAACGGCAAAATCGTCTACCAGCGCAAAGGCGTTGATTTGGTCGCCAAAGGCAAGGCAGCGCCTCGTGAGAAGGAATCGTAAAGATGGGAAATATTCATAACTATATGCTGTTATGCATATTGTCGTGTGGTCTTTCGATCTCGGTCGCAGCCGATGATATAACCGTCATCAAAGCCGACCGGGTCGATACGGTAACCTCCGGCTTGATTGAAAACGGCATCATCGTCATTGAGGACGGCAGAATCAAGGCGATCGGGAACGACGTAGAGATTCCTGAAACGGCCGGCATCATCGATGCGCCTGACAAGACCATCTTCCCCGGTCTGGTGAACCCGGCATCCCGCATCGGATTATCACCGCCGCCGAGCGGCGGGCCGGCTTCAAATCCGCACTACACGGTCGCAGATGAATTGTATCCTCACCAGGACGCCTACAAACGCATTCTCGGGGCTGGATTCACCACCATCGGACTGGTTCCCGGCGGGAACGGCGCCGCCGGAGGTTTTGTCTCTTACGGTTACCGGTTCGGCCCGAGTCCACCCGGTACAGGCATCACGGGACAGGGACTCGTCGTACGCCCCATCGGGCAGAAACCCGAGGACATGATCATGACCGAATCCGGATTTCTCATGATTGGCTTCCAGGCTGACGACAGAACGAAAAAGGTCATTAAGGACGCATTGGAGTCTGCAAAAAATAAGACAAGCTCCACTGATCCGAAGGTCCGGCCGCTTGTAACGGCCTTACAGGGTGAGATGCCGACATTCATTGCTTGTGGTGGCCCGGGTGCAATGCTGCACCTAATGAAGCTACTCGAGCCGTATGATAAAATGAAATTGGTTCTGATTGCCGGCTCGGAAAAATATCGCATTGCAAGTCAATTGGCAGAAAAGAAGATACCGGTTATTCTTCCCGCTCAGATAGATTTCGAGCTCTTTACACGTAATCGCATCAATCCGCCTAAAATGCTTGCCGATGCCGGGGTCAAGATTGCCCTCAGGCCGAAAGCCGACAGCATCGCCGGACACGAAGATTTCCTCAGAGAAATTGCTGAACTGGTGAAATGTGGATTGGACCGGGACATCGCAAAAAAGGCGATAACCATTCGTCCCGCTGAGATATTGGCAGTTGACTATCGTCTGGGAAGCTTGGAAGTCGGCAAGGATGCAAATCTCCTGATGCTGAGCGGCGATCCCCTGGATGTCGGAACAAAAATTCACATGGTTATGGTAGAAGGCAAGATCGTTCACAAAGCTCCGTAGGGAGAAACCGTAGATGGATAAAAAACAAATGAACTGTGTAGCACCTGTCCCTTACTTGGCGCTCGCGCTATTTCTCATGCTTATGGTCTCACCCTTGTCAGCCGACCGGCCGGTGGCGGCGATTAAGGGTGGCGACCTGTATACCATCACCAGTGGAATTATCAGGAACGGGACGATTCTCATCAAAGACGGAAAAATATCACGTATCGGGCAGAATATCGAGGTGCCGAAAAACGCAAGAGTCATTGACGCTCGCGGAAAAGTTGTCATGCCGGGTCTGGTCGCGGCAACGGCTGAGGTTGGAGTCAGCGGCTCGGCCAATATCAACAAAATCGCTGATTCTCTGGATCCGTTTGACTACAACGTCTCTCTGGCGTTGGCATCCGGCATAACGACTGCTTTTGTATCCCGAGGCCGACCACCAGGCAGCGATCCGATCGCCGGGACCAACGCCGTCATAAAAACCACATACGGTGATCTGGACAATATGTTGCTAAGAGAGCCGGTTGCCGAGAATGTCAGCCTCTCCCGGAGTCTCTGGATGCGTAAAACCAACTTTCTGCAAAATCTGCGGAAGGCACGGGATTACCTGCAAAAACTCGACGCCGATAAAGGGGCCCCAGACAAGGCCAAGAGACCGCAAGAGATTAAGAAGCCTTCCGGAGTCGACGCGTACATTCGCCTGCTAAGGCGGCAATTGCCTGCCCGGCTGTCGGGGACGACGGCGGCCGATATACTCGGTACGCTGGAGCTGGTCGACGAATTCGGCATTAGAATCATAATTGAGGACGCCATCGAAGGCTGGATTGTTGCAGAAGAAATCGCCAAACGAAATGTCTCGGTCATTATCACACCGCGTCAGAAACGGCGTCCAAACGAAGATATCTCAGGACCATCCGGTTCGACCCTGGAAAACGCTGCTATTCTGAAAAAAGCCGGCGTCAAATTCGCCGTCGTCCCTCCGGACGCCTCCTTCACGACTTGGGGTGTCGCCGGGCGGGATTTGATGGCCTTGCCAATGGAAGCGGCTTTCGCTGTCAGCGGCGGGCTCGATGAGCAAACCGCGCTGGAAGCCATCACGATCACTGCTGCCGAAATCATCGGTGTTGCCGACCGAGTTGGGAGCCTGCAGGTCGGAAAAGACGCCGATATTATTATTCTGGACGGCCATCCCTTCCACCACAAAACGTTCGTGGAATTAACGCTGATCAATGGCAAAATATTATACGATAAAAAGAAATCGATTTATTTCTCCCATATCACGCCTGATGACTGAGTTGTCCCGCAAATCCAGACAACGAGGGTAGTCGGCAGGTCCGTGGTCGCGCACCTTCGGCCCGTCCAAAGGCGATAAGGCGGCACGATCTTATTTGAAAAACACTCTTGTAGGGTGCCAATTGCCATCGCTAATGACGGATTCTCGAACGACGGGAGCCAGGCCTGGTTGAGAGGACTGGAAGCGTCACAGCCTGCCAGCTCTTCGAGTCTTCTGGACACGGCGCCTTTCTGGGGTGCCCTAGCGCGCCAGGGCCGCGATTTATTAGGGTATCACTGCCCGGTTGTAGATGCGAACATCATCAATCAGGCCGGAGAAGAAAGTTCCTGGGGCGAGTGTGCTTGCGACGCCGAAATTCGGTAAACG
>Ga0209636_10008264_pt1 | contig 10600 bp, 8 predicted proteins | sample DeeMarSWOR152_54_FD_187464 | JGI IMG/M metagenome (GOLD analysis project Ga0209636, IMG submission 187464) | Marine sediment microbial communities from White Oak River estuary, North Carolina - WOR-1-52-54 (SPAdes) (version 2) | ecosystem: Environmental > Aquatic > Marine > Intertidal zone >... | reverse complement strand
CTCAGCAGGCGGAAGCCTTGTTGGGTATCGGGGGGAAAAAGGGCAGAAAAATTTTTCTCTCCAAGGACATCGATCAGTTTTTTTTCTCTGACCTCTACTTCTGGTTTTCCGAATAATTTCTCAAGCACACGATTCCACCCTATGATTTTTCCTTTTCGATCGAGCACAGCGACTCCCACTGTGAGGCTTTCAATGATGTTTTCGCTGTAGTCTTTGAGACGTTCCAATTCGCGTGCTCTCAAGTTGACCTGGTCATACAAGTAAGCATTCTCCAGAGCTAGAGCGACCGGAGAGGAGATCGTCCGCAGAAGTTCCCAGTCCTCGCTGCTCAGGAGGGTGCTGTCTTTCTTTTTCCCCATGCCCAGACAACCGATGAGTTTGTTCTCTACTTTGAGAGGAAGGAGGTGAAAGAAACCCAATGAGGAAAGCTTATCGAATCTTCTTCGGAGTTCTCTTTTTTCTGCAAGTGAAAAGGAGGAGAGATATTCTCTTTTCTTCAATTCCTCGAAAAGACGTTCGTCGAAAATCACATGGGTTTTTGGCTGAGGAATATTTCCTTGGGACTCCAAAACCGTAAAAGCATTTTTTCTATTTCCCTCTGGAAGAAGCAGTGCAATGTCATTGACGAGGAGGGCGTTGCCGATCAATTCTAAAATGGATTGGGAGAGTTTACGAAGATTTCTTACACGGCTGATTTCTTGGCTTATAGAAAGCAAGGTTTTTCTGTATTTGTAGCTTCTTTTGTAGATAGCTCTATCCAGGATAGATTGAATGAGCTTGGTTAAGGGGGTGAAAAGGGTAGCGCCTAAGATTATGGCCAAAATACCTAGGATCAGAGCATTGATCTTGTTTTCAGAGAAAATTTGGGTGCGAGAGCTGACTACAAAATACACGATGGCGATGACCACGTAAGAAAATATCAAGGTCACGGCTTTTTTCAGGATGACCTCGAGATCCATCAGCTTGTACCGAGAGAGAGAATAAGCACAGGTCAGCGGAATGAGTGCCTGAAAAATGATGGAAAAATCTGCACCCCTCGAAGGAATATGACCCACCAAGTAAGGGATGATATAGAGTAGGGTGAAAGGAATGATGCCCAGAGCCAGACCGTAGACAATCCACTTGAGTTGTTTTTTGATGATAAGGTTTGTGACTCTCCGATAATCACGGAATGTGATGTCTAAAGCAAGGAGTGAGAACAAGGCAAAGAGCACGAGATCCGACCGCTGCAGGATATTGAAGACACGGAGCATAAATGCATCGTTATAAGTTTGAATAAGGGGAAGATGAAAAAAAATATTGATGAGGAGGAGGATGACGCTGGGAAGGTAAAGGAAATAGTTAATAGAGGCTTGTGTCTTGAGTATTTTCTTTCTTATCGGGAATATGAGAAAGAAATGGAGAAGCAAGGGGGGAAAAGCCAGGAGTGCAATCTTATCCAGCCAGAAAAAGATGCTGTCTAGCGCATCGAATTGCCCTGTGGGTGAAAAGATGTAGATACAATAGAACGATGTCATCAGAAGGAAAAATACGACATAGGGTATGGTCAGGGGTCTTTTAGAGTTGAAGAAGATGATGATTCCAATGACGAGCGTAGTCAGTCCTATCAGAGCAAGGTAAAAATAGATGAGGTTGACCCCTTTTTGTGCCGGAAAAAATGTCGGAGTTAGAGGGGCTTCTCCCTCTCTAAGAATTTGGTAGTTGACATTCTGATCTGTGTTCCATGCAAACCAAAGATTTTTAGCCACGTCGATCTTGTTCTTAACAGGAATTTCGTTGATTTTTACCAGGATGTCGCCCTTTTTGATTCCGTTTAGGTCGGCAGGGCTGAACATTTCTACCTTAACCGCTGTCAAACCTTCAGGTTTCTGTATCCAGGTTACTCCGTCTGTTGGTTTTTTCCAGCTGATTTTTTTGGCAATGTTCAAACCACCCAAAACGACCAGAGCAACTGAGGTGAGGACGGCAAGGAAAGCTTTTTTGTTCATACTTGACCTAATCGAACTCTTTTCCTATAACTTCAAGGAATCCAAAAATTTGAATCATTCTGCCAAAAAATATATGTCTCAGTCCAGAATGTGTTTCCCTCCGGCCCTGAAGGCCCATTGAATGCTCGGCTGGTTCAAGAACCTCCTTAAAGTCAAATTGTCCTTGAGTCCCAAAGGTTTGGTGTTCCTGGAGAGGATGCTGCTCATATAATCGAATTCAGGTTTTTTAACACTTTGGGGATTCACATGATCATTTTTGAGAGCATAAAGGCCGCCAAAAGAAAGGATTTTTATTTTTGGTGAAGTGTGGATGAGCAATAGAAAAAGAAAGAGAAAAAAAACAGAGCAGAGTTTTTTTTTCATACGGTGTTAAGATAAGACTTTCTTCAAGATTTGTCAATATGGAAGCCTGATCCTGAAGCTTACGCCTGACCCCGAAAGAGGAAGAAAATCATCACGGGATTCATCTCAAAAGGCTATTTACATCTGTTTCGGCATTAAAATAATTATTTTAATGGAAGGATGGAGTGCATGAGCCAGTCTGAGTTGACAATTGACAGACTATCCCCTAATATTAATTTTTCCTTAACAAATAGGCAATCATAGAGGTACTTATTAATACAATGCCGTATTATCTTTGCAGATTGGCTACAGATGATGGGAGTGTTTTCTCTGAGTCTTTCCTCGCTCCTTCCCGTGATGCATGTAAGAAACAATTCGAGGAACAGGGGCTTTGTGTGTTATCAGTAAAAAGAGATTGGAAAAGAACAGAGATCCATCTTCTCCCTTTTGATAAAAAAATCAAAGAAAAAGACTTCATCATGTTCAATCAAGAACTCGTTGCACTGATTAAGGCTGGATATCCAATTGTGAAGAGCCTTGAGATCATAATCAGCCGGATTAAGAATCAAAATCTCAAAGTTTTATTGATGGCTGTCCAGAATGAAATCCGAGGAGGCAAATCTCTTTCAGAATCCTTTGCTCCCTACGAGAAGCAGTTCTCTCCCGTTTACTTAGCTTCGCTTATGGCGGGAGAGCGAAGTGCGAACCTGTCCCAGACCATCGGCCAATATATCAATTATGCCAAGATCGTATCTCAAACAAAGTCAAAGATTAGAGCAGCCTTGACCTACCCAAGTCTTTTGCTGTTTTTTTCTCTTCTCCTGCTCACGGTTCTTATTAACTTTGTTATCCCCCGCTTTTCCCAGTTTTATGCTGATTTCGAAGCCCAGCTCCCAGCTATAACACGGGCTCTCATGTCAATTTCCTTGACCGTACGAAGGTTTTTTCCCGTTTTGCTTGTTCTGTTTATTCTGACTGTTTTGGCCTATTTTGTGATGAAGAAGAAGGAGGAAACGCTGGTTCTATTGCACAGATTGAAGCTCCGGATACCCTATGGTCGGGCGATCTGGTTGGAATCTGCTGTTTCCCTCTTTTCAAGGACGCTGGCGCTTCTTCTCGGAGGCGGGATTTCGCTCCTGTCTTCTGTTGGGATTGCCAGAAAAGCTATTCCCAATCTGTATCTTCAACAGAAAATGGCAAGCCTTCCTGATTCAATAAAAAATGGAGAGAGCCTATCAGATTCTCTGAACAAGGTGGGTTTTTTTTCTCCTTTGGCTATAGATATGATTCGTATAGGAGAAACCTCAGCCAATCTTGAAGGGATGTTATCAGATGTCGCTGATGTTTTTGATGAGAGAATCAGAGCCAAAATCGATACGTTCGTATCTCTTGTGGAGCCGATCATCATCATCTTCATGGGGCTGATTGTGGCAGCCATGCTCCTTTCGGTCTATCTCCCCATTTTTAACGTTATTCGAGTGGCAAGATAATGGAAAGATCAAAGAAAGAAAAAACAGAAAATGTTCTTCGTTCTGAAGAACAAGAAACGAAAAAAATCGCAGAGAGATACGGAGTTCCTTATATTGATCTCTCCTCCTATCCTGTGAATAGAGAATTGGTTCAGGCATTTCCTGTTGATTTTCTTCACAGGGCCAATTTTATTCCATTGGAAGAAAATAAAAACACAGTCAAAATCGCCATAGCCGATCCTTCAGACATTTCCACCATCGATTCTGTTGAATCATTTCTTGGAAAGAAGGTGGAAGTTTATGCCTCCTCAAAATGGGCCATTCACGAAGCGCTGCGTAAGAGTGAGACCGCTTTACAGGTTCTCAAGGACGCCACTGAAGAATTCATCATGCAGATCGTGGAAAAAGAAGGAGGCGAGGAGGAAGAGGTCATTTCTGTGGAGAAACTGGCTGACCAGGATGGCTCGATCATCAAGCTTGTAAATTCAATCATCTTTACTGCAGTTCAGAAGTATGCCAGTGATATCCATATTGAATCGAGAGAAGACGGTGTGATCATCAAGTATCGTATAGATGGTGTTCTGAGCGATGCCATGGAGCCGATTGATAAAAAATTCCAACTTCCGATCATATCCCGAATCAAAGTCATGTCTGACTTGGATATATCCGAAAGACGGGTTCCTCAAGATGGAAGATTCCGTTTGAAGATAAAGGATAAAACCATAGATTTCCGTATCTCGATCATGCCCAGCATCTACGGGGAAGATGCAGTTATCCGTATTTTGGACAAGGAGATGATTACAGAGGCTTTGTCCGAATTAAGATTAGATTTGCTGGGCTTTTCGGATAATGTTCTCAATAAATTCAGCAAGTATATCGTCCAACCCTATGGAATGGTCCTTGTGACCGGTCCGACAGGAAGCGGAAAAACCACCACTCTCTACGCAGCGCTGACCGAAATCAAAAGCCCGGAGGATAAAATCATCACCATCGAGGATCCTGTAGAATATCAGATTGAAGGAATCACTCAAATTCCGATTAACGAGAAAAAAGGCCTGACTTTTGCCCGTGGGTTGAGGTCCATTTTGAGACATGATCCTGATAAAATTATGGTCGGAGAAATCAGAGATCCAGAAACAGCGCAAATCGCCATTCAATCTGCGCTTACAGGTCATCTGGTGTTTACAACGGTGCATGCCAATAACGTGTTTGACGTCATCGGACGTTTTCTGCATATGCAAGTCGATCCATACAGTTTTATATCTGCGCTCAACTGTATTCTTGCCCAGCGTTTGGTAAGGGTACTCTGTCAGTTATGTCGGAAAGAGTTGAAATTAGACAAAGATACCCTCATCGAATCCGGTCTTGATCCCCAGGCATTCGGACAAAAAACTTTTTATGAGGCCCAAGGATGTCTTGAATGCGGCTTTACCGGATACAAAGGAAGGACGGCCATTGCTGAGCTTCTTGAGCTTTCGGACGAAATCAGGGAAATGATTCTGGAAAAAAAGCCGCTTTCTGAAGTCAGAAAAAGAGCCAAAGAAGAAGGCATGGTGTTTTTAAGGGAAGTGGGAATGGAGAAAGTCCTGCAGGGAGTGACGAGTCTCAAAGAATTGAATAAAGTGACCTTCGTGGAATGAGGAAGGATCCAAAGCATGAATTTTTTTTGGGGTAAAATCAAAAATTTCTTCACTGAGCAGCCTCTTCCTTCTTCAGCTATCCAAGTGACTTCCTCCAGTATCAGCGGTGTTCATCTCTCTTCAAAAGAGAGGAGGCTCAAGCACCATTTTATTCTTCCTCTGTCCGAAAAAATTATTCAGCCATCTCTTGATCGAGCGAATATCAAAGATGCTCATCAGCTGATGAAGAATATCACAGAAAGGGTAGAACAATTCAACATCTATCGACATGCCGTAGCTCTCCTGCTTCCAGAATTATCCCAGAGAACATTTGTTTTTGCCTTTGATTCGCTTCCTAAGGCTCTGAGTGAGAAGGAGAAAATCGTCCGGTTCAAGATAAAGAAACAGATGCCTTTTTTGTCAGATGATGTGAGGATTTCCTCTGATGTGATTCAGGCAGAGGATGGGACAAAGGTGATTTCATCCGTGGCTCATGTATCTGTTGTGGATGACTATGAGCAATTCTTCAGTCAGATGAACGTAAGAATCGGGGCAATTGGTATCCCTGTTTTGGGTCTTTCAAACCTTATCGATTGGGCAGAAGAAAAAGACTTTCTTTTGGTAAACATTGAAAAGGATTCCTTCGGTCTTTTGGCCATCACAAATTCCGAGGCATCTCTTTACAGACAAAAACCCTTAATGGCCATGTATCAGGACAATCTCACTGCAAGAGTACAGAATATCGTTCAAGAGATAGAAAACACAGCTCATTTTATCGAGGATAAAGAGAAACGGAGTATAGCTGCAATCTGGATTCGTCTGGGTGGTTTTGGGCTGGAGGAAGAGATGTTTTCCAACTTAGAAAAGAAGCTGAGTTTTGCAGTCAAAAGTGTCCATTCCCTGCTGAAATATGAGCTCAGAGACGAAGAAAAAATGATTTTGGCTCCATTGTTAGGCCAGTTGCAATGAAAAGAACAAAAAAAATTAATGTGAATTTAGCCAGCCATCCTTTGAGAAACAGAAAATTTTTCTTCTTGATTACCGGAATCCTTATTGTCCTTGTTTGTGTTTTTTCCACTTTGGCCGGATATACGTACTGGAGATACCATAAAAAAAACAGGAATTTTGCCTTTACCAGAGTTCAAATCGAGAAGAAGATGCAGGATGCACAGCGAGAGCAAAGACGGCTCACCATGCTGATTGAAGATGCGTCCCAGAAACACGGTGAAAGATTAGACTTTATCAACTCATTGATCTACAAAAAGAGTTTTTCTTGGGTGGATTTTCTCTCTGCACTCGAGGATTCCCTTCCAGAGACCTGTTATGTGGTGTCGATGGTTCCTTCCTTGAAGGATAATTCAAAAATGGAGGTAAGGCTCAAGATCGCTGCACCTGATCTGGATGAGCTTCTGAAACTCAACAAGAATCTGTATGAACAGCGTTTTACGAATATAAGGATCATCAACGAATCAAGAAACGAAGCTGGAATGCTTGTCTCGGAGATATCTTTGGTCTATGAAAGAACTGTTTGATTTCTTGGAACCCAAGGAGCGCCAGTTTTTGGTCGTGCTCAGTATCCTTTTGGCTGGTGTTCTGATTTTTTATTCAGGATTTGCCCTGAAAGAGAAGAGAGGATATTTCCGTTCCGTGGATATCCTTTCTTCACAACAGACAGATTATGAACGGATTAAAGAACAGAATAGCGAGAAAAAGAGAGCGTGGATGATGTGGGATGAAGCCCGACAGGATATTGCAGAAATTGAAACAGAATATTTTTACAGAGAAGAGGAGAACGTCAACGAGTTGAGGGAGGATCTTCGCAAGATTTTTCAAAACGCGAAGGTCCGAATGACCTCTGATTTAAGATTTGAATACAGTGAATTCGAAGGCAGAGAGATGAAAACAGTCAAAGTAAGCTTCAGCATGACTGGATTTTATTTTGCTCTGAAGAAACTTCTTCACAGTATCGAGAGGTATCCCAAGTTTATAATGGTCGAGAGAATCGACTTTCTGGATATTGATCCCCAAAGCGGAATGATCGAATTGCGTATTGAGCTGGTAGGATTCTATGAAAGCTAAGACATGGGAACTGGTTTCAGCTATCCTTTTTTTAGCTGTTCTTGTCTGTGCAGAAACTCGCCAGGAAGCTCAAGAACCAACTTCTCGGAAAGTAAAGGGGCAAACAAGCCTGGTCAGAAAAGATCTGCTGCAGCCGACTCAAAAACAGCTCTCACCGCCTCAGCGGAACATCTTTACTCGCCAAAGGATCAGCCCCAGCAGAGAGGGCTCGGAATATTTGGGTGCAGATCAGAAACTTTCACCGGGGGGAACTCCGTTCCAGGCAGGTTCAGAAAATCAAAATGCAGAGATCTCGATAGATGTGAAATACATCGGATATGTCTACTCGGAAAAAAAAGTGATTGCCCTTATCATCCTCAGCGGTGAAACCTTTGCTGTTGAGTCTGGAGATATTCTTGAAGGGGGTTTACACATCGGGGAGATCACACCTGATGATATCGAGGTCATCGGACCAGACTCCGAATCTAATAAGGTTAAACTCGAAGGAGAAGAGCCATGAGAAAAATGGCATCATTATTCCTGATTCTATTGGTCTTTTGGGGATGCACCACATTCAACAAGAGCTATAAATTGGGCACTGAGGCGGCCACCAATAAAAATTGGGATGAGGCCATCAAACATTTTGAGAATGCGATCCAACAGGATCCCAACAATTCTGCGTACAGACTGGCGCTGACTCGGGCAAAAATACTCGCCAGCATTTCCCATGTTTATAAAGCTCGAAGACTTTCATCTGAAGGGAAAAAGGAAGAAGCATTGGCTGAGTACGATATAGCTTTATCCTACGATCCATCCAATCGAGTGATCGCTGAAGAAGCGCGTTTGCTGAAAGAAGGCGAAGAAAAAGAAGAGAAACCTGCCGAACCAAAAATTGAACCCCCTGTAAAACTGCAAGTGAGTGATGCAAAGCTTCACTTGAATTTTATGCATGACCAGGTAAGATTGAAATCCATCTTTCAAGCTTTGGGAAAGCATGCCAAGGTCAACATCCTTTTTGATGAGCAGTTCAAGGACATCCCCTTTTCTGTCGACCTCTCTGACAAAACCTTTGAACAAGCGGTGAACTCTCTCTGTTTGGCCACAAAGAATTTTTACAGAGTCATCGACGAGAACACGATTATCGTGGTCCCTGACCTTCCGGCCAAAAGAATCCAGTATGAGCTGAATGCCATCAGGACATTTTACCTCTCCAATATCAAGGCTGAGGATATTCAAGCATCCCTCATGCAGATCTTACGGTCCCAGTTCAAGGCTCCTCAGCTCATGGTGGACAAAAATCTCAACTCCATAACCGTGAGAGATACCCCGGCGGTTTTGGAGATGGCGGAAAGGTTGATCAGGCTTTGGGACAAGCCCAGAGGGGAAGTGATCATTGACTTGGAACTTATGGAGGTTTCCCGTTACAAACTCAAAAATTTCGGGATAGAGTTTGATCAGTTCCTTTTGGGATTGGCCTACAGCGGGGGCGAGAATCCGCCGACAGAAACAGGATGGTTTGATTTATCTAAGCTCGATTTTGCTAAAAAAGAAAATTATCAGATTACACTTCCTACAGCACTGGTGCAGTTTTTGGAAGCTGATGAAGACACAAAGATTCTTTCCCAACCCAGACTCAGAGGGATCGAAGGAGAGGAAATCAGCTATTTGGTGGGAGATAAAATCCCTATCCCTCGAACTTCGTTCACTCCGTTTGCAGCGGGCGGAGTGGCCCAACAGCCCATAACGTCCTTTGAGTATGAAGATGTGGGCATCGACATCAAGATCACCCCTCAGATCCATTTCGAGAAAGAAATCACCTTGGAGCTCGAGATAAATGTCAAGTCCGTCGGAGGCACAGGGGTTGCAGATATTCCGATCATCAGCACGAGAGAAGTCAAGAACATCATACGGCTCAAGGATGGAGAGACGAATCTGCTCGCTGGTTTGTTGAAGGATGAAGAAAGGATGTCGGCTAAGGGGATTATTGGTCTCAAGAACATTCCCCTTCTTGGGGGGATCTTCTCGAGCAATGAGAGAACTGTCCAACAGACCGATGTCATCATGACCATTACTCCTTATATCATTCGCACAAAACCTGTGAGTGAAGAGGATCTTGAACCGCTCTGGGTCGATTTGAGTGGAATTTTTTCCTCAGCCATAGGGCCAGGTGGAATACAAAGAGATGTAGAAATGAGAGATGCAGAGCTGAGAAGGATGCAAGAACAAGAGAGACCTGGAGTGGAGGAGGGAAGAAATTCGCTGATGCTCAATCCTGCAAATTTCGAGATCACCAAGGATAGAGAGTTCAGAATCAGTGTTATCCTCAGATCAGAAGAGGAAATCGGGAGTCTGTCTGTGAACCTGTCCTTCAATCCCTCTGTGGTGACGCTGAAGCAAATCACAAGAGGAAGCGTTGCAGCTCAAGCAGGAAAAGAAGCGCCTTTTCTTCAGAATATTGATAACTCTTCAGGGACGTGCACAATCGGCTTTTCGAGTACTGACGTTTCGAGAGGTTTCAGGGGATCAGGCAGGCTCGCAAACCTTGTCTTCGACGCTGTTGCCGATGGAGAAAGCACAATCTCTTTTTCGAGCGTTTCTGCTAACACCCCCACCGGAAAAGCCATCAGCTTTGAAACGCGAGATGCACGGGTGAGAGTCCGGTAAGACAGAGATCCCGAAGACTCCTTTTATGATTGATCGGAAGTGTTTATAAATCCGTAATACCGTAACAGCCAGGTAAACCGATTCGTCAGCCCGCGGATTTTCCCTATCAACTTATTCGGCCAATGAACTCATGTGTTAGTGCAAGGCATATTGTGTGTCATTACGAGAAATGAAATGACGAAGTAATCCCATTATATGTGGTTGTTTCGCTGAGCTCGCAACAAGGCCTCATGAAATTCGCAATGGCATGATTGCCACGCTTCGCTCGCGATATCCACTCGCCTCAGGATGGCTTCCACTTCAAGTTGCCTGACTGTTGTTGAAACTCTGAAGTTTCTTTGCTTCCCAAAATTGACTAAAGAAGGCTTTTCAGCTAAAATCTTTGCCATTGGCGGTGTAGCTCAGGTGGTCAGAGCATGCGGCTCATATCCGCAGAGTCGGGGGTTCAAGTCCCTCCACC
>Ga0209636_10008263_pt1 | contig 10600 bp, 3 predicted proteins | sample DeeMarSWOR152_54_FD_187464 | JGI IMG/M metagenome (GOLD analysis project Ga0209636, IMG submission 187464) | Marine sediment microbial communities from White Oak River estuary, North Carolina - WOR-1-52-54 (SPAdes) (version 2) | ecosystem: Environmental > Aquatic > Marine > Intertidal zone >... | reverse complement strand
AGGAATTCGAGGTCTTCGGGGACATCCAGATGATGATGGGCATTTCTAATGAGGAACTAGCGAAATTTTGATTGATTTACAGGGAAGTCGGCGCCGAAGGCGCACTTGCCATTCTCGCTGGCGAATTGAAAGGCCCCGGAGAATTGGCCAGCATTTTCGACGAATCGATTCGCCTTGGGAAAAGAGATCATTTACAGCGTTTCCGCTGAATGGACAATTATGGCTTGTCTACACGATACGGGTGCGATGTCTGAACCGTAACGACCACACCCAGCTTGAAGAAACAGGTACTATCTAGGGTCAACAATTAGATGGAAGCAAGGCGTGTGATTCCAGGATAGTCATCAAACAGTGAAGAGGATTTGAAGGTACTCAGGGATGTTGTCTTGGATCTTGGCAAGGGCGACAAGATCGTGGGCATCGAAATCGTCGATGCTTCGAAACATCTGAATCTGGAAAGGTTATTGCCTGTGAGGTATGCTGTTTGAAACGGCCACTTTATTTTGATGGCTGGGGGCTTACGACAAAAGGCTGGGGGTGGCATTTGCCACCCCCTTCTTATGCTTCAAGCCATAAGGAATGGATCAATCCCCCCTTAGTCCATCATCCGCCAGTAGGTAGTGAAGAGGCCCGAAGCGGTTCTTACCTCCACGGTCGGGATGGAGCCATCAACACCAAGTTTTCCGATGTGAACCCCTTCGATCAACCCGATCACAACGCCCGAAGCGATTGACCCACCGACGATCAGGGATCGGTCGGTTTTTCCGAGATCAGCGCTGCTCGTGTCGAAGTTGTAGACCGCATTGCCGTTTGCGTAATCTAGGGCATAGAGCCTGGCCGTTCCGAGGCTTGCCACGGCTTCGCAGGGATCGATAGGAACGGTCGCATCGGGTTCAAAGGTGGTATAGTATGCAACGCCCGCAAATACCAAGGCCGGGGCCAAACACTTCTCGCCCGTGTTCTCCAGCTGGATGTACCATCCGTCCTTGCTTTCAAGATTGGCCTTGATGGTCGCCTTCTCCTCTTCGGTACCACTCATCAGCTTGCCGTCTGTCACGTTCACGAGGTCACCTGCGGTCAGGACCGATACGGGATTTCGATCCTTAATGGCATAGAGGTAGTCGGTGGTTGTTTTCTCCAGAGGATGGGCCCTGTTCCCGCTCCCGATAAAGAGCATCTCAAAGCCATATTCTTGCGTTACATCCGGCGGATAGAAGAACTTCCGGTAGGCCGTCCCCGCTGGGTCAGCGTTAAATAGGATCCTTCCTGTCCAACTCGCTGGATTGGAGGCGCCGATGTCAAACCGCCAGAGCCTTCCCCCGGTGTCCCCGACGTAGAGCCGATCGGCCACGCCGCTTCCCGTGGTGTCCACCGCCGTCACAGCGCTGGGGATCGAAAAGGTCATGTCCGGATGAAGCCCTCCGTCGTAGGTGTACGCCCAAACGGGCTGTCCGTTCAGCACATCAACGGCATAGACCCCTCTGCCCATGGTATCGGCGCCGGGGGTGGCACCGTCCTGGTTTTTGTCGTACCCTGCGGTGATCAAGGCCACAGCCCTCTGGGTTCCGCTGTCGTTGATGGTCGTAATGAACGGTGTTGACCAGCTCTGGCCCGTCTCGGCGTAAGGATAGGTGGCGAGAGCCTTGTCACCGGACTCTGTGGTCATCTCGGGTCCGATCATACCCGTCGCCCGCCAGACCGTGTCGCTGTCCCAAACGCCCCAGTTGGCCCAGCCTATGGGGACCTCCGGGTTTTCGGGATCGGTCACGTCCAGGGCAAAGTAATGGCGTCCGCCGCGCCTGAGGCCACAGATCAAAATGGCCTGATCGCCATCGACCTCAGAGATCCTTCCATCGTGGTTGACGTCGTTCAGATACACCTTTGGAGAGCCGTCCACATAGAACGCCGGTACCAAATGGTCTTCACTCAAGTTCTTTAACCCCGAAAGGAGGGATGGGGGGATATAGGCCCACAGTTCAGACCCTCCCTGGTGCAGCGCGGGGTTCCCGTCCCAGAAGGCATGGAGCATGCCGTCGTTGGCCCCGGCAAAGATGACCGTCGTGTCCTGGTTGTAGGAGATAACCGCGGGCCGGGAGTGAATAAAGGCCCCCAACATCCAGGTCCGCGGATCTGTTGTCTGGCCATCCTGGTCGTCGTCGTAGACGTCGTATCCGCTGACGAACCTGATCAGTTCGTCCCTCTTGGTGGTCTCACCGGCCAGGAAGCCGAGCCTCTGGGGCGTCAGGTTTCCATTCGTCGTCGCAAAGGCGTTCGAAGGATGGCTCAGCGGCCGATTGGTCTTACCTGCAAGGTAGGTATAGACGATCCTGTTTGAGAGGTTCATGTTCTGGAGTACCTCTCCGACACCTCCCTCAGTGACATTGTTGCCATCGCCCCCCCCGGCCCAGGGACCCCAGAAGGAGACGGCCGACTCCAGAATCTGATTGTCCGGATCGAGGATGGGGTTTCCAAACATATCCACGAGATCGCCCTCGGAAACCCCAAGAACCGGATCGTCTGCGGTCGCGATGCCGAATTTCTTGATGTTTCCCGGCCAGAAGTTCTCCGTGGACGGACGGAACAGGGCGATATAGATCTCGTTCCTACTGGAGGTCTTCTCCATGTAGTTCACCGGAATGACCGGAGCCGTGTAGGAGCTGTCCTCCTGGATGATCTCGCCGACGATCCTGTGGAAGGCGATCGTCAGGTCACGGGTATTCTCACAGTAGTAGTACTTCCCACCCCCCTGGTCGGCCGCCTGCTGGAGGATCGGGAGGTTGACGTCAAACCCGATCGTGTAGTTCATCACGTTCTGTACTCCGGGAAGGCTTGAATAATCATGGGTGTACATGTACTGGGCAATATCGTCGGTAAAATCCCTCCACCCCACCTCTTCGTCTCCCGCATCGATACAATCATAGTCCGGGTATGGGGGCTCTCTGCCGTCGCCATCGATATCGCCGATCTCTTCTGACAGTATCCGGTTGTTGTCCTCATCGCTGGTTGCACCATCGGTGATGTGGATCACGTAGTTTTTCTGGCACCAGTGCTGGATAGGGGTGTCCTCATTTCTGTACGCCCCAGTGTCAAAGTATGGGCCCCCGTTGGGAAGCGCGTTTTCCTTGAAGTACCGGTGGGCCTCAAAGTGGGACTCAGATTGAGAGGTTCCGCTGGCCGTATCCGTCGTATTGATGATGTCGATTAACTGTTGGCGCGTCCCCGTGGGCCCCGAGGTCATGTCCTGAACCGGGAACAGGATCGACCCGCCCTCGTTCTGGCGCTTCGGCCAGAAGCCATAGTTGTTATAGATATATTCATTGTCCATGTCACGAGGATCCCCAACACACGGGTTGTAGATCATATACCCGAATCGAACCCCGAACGTGCCCTCGACGATTTTTGCCAGAACCTCGATGGCGATCTCGATCTTTCGCCGGAGCGTCGATCCTCCACCCGTATAGATATAGTTGATGTAATTCCCCACCCTCACCGAAAGGGGATAGGTATACGGTGGATACGGCGTTCCCGAGGGCCAGTCAGAAGGGATGCAGTAGTCGATGTCGGCTGGTTCAAGGCTTTTCCAGCTGCTGCTGGTCCACTCACTCGTAAGCACGATGTGGCCGCTCCAGAAGCCGTTGGTTTGAATCATGGATCTTATGTCCAGACAGGGAAAATTGTCCGGGGTGAGATAGTACATTTTTTGGTCACTATCTCCATCCAGATCATAGACATAGAGTGTATTTGTGAGCCACTCGTCGTCCGAGGCGTCGTACAGAGCATATGTGGTCCCGGAGTTATACCCGGTGGGATCCACATCGGTAGGGACCCGCCCGGTCATACTGCTCGACGTGTCGAGAAGGAGGAGCACATTGGGCTCAACCCCGCTTGCCCCGTCATACCCGGTGTAGATCTCCGTGTCGCCCTTGCCCGGAGTCGGATCGGGTTCGGGGTCGGGTGGCGGTTCAGGGGGAGGCGAATCCGGGGTATAGGTCACCGTGATCACATCCGTGCTGGTATTTCCGGCAGCGTCTCGCGCGGTCACGGTAATGACGTTACTGCCTTCAGCGAGAGCAATGCTGCCACTGCTCCAACTGTCCATGCCCGAACAGGTGCCCGAACCGCCGGCGCTATTGCTCCAGGTGACCTGCGTGACCCCCACGTTGTCACTCGCCGTGCCGCTCAGGGTGATCGATGCGCTGTTTGTGGAATAGGTCGACCCACTGGTTGGTGAAGTGATCCACACCAATGGAGCCTCACCGTCTGTCGGGTCGTAGTTTACGGTGAGGACATCGGATCCCGTGGTGCCCACGCTGTCCTCTGCAGTGATGGTAATGACGTTGGCGCCTGAAGCGAGGGAGATGCTGCCCGTGGTCCAGTTGGTGGTGCCTGAGCAGACGCCCGAGCCTCCGCGATCGTTGCTCCACCTGACCTCCACAATCCCTACGCCGCCGCTGGCAGAACCTGCGAGGGTAACCGTATCGGTATCCGTGGCATAGGTCGATCCACTCGTCGGTGAGGTAATCGTTGCAGTCACTGACGAAGAGGTACCCGAGGGCTTGATCGAGACAGCCCCAATGGCCCAATGGTCTGACGAGCCCAGGGTCCACGACATCTCGACGATTGCGGCGCCCGGTTCGGTGCTTCCAGCCCCCTCGGTCCTCCCGCTACCGGCAACGATGTTCCAGCGCCCCGTCTGGTTCGGGCCTACCGTTAAGCCCGAGGGCGTCTCGGCAGCCACAACGCCAAAGACGAGTTCATCGGTCGCCGAGTTGAGATTTACCTTGGCCGTCGACGATGTATCGTTTGCAGGGGCGAACGGCCCATGAGGTGCAGTCTGGTCTACGCCGGTGAACGTCGTCACACCAGCAATACCTTGATATATAAGGTCTGCACTAAATGTGACGACGACGTTGGCCGTTCCCGTATTAGGAGCGACAAGCTTCCAGATCTCGATCCTTCCATCATCGTCCTCATGAGCTTCCCCCACATAAGTGAGATGGACGTCATTGTAGGTAACTCCAGTCACGGTCTCATAATTGCCATTATTGAGAGAAACCCCAACCAGCATCAATCGGTCCGATCCGGATGTGGCATGGGATATCGTGATGGTCGTACCACTGGTTGAACCCGTGGAAACGTTGTCAACTGCTACTGCCGCATAGGCGGCATGGACCCCTGTTAGAACAAACAAGAAGGCCACAACGATTATGGGTAGAAATGAACGGATTCGTCGCTTCATGGTTCTCATCCTCCTAAAAGCCTCTGCATCTCCATTGAGCCGTTATTTTCCAACCTGAATTCTCCGTTAGCGTACTTACTGGTCCTTTCCTGATCTCCCCGACACAGAGGGAGTTGAGTCTCGGGTAGAGTAGCAAGAAGCATTCCAACAACTTAGCGCTGCTGATTCAATTGAGAATTAATCTAAGTATCTGAAATTAAATAAGGTTTTCATTGTATGCAGCAATGCAGATCTACAGACGGCCTAACATTTTTTCATAGTTTCAATCCTTTTTTCAGACTGTCTTTCCCAAGGCAACCCGTGGTAAGTGGTCAAAATTCTACAAGAAACCAACGGTAGCCATGAGGTCATGCCTGCGAGGCACGCAGGAGGAGGGGGAGCAAACAGAAGGGGGTGGCTTCCGCCACCCCCACATATGTGTTTCAAACGATAGCGAAAGGATTTATTCCGCCTAGTCCATCATCCGCCAGTAGTTGCTGAACAGACCCGAACTGTGCTTGGCTTCAACAGACACAACGGTGCCGTCAACCCCCACCTTCGCAATCGGGAATCCCTTGATCAGACCAATGACCACCCCCGAGGCGATGGAACCGCCGATTGCAAGGGAGCGATCGCTTTTCCCGATGGTAGGATCACTTGGATCGAAGTTGTAGACCGCGTTTCCGGTTCGGTAATCCAGCGCATAGAGCCTGGCGGTTCCGAGGCCTGCCGCGCCCTCGCACGGATCCGCCGGGGCGGTTGCATCGGGCTCAAAGGTCGTGTAGTAGATGACTCCCCCGAAAGCCAGGGCCGGGGCCAAGCACTTCTCGCCGGTGTTCTCGAGTCGGATGTACCATCCGTCCTCGCTCTCGAGACTGGCCATGATGGCCTGCTTCTCCTCCTCGGTACCACTCATCAGCTTACCGTCGGTTACATTCACCAGGTCGGCTGCGGTCAGGGCAGATACCGGGTTTCGATCTTTGATGGCATAGAGGTAATTGGTGACTGTCGTCTCCAGAGGATGGGCCCGGTTCCCGCTCCCGATGTAGACGATCTCGTACCCCTCCTCCTGGGACACATCCGGGGGATAGAAGAATTTCCGATGGGCTGTCCCTGACGGGTCGGCGTTGAAAAGGATCTTTCCCGTCCAGCTCGATGGATCGGAACCACTGAGGTCAAAGCGCCAGAGCCTTGCTCCCGTATCCCCGACGTAGAGCCGATCGACCAGGCCGCTTTCGTTGGTGTCCACCACGGCGACCGTGCTAGGGATACAGAAGGTCATATCCGGGTGAAGGCCCCCGCTGTAGGTGTATGACCAGACGGGTTCCCCAGTGAGGACATCGACCGCATAGAGTCCTCTTCCCATGCTATCGGGGCCGGGGGTCGCTTGGTCCTGGTTTTTGTGGTACCCCGCACCGATGAAAGCGAGGGCCCTCGGGGTTCCCCCATCGTTGATGGTCGCGATGAACGGTGTTGACCAGCTCTGGCCCATTTCCTTATACGGAAAGCTGGCGTCCTCCTTGCCCTCTTGTTCTAGACTCATGTCTGGGCCGATCATACCCGTACTCCGCCAGCTCTCCTCACCGTCCCAGACGCCCCAGTGCGCCCACCCCAAGGGAATCTCTGGGCTGAGAGGATCGGTCACGTCCAGGGCAAAGTAATGCCGCCCGCCTCGCCTGAGACCACAGATCAGGATGGCCTGATCCCCATCGATCTTAGCGATCCTCCCATCCTGGTTGACATCGTTCAAGTACACCTGGGGAGAGCCGTCAACGTAAAAGGCCGGCATCTGCCCGTCTCCGCTCAGGTACTGGAGTCTCGGAAGCAGGGACGGCGGTATATAGGCCCAGAGCTCCGAGCCGCCTTGGTGAACAGCGGGGTTCCCATCCCAGAAAGCATGGAGCATGCCGTCGTTGGCGCCGACAAAGATGACAGTTGTATCCTGGTCATAGGAGACAACGGTCGGTCGGGAGTGGATGAGCCCCCCCAGGAGCCAGGACCGCGTGTCCGTCGTTGCGCCGTCACTGTCATCATCATAGACGTCGTATCCTTGGATATAGTTGATCAGCTGCTCTCGCCTAAAGTCGTCGTCCGCCTGGAGGCCCAGCCGCGTGGCCGGGAGATAGAAGTTATTCGTCGTAGTAAATCCATTAGATGGATGGGTGAGGGGCCGATTGTCCTTGCCTGCCACAAATGTATAGACGTTTCTATCCTTGAGGTCCATATTCTGAAGAATCTTGCCAACCCCACCCTTCGTAACGTTGTTGCCATCGCCCCCCCCGGCCCAAGGCCCCCAGAAGGAGACAGCCGTCTCCAGGATCTGATCCTCCGGATCGAGAACGGGGTTCCCAAGCATGTCGACAAGGTCGCCCTTGGAAATGCCGAGCACGGGGTCGTCCTCGGTTGCTATGCCGAATTTCTTGATGTTTCCGGGCCAGAAATTGCCCAGGGAGGGACGGAACAGGGCGATGTAGATCTCGTTTTTGCTCGAGGTCTTCTCCATGTAGTTGACCGGGATGACGGGTGCCGTGTAGGAGGTGTCTTTCTGGATGATCTCGCCGATGATCTGGTGAAAGGCATTGGTGAGATCCCGTGTCTCCTCACAGTAGTGAAATTTTCCGCCTCCCTGATCGGCCGCATCTTGAAGGGCGGGAAAGCTAATGGTGAAACCCACCGTGTAGGTCATCACATTCTGGATCCCCTCAAGGCTGGAGTAGTCGTGCGTGTACATATATTCGGCAATATCATCGACAACGTCATCGACCTCGTCGTCGTCCCAATCCTCCTTCCCGTCGCCGTCGACATCTCCAATCTCGGTCTGAAGGATCGGGTGGGTGTCCTCCGTGGCCGCTCCATCGGTGACATGAATCACATAGTTCTTCTGACACCAGTGCTGGATGGGCGTATCTTCGGTGCTGTAAGAGCCAACGTCGAAGAAGGCCCCGCCAGTGGACATGGAATTCTCCTTAAAATACCGGTGGGCCTCAAACTGGGACTCGGCCAGAGGCGTCCCCGAATGGTTCTCCGTGGCGTTGATAATGTCGATCAACTCCTGTCGTGTTCCGGTGGGACCGGAGGTCATGTCCTGAACCGGGAACTGGAGAGACCCCCCCTCCTTGTTCTCGTTGTAGGTCATGTATCCGAACCGGACCCCAAAGGTGGCCTCGACCACGTTCGTCAGTACTTCCTTGGCGATCTCTTTCTTCCTTCTCAGTGTCGATCCGCCGCCGGTGTACAAAAAGTTGATGTAATTCCCTACCCGTACCGAAAACGGATAGGTGTGGGGCGGATAGGGCGTTCCCGACGGCCAGTCAGAAGGGATACAAAAGGAGACGTCCGTCGGTTGAAGGCCCCGCCAACTGCCACTGGTCCATGTATCGTAGAGGACGATGTGGCCGCTCCAGAAGCCCTTGGTCTGAAGGATGGATTGCACCTCGGGACAGGGAAAATTCGCCGCTGTGAGGTTGCTCAGACTCTGATCGTCGTCTCCATCCAGGTCATACACATACAGCATGTCTGTGAACCACCGGTCTTTGTCGACTTGATACATATCGTAGACGGTACCGGAGTCATACCCCGTGGGATCGACCTCCGTAGGGATATAGCCCGTCATGCTGCTCGATGTGTCGAGAAGGATGAGCACATTGGGCTGAACCCCACTTGCCCCATCGTATCCGGTATAGATCTCTGTGTCGCCCTTGCCGGGAGTCGGCTCAGGGGGGGGGTCAGGATCAGGGTCCGGTGGGGGCGATTCTGGGATGTAAGTTACGGTAATCGTGTCGATTCCTGTGTTGCCCGCCGCGTCTCGCGCGGTTATGGTAAAGACGGTTACGCCCGCGACGAGCGTGATACTGCCGGAGCTCCAGTTGTCGGTGCCCGAGCAGACACCCGAGCCCCCGGCATCGTTGCTCCAGGTCACTTGCGCGACTCCCACGTTGTCACTCGCCGTGCCACCAAGGGTAATCAGTCCCGTGGTCGCGGTGTACGTGGAGGCACTCGTTGGAGCGGTGATCGTCACGGAAGGAGCTTCACCGTCAGATGGGTTGTAATTCACAGTGATCACATCGGAAGCGGTGCTCCCGACAACGTCTTCTACGGTCACGGTAATGACATTGGCCCCGAGTGCCAGGGGAATATTGCCGCTGCTCCAGCTGTCGGTGCCTGCGCAAACCCCAGAGCCCCCACGATCATTATTCCAGGTGACCTCCTGTAACGTCTTGGGTCCGCTGGCAACGCCTCCCAGGGTGATTGTTCCTGTGTCGGTCGAGTAGTTCGGGTCACTCGTTGGGGAGGTGATCGCTACAGATAGTGAGGTGACCCCACTCGAGGGCCTGATCGAAACACCGGCAACGGCCCAATGGTCTGATGAGTATAGCTCCCACGATATGGGGACGGTTGCTGCACCTGGCTCGGTACATCCAGCCCCCTCGGTTCTTCCGCTGCCTGCAATGACGTACCACTGCTCTGTCTGTCCAGCACCAACCGTTAGCCCTGACGGGGTTTCCGCCGCCACGATACCGAAGACAAGCTCACCCGTTGCGGAGGGAACATTGACACTCGCCACGGTCCCATCAGCCTCCTCGGAGGCGAACGTTCCAAGAGGCGAGGTCTGATCGACGCCTTTGAAGGTGATCACGCCAGCAATGGCCTGCCGGTAAACCTGGCGGTTAAACGTAATCTCAACATCTTTCGTTCCGAGTGAAGGAGCGACAAGGCTCCAGATCTCGACCCTGGCATCATCGCTGTTGTGCTCCTCTCCGACAAATGTGAGAGGGATGCCATTGTACGTGACCCCGGTCACTTCCTCATATTCATCGTTGTTGAGGGAAACGCCGACAAGCATCAGCCGGTCCGAGGTTCCGATTCCCGTCTGATGGGTTATCGTCATGGTGGCGGCACCGCTCATCACGGCTGTCGAGACGTTGTCAATCGTTACCGCTGCGTAGGCGGATTGCGCTCCTGTCAAGACAAACATGATTGCCACAAGAGTTACCCAAAAAAACGTACCTATCCACTTCTTCATGATTTTGAATCCTCCTGAGAGTTTCTGAGCATCTATGTTAAAGCTCTTTTTGCACATAGGGATTCCTATCCAAATACGGTCTAACCCTCTCATACCCGGCCCCGACCTGGGGGGAGGGGCTCGACTGGGAAGAGCAAAAAGCATTCCAATGTAGGGGATATGGTTTTCTACCAGACGATCAATTGAAGTAACTGAAATTACAGAGAGTTTCTTCTTGATGGGGAAGAGAGAGGCCAGGTGAGTCTAACATTTTTTCATAGTCTTCGTTCCTTTTTGCAGGACTCGAAGACCATAAGGGGCGGTGAAAGAAATGGCTAATCCGTCTCACATGCCGGACCGTAAGAGTCGGCGTTTACTTT
>Ga0209636_10008262_pt1 | contig 10602 bp, 8 predicted proteins | sample DeeMarSWOR152_54_FD_187464 | JGI IMG/M metagenome (GOLD analysis project Ga0209636, IMG submission 187464) | Marine sediment microbial communities from White Oak River estuary, North Carolina - WOR-1-52-54 (SPAdes) (version 2) | ecosystem: Environmental > Aquatic > Marine > Intertidal zone >... | reverse complement strand
AAGATGGCTTCTAAGTCTATGGCCACGGGCTCACGCTCTCCCAAAAGGCGGCAAGTAGGGTGGGCAATCATGTCAACATTGGGATTTTCTATGGCATTTATTACCCTCCGGGTCATCTTTTCCTCACTTTGGTTCATGGCGGAGTGCACAGCAGCAATCACCATATCCAATTCAGATAGAATTTTGTGTGGCAGGTCCAAGCTACCATCCGCCCGAATATCAACCTCAATGCCAGTAAGCACATGAATCCCGGTTAAACGCTTATTAAGAGTTCTGATTTCAGCAACTTGCTTCCTCAGCCTCTCCACATCGAGACCGTGAGCAATACCACGTCCAGCGGAATGTTCCGTGATTGCGATATATTGATAGCCCATATCTTTGGCAGCCAGGGCCAGTTCCTCGATTGAATTATGCCCATCGCTCCATTCAGTATGCGTATGAAGATTTCCCTTTATGTCAGATAACTCCACAAGCTTTGGTATAGCTCCTTGCTCAGCCTTTTCCACTTCACCCTGAGCTTCTCTGAGTTCTGGCGGGATATACTGAAGCCCTAGCCGATGATAGAATTTTTCCTCTGTAGAAAATTTTTCCAGCTTGTCTGTAGCTACAACAGTTATCCCATACTCATTCAGCTTTAACCCCTGCTTACGCCCTCTTTCTCTCAGGGAAATGTTATGCTGTTTATTCCCGGTAAAATACTGAAGCAAGGAACCAAAGCAATCATGCTCCACCATCCTCAAGTCAACTTGCAATCCGCCGCTGACAATAACACTGGCCTTGGTTGACCCTTGGGCCAGCACCTGCCCTACGTGAGGCAGGGCAACAAAAGCATCTATAACCTCCTTGGGGTTATCAGCAGTGCCCATCAGGTCAATATCACCCAGTGTTTCCCGAAAGCGCCGTAAGCTACCAGCGGGAGTGAGATTTCTCACGCCGGGGACAGAGCGGAGGGCGCCTAAGATGTCCTCGACAATGGGCAGAGCTTCGCCAATGGGGATACGCTGGTCTTTGCGGCGCAATGCCTGGATTTGGTGAAGGATATTATCAGCGGTCTTTTCGCCAAGACGGAAGAGCTTAGCCACTCGCCCCTCATTGATTGCTCGCTCCAATTCATCCGCCGAGCTTATCCCTAACTCACTGGAAAGCTTGTTAGCCGTCTTAGGCCCAATCCCTGGTATGGCCAGGAGATTAGTTACCCCTTGGGGAAACTCAGCCTTCAGATCCTCATAATAACCCAGCTTACCAGTCGTTATCAGTTCGGTGGCCTTTTTAGCTATTGCCTCACCCACGCCGGGAATACTCTGCAAGTCCACCCCTTCATCAATCATAATCTTTAATTCCCTGTGGTAGTGCTCAATAGCTCTGGCTGCCTTCTGATAGGCGCGAATCTTAAAGACATTCTCCCCCTTAAGCTCCAGAAGGTCAGCAATATCCTGAAATACCTTAGCCACCTCGCTGTTTTTCATGCCTTCGCTCGCCTTTCTCCCCTTCTTTGTTTATTATACCCTTGTTTCCCAAGCCTGTGACAGCTGAAAGTGCTTTCCATCATCTCACAAGCTGCTCCAGGTCATTACCCTGAGTAGCAGGAACCATCGGGCATCTTGCTGTCTTGGTCAACCTTGTTGGGGCGGTGATTACTAGCCTGATAAATCAGGTAGCTACAAAAATGTGGAGGTGGGAGGCTTCCAAAATGCCTAAAATTGAACGGAAAAGCAAAATTAAACAGCCATCCCCTTGCAGAGCCCGCCCAGCATCACACCTTGTAGACCTTGCAAAGGAAGCCTCTTAAATTAGAAGAGCCCATCTCTCGGTTAAATGGCGGCTTATCATTTGTCAGAATGTTAACATTTGATTCTGCCCACCCATATAATTCAGATACCCCTTTCTCTGGAAACCACCAACCATAATCAACACCAACTACTCTGGGATCAATACTGGCCGTCAAAGTAGCTTTCTGCCTTATCCTGCCTCTCTTGGTTTCAATGTATACCCAGTCGCCCTCCTTTATTCCCAGCTTATCTGCCGTTTCAGGGTGAATCATAATAATTGGCTCTGGGTGGCTACCTCGTAAAGAAGCTATTTGCCTACCTCCGCTGTGGCGGTAGGGTTTCCGTTTCCAGGTGATAAATATTAACGGATACTCTTTAGTCAGTTCAGGGTCGCTATAAGATGTCTCAGGCGGCTCATAATAGGTGGGTAAGGGGTCAAATCCCCATTCTTTCAGCCGACTTGAGTATAACTCAACCTTGCCTGAAGGTGTTTTAAAACCATTTTGTTCGTATCTTCGGTACCGGTTGGGCTGTTTCTCTTTACCAGTAAACAGACCTATTTTCTTGAACTCCCTAAAGGTCAAGCCTACCGGCTCTAAAATAGCATCCCAAAAATCGTCAATACTATCCCAAAAATACTCTTCCAGCCCCAGCTTTTTTGCCAACCCGTTTATAATCTCGTGGTCTGAACGGCACTCACCAATCTGGGCAACCTTTCGCTGAAGCTGAACCAGTGCGCCATTTGGCGGCATCTGAATACCGTCAAACTCGAGATAGCTGGCTGCCGGAAATACTATATCAGCTAAAGCCGCTGTCGGCGTCATAAACATGTCAGATACTGCCAAAAAGTCTAGCTTTTTGAGTGTTCGGTATGTCTCCTGAGTATTAGGCCAGCATGACAGAGGATTAGACGCCTGAACAAAGGCGGCGCGAATATGATAAGGGTCTCCTTCCAAGACAGACTTTATGAGGGACTGAGGAAGAACGTAGCGTACATCTGGCAACATATTCAAGTCGGCTCCAACTCTATTTTGTCGTTTCTCCCTCGGTATCTTATCACGGAGCTCCAATTGAGATGACCAGCGCCCCAAAACGCCACACTCTGAGGACTCAGTGTCCCCGAAACGGTAGCCTGAACCACGCGACTCTATTTCTCCGCCGGGGACGCCAAGGTTACCGGTTATGGCCATCAGGATTGAGATAGCACGGGAGGCCTGAAAACTATTCACGTTGTGCTCAAGAGCATTGCCCCACTCTACATGCCCCGGCCTGTTGGTGGCATACAATCTGGCTGCCTTTACAATCAGGTCTGCTGGAACCCAGGTTATGTCCACCACCTTCTCTGGAGGATAGTCCTGAACATGGGTCTTAAGCTTATCAAAGCCAACCGTCCATTTATCAACGAAATTTTTATCATAAAGGCCCTCGTTGATTATTACATTTATCATCGCCAGGGCCAGGGCTAGGTCTGAGCCTGGTCTGACTCGCAGCCACAGGTCGGCCCTCCTAGTAACCTCTGTTTCCCGAGGGTCTATGGCAATCAGCTTTGCCCCCTTATTCACTGCCGGAACAAGGCCTTTGTGTCTCCAAAAATGTGTCTCGGCATCGTTGGCACCCCAAGATATAATACATGCCGGCGGGTATCCATAATCATCACCAGGAAAGAAACCAAAGGTCAATTCTGCAGCCACCACCCTCGGCATATGACAAACCTGCTCAGCGCATACCACATTTGGCGTGCCAAAGGCGTTAGCCAACCGCACCAAATGTGTGTCCATAGATCCCTTCGCCGACCCGTGCACTATAGCTACTGCCTCTGGACCATACTCCTGCTTCACTTTATTCAGTGCCTCAGCCGCCAGCCTAAACGCCTCGTCCCACGAAATTCGCTGCCACTTACCTTCACCCCTCCCTCCAGCTCTTCTTAATGGGTAGGCTAACCGGTCGGGGTGATAAAGGTATTCCAGAGAAGCCAGACCTATTGGACATAAAGCACCTTGGTTTATTGGACTCTCGGGGTCTCCTTTTATGCCAACTGCCTTACCCTCTTCCAAAGTGACCAACACGCCACAACTACCCACGCACAGACCACACACGCTTTTTACTACCTGGGTTGTTGCCATTACTTGTACGCCTCCTCCAACATCAGTAACCAATGCTATTATATCTAACCATCAAATGCAACATCCTTGTCGGGCGCATACAAATTTGTTTTCCAGGCATCGAGCTGCATTAAATCAGTTGCCGCTTGAACAGATTGTCCAAATAGTCGTTTGTGGTACACTAATGCCATTAGAAGGCACCTTGGAATCATGGATTAATAAAAAGGTGTAATCCGTCGCAATTGGAATGCAAAAGTACATCAAAAACAGGATGTTACGGGGCTATGACCTGAACCTTCTTGCGGTGGTCGGCATATCCACGCTGGTATTAGTTCTGGAACGTTACTATCCTTTAAACATTGATTTTCCTCGGGCAACGGAGCTCATTTATTACCTGCTTGTCCCGCTGGCGGCGAGCTTTCTGCTTTTCCGGGATAAGCCCTGGGATTATGGCATCCGCATCGGCCGCTGGAAATCGGCGATAATCCTAACCGCGGTCGGCCTTGCCGCCATGGCGCTGATTCTCTATGAGGTCGGTAAAATGCCTGAGTTTCGCTCTTACTACCACAGGCATGCCATAGACTGGCCCGAGCTGCTGCTCAACGCCGCACTATTTATGTTTGCCTGGGAATTTCTGTTCCGCGGATATATGCTGTTTGGTCTGGAAAAATCGATAGGGAAAGGCGCCATCTTTGCGCAGGCCATTCCTTTTGTGCTGCTCCATCTAGGGAAGCCTTTTTTAGAGACGCTGGCCTGCATCCCCGGCGGCTTTATTTTGGGTTATGTAGCATACAGAACGAGGTCGGTTTTGCCTTGTTTTATCATACACCTTGGCATCTACGTAATGATGATCTTTTTTACCAATTACTAGGGCCTTGGTGCAGTTCTGCGTTCTGCTTAGGGGAGGTAGGGGAGCACCTTGTCAGGGTACAGGGCAAAGATGACGCCGATAACTATCGGCCACTGGGCAAGGTATATCACCAGAGGATGTCTTCCCGGCAAAGTCAGCGCTGAGGTAACAGGGTTGCTGAACTCATGAATATTGAATCTTCTATTTCCTTGCGGGTAGAGAATTTTGCCGAAAAACATCCCCACAAGAAAAAGGCCAAACCACGGCAGCAGCGGAAAGTAATCCATCGTCCTAAAGCCGTGTGGCATCAGCCCCAGCCAGAGCAGCCAGGGAAAGTCGAAAGAAGTACCCCCCAAGTAAATGCCTGCTGCCAGCAGAGCGATGCCCAGTATCAAATTAATGAAGCGGAATCTTAAAAAGAAAGGTCCGAGTATGAACGCAATACCGAAGAAGTGGAGTATGCCGAATCGGACATATTCATCTGGGGCGATTAGCCATGTAAGCAGAGTAATTCCCATGCCCCATGCGAAGATCTTCAGGCCTCTGAGAAGAAACCCCGACATTCTCTTCCCTCTGGAATAGGTGATTGTGAGCGATACTCCGGCGAGGAAGATAAAGGTTCCAGCGGTCACTCCGGGAAACCACCACCAGAACCCATAATGCACGCCAGGCACGCCGGTGTGGTGGATATTAAAGTAGTTAAGCAGATAGAGCACGTGGAAGGTTATCATCATTACTATGGCGACGGTGCGTAAGAGGTCTATCTCCCAGAAACGTTTATGCGTACTTATATAACTATAAGTTGTGCGTCTCATTCGTCAACTTGCTGGCACGATTGTATCATGTCTTGAGCAATCCCTTAACATCAAACCTCACGCTGGCTTTCTCTATGGTAGTCGAATGGCTAATTCCGAATTAGATTGGGGACTGACTATCGTGCCATCTGTGGTATCGCTTTATTGGTCATAGCGGTTGCTTGAGGCGTCCAGCTTTGCGTTCAGACGATGCCGCACTGCCCAGTTGAAAAAATAGACTGGCGATCACTTTAGCAGAGCCTTCTTGCCAATAACCTCATGCCCAACATACCACCTCCGGATAGCCTCAACTACCTCCTCAGGGCGATCCAGGACTCTCAATAGGTCAAAATCACTCTCAGAGACATACTTCCTGGATAAGACGGAGCTCCGCAGCCAATCCAGAAATCCCTTCCAAAATTCGCTGCTGAACAATACTACAGGAAAAGGTTTTATCTTGTGGGTCTGTATCAGGGTTAGTATCTCTGTCACCTCGTCAAGCGTGCCCAAGCCCCCCGGCATTATGACAAAAGCAACTGCATATTTCACCAGCATGACTTTACGAGTAAAGAAGTGATTGAAAGTTATCGACCTTGTGGTGTAGGCATTACAGACCTGTTCTTCGGGAAGGGAGATATTCAGCCCGACCGATGTAACCCCAGCCTTTTGTGCACCCTTGTTGGCTGCCTCCATTACGCCCGGTCCCCCACCAGTTACAATTGAGAAGCCCAACTCTCCAAGCCGATAGGCTATTTCTTCCGTCTCCGCATATAGCTCGTCCTCCACTCCCAATCTGGACGAACCATATATGGTCACTGCCGGCTCGATACCGGAGAGATTATCAAAGCCCTCTACAAATTCGCCTATTATTCGAAACATCCGCCAGGATTCTTCCTTGGCCAGTTCATTTATCTCATATCCGTACGACATATCGCCCTCCCTTAAAAAAGCACACATGGCACCCAGCTGAACCAAGTAGACCAGCTGGTGCAGCCTTGACCTTGAATTTTATCATCGTTTGCTTTCTGCGGGCAAGCTGCGAGTACCTAGCATAGGCGAGGAAGCAAATCCGCACATGGGCGGATGTGCCACAGTCTTGTAAACCTCGCCTGCTGAGTTGCTATTGCTGACCAGCAGTGCGATGCGAAATAATAGTTGTTTCTGCCTTGATTTCCCTTGTTGATGCAGGATATAATTCGTCATTTGGGAATGAAAATTGCCGTTAGTGGTAAAGGAGGGGTAGGCAAAACGATGTTAGCCTCTCTCCTTTCCACCATACTTACCCAGCTTGGTTACTCTGTTCTGGCCATAGATGCCGACCCAAATGCTACCCTGGCAACTGCTCTCGGCTTTCCCCACCCAGAGAGGATAACCCCTATATCTGAGATGGGAGACCTGATTGAAGAAAGGACAGGGGCACGTCCTGGCCAGGCAGCATCTTACTTCAAGTTAAATCCCAGGGTTGATGATATACCGGAAAAGCATTGGGTGGAGCATAATGGAATCAAATTAATGGTGATGGGGCGGTTAAAAAAGGGTGGTAGTGGTTGTTATTGTCCCGAAAATGCCTTACTGGAAGCTTTACTGGCCCACATACTCCTGCGGAGGGACGAAGTAGTCATAATAGATATGGAGGCCGGGGTAGAGCATCTGGGGCGGGCGACAGCGAGAGCCGTGGATGAGATGATTATTGTGGTGGAGCCAGGTAAAGGAAGTATTGAAACAGCCTACAGGATAAGAGAGCTGGCAAAAGACATAGGTTTGGAAAACATCGCGGTGGTAGCTAACAAGATTCGCAGTGAACAGGACAGAGATTTTCTTGTTTCCTCCATGCCAGATTTTGAATTTCTGGGCTTTATTCCCTACGACCAGAGCATAATAGAGGCTGGTCTTGGCAACTTTCCTCTCATCAATTCAAGTTCAGAGGTCATCAGCCGAGTGCGGGATATTGCGGCACGCCTTAGCATTGTCAAGCCGGGAATTACCAATAAAGCGATAGGTTAAGAATTAAGAAAGGAGGGTTAGATGACGGCAAAGATAATTTCGGGAAACGAGATAGCCAAGGAGATTAGAGCTGAGCTAACAGAGCGAGCGGCCAAGCTCAAGGAACGGGGCGTAACGCCGGGCCTGGTAATGATTCGCGTGGGAGAGGACCCGGCATCCGTTTCCTACGTCTCGGGCAAGGAAAAGGCGGCGGAGGAGATAGGCGTGTGGTCCCAAACCATCGTCCTGCCTGAGGTCGCCTCAGAGGAGGAACTCCTCTCCAAAGTGAAGGAACTAAATAAAGCAGAGCATGTTGATGGCATACTGGTTCAATTGCCACTGCCAAAGCACATCAATGCGGATAAAGTGCTAACTGCCATCGACCCAGCTAAAGACGTGGATGGCTTCCACCCTGTCAACGTGGGCAAGATGCTCATCGGAAATCCCTATTTCATGCCCTGCACACCCCATGGCGCGGTGGAGTTAATGATCCGCAGCGGCAACCCCCCTGCAGGCAAACACGTGGTCATATGCGGTCGAAGCAACATAGTGGGCAAGCCCCTCATGGCCATGCTGGTGCAGAAAACCGAGCGTGCCAATGCCACTGTGACCGTCGTCCATACGGGGACCAAAAACATGGCCGAAATCACCAGACAGGCAGATATCCTGGTTGCTGCCATGGGCTCTGCCGAAGTTATTAAACCGAACATGGTAAAGGAGGGGGTAGTTGTTATCGATGTCGGTGTAAACCAAGTGGGATGGAAACCAAGCAAGACGGATCCCAGCAAGCAGGTCCGCGACCTCAGAGGAGATGTGGAGTTCGAGACGGTTAAAGAGAAGGCTAGCGCTATTACCCCGGTGCCCGGAGGGGTTGGCCCAATGACTGTCACCATGCTTATGGTCAACACAGTAGTAGCAGCCGAGCGCAGGGCCGAGCGTATGGGAAAGTAATAAATTAATAAACGACAAAGGAGGTTACCGTGGCTTATGATGCGACAAAACTGAAAGATTGGCAGATTGCGGAAGCTGCCGAAGAAAACATGCCGACCATTGATGAGTGGCGAGAAAAACTGAACTTACAGAAGGATGAGATTATTCCTTACGGGAGACTGTGCAGGCTCGATTTCCTGAAGGTTATCGAGCGCCTCAAGAGCAAGCCGGACGGCAAATATGTTGAGGTAACTGCCATTACCCCCACACCACTTGGCGAGGGGAAAACGACAACCACCATGGGTATCTTGGAAGGTATGGGCAAACGGGGTAAGAATGTGGGCGGTTGTATACGTCAGCCCTCCGGTGGTCCGAGTATGAATATCAAGGGTACCGCTGCTGGCGGTGGCAATGCGCTGCTTATTCCCATGACCGAATTTTCTTTGGGGCTTACCGGCGACATTAACGATATAATGAATGCCCACAATCTGGCCATGGTGGCGCTTACCTCTAGAATGCAGCATGAGCGCAACTACAGCGACGAAGAGCTGGCCAAGCGCAGCAGAATGCGCCGCCTGAACATTGACCCTACAAGGGTGGAAATGGGTTGGATCATGGACTTCTGCGCCCAGAGCCTCAGGAACATCGTAATAGGCCTCGGTGGTCGCATGGATGGCTACCCAATGCAGTCCAAGTTCGGTATTGCCGTGAGTTCAGAGCTTATGGCTATGTTATCTATTGTCACGGACCTGGCGGACCTGCGCAAAAGGATGAACGAGATTACCGTCGCTTTTGACAGGGATGGCAATCCTGTTACTACCGGCGATCTGGAAGTGGGAGGCGCTATGACTGCCTGGATGCGCAATACAATCAATCCCACCCTAATGTGCACCGCGGAGTATCAGCCTTGCCTGGTGCATGCCGGCCCCTTTGCCAACATCGCCGTAGGACAATCCTCCATCATCGGCGACCGCATCGGGCTGAAGATGTTTGACTATCATGTCACCGAGAGCGGCTTTGCTGCAGATATAGGATTCGAGAAGTTCTGGAATGTCAAGTGTCGCTATAGTGGTCTCAAGCCGCATGTGTCGGTACTTACCACCACCATCAGGGCACTGAAGATGCATGGTGGCGGCCCCAAGGTAGTGGCTGGTCTGCCCCTGCCCGAGTCTTACACTAAGGAAGACCTGGGACTTCTGGAGAAAGGCCTTCCCAATATGCTGCACCACCTCAACACCCTCAGGACATCAGGCATCAATCCCGTGGTGTGCATCAACTCCTTCTACACCGACACTAAGGAAGAGATTGCCATGGTGCGCAAGGCAGCCGAGGCGGCCGGGGCACGTTGTGCGCTCAGCGAACACTGGCTCAAGGGTGGTGATGGCGCCCTAGAGCTTGCCGATACAGTTATGGAAGCCTGCGAAGAAAAGAACGACTTCAAATTCCTTTACCCCTCGGAAATGAAGCTGCGAGAGCGGGTGGACAAGATTGCCAAAGTGGTCTATGGAGCCGATGGAGTGTCATGGACCGCGGATGCCGAGGCCAAGGCCAAGATGCTCGAGGCCAATTCTAAATATAATGAATACGCTACCATGATGGTGAAGACCCATCTGAGCCTGACACACGACCCGGCCCTTAAGGGGGTCCCCAAGGGATGGACCCTGCCCATTCGCGATGTGTTGATTTATTCCGGGGCGAAATTCCTCTGCCCCTGCGCCGGGACAATCAGCCTGATGCCAGGGACCAGCTCCGACCCGGCCTTCAGAAGGGTAGATGTTGATACGAAGACTGGCAAGGTACAAGGGCTCTTCTAAAGAATGATAGAACGGTCTGGGAAGATAACTTTTGCTTTACGATTCTCCCTCCCTCTAGGGAGGGAATAAGGGGAAGGGTACTGGTAAAAGTTAAAAGCGTTTCTTTGACGATTGATGGCAAGACAGTAGGAGCTGCCCGAGGTGAAAAAGTTCTGTGGGCAGCTCTGGATAATGACATCTACATACCCAACCTTTGCGCCATTCGGGAAAAGAGCGAGCCTTTTGCTTCTTGCCGCCTCTGCTTTGTGGAGATAGAAGGTAAAGATATGCCAGTTACAGCCTGTACTACGCCTGTGGCAGAAGGAATGGTGGTTAATACCAAAGGGGCAAATGCATTGAGGCTAGCTCGCACCGCTTTGG
>Ga0209636_10008261_pt1 | contig 10604 bp, 10 predicted proteins | sample DeeMarSWOR152_54_FD_187464 | JGI IMG/M metagenome (GOLD analysis project Ga0209636, IMG submission 187464) | Marine sediment microbial communities from White Oak River estuary, North Carolina - WOR-1-52-54 (SPAdes) (version 2) | ecosystem: Environmental > Aquatic > Marine > Intertidal zone >... | reverse complement strand
CTTCTTCCTCTCCTTTCGTTGAAATTGGAGATCCGGTGAAGAAAAATCAGACTCTCTGTATAATCGAGGCCATGAAATTGATGAATGAAATCGAAGCAGAAGTCGATGGAATTCTCGAAAAAATATTTGTTGAGGATGGAAATCCTGTCGAATATGGTCAAAAACTTTTTGCAATTAAACCACTCTCCTGATCGCTTATGTTTTCAAAAATCTTAATCGCAAATCGGGGTGAAATATCCCTGCGTGTCATCCGCGCAGCCCGGGAATTGGGCATAAAAACCGTCGCTGTCTATTCTGAGCCGGATAAAAACTGTATCCACACCATGTTCGCCGATGAAAAAATCTGTATAGGACCTGGCAAAGCGTCGGAAAGCTACCTCAACATTCCCAACCTCTTGAGCGCGGCTGAAATCACACAAGCAGACGCGATCCATCCCGGCTATGGTTTCCTGGCAGAAAATCCCCGGTTTCCTGAGATCTGTGAAACCCATGGGATAACCTTTATCGGACCCTCAGCACATCTCATCAGGCTTATGGGAGACAAGAACAGAGCCCGCCAAGAAATGAAAAAGGCCAAACTCCCCATTATTCCAGGGAGCGACAAAATTATCGAGGACATCACTGAGGCCAAAAGCACGGCAAAAAAAATCGGATTCCCCATCATTCTCAAACCTGCAGCCGGAGGAGGAGGCAAGGGTATGCGGATCGTCCGTTCGTCTATAAAACTGGACGAGCAATTCTCCATCGCCCAAAACGAGGCCAATTCCGCTTTTGGAGACTCGTCCCTCTACATAGAAAAATTCTTTCCAGGAGCCCGACATATAGAAATCCAAATCATCGGGGATAAAAAAGGAAATGTCATTGCCTTTGGAGAGAGGGAATGCTCCATTCAGAGAAAATACCAGAAACTCATCGAAGAAACACCCTCTCCTTTCATCGACGAAAAAATCCGGAGAAGAATGATAAAGGCTGTCCAAGATGCCGCTCATTTTGTAGGCTATCAGAGCCTGGGAACGTTTGAATTCCTGGTGGACGACAGAAAAAATTTCTATTTCATGGAAGCGAACACCCGCGTCCAGGTCGAACACCCGATCACTGAAATGGTGTACGATATTGACCTGGTCAAAGAGCAAATCAAAGTCGCAACCGGGGAAAAAATTTCATTCCCACACACCTTGAAAATGAATGGCCACAGTATCGAATGCCGGATCAACGCAGAGGACCCAAAAACCTTTATCCCCTCGCCCGGAAAAATAGATTTTCTGGTTCTTCCGGGAGGAGCAGGAGTGCGGGTGGATTCTGCAGCGTACAGCAGCTGGCAAATCCCCCCTGATTATGATTCTCTAGTGGCAAAAATCATCGTCAAGGCCCCTTCTCGTAAGGAAGCCATCAAGAAAATGCTCACAGCTCTGGAAAGCATGATCCTCGTTGGCATAAAAACAAACATCCCTCTCCATTTGAATATTCTCTCTAATTCGGATTTCATCAGGGGTAATTACGATATCCAGTTTATGGAAAAATTCCTCAAGAAAAAATCTACAGAGAAGGAAACAGCCTGATCGGTAAATAGATAATACTGACGCTGAATGCTCCTTCATTATCAGCCACGAGATCCTCATTGATTCCTAAATAAAGCTGACCGCTGATAGGCATCCTGACTTTATCATCTGACCCGATATAAAACTTCTCTTTGATTTCATGGCGGATCTCTCTCCCCGAACCCTCATCGATCTCGATAGAAAGGAGCGTGGCCACCTTTCCGATTAACGCGCCGATATTCCTATCTGCAAAAGGCTGTTGTCTGGTTCTAAGATCATATCCATCCGGTCCACAGTACGCTTTGATGTTTCCTCTCTGAAGGTAAACCGTCCCGAAGGCACTGAAAGAAATTTCCTGGCCTTCTTGAACCTCGATCTCTGTATCCGTCCAGGCTCTATCGCCCATAACAGTCACGTCAAGGATTATTTCCTGGTCTGAAACGGTCCGTCTCTCCTCTTCACGGAAAAAAGGACGCCTGACCGAACCGAGACGAGCCTTAAATTCCCTGAATCGTGTGGGCGCTAAGGAAGAAGTCAACGCGGGATACAAACTCAAGCCAGATGAAATCTTACTTCTTCTCATTTGATCCCAGGGATTCCTTCTCAGCCAACGAGGTAAATCTCTTTCTCTTCTCCCTAAACGATCGAGCAGTGTTAAAAAGGCCTGGGGGTTGAATTCAGCATTATAATTGTTTAAGAGGGCAAGCTCGTCAGCCTTCTCCACCTGGGGGGAAGTGTGTCTGTGGTTTGAAAAAAAAGCAAAAACGCCTCCTTCAGACATAAAAATTCCAGATAACTTCTCCCATCCTTCCTCTCCTGTGAGCTTTTCATCAGAAGAAAAATCTGTTTGACGGACCAAACTTTCATATATGTGCTGATGAATATGACGAGCTATGATATGTCCGAGCTCGAAAGAGAGAATCGCAGCCAGCTCAGACTCTGATTCTGTGGCCTCAATCAGGCCGCGGCTCAGATACACCTGTCCCCCCAACGTCCCAAACGCATTCACATCGGAAGTATCGATAATCCTGAAATCCCATTCCCAATCCCCGACAAGCTCTTGAACGTTGTTCCGGTCGATGATCTGTTTCCCTATTCTAGCCAGGTAGTCATTCAAAGATTCATCTCTGAGGATGATGGCCTCCCTTTCTATCTCGGATGTTATCCTCCGGGAAAAGGTCAATTCATCCCTTTCAGGTATAAAATCAAATTCTACAGCTCCGGCATCTTCTTGCGAACTCAAAGCAAATCCTGCCGCAAAAGTAGAGCCGGGCAGGATAAGGCAGATAAAAAAGAGAAGAGTCGACATTAGGCAATACGGAAAAAGACTCCCCCCTCTTTTAGTCCCTGCTTGAATTCTGGACTGTTTTCTGTCTCTCATCTATCTTTTTGTATTTTACAGAAATTGGGGTCGCATCTCAACATTCGACATTTCTTTGAAATGTATTGACTGCAAATATCAAATGTCGAATGTTGAGATGCGACCCCTCTTACCCCTTTTATTTTCCCGTCAGCACATCGACCATCTTCTGGTGGATCAAACCGTTTGATGCCAGAATTTCTGAGCTAAAAATAGTAAATTCTTCATCCTGAAAGTCTGATATCCGTCCTCCTGCCTCCTGAACAATCAAAGCCCCTGCAGCCATATCCCAGGGACTGAGCTTCAATTCCCAGAATCCATCAAACCTTCCGCAGGCGACATAGCAGAGGTCCATCGCTGCTGAACCACAGCGCCGGATCCCCTGAACTCGGGTTAAAAAATTATTGAAGTGAGCGATGTTATTCACTTCACTGGTCCGAATATCATACGGAAATCCTGTAGCCAGAAGGCTCTTATCCAAATCATCAACGGCAGAGACCCTGATTTCCTTTTCATTGAGGAAGGCGCCTTCACCTTTCACGGCAGAGAACATTTCTTCTTTCATGGGGTCATACACCAAACCCAGGATGACTTCTCCCTTTTTTTCCAGAGCTATCGACACGGTGAATACAGGAAAGCTATGTGCATAATTAGTCGTGCCATCAAGAGGATCAATGATCCACCGAAATTCTGCCCCTTTCTTCTGACTTAATCCTTCCTCTGCGAGATAATCATGACCAGGGAAACAAGACGAGATATGATCGAAGATCATCCTCTGTGCCTGAGTGTCAAAATTGGTCACAAGGTCAACAATGCCTTTATAAAATATTTCACTGGGTTGGTCGATATTGTCTTTGAGCATCCGCCCCGCTTTCAGAGCCGCCTCCCTTGACACCCGGAAATAGATGTTCGTATCCATTAACGCCTCCATATTACCAAGTCTTTCCTCTTCAAGCAATGAATATATGGGGACGTTCCCCAGGGTACCACCTCTTTTATTGGGACTGTCCCTTTCAGTCCCTACTTCAAAAGAATAGGGACTGTCCCTCTTCTTTATAAAAAAGGTGGTACCTTGAGGAACGTCCCCTAACGAACGGTTCTGAACCTTTTGCCTTTTTTCCCGTAATATAATAAGATAACAAACCTATAGAGGAACGAAAATGAGTGAAAAAAAGAGCTTCTTTAAAAGAAGAAAAAAAGCGATTATTATCTTCGCTGTCATTGCCTTCATCGCGATTCTCATAATCTTCAACCTCCAGTCTCAAAGGGAAAAATCCCTTAAAGTGACAGTGGAAAAAGTAAAAAAAGAGAACCTGACATCCATCACATCCGCATCGGGTGAGGTCAAGCCCAAAAAGAATGTGAACATAAGCGCCCATGTGGCGGGAAGAATCGAAAAGATAGGCGTGGAAGAAGGACAAAGAGTCAAAGAAAATGACTTTCTCCTGAAGCTCGATTCTACCCAGTACGAAGCCATGGCTGACCGTGACCGCGCCCTCATCTCCTCTCATAAAGCCGATCTCATAAGGGCTGATGCGACCTTGAAAAAAGACGAAAGATATTACGAAAGACAGAAAAAGCTTTACGATGAAAAACTCATATCTGAAGAGCTGCTGGAATCAGCCAATGCCCAGTACGAAATCTCCAAAGCCCAACACCAGGCTATTCTTTTCCAGATCGAGCAGGCTCAGGCCTCGCTCTCGAGCACACTGGACACCCTGAGTAAAACCATCTATAACTCCCCGATTGACGGGATAATCACAAGCCTCCGCGTGGAAGAGGGAGAGATCGCCATGATCGGCACGATGAACAATCCGGGAACCATCCTGATGACCATCGCTGACCTCTCTGTGATGGAAGTGGAAGTGGAAGTCGATGAAACAGACGTCATTGGAGTCGAAATCGGACATCGGGCGGAAGTGAGAGTGGATGCCCTGCCTGACAAGACCATTGAGGGAAAAGTCACTGAAATCGGAAGTTCCGCCCTTCAACAAACAACGGCTTCCCAGGAATCCAAGGACTTTAAGGTCATTATCACTCTCGAAAACCCCCCAGAGAGCCTCAAACCTGGCCTTTCCGCCTCAGCGGATATCATCACAGCCGAAAAACAGGATGCCCTGGCTGTACCGATATCCGCTCTTGTTCTAAGAGAAAAGGAAGAAGAAGAAAACAATAAAAATGCTGAACAGGAGGAAGGAGTTTATGTCGTCGAAAATAGCCGGGTGAAATTCTATCCAGTGGAAAAAGGAATCATGGGAGAGATGATGATCGAAATCATATCCGGTTTGGAAGAAGGACAGGAAATCGTTGTTGGCCCTTACAGCGCCCTCCGGCAGCTTAAAGACGACATGCTCATCAAACAAGAAGAAAAAGAGGCAACAAAATGAGCGAAAATAACATCTTAATCTCCGCGGAAAACCTCTGGAAAATTTATCAGTTAGGAAAACAGGAAGTCAAGGCGCTCTGCGAGGCCACGTTCAACATTTCCCAGAATGAATTTGTGGCCATCATGGGACCTTCCGGTTCTGGAAAATCAACCCTGATGAACATCATCGGTTGTCTCGATACCCCGACAAAAGGGAAGTACTCCCTCAGGGGGAAACCAGTCAGCACTCTCAGTGACAATGAACTTGCTTACATCCGCAATACCGAGATCGGGTTTGTCTTTCAGGTCTTCAACCTCTTGCCCCGGGCCACAGCGTTCCACAACGTGGAAATTCCCCTTATTTACAAGGGAGCCAAGAAGAAAGAGCGAGAAGAGAAGACATCAAGGGCCCTAGAGATGGTTGAAATGAATGACCGGATGAACCACCGTCCTTCTGAGCTCTCAGGAGGAGAAAGGCAAAGAATCGCCATTGCCCGCGCGCTGGTCAACGAGCCTTCGATCCTTCTTGCAGATGAGCCGACGGGAAACCTGGATTCTAAAACAGGCCAAGAAATTCTTTCCCTGTTTCATAAAATTCACTCTCAGGGAAACACAATCATCATAGTCACTCACGACAGGGATATTGCCGATCAGGCCCAACGGATTCTTTTTCTCAAAGATGGAAGGATCATTGAGGACAGACGAAAAGGAGAATAAGACATGAACTTTTTTAACCGTTTGCAGGGAGTATTTTTCAGTCCAAAAGACACACTCAAAGCAATCTCAGAAAAGCCTGTCTGGATTGACACTATGATTATCCTTCTTGTTGTCATAATGATCTTTTCCTTTATCATCATACCCTACGCCCAGAAGGACCAGATTCAAGTCTTGAAAAACAATGTTGAACTGCAGGAAAGGCTGGGAGAAGAAGCATACCAGCGGCAGCTTGAATTTTTAGAAAATCCCCCTAAATGGTTTTTCTTCGTTACCTCCATCATAGGTCCTTTCTTTGTTACAATGATTGGCTTCTTCCTTCCTCCTCTGATTCTTCTGGCGTTTGGGCGAATGTTCTCGACTGAAGGCAATTATAAGCAAACCTTGTCAGTTTACCTCCACGCAAGCATCGTGCACAATATCTTCGGGAACGCGGTCCGGCTTGTCCTGATTCTCACCCGAAAGTCTGTCATGCAGACTACGACTTCTCTCGCCCTCTTTTTCCCGAAAATGGAGGTCACTTCAACTAACTTCAGAGTATTGAGTCAGTTTGATTTCTTCCAGATCTGGCTTTTTGGAATACTCGCCTTCGGATTGTCTTCCGTCTTCAAAATCGACATAAAGAAAGCTCTCTTTCTCTCCTACGGATTCTGGTTTCTCAAGAGCCTCCTGTATATCGGCTTAGGAGCACTGGGCGGTCAATTCGGCGGATAAATCCTGGCTTCGTTTGACATAGAGCCCCTTCACCAATACATTATAGGTATGGAAGAAGGAAGGCTTCCCAGAAATACATCTCGCAGAACGCATATTCATCACCTCAATTCCATCCCAACAGAAAATAACTCCTGCCGCTCGCCCATTCCAGGAGACGAAAGCGCACTCCTCGAAAACCTCACCACAACAGGAGAAAAAAATGAAAAGGAAACAGATTCTCGCTCTTTTGATTTTCATAACTCTTCTTGTGATTTATCTCTTGATTAAAATTGCATTCTAAAGCCAGAAATCTTATTGTCATTCTTGGGCCCACAGGGGTCGGAAAAAGCTCCACCGCAGTAAAGCTCGCCAAGGAACTTGGGGGTGAAATCATTAACTGTGATTCCATGCAGGTTTACAAAGCCTTTAATATCGGAACAGATAAAATCCCTCCAGATAAAAGAGAGGGCATTCCCCATCACCTCTTAGACGTCGTTGACCCTTCGACTCAATTCACGGCAGCTGACTTCGTTGCTCTCGCACTAAAGGCTGTGACCACGACAATAAAAAAAAAGAGGCTTCCGTTCATCGTCGGAGGAACGGGCCTTTACCTGAAGGCTCTCATCGATGGCCTTTTTCCGGGAGGAAAGAGCAATCCCAGACTTCGCCAGAAACTGGAAAAGGAAGCCCAGAAAAAGGGCCTGGAGAGTCTGAGAGCGAAACTCATGGAAGTCGATCCGGTTTACAGCCAAAAAATCCACAGCAATGACAAAGTCAGGATCATCCGGGCGTTAGAAGTCTATCTCTCGACGAAAAAACCGTTTTCTGAACATTTCTCCCACACCAAATCTTCAGTGGAAGATTTCAATATCATTAAAATTGGGTTAAAATTAGAGAGACAGGAAATCTACAAAAGGATAGAACAAAGAACAGACAAGATGTTCGAAAGGGGTCTTATCCAGGAAGTGGAAGATCTTCTGCAAAAAGGAATCGATGCATACTCTCCACCCTTCCGTGCCCTCGGTTATAAACATGCTCTTCAGTATCTCAAAAAAGAAATTCCCTTGGAAGAAGCAATCTCTCTCACCAAGAGGGATACACGCCGCTACGCAAAAAGGCAAATGACCTGGTTCAAGAAGATGAAGGGAATAGAATGGTTCTCTCCGCACGATTATTCGTCAATAGTGAAGACCATTAAGGATAGTCTCGGATAAAAAATGGAAAAAGCCATCCTTGTTCATCTTTCAACAAACAGGAAAGAAAAATCAGAAGCCGAAGAATCCATGAAGGAGCTCAGAGGTCTGGCCCTTGCCGCGGGGGCTGAAGTCGTCGAAGAAATCTTCCAGTTCCGCCCAGGCATCAGTCCGAAATACCTAATAGGAGAAGGGAAAGTCTCAGAAATCAGCCAACTCAAAGAAGAACAAGAAGCCGAACTTATCATTTTCGACAATGACCTGAGTCCTATTCAACAACAAAACCTGGAAGACGATATTCAGGCGAAAGTCATAGACCGAACACAATTGATTCTCGATATATTCGCCCAAAGAGCCAGGAGTAAAGAGGGAAAACTCCAGGTAGAGCTAGCGCAACTCAACTATTATCTTCCTCGTCTGCTCGGAAAGGGAACAGCCCTGTCTCGTCTGGGAGGAGGCATCGGAACTCGAGGCCCGGGAGAAAAAAAGCTTGAAGAAGACAGACGGAGAATTCAGGACAGGATTTCGAAGATAAAGAATGAAATCCTGAAAATCCAAAAAAGACGGGCCACTCAAAGAAAAAGGAGGAAGAAAAGCCCCATTCCTGTCGTCTCGCTCGTGGGATACACAAATGCTGGAAAATCCACCCTGTTCAACACCCTCACTCTTGAAAAAATGTTCACTTCGCCTCAATTGTTTGCGACTCTCGACCCGATCCTGAGGCGTGTGAATTTTTCCGATGGTCTTTATTTCTTCTTGAGTGACACAGTCGGATTCATTAAAAAAATCCCAGTGGAACTCATCACTTCCTTCAGAGCAACACTCGAAGAACTCAAAGAAGCGGATTGTATTCTCCACGTGATAGATATCACCTCTTCTCCCTTTGAAAGACAGATCACTGCGGTGGAGGCCACCCTTTCGGATATTGGGATTCCCGATATTCCGGTTGTCAATATTTTCAACAAAATCGACCTGCTGCCGAACAAAGAGGAACTCCTCAAAAAAAACCAGTCCTCAGATGGCCGTTCCATCTATGTTTCTGCAAAAACAGGAGATGGGACTCTGGAACTCAAAGACCATCTCAGGTCTATTCTGTTTAGAGGCATGGAATTATTCTATCTGCGTATCCCCAAATCTCAAAAAGAACTGGTAGAATCCTTCTCGAGATGGACTGTGATCTTGAAAAAAAGAGAAAACGGGGATTATTCTGAATTGAAAATCATGGCCGATCCTCAGAAAATAATCAATTATCTTCCTTATATAAAAAGAGGAGAAGAAAATTGGTAAGAAAAACATTTTTCATTTTTTTGCTTATGATATCGCTTTGGTCCTGTGCAACGACTAAAGTGCCGATTTCATCTATCCACATCGGAAATCTCCCTCCTTCAATCGTATCTGAACTGTCGCTCGACGAGAGAATACTTGCCGAAGAGGCATGGGATAACTTGAAGCAGGGCCTGGGAAGTAAGGCCGAAAAAACGATCACAAGACTTGGAATGGAGAGCCCGATTTATTCCGTTGGCTTAGGCTACGTCAATTATCTGATGAACAAACTGCAAACAGCTGAAAAATTCTTCCGAAAGGCTCTGGAGGACCAGCCAGAACTGGCGCTCGCTCATTCGGGTCTGGCCCAGATATATCAAAAAACAGGACAAGAAGACAAGGCTTTCGCTGCCTTCAGAGAAGTACTCAAAACAGAACCGGAAAATCTCTGGGCGAATCAACAGTACAAAACCCTAAAGAGTAGAAAACTGGAAGAAGTCCTGGCAGAAGCCCAGGCAGCCCTGGAGGCAGATGACGTAAAAAAGGGCAAGGCCGCCTTGTTGAAAGCCTTGTATTATGCTCCTCAGCACACAGATGCTCATCTCAAACTTGCTGAAATTTACAAAGCGGAAAACAAGCTTCAAAATGCTCTTGTCCATCTTAAAGCCGCAAACTCGGCTGAACCGGAAAACAAAGACATACTCAGAAATTATGCTGAAACTCTTTTCCAGGCTGGACAATCCACAAAAAGCCTGGCCATCTATGAACAATTGATTAAGCTTGAGCCTGAAAATGAAGAAATTAAAACTCAGATCGACAACCTGAGAAGCCAGCTCGGCATTTTTGAACTTCCCAGCATGTATGAATCTATCCCCTCCTCTAAAGCCGTTACCAGAGAGGAAATAGCGGCCCTCCTTGCAGTCAAGTTTAAAGGGATCGTGGATGAGCCGACGGACTCGCCTCCGATAATCATCGACATATCCACTTCTTGGGCCTCAAAATTCATTCTCCAAATAACCTCTTTACGTATCATGGGTATATATTCGAATCATACCTTTCAGCCGAAAAAAACCATGACTCGAGCGGAAATCGCTGAAACCCTCTCTTACTTCATCAGCTATCTAGAGAAAAAAGGATTCAAGTTTATCCAACAAATCCCTCCGGATAAAATCGGAATCTCAGATGTGTCTCCTCAAAATTATTATTACCAATCAATTGTCAAAATGCTGTCCCTTGGCATAATGGAACTCACGATGGATAGAGCCTTTCAGCCCGATTTAACCATACCGGGGGAAGAGGCCATAAAGCTCCTGGATATCCTCTTGGCCTTGGTCAAATAAGCCTTTTGAGCGGAGGAAGAAAAGAGAAACAGCTCTCCGATGAAAGCAGAAAAGAAAAGCGATTGGCTGAAGCTGCCCAACGTTCTCAGCCTTTTAAGAATCCTTCTGATTCCAGTCTTCCTGGTTTTGATGGTCAAT
>Ga0209636_10008260_pt1 | contig 10604 bp, 9 predicted proteins | sample DeeMarSWOR152_54_FD_187464 | JGI IMG/M metagenome (GOLD analysis project Ga0209636, IMG submission 187464) | Marine sediment microbial communities from White Oak River estuary, North Carolina - WOR-1-52-54 (SPAdes) (version 2) | ecosystem: Environmental > Aquatic > Marine > Intertidal zone >... | reverse complement strand
AGATGTCCAAATCCTTCGGCAACATCATTCCCCTCCGCGAAGCCATCGAGCAGTTTGGGGCCGACCCCTTCCGCGTCGCCGTGCTCTCCACCGCCGAGCTGCTGCAGGACGCCGACTTCAGCCCCACCCTGGCAACAGCCGTCAAGGAGCGGCTGGAGCGCTTCTACGCCTTCGCCCTCGACGTGATCGAGGGCGGCACCGATGCCGACCAAGACGGCCTGGACGGCGTCGATGCGTGGATGGTCAGCCGCCTCCACCAACACATCCAAACGGTGACCGCGGCCATGGAGGACCTGCGCTTTCGGCCGGCGGTGCAAGTCGCCCTCTACACGCTGGATCAGGACGTCCAATGGTATCTCCGACGCACTCCGCCCGCCAAGCGACGCCACAGCGTCGTCACCACGATGCTCCGGCGGGTGCTGGAAGCCAAGGTCCGGTTCTTGGCGCCCTTCGCCCCCCACCTATGTGAAGAGATCTGGCAGAAGATGGGGCACACGGGCTTCGTCTCCGTTGCCGAATGGCCGCGCTACGACGCATCGCAGATCGACGGGTTCAGTCTCTGGGTGGAGGACCGCGTGCAAGCGCTGCAAGAGGACGTCGGGAAGATCCTCCGCGCCACCAAGCTCACGCCCAAGCGCATCTGTTTCTACTTTGCCGCGCAGTGGAAGTGGACGGTGTATCTCCAGGCCCTAACCCTGGCAGCCAACGACGCTCTCGACGTGGGGCGCCTCATGGAGACCGTGATGAAAGAGGCAGCGCTCCGGACCAACGCGAAACGCGTCGCCGCCTTCGCCAGGAAGATCGTGGCCGACATGCAGCAATCGCCCCCGCGTATCCTGAGGGAGCGGTTGCAGACGGGGCATGTGGACGAGATGACCGCGTTACGAGTGGCGGATGAGTATTTCATGCGGGAGTTTTCGGCGGCCATCGACTATTTCACGGAAGATGACGAGGACAGCTACGATCCCAAGGGCCGGGCCAGCCTCGCGGAGCCCTATCGGCCCGCCATCTATATTGAGTAGCTCGCTCCTCGCATCAGGAGGGGTCGCCGTCATCTCGCTGTCGATCGTTCAATTCATTACGATCACTCCAACGACAAATAGGACGGCACCCGACTAGCTAGTTGTGATAGCGTTCACTGAAATACGAGAACAACGGTGCCCCAGCGTCATCATCGATTCTCTTCCACGCTAGCTCGAAGCTACGGTCACAATAACGAAGGTATACCCAATACAAAGGGTACGAATTCGTGTTTCATACTATCATATAATAACAAGAGAAACATGATATCCAGGGTAACCATCACTGAATACGGGTTCGAATCTAATTATACAATCCGTAAAGCAAAGTCATATATACTATATATATTATAACTGTTCGCGTTTTTTGTATCAAAATAATCCGAGGGGAGGAAGCTAACCCAAAGACCACGTTGATGAGGAGGTGAGGAAAAAGGATGAAGTACATCGCATATTTCAAAATGAAGCCGAAGGATATTGACACCGTTCTTACAAAATACAACAAGGAGATTTTAGCGGAACGCAAGAAGTATCCGAACCGGTATCCAAAGCCACTCTCGCCAAACTATGCGTTCTCAATAGCTGAGGGCTTTAGGTTGTATGAGGGGACCGAGGAGCAACTGGCCAACCTTGCAAAACGCTGGATGCCCGAGATACAGATGAAGTACGTTGGCATATTTGAAAGCGTCGACCTGTTTGAAGGGCTGGCTTCTGCATAGCCGCAATCGAGGAATACTAGAGTCACCAGCGAGCTTTGGCGCAAAGGCACGCTAGCTAGATATCAACAACAATACACCAGAAAATCGTGATTCAAACCCCTGTGGAAACCGGAGGTGTGATGTTGAGTAAGCGGCTTATTATTCCGTCGTTGGTCATCTCCCAACTGCTGACGGCAATCCCAGTGCTGATCACGAGCCTGCTCCTCATCGAGATCAGCCAATCATACGCGGTAGAGGTGGGCGTCGTGGGGCAGGTTCGGACGGTGGCGTCAGCGGTGTCCGTGGTCACGGGGCTCGCGATGGCTGGAATGAGCGTGAAGTACAGTCAGAAGGCGCTCCTCGTTGCCGGCGTGGGACTCATGTGTGTGTCCGCCATCAGTAGTTCCGCAGCGCCCACGTTGTGGCTGTTGCTTGCTGCGTTCGCAGTATTCGGGATCGGCCGCGCCATGATTCGGCCCACCAACTATGCGCTCGTTGGGAGACTGTTCTCGGTGCAAGAACGCCCCAAATTCGTCAGCTATAACATCATCGGCATTGCATCCGCCTACCTGATCGGCTCAACGATTACCGGCGTGATAGGGGACTGGCGGCTCGTGTTCTTGCTCTTCGTGCTGCCGACGGCGCTCCTGAGTTTTGTGCTCGTGATGACCAGCATACCAACAGCAGACACAAAAACGGTGCACCAGGCTCTCCCTCAACAGGAGTATTGGCACGCGTATCGCGTCGTCCTATCCAATAAGTCGGCGTTGGCATGCTTGATCGGTAATGTCTGCGCAATCATTACCCAAAACGTTGTCCTCGTCTCGTATGTAGCCTCGTTTCTGCGCCACACGTACTTGGTGGATGCTGCCTATGTCTCCGTGATCTTCTCCAGTATGGCGGTAATCACGATAATCGGGAGCCTGATTGGCGGACGAATCGCGCATCGTATGGGGCGTAGACGCCTCACGGTCTTCACAGCGGTTCTCATCGGGGGTGCGGCGATCACGTTCATGAATGTCGCAAATCTTGGAGGATCCTTAGCGTGTTTGGCGCTCGGTGGATTTGCAATCGGCATTAAAAATACGACGTACAATAGTTTAGCTCTCGAACAGATCCCCGAATACCGGGGAACGATGATGTCGTTAAGCGAAGTATCACGATACGTTGCACAGAGTATAGGAAATGGGATCGGTGGAGTAATCCTCCTTACGTCTACCTATCAGGTTCTCGGACTCGCGTTGGGGACGTTAGCCATCATCGCAGCGATGATCTTCCAATTCTTTACACGTGATCCAACTAAAGGTAGTGATACGCCATGACTGTTAAGTGTATTTTTCCCGAGAAACACAAGATATCGACGAGCATAAAGGGATGACAATATGCAATCTGATGGAACGCCTCTGAATACGCAGCGCAGGCTGATCATGCCAACCCTGTTTATGGCGGTTCTGAGTTTTCAAGTACCTCCAGCAGTGCTCAGTTTCTTCTTGGTAGATATCGCCACCACGTTTGAGACGCCCGTGGGCGTAGCGGGACAGTTGGGGACCGCGGGCTTCTTGGTCACGATTTTGACCGCTGCCTTGGTGGGCGTCGCCGCATCCAGATGGACGTATAAAACCTTGTTGCTGGTGTGCATGGGCTGCTTAGCCGTCTCCGGCGTCGGGGCAGCGCTGGCGCCATCCTTTGCCCTCTTATTGGTGATGTATGCCCTTGGCGGTATTACGACAGGAATGTCGATGTCGTTGAGCATGGCGCTCATTGGCCAGTATTATCCCGTCCCTGAGCGGCCGAAACGTAGCAGCTATGCGAGCATTGGCTACGTTCTCCCCGGCATCGTGCTCCCGCCCCTCTTCGGCGTGATGGGCGATTGGCGACTCGCGTTTCTTCTCGTCGCCGTGGTCGCCGGTACGACGGCCGTCATGTTGTGGCGAGGATTGCCGACTGAAAAGGCGCCGTCAGGCCGTCCCTTAGCAGGATATCGTGACGTCCTGAGCAACAGGTCGGCGCTTGGCCTGCTTATTGCTAATATCTTTGCGACCGCTGGATTCATTGTCTTCGTGGTATTTGCCTTATCGTTGTTTCGGGAGAAATTTGGGCTCTCCACGGAGCTCACCTCGCTCATCGCCACCGGTATGTCCCTCGCATACCTCATGGGTATCCTGGTCGCGGGACGCATCGTCCATCGATATGGGCGAAAATGGCTGACGGTCGTGTTTTGTCTCGTTATTGGCTTGGCGATCATCGGGCTCACCGTGATCCCCGTCTGGGGCATCGCGGTGCTCGCCTACTACGTCGGAACCTTCAGCGGCGGTATTCGGGGCTTAGCAATGATGAATTTAGCCTTGGAACAGGAGCCCAACCATAAAGCGGTCATGCAAGCCATGACCACGGTATCCCAATATGTGGCCTCAACCGTGGGAACCACCCTCGGTGGCCTGATTCTCATCTGGCGTAACTATGATTGGCTCGCAATTCTTGGGCTCTTCACGGTGATTGGGGGGGTGCTGTTTCAAGTAACCACGATCGATCCCACAAAACAGGTGGAGTCGCCAGAAGCATAGCAGACCCCAACTCCGAGGTAGGAAGGCAGAATCCCGCGCCCACGAATAATGTTTATTGTATGTATTGTTAAATGCTTGAACCCACTATCTTTCTCCCAAGGTGACTATGTGTTGAGTGAATTACAAACGATATCCACAACGATAGGGATTCTAGCAGCCTGTATCAGTGTTGTGATAGGTGTGGTAAACCAGATATTAACGAATCGACGGGCAGAGAAGCAGAGAAAACTCACTCTTCAAACACAACAACAAGCTCTTGAAACGAGACAGGCTCAACTCTTCATGCAAATCTATAACCGTTGGAACACAACCGAAGTTTCTAAACAATATGGAAGAATACGCTTCACCTATAATATTCACGGCTGGGAAGACTATCTCCAGTTAACGGGATACACAAACGGTAAACTTGAAAACGTTGAGGCCTTCTCTGATTTTCAAACATTATCGCAGTTCTTTGAAGGCATTGGCGTACTTGTTCAACGAGGGTTAATCGATGTGGGCCTTGTGGAAGATCTTTTGGCTAATCGGGTTATCTGGTGGTGGGAGCTGTATCAACCTATAAGCGAAGGTGCGCGAAAAGTTACGGGAGACCCTAAACTCCATAATCACGCTGAGTACCTCTATCACGAGATGAAGAAACGGCAGCAACAAGCTATCTCAAGCAGCTAAACAATTTCCTTTTTTCTCGTTTTCTATGTTCAAGTCTTAAATCCCAGTATCAACACTATGTCTCAAGTGGTGATTTCAACAATGGATATTCAAACGATTTCCATTATTATAGCTGCTGCGGGCGTGTTCATTGCAGCCATAAACCAGATCGTATCCAGGAGACGAACCGAGGCAATGGCACAGCTGACCCTTGAGACACGACAAGCACAATTATTCATGCAGATTTATAATCGATGGAACTCACGTGACATTACCAAGTCTTATGGAGCACTCCGGTTCAAATATTCAATGGATCAATGGGCAAAATATATTTCTCAACTCCTCCAGCATCCACATGATCCCAATATTGACCTTGATGAATATGCTGATCATCAAATGTTTGGCACTTTTTTTGAAGGTCTTGGTATACTGGTCAAGAGGCAACTCGTTGACATTACATTAGTGGAAGACTTATTTGCTGATCGGATCATCTGGTATTGGGAAACACAAGTTGAACCATTAGCTGCAAAAGTGCGGACAAGTTTTAAAGACTCGAAAATGTACGATAGCATCGAGTACCTCTACCACGAAATGAAGAAACGACAGCAACAAGCCCCTATCAGCACCTAAACACCTCGTCCTTCTCTTATTTTCCCCTCAAAGGCATAGTCATAAATACGGTAGGGTATTTTATGACGAATTGATTTTTCATCAGGCTCCGAGGTGGGGAGCCATAGAAGTACCAAGAAGCCAAGGAGGGTGATAAATAATGCCGTTTGTCAACATCAAGGTTTTGAAAGGCGTCCTAACCACAGAGCAGAAACAAGAAATGATCACACGGGTCAGTGCGATCGTGGCCGAGATCGAAGCGCGTCCCTATCCGAAAGAGAAACTCATACCAGGGACGACGGTCATAATTGATGAGGTCGAGTTTGAGAACTGGGGCTCAGGTGGCCGAACCGCGACACCCGAACTGTTCAAAGCCTTTTTGGAAAGCGAGTGATCCTGCGGAGCGATTCCCTCTGTCATTAGCTAGCCTCCCACGATGAAGAGGACCGGGGCGTGCCCGCTAACGTGGTCGTGCCGTCGGGGTCCGCCTTGAGGGAATCGACGTATCCTCTCGTTGTTCGAGCTGAGGAAACGTTAAAAACCCGTGAAAGGGATGGTATGAGGACGGGTCGGGATGGGGGGTTGATGGTACTGTCCTCGGGTACGGCGAAAATCGTGGTGGATGACGGGGCGTGTGTGGGGTGCAAGATCTGCGAACTCATCTGCTCACTTCACCATGAAGGAGCGTTTCACCCCTTTCTCTCGCGGATCCAAGTGGTCAGAGACCCCTTTGCGGGCCACAACGTGCCCACGGTCTGTGCACAGTGTCAGCACCCCGCGTGTGTGGACGCCTGTCCGGAAGACGCGATCGGGGTCAACCCATTGACGGGCGTGGTGGTGATCCGGGAGGAGGCGTGCACGGGGTGTGGCTGCTGCGCGGATGCCTGTCCCTTCAACACTGAGAAGCATGTTCTCCGATACCACCCGCAGAAGAAGGTGTATCTGAAGTGTGATCTCTGCGACGGCGACCCCCAGTGCGTGGCATGGTGTCCGAGCGGCGCGTTAACGCTGCGCCCGGCGGGCAAGGAGGGAGCATAGCCGTGTTCGGGTACACGGGCCGGCTTCTGAGAGTGGACTTGTCCAGGGATCGAATCACCCAAGAAGATACCGCACCGTACGCGGACCGGTTTCTGGGGGGCAGAGGCCTCTGCGCGAAGATCGCGTGGGACGAGATTCCCCCCCATATCGACCCCTTCCATCCGGATAATCGGCTGCTCGCCATGACCGGGCCCTTAACCGGCATGCCGGTCGCGGGGGCGGGACGAACCCAGTTCGGCAGCGTCGCCCCCCAAGTCTACCCTGAACCCCGCTACACCCGCAGCTCCATGGGCGGCAACTGGGCGGCTGCCCTGAAGTACGCGGGCTACGATGGCGTGATTATTCAGGGGCAGGCGGAGCGCCCCGTCTACCTCTGGATATGCGACGCCGACGTGGACCTCAAGGCGGCGGACGGCCTCTGGGGGCTCGACACCTTCCAGACGCAGCAGGCCCTCATGAAAGCATACGGGTCCGACGTCAGCGTGATCGCCATTGGCCCCGCGGGCGAAAACTTGTCACGGATCGCCATTATCAATAATGAGACGGAGAACGCGGCGGGGCAGGGAGGTTTCGGTGGCGTCATGGGGTCCAAGCGACTGAAGGCAGTGGCGGTGAAGGGCACGGGGAGCGTCCAGGTCGCGGATCCGAAGCGGCTTCTCCAGACGGTGCAACGCATCAAGCAGCTGCTTCCCCCGCGGACGGGGAACCCCGAGCTCGTACCGGGCACATACCGTCGAACGGCCACCGCGTGCTTGGGGTGCCCGCGCCCCTGCGCTGCCATCATCACCATCCCGCGGGGGCAAAAGCAGGAGCCCTTGATCGGGAAGACGACGTGCGTGGAAGGCCGCTGGCTGCTCGAGGGATGGAACATCCCCCACCGTGACTACAAGAACCAGTATCCCGAGCTCCCACGGGACACGCCGCGGATAAAGGATCTGGCCTCCCGCTTCGGGGCGAAGATCTGGGGCGACAAGTACGGCATCAATATGTGGGAAGTCACCTTGGGCTTGGTGCCGTGGCTGACCCTGTGTACGGCCGCGGGCGTCCTCAGCGCCGAGGACGTGGGGATGCCGCTGCGGCTGGACCGCGGCGAGTTCTGGCGGGAACTGCTGCGGAAAATCGCGTATCGCGAGGGCATTGGCGACGTCCTGGCGGAGGGCGTGCGGCGGGCCGCCGATGCGCTGGGCAAGGGCCACCGATACCTATCCCATATGGCCCATGGATACGTGGAGCACTGGGTGGGACGCGGCATCCAGTCCCCCCTGCCCTTCCCCTACTGGATCCTGTCCGCGCTCTGCTGGGCGACGGATTCGCGGGACCCCTTCTCCGACCACCACCGAACCTATGAGCTCGGATACGAAACCAAGTACCTCACCCACGCCCAGGAACGATCCATATCGCGGCGGCTGTATGGATCCGAGAAGACCCTGGACCCCGATTACACGCATAAGGCGCAGCGCGTGATCTGGCATCAGAACCGGTGTTGCGTCGACGAATGCCTCATCCTCTGCGAGTTCGGCGGCTTCCCCATCGTCTCAAGCGAAGCGACAGCGGACGGTTTTGGCTTCCCCGAGGTGGAACGGGAACTCTACGCCGCCGTCACCGGACTCGAAGTCACCCAACGCGAACTGGATGCGATGGGTGCACGGGTCTTCAACCTTGAGCGAGCGATCATGCTCCGGGAGGGCCGTTCCAAGGCGTACGATGTGGGGTGCGGCGTAATCGAGTACCTCACGAATCGTCCAGATACCGCCGGCATCACCTTAAATACAGACCAGTTCCTCGAGGCGCTCAACGACTACTACGAACTCCGGGGATGGGATGTTCCAACCGGTCGACCGAAGCGGGAAACGCTCCGTCAGCTCGGGCTGAACGATGTGGCAGACGCGCTGGAGGAGAAAGGGCTGCTCCCCGAATCCTAGCCACAGAAGAGTATCCCCCAGTCTGCTAGCTAGCTCCAAAAGACGCCTTAAAGAAAACTTAAAACGAAGAATGACTAAATGACTAGCCGGGCCCGTGGCCTAGTCTGGATAAGGCATCGGCCTTCTATTAGTGCGGGAGAGAGCCGAGAATCGTGGGTTCAAATCCCTCCGGGCCCGCCACATTATTTAAGTGAACTCAATAGCTAGCTAAAACATATTCGACTTTCTGGGTTTTCGCTGCCTCTAATATTGCATCATAAGCACGTATCATTTTTACTCTTATTAAAAATGAAACTTTGAAATATTGAAATTAGTAAGCTGGCAAATGCCCATACCTCATCGCATATTGTTTCTGTGAAAAAGGACCTATTACCGACAAACTAGCTAAGATTAGCTAGTTATCAGGCGTATTGGTGAATGTTTACGTTCACCTTCCTACCTGTTTGCACTAGCTCATCCCAAGTTCTCGGGGATAGGTAGATCCCCTTGAGCTGCTTCTCCCTTTTCGTTCGGCGCTCCAACTCGCCGGGTATGAGGATCTCGCTAAAGCCTGGGGCTTTCTTCGACCCCTTGATGACTCTGATGAGCTTATCCATCTCCGTCTTGAACTCCTCAATAGGCTTGAATGCGTCGACTTTGATAGCCATCTGGAAGACGCCCTGCCCATTCTCACCCCCCAAATAGCAAGGGCCTCTACCCGAGAGCAGGCCTGCCAAAACATCCACCACCATCATCAAACCATAGCCCTTGTATCCTACACGATCGCCCATAGGTAAGCCCGCTCCGCCCCGATAAAAGTCCTCTGGATCCACTGAGGGCTTACCCTCTTTGTCGATTATGCAGCCAGGTGGAAGCTTCATACCTCTCGCCCTGGCCACGGCTATCTTGCCGCCCGCGCAGACGGATGTAGAGATGTCAAGGACGAAGGGCTTCTCCTCTCCGGACGGGATAGCCCATCCGATGGGGCTCGGATTGAATATTCTCTCCATACCTCCGAAGGGGGCTACACTCGGACTCCTGATCACGCAGCAGTGGCCTATCATGTCCTGTTCCACAGCCATGAGGACGTAATCAGCCATTCGTCCTATGTGATGACAATTGAAGGTTGAAACGACGCCCACGTCGGCGCTGCGCGCCTTTTCTATCGCAAGGTTCATCGTCTTGGTAGCCACGACGTGGCCCAGCCCCCACCCACCGTCTACAAGAGCCGTCGTCGCTGACTCCCTCACAATCTCAGGTTCTACCCCCAGCCTTACCTTTCCACTAAGTATCAGTTCAACGTAGTTCGGGATGTGGATCACGCCGTGGGAGTCGTGGCCAACGAGATTTGACTCAACTAGCAGTTCCACGACCCGTTCAGCCTCAGCCTCAGAAGCACCAGCTCCTTTGAAGACAGCCACACCCAATCTACGTAGCTGTTCATGACTCAAAACAGGCATACACAACACTGCTCCGTAGACTTATGTTCATCTACAAGATAATAAATATTAGCTAGCGGGCGCGCACGCTTTAGCTAGCTAGGTGGATACTTCGTGACGTTTTGGGGTACCATCCTATGAGTAGCTAGAAGACTGCTACGTTTGAACTAACGTGTACATTTCTCGCAGATCATGGATTTCATAGTCTGGCTTCACGGTGGGTGGGGCTCCGTCTCGCCGTATCAGGATGGACGTGAGGCCGGCGTTCTTTGCTCCAATGATGTCCAGTTGTTCGACGTCACCCACGTAATAGCTTTCCGCGGGGCTTGAATTGAGTGCTCGCAACGCGAGGTGGAAAATCTGGGGGTTGGGTTTCGCGACGCCCACTTCGCCCGAGATGACGATTACGTCGAAGTACGGGGAGAGCCCGAATCGTTCTATCTTCATCCGTTGGCTCAGGCGGGGACCGTTGGTCACGAGGCCCTTCGTTCCCGGTAAGGTCTGGAGGACGTCCCGGGCATCGGGGTAGACAAAGGTTTTCTCGAGAGACCGCTGCTGGTAGTGTTTCGCAAGCCTTTCAGCCAGCTCCTTGTCCTTTAGCAGTGCCTCGAAGATGGGTCGCCGTGTGTCAAGTTTGCCCCGTTGGATCAGTCTATCAAAGACCCTGTAGTACTGTTCTCTCGTGATC
>Ga0209636_10008259_pt1 | contig 10604 bp, 10 predicted proteins | sample DeeMarSWOR152_54_FD_187464 | JGI IMG/M metagenome (GOLD analysis project Ga0209636, IMG submission 187464) | Marine sediment microbial communities from White Oak River estuary, North Carolina - WOR-1-52-54 (SPAdes) (version 2) | ecosystem: Environmental > Aquatic > Marine > Intertidal zone >... | reverse complement strand
GCTTGACGATCTCGGAGTCTCTACCTACATTTATGTGGATCACTCCCTGGAAGGATGTGATGAAGCAGTTTCTAAGCTCCACCACGTCGCCGATTTCGACGCCTTCGAGCTGCTCGATGAGGTCGTTCCAGACGGTGAGAACCGTCCTGCCCGTCTCGTCTTCGACCTCGCCTTCGACAAGGACATGCTTGACGCCGGTGTAGGTCGTCACCTCTCGGGGCTCTTTGAGATTCAGGACCCTAACCCTCAGATCTACGTTCTCCATTCCTGGTCTAAGCTTCCTTATCCTCATGGACCTCTCATCCTCCGGCGTCCACCAGCACGATACAGAGGAGGACATAAAAGACTGTCGGACCACGGTGAATGCTTATTATGATCGGTCGCGGGTTTATACACGGATGTGATGATGCCCCGCTATCGTCTCTATTGCCCCTCATGCGGGTTCGAAGCTACCACGGAATGGGTCTCAGGTGGATGCCCAAAATGTGACGGTTTCCTAGAATACACGTTTGAAGAAGATTACCTCAAGAAAGTTAATTTCAGCGGACCCCTCACCTTCTGGAGATACAGGCCAATTATGCCAAAGGTCCCCAAGCCTATCAGCCTTGGCGAAGGTGGGACACCGCTGCATGAGGCGAAGAGGCTCGGCGAAGCCCTTGGCTTGGATCGGCTGCTCCTCAAGGATGAGACGAGGAACCCCACCAACTCCTTCAAGGATCGGTCTGCTTCGCTCATCATATCAGACGCGGCGGGGAAGGGATTCGACGCGGTGGTGTGCGCCACCAACGGAAACCACGGAGCATCTCTCGCTGCGTACTCCGCGAAGGTGGATATCGAATGCCACCTCATAGTGCCCAGGGCCTTGGACATAGGTAAGCTCGCACAGATGATCGTGTACGACGCACAAATCGAGGAGGCCGGGTCCTCCATAGAGGACGCGATCGCTCGATCCGTTAGGCTCGCCAAGGATTTGGGTTGGTATCAAGCCACTACGGAGTTGAACCCCCTCTCTGTGGAGGCGCTGAAGACCATCCCCTTCGAGCTTGTCGAGCAGGCCTCGGTCCCAGACTGGATGGTCGTGGCCATGGGGAGCGGCGTAACCATCCACGCCATCTGGAAGGGATTCAAAGAGCTTGAGAAGATGGGCCTCATCGACAAGAAGCCCAGGCTCATAGGGGTGCAAGCCGTAGGTTGCTCCCCCATCGCGGAGGCCTTCAAACTCGGTGAGGACCGGCCCGTTGAACTCGACAAGATAGATACGGAGGCGACGGCTATCAGGGTAGCTGCGCCCGTCTATGGCAACGCCGCTCTCAAGGCCCTGCGCGAGTCGGATGGACTCGCAGTTTCCGTTTCGGACGGGGAGATGCTAGTTTCAGAGAAGGAGATCGCTAGATCCGAGGGCATCTTTGCAGAGCCTGCCAGCGCTGCAACTGTGGCGTGCCTGAGAAAGCTAATCGAGTCTGGGGAGATCGACCGTGACGATTCTGTGATTAGTCTTATCACCAGCAGCGGGCTGAAGACCGACGACATCCTCCAGAGCTTGAGCCGACGAAGAAAGGCTCTGGGGATGGGCTCCAGGCTTGCGACGAAGGAGCGAATACTGAGGACGGTAGAGAGGAGAAGGACGTACGGCTACGACCTCTGGAACAGCATGGGACGGGAGATGACACTGGGGGCCATCTATCAGCACCTTTCCGATCTGGAGAAGCGGGGCTTGATAACATCCTACATCGATGGAAAGCGCAGATATCTAAAGATAACAGAAAAAGGAAGGCGTATGCTTGATGCCCTAAACGAGTTAAGGAGCCTGCTCTAGATATCTGGATCAATAAATTTTAAATATATTAGTTATAACTACAATAAACTTGATAACCGATGTCGTCGATTAATTCGAGACGTCAAGGACTATTTCTCCTTTCTCTGGCAGCAGGTGTCATCGGGCTTGCTGGAGCTATCATCCAAGTGAGCGCGATGCTAAAATCAGTGGGCATCACAACCGTGTTCTCCGCGCTTTCACTCGCCAGCGCTGACAAAGTGAATTTCGCGTTGTATCTTACCTTTCCTGCAGCTTGCTTCGCCATTGTGCTGTGGGCAGGAGCCACGATACTGAGGGGATACACACGTAGAGGATGTATTGTAGCCTTTCTGGCGGTTGTATGTGGCTTGGTGGCTCTGTCTCTGCCATTATTTCTAGGGTATCCCTCATCTGTCATGGGTCTGATGGCAACTTTAATAGCAACGGTACTGACGGGCCTGGTGGCGTTCATGGGTATTCGAATGCGCAGCGTTGAGATGGAGGAGAGGGTGTTTCTGAATCCCGTCGAGATCGCCGTGGTTGCTGTTTTCTCGGCGCTCACAGCGGTTCTAACTGGCACGACCGGAGTGATGCTCCCATCTCCAACCGGCGGCTACACACATATTGGAGACACAATCATATTCGTCTCAGCCCTACTGTTCGGATGCAAGGTGGGAGGGCTTGTCGGCATCATAGGACCAGTAGCAGCAGACCTATTCGTGGGCTATCCACGCTGGTTTGTAACAGTTCTCGCTCACGGTACCCAAGGGTTCATCGCTGGCCTAGGGCTGAAGAGGAGTACCTTCATACAAGCGGTGTTGCTCGTGTTCTCCGGGTTCGTCATGGCGACAACCTACTTCTTCGTCAACATCTTCATCAAGGGATACCCCGTCGCGATCATATCCTATATGCGCGACCTTTTCGGGCAAGCACTTGTCTCAATAATCCTAGGCCTTATATTGACCAAAGCAGTTGAGAAGGCACTCCCCAGTCTCATAAGATAAAACAAACATCCGCAATTATCTTCCCATATTTTTAATTTCACCTAAGGGTTTATGAGAGGCTATCACAAGCCTTAAATGTATTAGTTATAACTATAGTAAATTATGTGGAGTTTTGGGACACGTGAGTTGGCAGCCTCTGCGATCATGGCCGCATTGGTTTGTGTGGCAACGATGCTCATCCAATTCCCGATTCCTGCGACGCAGGGGTTCTTCAATGTAGGGGACGCCATGGTGATGGTCGCGGCCCTGACCTTCGGCCCCATCGTTGGCGCCATAGCTGGAGGGTTGGGCTCATCCCTTGCAGACTTCCTGGGCGGCTGGTATGTATGGGTCCCGTTCACACTAATTATCAAGGGCGTTGAGGGGCTTCTGGCCGGATGGATTCTCAACATAGGTGGCGACGATCAGAGTAGCCTTCGATTGGTACTGGCGTGGATAGTTGGCGGGCTTGAGATGGTGGCTGGATACTTCCTTGTCCAAGTCTATATGTACGGGTTCAGCGCGGCGTTGGTCGAAGCCCCCTTCAACTTCGTCCAGATGGCAGTCGGTGGCATCGTCGGAATACCCGTATCCCTTGCTCTGAAGCAGAGACTGAGAATCTAATAATAACCTCGTGCTTCTAAATGTCAGATGTCGTCTGCGGAGAGGGCTGCGAGCATACTCCCCGAGCTAGAGGCCGAGGACTTCCGCGTACTTCAGGCGTTAGAGCTGGGCATGGCAAGCTCACAGTACGTCCCCCTTGAGGGGATAATCAAGTACGCCAATCTGAACCCCCAAGAGGTCGAGTTCAGGATCAGTGGGCTCAACAGGAGGGGTCTCCTATACGGCCAACCACAACCATACACCGGATATATCCTCAACTATGAGGGGTATGACTGCCTAGCCCTGAACGCCCTGGTCAAAGCTGACGTACTGGAAGCTCTGGGGAGATCACTCGGCGTAGGTAAGGAGTCTGATGTCTACGAGGCTCTGACTCCCGATGAGGCGAGGGTTGCGGTAAAGTTTCACAGGCTCGGGCGCACTAGCTTCAGGGATACACGGAGGAAGCGGGGTTACGTCGCGGACAGACGTCACATCTCGTGGCTCTACCAGTCAAGGCTCGCGGCTGAGAGGGAGTTCGAGGCTTTGAGGCTGGTCCATCCGGCAGGCGTCTCCGCCCCGAAGCCCATCTATAGGAACAGGCATGTGCTTGTGATGAGCTACATCGAAGGCTACAACCTCGCGGACATCGATAGCCTCGACGACCCTGAGGGGTTCCTAGACGACATCCTCCAGAACATCCGCTGCGCCCTCTCGGCCGGCGTAATCCACACCGACCTCAGCGAGTTCAACATCGTGGTCCAGCCTGACGGCGAGGTCCTCCTCATCGACTGGCCCCAGTTCGTCACCAAGGACCACCCCAACGCAGAGATGCTCCTGAAGCGTGATATACGCAACGTTCTGAGATACTTTTCCAGAAAGTTCGGCGTGGAGCGAAGTCTCGATGAGGCCTTGGTTTTCGTGAAGAAACCCCTCTAAGGCCTCCTTTTATTTCCAAGATCATAGCACGCGGGGATTATAGTTATGTTTTTAATATGCTTGAGACTAGAAGGCTTGCCAAAATTCCCGCTATTAAAGGCAGAGGGATCCCAAGTAACACCCTTAGCCATATAATCCTCTGGCCGTCGACGACGCTTAGGTATCCGAGTTCCGTAGGTACCCTCGTTAAAGCGATGCAACTCCAAGAGAAGATCATCGCGACCATGGGCGGAATCCCTGCGCCTGACGAATAGAGGGCGGCGAGAATGGGGAAAAGAACATAGGGTCCACCGGGCATGACGGCTCCGAACAACGTCCCTAGAAGGATGCCAAAGAAACCTGACTCCTTACCGAGGACTCTAGCAATAAAGTCGCGAGGAAGAAAAGTTCCAACCAGACTTCCGAGGAAAAGGCCTGATAAAAGCAATAGAGAGATTCTTATAAGGGAGCGCGTGCCCACCATCAGGCTTAAAGTGGTCTTATCGCGGGTTGAAGGACTGTAGACGGCAAACGACAAGTAGGCTACTAGGGTGAAGAGGATCATCCCCTTCTCAACGACGCTCAAGCTGCCCCAGATCAGCTTCAAAAAACCTTCAAGGCTCAAGAAATCACCTTTACGCTACACACCGTCTCCATATTTATCTTTTCTGCGCGCGAATAAGGATTTTGAAAAACATAATCTTTTAATCTAGTTGGGGCCATCCGAGCATTTATTATCTCCATAGAAGAAGAGTATCTACAGTTTTATTATAATGCAGCTAGGGTCTCCATCCCTCAAGTAGAAGGACGAATATGGAAGCCGCCGTCAGATCGGCTGTCGTCCCCGGATTGAGTCTACCCCCAGCATCATGTAGCTCTCGATCCAAGGCCCACAGCATCTCCCTTCCGCGCTCTGAGGAAGCCCCTCCCTCGGCCAAGATCTTGCAGGCCCGTTCGCTCACCTCCAACGCCTTCTCTAGGCCGCTTTTCCGTCTGATCAGCGAGTCCGGTCGCTTCGATAGCAGCAGGGTGAAGATGTCAACCACTGCCGAGTTGATGTCCCCAGAAGCTTCCACAGCCTTCTTGAGATAGGGATACGCGATTGTGAACGTCGTCTCGTAGTCGGTCACCCATTCGAGGCAGATGGAGTCTCGGGGGGCGCATCTACGAAAAATCTCAAGGAGTGTCAACCCCTCTTCCCGGATACTTTCTACCGATGCCTCATCGAGCACATCGAATTCCTCGACCTTTCCGAGAACCTTAGGGGGCACAGCCAAACTGATCGCCTCGTAAACTGCGACAGCGTCGTCGGGGGTTGTGGAGTGTGTAACCATTTTCAGCGCCTCTCTCAGCTCCTTCACATCGACACACCCCTCTCCGTATAATGCTGAGCCGCCTGCAGCTGCCAAGGGCGCAAAGAGAAGGACGACGCCCAAGTTCACGTTTCCGCCCCTCTGCCATTGCAGCGTATCTCTGGTCGCTTCAAGGATTCGGATGCCGACCTCTATGTCCTTCCATGAGGCAGAGCCCCGCCGGACGTCGTATCCCCCTAAAGCGAGCCTCCGTATCGCCGGACCCATTGAGACGCTCCCCGCGAGGAAATGTTCGAAACTCGTCCCAGGGATGTCGCGGAGCCTGTGGACGTTCCCCGGCTTCGGGTACGCGGACACCTCTAGAAGCGCAGCGAGCGTCGCACAACGCGCAACGAGGTCCCCCACCTCGTTTCTCTGCAATTTGAGCCTCCAGCCGTTATTCTCCTCATCCGCTTATAAGTCTCCTACCCTACTACCGAGATAGGCATGGGGATTCGTGTCCACCCCTCGAGGCTCATCGAAGGGGACTACATCGAGACATCGGAGGGACTGCTTTTCACCGTCAAGGGGCTATTTCACCCAGAGGGATGGGTCATCGCATATCTCAGATACGTCCCCGACGCAAATGGAGATAGAAGCCGCGGGGGAAAACGGTATAGAAGGTTCTACGATATGGAGGAGACGACGGAACTCCTTCAAAGGCTGCATCCTATATACGTGGGCCGCGTCGATTCGCTAGGTCTAACCCTTCAGACTGTACCATGGGACAGGATCGCCAAGGTCTATAAGCCAAGGGAGCGGCTCCAGGCCTTGATGGCGCACCCTAGAACCGAGCTGGAGAAATCCGTGACGACGTTCACCTACGCCCTATCTTCGGAGAGCCGTGTACCTCTTGAGCAATTCGGCGTCTCGGGCTCCATCCTCATAGGGTTGGCCTCTCCGAGATCGGACATCGACCTCATCGTGTACGGCATAGAACTGGGTCGGAAGGTGTATGAGGCGCTGAGAAGATTAAGAGAGAAAAAGGGATGGATCGTTCCCTACGACGAAAGAACCGTTGAAGGAATCGTAAAAGCAAGATGGGGTGACACAGGACTAGATCTGGATAAGCTCCGTAGCATCGAGATGGGAAAAATCCTCCACGGACTGGTCTACGGCATAGACTACTTTATGAGGATTGTCAAGAGGCCTGAAGAGATGGAAGCTGAAAGGGCGTCAAGGCCGCTGGGCAAAGTGAGGCTTAGAGCCGTGGTGATCGGAGCCAGCGACTCCATCTTCACCCCGTGCACATACCATGTGAAGGACTGTGTCCCGCTAGACGCCTTCTTTCGTTATGAGGTATCTGAGCTGGTGAGCTTCAGAGGTAAATTCACCGAGCAGGCGGGAGAGGGAGACGCCGTCGAGGCGAGGGGGACGCTTGAGGAGGCCACATACACCGACAGAACCGTCTACAGAGTGGTGATGGGCGCAAGGGGAGACTACCTCGTCCCCATCGAGTTTTTAGATCGATAACTTTTTGTTCTCTATCCCTTCGAAAGTTGTTGATATTGGATGGCTAGGCCCGAGATAGTGGAGCTGCTGGACGAGCTCGGGTTCAGCAGAGGCTGCATTGTGGAGACGTTAGTTGCGACTAGAAACTCGGATGGGTCGCCGAATGCCGCGCCTATGGGAGTAACGAGAACGGGATCCGACCTTCTTGAGATCAAACCGTTCAAGTCCAGCGCCACGTATCGAAACCTGCTGAGTCGTCGAGATGCATGTGTGAACGTCACGGCTGACCCCGAACTCTTCCTAGTCACTGCTTTCAAACATGACCCTCTCTCGGGATTCAAGCCAGTACACATAGACGAGGACCTTTCGTTGGGACCCGCGGACGGGAGCGTCTTCGTCGAGACACTGAGCGGCCATGATATCTCGAATCGAGGCTGCTTCATCTGTCGAGCTCACTCCATCGATATCCACCGCCCACTCCCGACGGTCTTCAGCAGGGGGAGGGCTGGGGCCATCGAAGGCGTTGTGCACGCGACCCGGATCAAGGCTTTCATTCTCGAAGGGCGATACGAGGATGTGGAAAAGCTGAATAGGAAATTCAACGAATGTAAAGGGGTCGTCGAGAGGGTCTCCGCACCTGAATCGGTCGAGGTGAGAGTTGTCCGAGCGTTAGAGACATTGATAGGGAACTGGAGGGAGGGGGCATCGAGGTAACCGTCAGGACGCCATCTAGACTGCACTTCGGAATCGTCGACATGCGTGGCGACCTAGGACGCATCCACGGCAGTGTCGGCGTCGCCATAGACCATCCTAACGTGCTTTTGAAGGCGTCACCCGCTTCTGAGCTTAAGGTGAAGGGGCCGAGGGCGGACAGGATTAGGCAGTACGCAGAGCAGATATTGATGGATGCGGGGGTCGAAGGTGGAGTCGAGTTTGAAGTTGTATCAGACATCCCCGAGCACGCGGGGTTCGGCTCTGGGACTCAGCTCGCCCTCGCCGTTGGTTCCGCGCTCTCTGAGCTCTTTGGTCTCGGTCTCAGCGTTGAGGAGATGGCGTCGAAGCTGAATAGGTCGAGGATCTCCGGTGTAGGCACCTACGCCTTTAAGCAAGGGGGTTTCATCGTCGATGGAGGACACCGCTTTGACGAGCCAGACAGCGTACCACCCCTTGTATTCCGTTCCGAGGTGCCTGAGGGTTGGCTCTTCGTAATTGGCTTACCAGAGATCAACTTGGGTCTGGGCGGAATAGCTGAGCGGGAGGCATTCAAGAGGCTCAACCCCCCACCAGAAGGGCTTGTGGGCGAGGTCTCTCGTATAGTCCTCGTAAAGATGATCCCGGCTATCCTCGAGCGGGACATAGAAGCCTTCGGTGAGGCCATGACGGCGCTAGATTTCAATTTCGGAGAATACTGGATGGAAGTTCAGGGAGGGATGTTCAGCCACCCGATCATCGAGGAGGGGGTGGAATTCCTACTCAGGGCTGGGTCCTACGGCGTAGGGCAGAGCTCTTGGGGGCCAGCCTTCTACGGCCTAGTCGACGGGAGGGATCAAGCTATTGATGTCTCGGAGAGGCTTTTCGAGTTCCTCAACAGCGGTGGAAGGCGGGGAGAGGCCTTCCATGTGAGACCCAATAACAATGGCGCGCAGATCAAGGTCGCTGAAGATTAGATGCACCTGAATGTGTTGTAGAGGTTGTGAGAAGGGATTGAAGCCGCTCGCCTGGGGCATCACTGGGGCAGGCCACTTCCTATGGGAGGTCTTCAACCTGATGCTGGAAATGAGGTCGGAGGTCCAGATAACCAGCTTCATCTCCAGTGCCGCCGAGGAGGTGATAAGGATATACGGCCTCTGGGATATGCTTCATGAAATCTCTGACGGCCGCCGCTACTCTGAGGTTTTCACCGACCAGAGCGAGGGCGCGAGCGCGATCCACGCTGGTCGCCTCGCCAGAGGAGACTACTCGATACTGGTCGTCGCCCCGGCCACCGCCAACACCGTGGCGAAAATTCGCCACGGGATCGCCGATACGTTGGCGACCAACGTCGCAGCCCAAGCCCTTAAGGGAGGGACTCCTCTCCTGATCCTTCCCACCGACCAATCGGAGACGATGGAGACAATGTTACCCATCCGGGTCGAGTCAAGCCTCTGCGTCGGGTGCCAACCATGTCCCGCTGAAGAAGCCTGCAGTAGAGGAGCATTCTCGGTGCTGGGTTCCAAGGGTGTAATAGACTACCTCAGATGCGTTGGCTGCGGTCTCTGCCTCGAAGCCTGTTCCTATGGTGCCGTAAAACGGGGAGAAAAGATTAAGGTCAAGGCTCGTGAGGTGGACCTTGAAAATGTTGAGAGGCTCCGGGAGATGCATGGGGTAACAGTGTTGAGGAACCCAGAGGAGCTGAATAAAGTCTTGAAGAGGTATCTGGAGGGTGAGCTGTGAAGATTCTTGTCGTCACAGGGAGGTTGGCTGAAGAGAGCGTGAAGCGATACGCCTCAGAAGCGTGTGAAGAGGTGGACGTAATAGCTCTACCCATCTCCGTCGCGGCATTCATCACGCCAGAGTACGCCGCTGAGGCGCTCAGCTCCCTTCAGGTTAGAGGCTACGACCTGATCCTTATGCCCGGCGCAGTCCAGGGAGATGTCTCTCTTATCGAGTCCGCGACAGGCGTTCAGACGTTCAAAGGGCCGATCCACGCAGCCGATATCCCTCTCATCATCAGCCTCCTAGGGGAGGTCGAACTCTCGAAGACTACACCAGCCTCTGAGCTAGTAAGAGAAATTCTGAAGAGAAGGGTGTTGACAGAGGTCGAAGAAGTAGATCGTAACTGGCGCGAAGTTCTGAAAAAGCATGGGGGGCTGATCGTCGGCGGCGAAGGATACGAGGTACCCATCGGCAACGCCTTCCCTATGAGAGTCATCGCCGAGATAGTGAACGCCCCAATGCTCGACATAGACACCGTCAAGAAGCGAGCTATCTACTACGAGGCCGAAGGGGCCGACATCATCGACATAGGTATGCTCGCGGGGAGACCGGTACCCGAAAAGGTCCCAGCCCTAGTCGAGGTGGTGAGGTCTTCGGTGACCTTGCCCCTCAGCATAGACACTTTGGAGCCGTCTGAGATCGAGGCTGCTGTAGATGCTGGTGTCGACCTCATCCTCAGCGTCGACTCCGGCAACATGGAGGAGGTGGCCACCACTGTCTCCGACATCCCAGTTGTGGTGCTTGCATCGAACATGAAGGAGGGCAGACTGCCGAGAGAGTCTGATGAGAGGGTGTCAGCGCTCATAGACAACATAGATAAGGCTAGGCGCCTCGGATTTGAGAAGGTGGTCGCCGACCCTGTTCTTGAGCCAGCTCTCCACCCAGGCCTGATGGAGTCCCTGAAGGCTTACAGCCTATTTCGTCAATTCGACGGAGAGACGCCTATGCTCTTCGGGCTTGGGAACGTGACCGAGCTCATCGACATCGACTCGCCGGGGGTCAATGGATTGCTCACCGCCCTCGCGTGCG
>Ga0209636_10008257_pt1 | contig 10607 bp, 9 predicted proteins | sample DeeMarSWOR152_54_FD_187464 | JGI IMG/M metagenome (GOLD analysis project Ga0209636, IMG submission 187464) | Marine sediment microbial communities from White Oak River estuary, North Carolina - WOR-1-52-54 (SPAdes) (version 2) | ecosystem: Environmental > Aquatic > Marine > Intertidal zone >... | reverse complement strand
AAAGACGGTGCATCTGCTGTCCTTCAAGCCCACGGGCATCAATGGACCCCAGTGACTGCCACGCATCCAACCCTCGACAAAGTAGGTGTGCATGAAGGGTACTAGAATCTCTCCAAGTGCTGGCAAGCCATGTTGAGCCCTCACAATGGAAACAGGATCGTCCTTCCCCACGTATTTACCTGCAATCAATGATAGCCTGGTTGTGCTGGTTGCAGCGCATATGAGATCGTCTCTGGCTCGCCACACATGCGAAACCACGTAACGTCCTGGCGTCCCGATAAGTGCAATTAACTCGTACATTTCTTCGGGGCATTTTAATATAACCTTCTTATTTTCCATTACATCCAGAACTTCAAATTTAAAGCCCTCCATCATGCCCGGGTCGATTACGAGCCCCGCTGTGTTGGTGGGGTCGCCAAATATTTTGAACATGGGGTAATTGAAGGCTCCAGGTTCAGTCTTGTCGGCTGCGAAGACAACCATGGGGTCTGAGCCTCGCTCCTCGATTTCCATTTCGGCTACGCCGGGACCCATTCCACGAATGTTTCCGCTGAAGGCTGTTCCTAAAAGGTCTTGTCCTGCACCATATAGCTTAAGGTCTGCAGCTTTTTTGGCAGCTTCTCGGAAAATGTTCCAAGCCAGTTCATGAATCATAACGTCGTTTTCTCCCTTGTTGTGGGTCATGAGGAGTTCAAGGTCGTCCCCGGCGTGAAACACATACTGACTGTTGATGAGCCCGCTTTTTTGGGCTTCTTTCAAACGTTTTTCTCCAATGTCTAGGAGGGGTTTAGGTACCGTGTGGTGTCCAGCTAGGGAACCAACGTCACATTTAATAATTGACACAGTTGTTTTTTCTGGCATTCTGCCACCTCTCAATTAGTTTTCGGAAGTGTAGTTTCTCTAGTGTTCTTCTTAAAAGATTTCCTAATATTCTCGATTAAATAAGAAGGGTGTGGAGGTCTATCCGTTAGCTTTCTCGCAGATTCCATATTTCAATATTAAAAGGATAAAAGACAAACCTCTATAAAACATAAGATTTACATATATTGCCGAGCGAAATTTGGACCTCTCAAAAGAAGCGATGCAAATGAAAATAATATTTTCAGAAAAATGTTTGAAATATAGTTGGCCTGGCCACATAGAAGGGCCGGAGAGGGTCAGAAAAGCCTTTGAGTTCCTTAAGAAAAAATACGAATTTTTGGAGCCGAAGCCAGCCTCAATGGAAGAACTGTTAGAAGTTCATAGCAAAAAATACGTTGGCTTAATCAAGAACGCGAGGGCTGGAAGCTATTTAGATGGAGACACACCGGTTCCTGAAAACATTTACGAATATGCCAAGCTTTCTGCTGGCGGGGCAATATTGGCTGCCCGAGAAAAAGGTTTTTCCCTCATGAGACCTCCAGGACATCATGCTGGTAGGAATGGTAAGGCTTTGGGCGCGGCTACGTTAGGCTTCTGTTACTTCAACAACATCGCCGTAGCTGTAGAAAGCCTAGGTTTACCAACGTTGATTTTGGACATTGACGGGCATCATGGAAATGGAACTCAGGAGATTTTCTTGGGAGACCCTAAAGTTACATACATCTCTTTGCATCGATATCCTCATTATCCAGGAACTGGCCTTAGGTCTCAAGGCAATTGTCTAAATTTTCCATTATCCTACCCTGCCGGAGATTCTTCATACCTAAAAACTTTGGACAAAGCATTGAGTCAAGTGAATATGAAAACTATTGAAATGGTTGGAATCTCAGCTGGCTTCGACGCCCATCAAGGAGACTTAGCCTCATTGGGTTTAAGTTCTGAAGGTTACCGAGAAATTGGTAGAAAAGTGGGAGCTTTAGGAAAGCCAACCTTCGGCGTATTGGAAGGCGGTTACATAGGTGAAAACATAAGCAGAGATTTACATGAACTCATCCAAGGATTAGAAAGAAAATAGTGGAGCGACAACATGAACCATGAGCCTATCCGAGCTTGAAAAATTGAAAGAATACTCCTTCGAAATAGGCTCCATAAGACCACCTTCCGAGGGCGGAAGCCGCTCTTTGCTTATAAGGGCAACTCGCAACTGCCCATGGAGCCTATGCAAATTTTGTTACGGTACTCCTTACAACCGAGAGCGGTTTCAACTGAGAAGAGTGGAGGAAATAAAAAGGGACATAGACGCAGCGAAGGCGATCAGTGAACTAATAGAGGTTATAGCAAAAAAACTTGGAGACGTGGACTGGGCAGCTAGATTGATTGACCCCTACTTTTTATACAACAAGGACTTCATGGAACTAGATCAAAAAGAACTAAGAAATTTTCAAAGCGTCACAAACGTGTTTAACTGGCTCCGTTCCGGCGCAAGAAGTGCATTTTTGCAAGATGCGAACAGCCTAATTATGCGTACTCCTGATCTACTTGAAGTGATACAGTATCTGAGGCAAACCTTTCCAAGCCTCCAAAGGATAACGTCTTATGCTAGGGCGAAAACCCTTGCCCAGAAAACCAAAACTTTAGAAGAATTGAAGGAACTGCGTAAAGCCGGCCTATCGAGACTGCACGTTGGTTTAGAAACCGGCGACGACGAGTTACTGAAATACGTTAACAAAGGCGTCACCAGCGAAGAACATGTTTTAGCAGGTAGAAAAGCTAAGGAATCGGGCTTTGAACTTTCAGAATATTGGATGCCAGGTTTGGGCGGAAAAACCATGTCAGAACAACACGCCATAAACACTGCCAGAGTTCTAAACGCGATAAATCCAGACTTTGTAAGATCAAGACGTTTTGTGCCTCGCAAGGCAACACCACTATTTGAAGAATGGAAGAAGGGTGACTTTCAACTACTGGCACCTCATGAAGAGCTAAAGGAAATTGAAATGATGATTGAGAATTTAGACATTACAGGCAAAGTTTGTTTTGACCATTATATCAATCCGGCTTATAGGATGGGGTCAAGTTACGTTTGGTTATTTAAGCAAGATTACGATGGATACAAGTTTCCGGAGGAAAAGCCTAAGGTTCTAGAGCTTGTAAAACAAGGCTTGGAGATTGATGAATCTCTTTACATTTGTGCAGAAGATTTAGTTGAAATGTCCCTCTGACAACAGAGATAAGGGTTAAACGTTTTTAGCTGTTCTAATCAAAATAAATGTGGGAGAATCATCATGAACAAACTTGCAGTTATATCTGCCAAGATACCGGACGAAGTCTACAAGGAACTCGCTCTCCGCATTCCCGAAGGGGAAAGAAGCAACTTCATTCGAGAAGCCATAATGGAGAAACTGGAAAAAACTCCCCGCCCCGACAAAATCTTTGAACTGGAACAGAAAATCAACAAGCTGGAAACCGAACTTTCCAAGATAAAGAAGTACCTAGCCGAACTAGAGGTTCTCACCTATGAAAGGGGAAAAGTGAATCCTCACACCTTTTGCATCGACGAAATCGACCACAAGATTGTGGACTACCTTCTCGATTATAGAGGAGCCACAACCACCGAACTTGCGGATTTCCTGAAAACAAACCGATGGTTGGTTCTCAACCGTCTTAGAAAAATTGAAAGATCATCTAAGAAACAACTTGGAAAGTCCATCATTGAATACTATCCAGGAGAAAAGGCTGGTAAGAGAAAGGCTTGGTGGATAAAGGAAGAACTCGTTGAAACGTAAGCCCTCCCTTTAACCAAGAAATGTTTTAAGTTTATTCGTCGATGATAGTAGGCTGTGAGGATGAAATAACATGCCAGAACCTGTGAAAGCATATATCGTCGCCACTGTAAAGCGAGGAACCGAACATAGGGTTGCTGAAAAAATTCGAAAGATGAAGGAAGTTACAGAAGTTCTTGTTACTTATGGACTCTGGGATGTAATCGCCCGCATTGAAGCGAAAAACCTAGGACATCTTGATAAAATTATTACCGACATAAGACAAATTGCAGAAATTCAGCAAACTAGCACACTTATCGGCGCCTAAAAATTCTATCAAAAACACGATTTCATAAAGGCACTAACGCAACAACCTTAATTTACATCAAAGTGATTGTGATGAGTGAAAAGGGGGCCCGTAGCCCAGACAGGATCAAGGCGCCGAACCATCCTAAGAGGACGATGCGCAAGCCTCCGGAGCCGGAGATCCGGGGTTCAAATCCCCGCGGGCCCGCCAAAGGAGAAAACTGAATGGTTTCCGTTAATCCCTTCGCCAAGTTTCGTGCTGGATGCGAAACTGCCTTAAAGGATGCCTTAAACAGGCGGTATCCTCAGTTTTCGGCCCCCTCCATCTTGCTTGAGTCTCCGCCGAGTCCCGAGTTCGGAGAGTTGGCATCTTCAGTATGCTTCGAACTTGCGAAGCGAACTGAAAAGAAGTCTCGGAAAATAGCAGAGCAAATCGTACAGATCATTGATGCATCGAAGTTTCCATTAATTCAATCCGTTAAGGCGGCTGGAGAGGGGTACATCAATTTTTACGTAAACTTTGAAGAGTTCTCCCGTTTGACCATTGAATCAGTCAGGGCTCTTGACAATGAGTATGGATACGTTGAAACTTCTAATCCAAAAGAAGTCATTGTTGAACACACCAGCGTTAATCCCATCCACCCAATTCACATTGGACAAGCAAGGAACCCTATGCTGGGCGACGCCCTCGCACGCATCTTAAAGGCACACGGACACACGGTTTTTAGACACTACTACGTTGACGATGTTGGCCGTCAGAGCGCAGTCATAGCGTACGGATATGAAAAGCTTGGCAAGCCGAAGCCTGAAGGAAAGCCTGACAGCTTCATAGGCACGATTTACGCCGTAACAAGTTGTATAATGGAGATTCAACGTCTCAAAAAAGAGGTTGAAAAAGCAAAAGAACTTTCAATAAACGAAGAAGTTTCAAAGTTACAGCGTGAACTAGACGACTGGACCTCGGTTGCAGTTGATCTTGAGGGAAGATTTCCCAAACTCTTTGCTCGTCTTCTCGACGAAATCAGTAAAGATGAAGATCCCGAGAATCAGGTGAGCGATCTAATCCGCGGATACGAAGCTGGTAAGGAAGAAGCGAAAAGTTTGATCAGGGAGGTCTGTCAACTATGTCTTCAAGGCTTTAGAGAAACCCTAGGTAGGGCTGCAATTTCCCTTGATTCTTGGGATTGGGAGAGCGACTTCATTTGGAACGGCGACGTTATGCGCGTCCTCGGCAAACTGAAGGCAACACCCTACGTTTTTCAGGTGGCAGGAGTCTTAGAATTCGACGCTGAAAAGGTTGCCCGAGACCTAGACCTCAAAGAAACTCTGGGCCTGAGAGACGATTATGAGCTGTCTTCCCTGACTCTGGTTAGAGCTGACGGCACCACCCTGTACACAACACGAGACATTCCCTACCATTTATGGAAGTTTCAGAAGGCTGAGAAGGTGATCAACGTGATCGGGATGGAACAAACTCTGTCCCAGTTGCAGTTGAAACTAGCTTTGAGCGCCCTGGGATACGTAGATTACGCGAAAGACTTGATTCACTTTGCCTACAACCTGGTAAGCCTTCCGGGCTATCGAATGTCTGGCCGCAGGGGTCGCTATATCACCCTCGACGAGGTTATGGACGGAGCCGTCAAAAGGGCCTATGAAGAGGTTTCTAAGCGTTCTCCACACTTATCTGACGAAGAGAAGCAACAGATTTCAGAGTTCGTGGGTATAGGAGCCGTGAAATACGCTCTCGTTGAAGTAGATCCAACTAAGCCTGTGGTCTTCACTTGGGACAGGGTGCTTGACTTTGAGAAGAACAGCGCTCCCTACATTCAATATTCCCATGCTAGAGCTCGCAGCATCATGAGGAAAGCGTCTAGGGAACCAGAAAATCCTGACTACTCACTGTTGACAGACCCCATAGAACACGACATACTCTTGACATTGGCTCGCTTTCCCGAAGTTTTCGTGGATGCAGCAGAGAACCTTAGACCCAACGCCATAGCAGACTTCGCCAACGCCCTAGCCGACAAGTTCAACACGTTCTACACGAAACTTCCCGTTATAAAAGCTAAGCCACCCGAGTTAAGCGACGCCAGACTCGCACTCGTTGACGCCACGAGAATGGTTTTCAGGAATGCCCTAAACCTTCTTGGAATAGAAGCCCCAGAAAAAATGTAAATTCGCCTTCGAATGGCGCATAGTTTACTCAGGAAACTCCTCGATTATGGCAACTCCCGTGCTCGTTCCAATTCTGTTAGCTCCAGCTTCAATCATAGCCAAAGCTTCTTGGAAGGTTCGTATGCCTCCAGCTGCCTTGACACCCATATCTTTGCCTACGGTTTCACGCATCAACTTAACATCTCCGACGGTGGCTCCTCCAACAAGTCCAGTGGAGGTTTTTACAAAATCTGCTCCGGCCTCCTTGGCGAGTCTGCAGGCCATAATTTTTTCCTGTGTGGTTAAGTAGCCTGTTTCGATGATAACTTTAATCACTAGGTTCCTGTGTGAACGCTTGACCTTTACTACACTTTCGATGTCTTTTTTCACTGTCCCGTAGTCTCCAGATTTTAACGCGCCTATATTAACGATCATGTCTATTTCACGAGCGCCCTTTTCCACAGCTTTCTCTGCCTCAAAAGCCTTCACTTCAGAAAGGGAAGCTCCAAAGGGGAAGCCAACAGTGGAACAAACCTTTACGCCTGTTCCTCTCAACAGGTGCTTAGCCAAAGACACATACATGGAATTGACGCAAACGCATCCAAAACCATATTTTTCTGCCTCTTTGCACAGTTTTTCAACATCATTTTTGGTTGCAGTGGGTTTTATCACAGTGTGGTCAATCATTTCTGCAAATTGCTTCTTCGAAATTTTCATAGTCGACACCTCTGAGCTGTTAACTCAATGCTTAAATGTCGATATGGAACATAACCTTTTTGTGTATAAGCTAAGTGTTAGAGGTGAAGGTATGGCAAAGTTCCCGTCAGAAGAATGGATCAAACTGTTCAAAGAGGAAGTTAACAAAAACAAAGCCTACGAAGAAGCGGCGAAAGACTGGGAAGGCGACTTTCTATTCATAGCAACTTCAGACGAGAAACTAGATAAGGAGGCTGTTTTCTACGTGGACCTATGGCATGGAAAGTGTCGAGACGCTTACATGGTGCCGAACAGAGACGCAAAGAAGACGGAGTTTATTTATGAAGGCCCCTACGGAAACTGGGTGAAATTGATTAAGGAGGAGATAGGGCCGATCCGAGGCTTGCTAACACGTAAGTTCAAACTTACTGGAAGCATGGCGAAGATTATGAGATACACCAGAGCCGCTTCAGAGCTAGTGAGCACGGCAAGCAAGGTTCCTACAGAGTTCCTCTAACTCCCATTTTTATTTTTGAAAACGGTTTGAGGAGATTCTATGTGGGAGTTCACTGCCCCTAGGACTATCGTTTTCGGTGAAGACGCGCTCGAGTACTTGAAAGAGGTTGAAGGGAAACGAGCACTCATCGTTACGGACAAGGTGATAAAAAAACTGGGTTTCGTGGACAGAGTGGCAAAGTACCTAAAGGAGGCAGGTATAAAGGTCGAGGTCTTCGATGAGGTTGAGCCCGAACCATCCATCGAGACGATAATAAATGGAGCTGAGTTAGCTAGGAAATACGGTCCAGACTGGTTTGTTGGACTAGGCGGAGGTAGCTGCATGGATGCGGCAAAGGCAATATGGGTTCTCTACGAGCGCCCCGACATGGAGGTGGGTGAAATAAACCCACTTGAAAAGCTTGGATTAAGGAAAAAAGCGCGATTAATCTGCATTCCAACAACAAGCGGAACAGGCGCTGAAGCGACGTGGGCAGTCGTAATCACTGATGCAAAGGAGGAGAGGAAGATGGAACTCGGTTCTAAGGAGAACGTTGCCGACATAGCTATACTCGACCCAGAGCTCCCAAAATCAATGCCTCCCAAGCTGGCGGCAGATACGGGCCTAGACGCACTCACCCAGGCTATAGAGGCTTATACCAACCAATGTAAGAATGACTTCTCAGACGCCGTAGCCATAAAAGCCATACAGATTATTTTCAAGCATCTGCCAAGAGCATATAAGAATTCTGAGGATAAGGAGGCCAAGGAGAAGATGCATAACGCGGCCACAATGGCTGGGCTGGCCTTCGTCAACTCGGCGCCATGCCCAGGTGTCGCCCACTCCATGGGCCACTCCTTTGGTGCCATCTTCCACATCCCGCATGGCAGAGCTGTAATCGTTTTCCTCCCATGCGTAATTCAGTATAGCGCAAGAGAAGCGATGGAAAGATACGCTGAGATTGCTAGGGCCGTTGACATTGAAGCTGAAACAGATGAGGAAGCTGTGGATAAGCTGGTCGAAGCAGTTAAGAGGCTTATGGAGGAAGTGGGTGAACCCAGTACTATTATGGACATGGGAATAAATTGGGAGGATTATACGAAGAATCTTGATGGCTTGGTTGATAGAGCGGAGAATTCATCTTGTACCTTTATGAATCCACGAGTTCCAGATGGGGAGGAACTTAGGAAGCTCTTCATTTATGCATTTGAAGGGAAGAAGGTGGACTTCTAACACCAGAAGTAAGTTACTTCTAACTACCAGTCTCCCCCTTTTCTTTCATTTTCTCTATTTCTTCTTCTCTAAGTTTTCTCTTGAAGATTTTCTCGGTAACCGTTAATGGTAAGTCCTCCCTGAATTCAACAAACTTTGGTACAGCGTAAGGCGGAAGTTTTTCTCTACAATATTTAATTATGTCATCAGCAGTAACTTTACCGTCGTATTCTTCCTTCAATTCTACGAAAGTCTTTATTCTTTCACTACCTGGGCGCTCTGGATCTGGAATTCCAATTGCTCCTGCCACTTTTACTGCTGGGTGCCCGAATAAAACATCATCAACCAGCCTCGAATAGACTTTGTACCCTGACACATTAATCATGTCCTTGATACGGTCAACGATGTAGAAGTAACCATCTTCATCCATTTTTGCAATGTCGCCTGTAGCGAGCCAACCATCTTTCAAGCCCTCACCCGGAGTTGGCCAATAGCCTTTCATGATTTGCGGACCACGAACATAGAGTTCACCAGTTTCACCAAATGGAACTTCCTCGCCAGTCTCTGGATTTACAATTTTAGCTTCAGTGTCAGGAATTGGCACCCCAATAGACGCTTTTTTTACCTCTGCCATGAATCCGGTGACCTTTGAAAAGGCTGAAAGATTTATGTGGGTGCCACCAGCTGTTTCTGTTAAACCGTAACCCTCCCCTATTGGGATGCCCATTTTTTTCTCGAATTTTTCAGCAACATCTGGAGGGAGAGCCGCTGCAGCAGAATAGCAGAAAATTCCGATTTTTCCAAGGTCCTTAGACGTTAACCGCATATATTGGGTGGGGACGCCTAAGACCATGAAAGGGCGATATTCTTTCATCATTTGAACGATGGTGTCACTGTCTCTTGGATCTAGGACCAAAAGCATGCGGAGAGCCCAAGAAACAGCGCCGTGCATAGCCCAATGTCCATATTGATGGAAAAGGGGAACAGATATTGCTACAGAGGCTTTTCCTTTAACCCCAACCGCCAAAGGTTTCAAGAACCAGTGTAAAGTCTGAACTACGTTAGTGGTTATGTTGTAGTGGGTTAACATTACACCTTTCGGTACGCCTGTTGTACCTCCGGTAAAAGGTACCTCTGCCACATCTTCCACTGGATTTATCTCAACTTCAGGGGGGTTAGGGTCATATTTAGCTATCAAGCTTCTTAGCTGATAAGCGCCCGGTACTTCTTCTAGTTCAGGTTCCTTCGAGGAGTAATCTTCAAAGGATGAAATGATGAAGTTCTTAAGTTTTGTTTTGTCTTTTATTCGATTAACACGCCTAAGACGTCTATCTAGGCAGATTATTGTTTCAGCCCCAGATTCACCGATTTCATATTGCAGGTCAGGGTCTCGGTGTAATATGCTGCATGGAACATGTATTGCTCCTAGTTTCAGTATTGCGTGGTCGCTTATGACGAATTGTGGACAAGTTGGAAGAATTGTTGCAACTCTGTCGCCTTTTTTTACACCTAAATCCGCAAGGGCAGTTGCTAGCTTATCCACGTGGAGTTTTAATTCTTTGTAGGTTATTGTGTTTCCTAAATAAACGCATGCAACGTTGTCGGGGTAGTTGGCTGCAGAATCATCCAAAAACTTGTAGAGAGGTATTTTTGGGTAGGGCTCTTGGGTGGTTGGAAGTTTAAAGGGTCCAACTCGATAGCTTTTCAGCCAAGGCTTTTCTGCATAAGTCTTTTTTTCAGCCAAAATTTTCACCTGATTTGTGTTCTACTCTACAGTAATCTAGAATTGAGGCTAAAAGTTTTATAGGCTAGTAGAGTGTTGGAATCAGCTCTTCCAATCCTAGTTCTTTGAGTTTCTCAGGAGTTGGTTTGCCGGTTTTCTTGTTCCATCCTCGAAGTTCGTAGTAAGCATCCAACATTGGTTCTAAATTGATCACATGTCCTTTAGCGGGTCCTTCAGGCAGCGGTTCCTCTAGCAATCGCTTTGGAAGTGCATCATGGGCTCTGGTTAATCCCTCTCTTATGTTATAAACTCTTTCAAGATTGTAAATTCGTTCGCCAGTTTTTCTGAAGACATCTTCATCGAATTCCTTCCAGCCCGTGACAGTGGATACCATAGT
>Ga0209636_10008255_pt1 | contig 10609 bp, 8 predicted proteins | sample DeeMarSWOR152_54_FD_187464 | JGI IMG/M metagenome (GOLD analysis project Ga0209636, IMG submission 187464) | Marine sediment microbial communities from White Oak River estuary, North Carolina - WOR-1-52-54 (SPAdes) (version 2) | ecosystem: Environmental > Aquatic > Marine > Intertidal zone >... | reverse complement strand
GTCGTGATTAATATCCTCGAGCATGTCCATAGCTGGAGCAGCCATTCTCGCCTCGGTATACCTCATAGCCGCCGGCGGGTCGGCGTCGATACTGCCGAAGTTACCCTGCGGGTCAATCAACCGATAGCGCATATTCCACTCCTGGCCCAGACGTACTAATGTTCCGTAGGTGGCCTGGTCGCCGTGAGGGTGGTAGTTGCCGCTGGTATCACCGACAATTTTGGCACATTTGCGGTGCTTGCTGCGCGGGCCGAGATTCAAATCGTTCATCGCAACAAGTATCCGTCTTTGAGAAGGTTTCAGACCATCGCGAACGTCGGGCAGGGCACGCGAGACAATAACGCTCATCGCGTAATTAAGGTATGAGTTCTTGAGCTCATCAAGGATACGCATATCCTCGAATTGCTCCTTTGGCTTCTTGACTTCCTTCACCCCGTTGGAAATTTTCCGTTTTGGCATTATTTTGCCCTTTTTGTGTTATGTTAGTCCCCGTTATAGAATTTGGGTTCCCGCGGAGCGGGGTCCCTCTAACGGGGCTCATATCTTGTATCTCGTATTGCTTCTTCGATATTTGCATTAAGATTACCCACAACCGGACAAAAAGTCAAGGATACGAATAAAAAGTCAAAAGTGAAAAAGAGCGCAGACAGAGAGCTTACACACTTTTGGCTGGCAAAATGAATCGGAAGTTTACAACCTTCGTTTTCGCAGGAAAAATAGACTTCCCAGGCTAAGCAGTAAGAAAGTCGCCGGTTCGGGTATCGGGACTGCGGAAGTGGCAAGAAATCCCACCACAGAGCGGACCATATTGGTGGCGAAAGCATAATCGATATAATTGGGCATATCTACGGAATCACTCGGGCTATGGTAATAGGGATTGTTCCACACATCGTACTCGATTAGCAAGCAAGCCTGGAAACCTTCGCGTTGAAACGGCTCATGGTCGCTTAGACCAAGTACTCCTGAGTCCACGGAGGAAAGCCCGTTTCCATAGAGGAATATGGCCTCCGCCAGCGCCTGTTTGAGCGGCGACGAACTGTCCCGGCCGTAGATTCTCGCCATGTCTGAGCCGCTTCCGTTGTAGCTAATCATATCCATGGAGATCATACCAAGAATATCATCGTCCTTATGGTCCTCAGCGTAAGCTCCGCTGCCAACGAGACCTTGTTCCTCTTGGTCAAAGCCAATGAAAATCAAGGTCGCTTCAAACTCATATTGGCTTAACACGCGGGCCGCTTCCATTACTCCGGCAGAGCCACTGGCATTATCGTCAGCGCCGGGACCATTCTTTGAGTCGTAGTGTGCGCCAAGGATGTAAATATCATCAGGCCGAACTGTACCGTAATGAGCCCCGACAACATTATAATAGGTGCTGCCCCCATACTCAAAGGAATGAAGGCTGGTGTTCAATCCAAAGCTTTCAAACTCCCCGTATATATTGCTTTGGGCCAGGTCGTGTTCGGGTCCCCACTCCCTGTTATCACCTAAATGAGTATAGAGCACATCATCAAGGTAATAGCTGTACGTTGTCTTGCTGACTTGATTGACAATGTCTTGCGGTTGGGGAACAAGCAACCCAGCAAAGGCCGACTCTGAAGCCCAGGGGGTAACCACGAACAAAGCTACTATCACCAACACAAAAGTAGTTTGTGTCCTCATTTTTCCTCCTTTACCATACGTCCCGTCTTTCCTCAATGAAATGCGGCTGCTTGCCCAGAGCTTTGCCGCTTCTAAATTGGAAAACAGCCGGCTTTTTTGTGAAGAAAGCATAGAGGAAATAAAAAAAGCCTTTTCATCACACCTCATTAAAATGCAATATACCACATTAAAAGAGAGATGTCGAGGGAAAAATTAGGTGACTTTTGGAAAATTACAGGATTCTTGTGGAAATGGTACGGAAATTTAGGGCGAATCGTCTCGTCTCTCCACGACTTCTTTGTTCGTTGTCACAACCCGGTGAAATATTTGCTACCAGCAGCCAATTATAATGACGGCATCGTTACCGTAGAAATATCAGCCCGTCTGGTGCCGCGTGGATGCCACCCCAAGAAAATTTGAAAATATAATCCACCGCACTGCTACCGAGCGGACTTACGACATACAACACTGATTCACCAAAATTTTTTTGTGCGTAAGGTCAATACTGACATTGACTTCTGTAAAGTTGCAAAAAATTCACCAAAAAACAATTGATTTCTTGCATCATAGTCCGATAATAGCCTTTAACAGAATAATATTTGGCACCCTTTTTCACGGGTTGCCGACTGCAACGGAATGGAGGGTGTTCTTGGAAGGAGAGAACATCCATGCAGTCTACAATCAGGGATGAGAGTTCCCGTGTCCTCAGGGCACAAATAAGTGCTATCAATAACGCGCTTGCCGATAAGGTATGGCAGCAAAACTATCGGATACGGTGTAAGAATCCTACCACGCTCACATTCGGGCATGGACGCCTAAAGCCCCGGAGCATCGAATCTTTTTATAGCAAGCCGGACCAAAAACCATTTCCTAAACGAAATCTGTCTGGCGGTTCGGGCGGTTACAGAACGCTTTTCAAGGAAACTTGGAACCACCTGATTAGACCCGTAAATATTAACACTTTTGAAGGAGAAAAAAATGAGATGAAAAGCTGTAGTGTTGACTCGGCGTTGGGCCAGAAATGTATGCAAAGTCGAAATCGTAGGGTCAAAGATCCCCCCTAAGAAGTAAGGCAAAAAGTGCCAATATTACTGATGATATACAACGACAACATATCGGTGGTATAAACAAACAATAAAGCGGTTAGAGAGGAGGTGATAGAAAGAAAAAAAACTTGAAAGGAGAATAAAATGAAAAGGATTTCAGTGTTAACAGTAGCAATATCGATGGTTGTGCCCGCTGTAACTAAGGCGCAAAGTTACGTTCCCGTCCAGTACCGTGTTCGTTGGTCTCCTTATGCTTTTAGTTACAAACAACCTTCTGGTTTGGTTTCCGGTGACGTTTACTACTCTCCATACGCTTTTGGATACGCTAATTCCGGTTTAGTTCCCGGCAATATTCGTTACTCGCCTTATGCTTTCAGTTACAATTACTCTGGTTTAGTTGCTGACCCATGGTCTTCTGTCTATTGTTACTTTCCTAACCGTTACTTCCCTTTCGCCTCACACCGCCATACCTGCCGTCCCCCTGTTGTGGTTGATTGTGGCGCTTATCACTCTTCTTATGCCTCAACTAATCAACACTCGATGTCGGCTGATGTGATGAAAAACAGTTATGAAAACAAGTTACAAGCTCGCAGAGCAATAATAGGAAAGTTAAAACAAAACAGAAGAAAAATAAATATGTCACGAGAAAAAGACGCAAAGGAAGTAATTTGCAGCTATCTTAAAAGCAAAAATATAGATGATTTTAAAACGGATAGGATTCTCAGAATAGACAACAAAACAGTAAGCGTTAACTTTATGTTTAGGGATAAAAATATAATTATTAAATACTGGAACCCAAAGGAAATACAGGCTTTAGTGAAGCAGACAGGATATAAGAGAAATTTTTACGAGAAATATAAGGAAAGATCGAACAACTTTTGCGAACAATATAAGAAAGCAGGAGGAAAAGTTTATCAAATAGAGTCAGCAAATGAGAAAGAAATATTAGCCAAACTAATGCTCTGTTCTGAGCTAAATGATGGATAAGAATGAAATTGTCAAAGGTCAATGGCTTTGCCCTGCTTGACTCGCTTGTTGACCACGTGGTGCCGTACCATCCACTCGTTGTCAAGGTGTGCTGGCGCTACAGCCGAATCTTACTTTCTTTTGGCCTAGCGCAAAACTCATACTTATGGGTTTTCGTCTGAGCCGCCGTAGATAAAACGCATCTGGCCGATACTGGGGATCCACTTCCACGATACTATCCAGTACACCGCTCTGGACAGGGGATTGCGTCGCCCGTTTTCCAATAGAAAGCTTTTTAAGCTCGCTGGCCAGGGAAACTCGAACCCGCTGGGCCAGTAGACAAACAGTGCCTTGCCCACCAGATAGTCTCGCGGGACAACTCCCTCGTTGTAGGGGCGCTGGCCTTTATTTGCAATGCCCGGCCTGCTCCACCACCTACCGTCCTCGCTATTGGGGCTGTTGTCACCCAGCACAAAAAATTCATCTTTTCCAAGGATAAAAGGGTTATCCTTTATTGCTCTGCCACGCTCAGGACTGTTGAGAAATTTAGCTTCGGTATAATGGATATCCCTGAAAATGGCCACGTGTGAGAGTGTTAGCTTGCCGGAGCCGAAGATTTCCACCTGCGGCTGGATATCTGCTCTTATCTCGCCGGCACTTTCTGGGGCACGTCCCAAATCATAAGTTAATTTTTCGCTGCCAAATTGAAAAACCAATTGATGGTCAACATTGGCAAATTTCACAAGTGTATGTTTATTCATTGTCGGATGTTTGATTGATAGCGCAGTCAACTCTACCGGCTCTTTGCCCTTTTCCTGCTTTGTGACAATAACTACTCCCAATGAAAAATAAACTTTTGCCTGATAGGTTGTCTCATATTTACTAAGAGAGATACCGATACTTCCATCTGGATCATTGGCAAGACAGTAAAAACGCACCATCAGATCACTACAATACGGCATATTTTTATATTCCTCGACATCATCGTATGCGTATGTGGCTCTGAAATTATTACCGCCTTTAGTGTCATTATTGGTGTCATCTGTGGTGTCATAAAATAAGGTGTTGATTTGATCAGCAGGGCTATCCAGATGGAACAGGGTGGGGCTGGCTTCGTCAATCCTCCATTGTGAACTTCCAGTCCTGAACGGTTGGTCCCATCGGTGGTTGTTAAAAGAAGGGGCGTAAGGATTAACAGGCTGGTAGTCGTTATTATAGACCGGCATCCATAGCTCATTCTGCACCTTAGGGGGTTTTCGGCTGATTTGTCCGTTGATATAAACATCACCATCGATTATCTCGACAGTTTCTCCCGGTCGGCCCACCAGTCGTTTGATATAATTTTCCGAGGGGTCCAGTGGATTTTTGAATACTATCACGTCCCACTGCTTGGGTTCGAAGAACTGATAGATGCATTTTAAGACAAGTATCCTATCACCGTTGGCTACCGGCATTGCCCCGCCGGCTGGTTGGTAATAACCACAACTTGGGCAGCGAGTGCGAGGTAATGAAACGTTGCGGTCCGGGATGGTATCCTGAGGCAGTCTATATCTTTCCGGCACAAAGCCATGGTCGTATTTATATCCGCATTGGCGGCAGCGCAAGCGAAAATGAGCTCCTCTAAGGGTGTCAGCCATACTGCCGGTAGGTATCCGGAATGCTTCCATTACAAATGCACGGAAAACAAACGCCAATATAAAAGCGGTTATCAGCCATTCAAATGTGTTTGCAATCTCAGCCGCTCTGTCTTTGCTTTTTTTAGGCGCCTTGTCGGAGTCGGTTCTTTCAGTCTTACTTGGCGACATAAACGTTAATCCTGCTACCCCCCTTCTTTCTTTCGCAAGAAAACTGGTGGGTAGTTCCTTACTTCTAAAAGTACAACCAGGATATTACAAACGACTATTTAACACTGCAAAAATAATATTTGGGCCATACTTTACCGACTCAATAAATGAGTCGGGTAAGCATAAAACCAATAATTATGCCGATAAATCCTAAACCGTCAATAAACTATTTTGTCTTGAGACTATTTTACAAATAATCGACAACGAGAGCTAACAGGCAATACCATAGATGAGCGCTCCTGAAAAAGCTCACAAAAAACACCAATACGAGCTTTTTGAGTTCTGCTCGGGATATGAAATTCTTTATACGATACAGAAACGTGGTTCTTGAACACGGTGAGTGGATTATTCAAAGATTATTTTTTGCATAACATCTTGTGTATAAAGGGATTAAAATCTACTTGTGTGGCCATAACTTTGTCAACGCTTTATGTTTTCCAAATTTATTACCAAGTGTCTTTATTTTTAAGGGGGCATAAGCACCTTCGGTTTTTCCTTTGCTCTTGAAGCAGTATCAGAATTTTTTTATAATCTGAAAAATTCTGTATAAAAATTTCTTGCTGGATAGAAGTCTTTGTTGTATAGTAAGTTGTGGCGTTTCAGAGGTTTCACTTTGCCGGTTGGTTTTGCGACCGACAAAAAGAAAGCTCTTTTCCGAAAAAACGGCTAAAGGGGCTGCTGATGGGTCATAAAGTTCGAAGAGGTATGTGCGTGATGAGCTGTTGGATAACTGAAAGTTGCGATTCGTTATACAGCGGCTCTTTTACTTTTTAAATGTAAACAGAATCCAGTTTCCCAATTGCTCTTTTCCGAAATGAGGTAGCTTATGGCAACGATTACAAAAAAAGAACTTATCGACCGGATTGCAGAACGTACACAAGCAAAAAGAGTGATAGTCAAGTGCATAATTCAGGCGTTCCTTGATGAGATAACGGCGGAACTGTGTGAGAATAACCGTTTGGAATTCAGAGACTTTGGCGTTTTTGAGACCAGGACAAGAGCCGCGAGAATCGCACAGAATCCAAAAACTCTTGAACGCGTTGAAGTCCCTGCAAAGCGAACGGTTAAGTTTAAGATGGGCAGACTGATGAGAGAGAATCTTTGTGCCCCCACTGTAAAAACCGCTGAAACCAAATAACTATTTGAATAAGAATCCGCCTTCCACAACACAAGGAAGCAAGTTTCACTTACGAACTGTCAGCTATAACAGATTGTGGGGCGCGCAAAAAATAGTTTGTTTTAGCAAGGCTGTTCAAAAGGAGCGTTTTTATGTCAGACGGAAAGGTTAAGTGGTTCAACCCAAGGAAGGGCTACGGATTTATTGCTACCTCTGATGGCCGCGATATTTTCGTCCACTACTCAAGTATTTCAGGTGATGGATATAAAACTCTTGTTGAAGGTGATCCAGTTACTTTCGATATTGTCGAGGGTGAGAAGGGTCTAAGGGCTGAGAATGTAGTTGCAAAATCAGCCCCAAAAAGCGAAAAAGAGTCGTAAAGCCACTTTTTATCCTGGGCCTGAGGGGAGGTTGTAAACGAGTCTCGTTTTTTCATTCCCTAATTGCCCGATTAAAGGCTAAGGAAACGGCAAAAGCAGTAGTGGTATCTTGTCATGGATATTACCTGATGTGTGGCTTGAGCGGTTAGGCCGCCAACCATGCCACCGTCGAGACACACACAATGCGATATACGACATTATGATTGCTGGCGAGTTCAAATCCGGTCTGGATTGTAATGTTCTTGTCCTTAACAAGCATTATATGGCCATCCGCATCATAGGGGCCAGGCGAGCCTTTTCTTTGCTCTTTCGCGAGCTTGCCGAGGTTGTCTCGCTCGAGCAAGGCCGATATTCCAACTATGATTTCCAGAGCTGGTGCGAGGTAAGCCAATTCAGGCGTCAGTTTGAGCCGGACGGACACGATTGGGTCTCCACCGTAAATTTCTACATCGCCGTGCCGCGGATCATTCGGCTGTTATTTTACGACCGTTTGCCGCGAAGCGAAGTGAAGCTTAATCGCCGAAACATCTTCGCTCGTGACAAAAATAGATGTCAGTATTGTGGCAAACGTTATCCAACCAGCGAATTATCGCTCGACCACGTAATCCCAAGAAGTATAGGCGGTAAATCAATTTGGCAAAATATAGTTTGTGCCTGTGCAAACTGCAATGTCAAAAAAGGTGGCAGAACACCCCGCCAAGCCTCAATGACTCTCATCCAAAAACCTATCAAGCCAAAACACAATCCGCTCGTTCACGTTCATCTCGGCTACCAACGTTACCACAGTTGGAAGCAATTCCTCGACCACGCCTACTGGTCTGTCGAGCTCAAATAAGCCTGCCCCGGATGTGCTGCTATAGGCTTTCCGAAGGGGATTATCCCGAGGAGCGAAACGCTGAAAGTCGAAGCGACAGCGGAGATTCTCAAAAGTTGAATCCACCACAGGCAGAACGCGGCGATCTCAAAAATAATCAACAGCCAATAAGCAATCTAAAAAGGGGCCTATGCCGAATAATTTGGTATAGGCCCCCAATTGATTCAAATCTGTCATATCAATCGCGCCCCCATATCTTGCTTCGTAACAAGCAATGGGGGCCACTTTAATTAGCTTGTTGTTACGGAGCTGGCCGATACAGCCGAATGTCATCAATGAATACCATCCCTGAACCGCCAAGCTGCGGATTGTTTCTGTTGCCAAAACCAATAGCAATGCTATCAACATTGGTCAGGACCACGCCCTGATTACTAATCTCTTCCAGATCGATATTCCACTGCGTCCAAGCATTTATCAGCGCTACATCGGGATTATCGTAGTATATAACCGCAGTCGGGCCGGTAGCATTGGCCACAGCCACATACATCGACTCAGCAGCATTGGTCGGGTTGCCATAGAGCCACAGCGTAAGTACTCCAACGCCTTCCTCAGTCCAATCTCGCGGGTAAGTCAACGGCAAGGTCGCCTCTGAATAATATGCCGGGCCGGAGTTGTCGTAGAAGAGCGGCATCGACTGCCTGCCACTGTGAACGATAGTTTGCTCGCAGAAAGGAGGATCAAGATAACCTACCTGGGAGCCGTTTGCCGGCTGCTCGTATCCATCTATCCACGTCAGAAATATTCTGTTGCTCTCGGGGTCTCCGATGTCAAGGTCATTGTAGGACTCAAAATCATCCACAGTAAGATAGTCGGCCACCGTAAAGCTCCAGACTCTGCCTTTGCTGATTGTCCCGTCGGCATTATACTCATCGATACGCCAGTAGTAAGGCCCGCCGCCCCATTCAACACCTTCAGGAGGATTGTAGCTGGTAGTACTCTGGCGGCCTCGATATATACCCGACGTGTCGGATGTATCAGCATCGTCCACAGCGTCTTCATCGGTACCGAAATAGATATCGTGCTGAGACGCCTCATCACCCGGCGACCAGCTAAGGGGCATCGCATCTCTGAGGTTTTGTATTGATCCGTTTACCGGGCTTGGATCCCAGGCAACCAACGGGTCGCCACGCATGGTTAGCCTAATCTCTTCCGCGGTCAACACCTTGTTGTAGACACGCACGTCGTCAATCAGGCCGGTATAAGTCTGACTCCACTGATTGTTGCCGACAAGAAACGGTCCCGTGCCGGCGCTCATGGCTGAACTTGCTAGTCGGTCCATCACGAATCCGTCGATGTAGAACACCGCACCGGCACTCTGATCAGGCAGGAAGGTGACGGCTACATGCTGCCATACCCCGACCTCCAGAGTCGCGTTAAAGGCGTCGTGATCTAAAATGCCAGGCGTAGTGAACCGAAGATGGTCACTGCTGGACTTGAACGCATACGCTCCGGCCCGGGCGACAAAGCCTCGATCACCACCGAGCCCTGCTGGGTTGATCCAGCAGGCGATAGTAATCGCGTCGGTAATCGTCAGGACATCGCCGCAATCTACCCAGTCGTCACCGTCAAACTGCAGTGCACCACCGTCATGCCCCGCCACTATCTGCGGGTCACCAACGAAGGTGCCGTGATTGTCATGGCCGGACCAATCAACGGCAGTCGTGCCTTCATCAAGTTTCCACCAGCCTACAAGACTGGGATCAGTAATGGCTATATCGGGTATTGTTCTGAAACTCCAGACATCGCCTTTATGCGTAGTGACACCGTCAAATTCATCAACCCGCCAATAGTAAGTCTTGTCTTTTGCAAGAGTGTCAAGAGCATAGGTTGTATATGCCTGAGGCAGACCGCCAACGGCATTGCTTACATCGTCAAAATTATCGCCAAAGTACACAGTATGTAGTTTGGCGCCGAAACCTGCCGTCCAGCTAAGGGATGCATCCAGAACCACATATTTGGCATCATCAGCCGGGCCGGGATTATAGGCAGTCCTGGGTGGAACCAGAAAGCTCCAGACATCGCCTTTCCACGGACTGTCCGGGTGCACGTCATTAACCTCGTCGATTCGCCAGTAGTAAGTCGTGCCTGGAACAAGACCCTCCGGATAAGGGAATCCAGGAAAGCCGATAATAAAGTTCGTTGTGACTTGGTTACCCCTGAATGTACCTTCAGCTCCAGCATTCACATCGTCAAAACTCTCACCCAGATAGACATCGTGTGAAACTGCAAAAACTCCCGGCGACCAGCTAAGGCTCACCCATGTGTCCGCATATGTGGCGCCATCGGCGGGGATGGGTTCAATAGCTCTAACCTCCGCAAGACCAGCAGCACCGGCGTGAGCAAGAATGGCAGCGTCTGTCAGAGCCCTGTCAAAAACAACAGCTTCATCCAGTACCCCCTGCAGATGGTCAGCAGGGCCAGCACCGCGGGCGCCAATTCTAAGGCGTGGAAGATCAACAGTATCTGTACTGGTTCCCACGAGCTTTCCATTGAAAAACAACTGTGTGCCGCTGCCATCGTTCCGCCACGCCAGGTGCATCCATACATCCTGTTGTATCACAAGATCGTTCAGAGTTAACCCCGCGGCTGGTGTGAACCGATAGTCCTCGACCCCATACAGGGTAAAGCCGGCCTCCCCTAACGATGTCCAGCCGGCGAGCCGAATCGAGGTGGCGTCGCTGTCGTGCAGTGCCTGTGAGTCAGTACCAGCCGGGGGCTTCGTCGTCTTTACGATATATTCTACC
>Ga0209636_10008254_pt1 | contig 10609 bp, 5 predicted proteins | sample DeeMarSWOR152_54_FD_187464 | JGI IMG/M metagenome (GOLD analysis project Ga0209636, IMG submission 187464) | Marine sediment microbial communities from White Oak River estuary, North Carolina - WOR-1-52-54 (SPAdes) (version 2) | ecosystem: Environmental > Aquatic > Marine > Intertidal zone >... | reverse complement strand
TGAACCTTTCTGCCATCTACGACAAATATGAGAATTTGTTCACGAAGGAACTAATCCTAGCGGTCAAAGAAAAAAGGAAGCACGCAAAGGGAGAGGAGCAAAGAAAACTGAGGTATTTGCAGCAATTTTTTGTCAGCGAATATTTGGGCATGATTGTAAAAGAGCTTAGTGAAAAAGCCGAAACCATGGAATCAAAGGCAGCCGTTGAAGTAGACGGAGAAAAGATTCCCTTTAGACTTGCAGCTGTGAAGATAGCAAATGAGCCAAAGCGAGTACAAAGAGGCAAACTCTTTGAGGCAAGGAATGGAGTAATCGACAAAATCAATGTTGTTCTTCTGAAGAGAATGGAAAAACTCCACGAAACTCCTAGGGAGTTAGGTTACAAGAACTACATGACTTTATTTAGAGATATAAAAGGCATTGATTTTCAGCGGCTAGAAAAATTGATGCGAGGTTTCATTGCCAAAACGGAGTCCATTTACACGGCTCGAATGAATAAAGCATTGCTTGACAAAGTAGGGGTGAAACTAAAAGATGCGGAAAAACACGATTTAGCCTTCTTCTTTAGGGCTAAGGAATTTGACACCTCTTTCAAGAAGGAAGATGCTGTAGAAACCTTAAGGAAAACATTGACAAATATGGGGTTTCACTTGGACGAGCAAAACAACATTGAACTTGATGCGGAAGAAAGACCAAAGAAGTCTCCAAGAGCTTTCTGTAGTGGGATAAGAGTTCCTGACGAAGTGAAATTAGTGATAATGCCAAAGGGGGGACACGACGACTATGCCGCTCTGTTTCATGAAGCAGGGCATGCCGAACATCTTGGTTGCGTAAATCAAGACCTAGATGTGGAATATAAGCGGCTGGGGGACAACTCCGTAACCGAAACCTTTGCCTTCTTGCTAGAATACTTGTTGACCGACGAAAACTGGCTAAGGCAAAACACACCTCTGAGGGACCCAAAGGAGTACCTGGACTTCCTTTACTTATACAAGCTCTACTTCCTAAGAAGATACGGAGCAAAACTATCTTACGAACTCAAACTACACACAGCCACTACACTAAAAGGAATGGATGAAATATACAAGGAAAACCTTGAAGAAGCACTGAAGTTCAAACATCCTAAGAACCATTACCTCACAGATCACGATGACGGCTTCTACTGCGCCCAATATCTACGAGCATGGATATTTGAGGAACAACTAAGAGCAAAACTCAAGGAAAGATTTGGCAAAGAATGGTTCAACAACAATGATGCAGGAAAATTTCTAAAGAGCCTGTGGGCTAATGGACAGAAGTATGATGCTGTCGAACTAGCCCAGATGGTAGGATACAAGGATTTGGACATAGAACTACTACTGTCTTCACTTCAAAAACGTCTAAGCTAGTGCGTGCAAAGCAAAAAAAGGAAATCAGAAGAGCTCTCTACCATATCTTACTATCTCTTGGAAGACCTTGCTCTTGTGCGCGCAGAGTTCTCTCTTGTCTTCCGTTTCCAAAAAATGACTGCCAGCAGAGCGACTCCTCCTACTGCCGCTACTATGAGACCTATACTCCACCATGGGAAAGCCTCTGGTACATCAAGAACTCTGATTGTCATGGTATCTGTGTCATAGTTTCCGACAGCGTCTATTACTTTTAGAGTAACTGTGTAGTTGCCTGGCGTGTTAAATGTGTAGGAAGGAAATATTCCAGTCAACGTTCTAGGTGTGTTATCAACAAAGGTCCATGTATAATTTGTGATGTCTACATTGTCCCATGAATGTGACCCATCAAAAGTAACTTGTGTAGTCTCGTTCACGATCTGGTCGGATCCTGCGTCTGCTGTGGGAGGAATCATGTCTAATGCTTTGGTGCCTACGATTTCAACCATTTGAGTGCTGAAACTAAAAGTGAAGTATAGGGAAGAGTGAGTTTCATTCTCAGCTTTAGTAAAGTCAGCTACCGTTCCATTCATGAGGACTTGCCAAGGTCCCAAAAGAAGAAGTTTGGGAATCGTAACGTTGCAGAACCCAACTTTACCGAACGCTCCGGTGACGTTGAAACTTATTTGCTTGGCTGGATGGTTGAAACCGAAAGAAGCTACTGTGCAATTGCTGTACGTGGCCACCTGATAAGTTTTTGCATTCCAAACAAAAGCATTATGGATTCTTAACATACTCCACCGTTCCATGAGTGGATAGGAATCGAGCCCTAGATGTGGAATGAGGGTGTCACCTACGCCGTCTCCGTCAATATCTTCGCCCCGATAACTGCTCCAATAGTTTCCTTCAGCACCGTTGTCCCAAGTATTGGTTGAATTGTCACTGTGCACCGGACTATCGATGAAGTTATTGTGGTAAATGACATTATTGCTAGAGAAACGTAGATGAAATCCGCAATGAGCGTTGGTCACGAATGTATTTCCAACTATTGTGTTATTTTCGGAATTTGTTAGCATCATTCCGTGTTCGTGGTTGGTTATGACGTTCCCAGTAATCATGTTGTTGGTGGAATTGTCCAACGACATCCCGCAAAACGTGTTTCCTTCAATGAGATTGCCGCTAATCGTATTGTTCTTCGTGTTGTACCAAAGCCATATGCCGTCTTCTCCATTGTCTTTTACGATATTTTCACTAATCACGTTGCTGTTTGTATACACAGTGATCCCACAGAAAAGCGTCGGAGCATTCCGGATAGTAAAACCCTTGACAACAACATGATTGCTAAACACCTGGATACGACCAACGATGATCGTAGTATTCTTGTCTTCCCCCATTATGGTTAAAGGCTTACCCACGAGCAGCATTTCGTAGTACATTCCAGCTTTAACTTGAATGATGTCATCTGGATTTGCTGCATTTATAGCGTCTTGTATCTTCGGGTAGTCTTCTGGAACATGTATAATATTCTGCGCGGCAATAACCGACGTTTCTAGAAACTGTGTATCTGTGGCTGTGACAATAGGTGAATTGAGCAAACCTCCAGATGCTATCCACAGTAATGACAAACAAGCAAACATACGTAAAATGATTTTCTTTGCCATTATGGGTCATCCTTCGCGCGCGTTTTCATTCTCTCGCTCTGTGCCGTAAAAGCCTTATGGACCCCATAAAGAAACTAATTCTTGGCATCTTTTGCTTGGTCTAACTCCCTTGATCTCTAGGACTGTCGGAAGTGCTCGCGGGTGTAGACAATTTCTCCATCCACAATGGTCATGTCCACCTTTATGTCGCTTATCCTATCGGTGGGAATTGCCAATAGATCATCCGACAACACCACAAGGTCTGCGAGTTTCCCAACCTCTATTGAACCCCTTAATTTTTCCTCGAAAGAAGCGTAAGCCGGATTAATTGTGTACAGTCGTATAGCTTGTTCCACGGTGATCCTCTCCCTAGGTGCAAAGCCGTATCTGGTCACTGCAGACTGTATACCCGAGAGAGGACTCATAGTCGAGTCTGCTGGGAGGTCTGAGCCTCCTGTGACTTTGACGCCTGCTTCTAACAAAGTCCTGTATCGCTCGCAAAGCTCAGTGGCTCTCTTGTAACCCAAAGGCTCAACCATCCAAGAATTGTTAGAGCTTACGAAGACCGGCTGAACCGACGCTATTACTCCTAAATTCTTCATGCGACTTACTAACTGCTCGTCAAGCATTGACGCGTGCTCAATGCGATGGCGATGATCCGCCTTCGGTTTTTCCTTCAGAGTCCTCTGTATGGAATCTAGGGCCACGTGAATTGCTCTGTCACCGATAGCATGTATCGCCAGCTGGAAACCAGCTTTATGGGCTTTGCTGATTATATGATAGAGTTCTTCCTCGCTAACACAAAGGATTCCCAAATTGTCAGGCTCCCCTTCGTAAGGCTGTCTTATAGCGGCTGTGCGTCTCTCGATAGTTCCATCAAGCAAGACCTTAATTGCTCCAATTTTCAGCCTCATATTTCCGAAGCCCGTATACAAGCCCAAGCTCAATAGATGAGGTAGCAAAGATGCAGGTATCATTAGGTATACTCGCAGTGAAAGTCTATCTTGCATGAGTAGCTTCTGAAAGACCCTAACATGCTGCCCGTTCTCCCATGCACAATGAACTGAAGTAAGTCCAAGTCTAATCGCTTCATCGGCCGCTTGGCTTAAAGCTGTAATTAACTCCTCATCCTTATACGTGACTAGGTCCTCAATTCTCGTGCCAGCTGTCTCCAGCAACACGCCGGTAGGCTCTCCCGTATCTGGATCCTTGTCTATCTTTCCGCCTGGTGGCGACTCCGTACCTTTTCCTATTTTCGCCAACCTCAACGCTAGGCTGTTAACGCTGTAAACATGCCAGCCCACATCGGTAAGGATCACCGGATTGTCTGGAGCAACTTCATCTAGGTCCCATCGATTCGGAGGCCTCTTTTCGGCAAGAATAGTAGTATTCCATCCATGCCCTTTGATCCAGTTTCCCTTGGGCTTTTCTCTTGCTCTCTTTCCAATCATCTCCTTGATTTCATCGATAGTCCGCGCTCCGCGGATATCTAAGATTGCAGATGAAAGCATGAGTCCATACTCTATCAGATGTATGTGGGAATCGGCGAATCCTGGAAGAACTGTCCTTCCTTCAAGGTCTATAGCTTTTACATTTTTTCCAGCAACCGACATCACTTTCTCGTTGGTGCCAATGCCTATGATCTTGTTGCCTCTGATCGCTATTGCTCCAGCTCGTGGTTTAGAGGGATCCAAAGTGATTACGTTCCCATTCACAAAGACAACTGCACCCATGACTGTGCCCATCCACGATTCAGGTCAAGTCGGTTTCAAGGTATTTAATAATATCGTGAGCTTACAAAAACTTGATATCTTCTTTATACCAGCACCATAACAATAAAGTGTGCGCAACAGAACTGATCGAGAAGAAGGAGTGAATCTTATGGTCACCTTATTGGATGTCGTAGAGAGAGCTCTAACCGGAAAAGTCTGTTCTGAACGAGATTATGACTTGAAGATTTTTTCAACCAAGCTGATTGAAATAGTAAAAGAATACGATATAAAATACGACCCAGAAAACCCTGTTCCATCTGACGACGACTTAGCAGACGACGTGTTTGAAGCTGCCCTCGATTTTTACCGTGAGGTAGGTACATACTGCACAGACACAGAAAGGATAATCAGATTTAGTGAAGACGAGATCAAAGAAGGGCTAAAGACTGCGCCCTCTAGCCTGCTTTTGGGGGAGGGTGAAGATGCCAAGACCCTGGTTCCCAGAAAACCTGAAAGTACAATTCCGCCATGGTGTTTCATTGGGGCTGGTGGTGCACCCGTATCCTCTGAAGAGATCTTTTCGAAGCTGATTGAGGGGTATGCTTCAATACCGCTGGCTAACTCGATAACCACGCCCGCTCTAACTTCAGTGCGCGGAATGAGGATAAGACCTGGAACACCGCTGGAGATTCTAGGAGCTATAAGGAATGTGGTTCTCGCCAGAGAGGCGTTGAGAAGAGCTGGGAGGCCTGGTTTACCCATCATGAACTCCCTCGCAACCGCGAGTACAGCTGTGGCATTGAACACAGCACTGTATCCTGACTATGGGTTGAGGAAAACAGACGGCTACTTCGTATCCACTATTGCAGAGTTTAAGACAAACTTTGACATTCTTAACAAAGCCTGTGCTCTGAAATCTATGGGGGCTGGAGAAATGATAGGCGCAGATTTTGGCCCAATACTGGGCGGATATTGTGGTGGACCCGAAGGCACCGCGGTCACAGCAGTTGCGGGTCACTTTATGGGACTTCTTGTCTGTCAGGCAGGATGGTTGCTACCTTTCCCGATACATATCCATCACGTAGCTAACAGTACCCCGGAGCTACTATGGGTAACGAGCGTTCTTGCCCAAGCGATAAGCAGAAATACCCATCTGCTGTCACTGCATCTAAACTACACGGCCGCTGGTCCCTGCACCGAAATGTGTCTGTACGAAATAGCGGCACAGCGCCTAGCTGCCGTTCCATCAGGGATTTCCATAGAATCAGTGGGAGTAGGGAAGGCAAAGCATGAAGACTATTTGACCCCGATGGAGCCAAGGTTTGCCGCTGAAGTCGCTCATGCGGCCGTAGGAATGAAAAGAGAAGACGCCAACGATATAGTAAAAAATCTCTTAGCAAGGTACGTTCATAAGGTTCCGGATCCGCCTATGGGCCTCAAGTACCAAGAATGCTATGACGTTAGAACAGGAAAACCAACCAGAAGATGCTTAGAGGTCTACAACAGAGTTAAAAAGAAACTAGAAGATTTGGGCTTGGAGTTCAGGTATTAGTCAAGAGAAGCACAAATGCGCACGCATACCAAAAATCTTATTGCGAAATCATCTCTATCCAATGATACTCACACATCCACGGGGGCTCGAAGTATTAACCTCAAGCTTATGGCGATGCCCAAGGACGAATTGGACTCCATCCATTCTGGTACACTCGAGATTCTTCGGGAAGTCGGTGTGAAATTCCCGGACGAGACAGCCCTGAAGACATTAGAGAATGTTGGCGCGGAGATCAACTATAAGACTATGGTCGCTCGCATACCGGAGGAAGCGATCAAGGAAGCATTGAAGACCGCACCAAGCAAGATAACTCTGTGTGCACGTGATCCAAAAAATGATGTACGCCTAGAGAACGGACATGTCCACTTTATGCCGTCAGGCATTGGAGTTTACATTTACGACTTGGAAACTGGAGTGCGAAGGATAGCAACTCGGGAGGACACGGTTAACGTTTCAAAAATTGTGGATGCTTTGCCGAATATTCATGTGTTGCAGGTGATGGTGTCGCCAGGGGACGTTCTGGACAAGGTTGCGGATCATTATAAATTTATGGCTGGTTTTAACAACACCACGAAGCACGTTAGCAACTGTATAGGTCCGATTACATCCGATGATGGAGCTAGAGAAATCGTGGAAATGGCTTCTTGCGTCGCAGGAGGCAGAGATGAACTAGTAAAACGACCTCTTATCTCAGTGCATCAATGTCCAACTAGCCCACTTCAATATGACATTCACGGTTTGCGGGCAATTATGGAGTATGCTAGAAATAGTATTCCAGTAGCAATTTTTAGTATGGCGATGGGCGGAGGGACAGCGCCCGTCACTCTCGCAGGCGAATTGGTCATAATCAACGCTGAATTCCTTGCAGGTTTAACCTTGCTTCAGGCTTTAAATCCTCATTGTCCTGTCATTTACGGAAGTGTGGCTTCTGTGATGGATTTGAAAACTGGGATTCTTCCGCTTGGAGCTCCTGAGAGACCCATTCTACAGGTTGGAGTTGTTAACCTTGCTAGATATTATGGTGTTCCGAACGGCATGACGTCTGTGGGACATACGGATGCGAAAATGCCCGGCACCCAAGCAGGGTTCGAGAAAGTTCTTACTGCGTTGCCGGTGGTCTTGGCTGGTGCGAACTTGATATTTGGAGCTGGAGCTATCGATTCGGCGAACACTTACAGTTACGAGCAATTGATAATTGATGACGAGATATGGGGGGCTTTATTGAAGGTTGCTGAAGGATTTGAGGTGAATGAAGAGACACTGGCGGTTGATTCAATCAAAAAGGTCGGTGTAGGAAACCACTTTCTTGGCGAGAAGCATACTTTGAAGCATGTGGGAGAATACTGGTATCCGCGTCTATACTCCCGCGTCAAAAAGTCGGAGGATTTCTGGAATTTGGAGCTACTGGGCAAAAAGGACTTGGCTGGAGTAGCCAGAGAGAAAGCCAAAGATATCCTCGCAACTCACCAGGCTGAGCCCTTGGAAAAGGACGTGCAAAAAGGAATTCATACGATAGTGTCTAACGCGGAAAAGCGTGCGTTACGATGAATTAAGGCTTCGAAGCTTGAACCAACGCGTGGGCGCACATAAGAAGGGACTTGAAGCCGCGAATCTGATTGAAGGATAGCCGCGCTCACGATTACCTCTAGATTTCTGAAGTAATTTAACCCATTTGCTTCCATGTATGTGCATATTCTAACTGACTGCAAAACGTCTATTTTTCGCTGAAGTTTTACGATAAGTTGATTTAAGGAGAGAGGAGAAAATGGAAGAACTGATTTCTGCAAGATTATGAAGGCTTTGAGAATCTCTGTGACGCTTGGAGCTTGCATGGTGCTGGCTAGTGCGTTTGCAGCTTATGGCATAGCAACGGTGCAGGCGGGTCCTTATGACTTCTCCTTGTGGGCAGAGAGCTACGGAACTTACTACCCCTTCGAAGGAGCAAGATAGACACCCAAATAAAGGCGCACAAGCCCCCCCATTTTTTGTATCGTTTTTCGAACATCATCAGCTACGAGTGGGGCTTCGGAGACGGAAACCACGGCACAGCTAACTGTAGCAATACATCGCAAACTTAATACGAGACCTTTTTAACCTAGCATGCTAAACAATCCCATAACAGAAGGAAACTCACACATGCCCAGATTCCGACAAACAAGCGACATCCTCAAACTCATGAGCAAAAAACAAGACATCCGAGACATCGGAATAATCGCCCACATAGACCATGGAAAAACAACCATGACAGACTCCCTCCTAGTAGAAGCAGGCCTCCTATCCCCAAAAATAGCTGGACAAGCAAGAGCCCTAGACTACCTAGAAGAAGAACAAAAACGCGGAATCACCATAAAAACAGCCAACATCTCACTACTACACGAAATCAAAGATAAGCCACATCTCATCAACCTCATCGACACCCCAGGCCACGTAGACTTCACTGGAAAAGTAACACGAGCCCTGAGAGCCATAGACGGAGCCGTAGTAGTCGTAGATGCAGTCGAAGAAGTCATGGTACAGACAGAAACCGTAACAAGACAAGCCTTAGAAGAAGGAGTTAAACCCGTTCTATTCATAAACAAAGTCGACCGCCTAATCAGAGAACTAAAACTCAGCTCCGACGAAGTGCAAAGCAAACTCCTCAGAATAATCCGAGACTTCAACAACCTCATTGACCTCTATGGAGAAGCCCCATTCAAAAACAACTGGAGAGTAGACCCAGCCAAAGGAACAGGAGCTTTCGGCTCAGCCCTCCACAGATGGGGCTTCACAGTCGAACTCGCCAAAAAGAAGGAAATAAAATTTAGCGACGTCGTAGAAGCCTATCACAAAGAACGTTGGCAAGAACTCCAAAAGACAATACCACTCCACACCGCCATACTTGACATGGTCGTCAAAAACCTCCCAAACCCCACAGAAGCCCAAAAATACCGAATCCCCAAAGTCTGGAAAGGAGAACTAGACTCCGAAATAGGGCAAGCAATGCTCAACTGCAAAGACGACGGGCCCACCGTAGTCTGCCTCACCATGGCACAACTAGACCCCCACGCAGGCCTCGTCGCCACAGGAAGACTATTCTCCGGGGCAGTACAGGAAGGCAGACAAGTCTACCTAGTAGGAGCCAAGAAGGACTATAGAATTCAACAGGTTTCCATGTACATGGGCGCCTTCAGAGAAGTAGTGAACAACATCGTAGCCGGTAACATAGCTGCACTCCTCGGACTGGACCTCGCAAGAGCCGGCGAAACCCTAATTGACCTTGCACACCGAGATGGGATGATACCCTTTGAGCGCATAAGATATGTCTCTGAACCGGTGATAACCATTGCCATAGAACCAAAACACCCAAAGGACCTGCCTCGCCTCGTGGATGTCATGCACCGATTGGCAATTGAGGATCCCAACCTAGTAACCACCATAAACAAAGAAACTGGCGAGTATCTGCTCAGTGGAATGGGCGAACTACACTTGGAAATTGCATGCAAGTTCCTTAAGGATTACGCGCCAGGATTAGACATCATCACGTCGCGTCCAATCGTTGTATATAGAGAGAGCATCGCGGGACAGGGCGTTGAAGCGATGGCGAAGAGCCCTAACAAACACAACCGATTCTGGATACAGGTCGAACCCCTCGAAGAAACGGTCGTAAAAATGATCGAAAAGGGAGACATCTTGGAAGAGATGGGGCGAAAGAAAATAGGCACTATTTTACGCTCACAAGCTAAGTGGCCCACCGATGAAGCTAGAAACATCTGGGCGCTCGAGGAACACAAGAACATCTTGGTTGATATGACAAAGGGCATACAATACCTCCGAGAAGCAAGAGAAATGATAATTGCTGGTTTCCGATGGGCTTGTGAAAACGGTCCCCTCTCCGAAGAGCCGATGCGAGGCCTCAAAGTGAAGCTCATGGACGCCCAGCTGCACGAAGATCCTGTGCACCGTGGTCCTGCTCAAATTATGCCGGCTACACGAAGGGCTTTCCTTGGGTCGTTTCTCACGGCAAAACCTGTCCTTCTGGAGCCTGTATACAAGATTGGCGTGTCTGTTCCCGCGCAGTGGGTGGGGGATGTGACTAGCATCATCACCCGTAAACGGGGCAGAATCCTTTCCTCTGAGCAGAAGGGACCTGTAACCATGATTAATGGGTATATGCCGGTTGCTGAAACTTTTGGTCTGTCGGCTGAAATGAGATCGGCGACTTCGGGACATGCGTTTTGGCAGACCCAGTTTGATCATTGGGAAAAGGTGCCGGAGAACCTTGCGCTTTCTGTCATTGAGGAGATACGTAAGAGAAGGGGCTTGTCATCAGAGATACCTAAACCAAGCAAGTTCATTGATGAA
>Ga0209636_10008253_pt1 | contig 10610 bp, 7 predicted proteins | sample DeeMarSWOR152_54_FD_187464 | JGI IMG/M metagenome (GOLD analysis project Ga0209636, IMG submission 187464) | Marine sediment microbial communities from White Oak River estuary, North Carolina - WOR-1-52-54 (SPAdes) (version 2) | ecosystem: Environmental > Aquatic > Marine > Intertidal zone >... | reverse complement strand
AAAATTTTTGACCCAATCTAAAAAATTTAACTTAACGATTATAATAATCGAACATAGATTATCTAGAGTAATCAATATTGCAAATAAAATCCTTATATTAGATGATAATGGTAAAATATTTTTAAATGGGAGTGTTTCTGAAATTTTAAGAGAAAAATTTGAAAGATTGAGAGTCAGCAATGTAAGAGTCCCTTGGATAAGCGATTTGTTTTACAAGTTTCAGCTCCACAATCATAAGTTTAAGAGCTATGATTTACCAGTTAATTTTGAAAACTTAATTCAAATAATACATGAAATGGATTCAAATGATTTATCTCAATTAAAGGAACTATTAATTGAAAAAGAAATTATGCCTAATGCTCTCAAAAATTACGAGAATAAAGAAGAAATTATCAAATTTCAAAACCTTTATATAACCTCATTAAAAAATGTCGAACTAAAGCAAAATGAATCCACATCTATTGAAAAAAGTGAATCTAATACCTCGGAGATTCTTTTAGAAGTAAAAAATTTGAGTTTTAAGTACCCGAATAGTGGAATTAAAGCCCTTAATGAATTAACATTTCAAGTTTTTAAAGGAGATTTCATTGGCTTAGTTGGACCAAATGGTTCTGGTAAAACTACATTACTATATCTTTTAGCGAATCTATATAAACCAACTTCAGGAGATATTTACTTTAAGGGCAAAAATTTAGAGGAAATAAATGCTTATGATTATTCAAAATATATTGGCTTTATCTTTCAAAATCCAGAGAATATGATTTTTAAATCCTCCATAAAAGATGAAATTTTATACGGTCCAGAAAATTTTGGGATAAAAAGAGAAATTTCAGAACTCTATCTTCAGAAATTAATCAATCTAATTGGTAATGAGCAATCAGATAAAAATCCCTTTCATTTAAGTTGGGGTCAAAAAAGAAGATTAAATTTAAGTTCTATATTTGTTTATAACCCTGATTTAATTTTATTGGATGAACCTTTTATTGGTCAAGATCAGCAAACTATAGATTCTTTAATAGAAACTTTATTTATCGAAAATAAGAGAGGAAAAACAATTATTATTTCTTCTCACGATTATCATCTTCTCTTGAAGTATACTCGACGTATAATAGAATTGAATAAAAATGGAACTATAAAAGATTATGATGTGAAGGAGAATTATTTTAAAAAACATAAAAATTTAGGACCAATAATTTTATTGGAAAAAATTAACCAATTAATCAAAGAGGGTGATTAAAAGTTTCAAAGAAAAACCGACTCTTAGATTACAATAAATATATTTTTGCATTTATTCCAAAAAAATCAATTGTTCATGAACTAAACCCAATATCAAAACTAGTATTTCTTTTTTGTATAACCTTAATTATATTTTTTGTGAGAAGCTTAATCTTTCTTACTTTAATCCTCTTTTTCTCAATTTTTGTAGCTCTATTGGCAAAAATTTCTATTAGAGATTTAGTTAGGAAATTAAGATTTTTAGTTATTATTTTAATTATAAGTGTAATATTAAACATTTTTTTCAATGCAATACCTAAGCAAAATGAAGAGATCTTATTTTATTTATTTAATCTTGAATTTTTACCAATTAGAAGATTAGCTGTATATTTTGCGTTAAAAGCTTTCTTAATAGTTCTTATTCTGTTCACATCTGTAATAATATATACAAATACTACCTCTATGAAGGATTTTGTGTATTCATTAATGAGATTAAAAATACCCTATAAATTCTGCTTTGCATTTATGGTGGGTATTAGATATATTCCATATATCGAGCAAGAGGCAAAAACAATTGCTTTAGCGCAAAGAGCACGGGGCTTTGGTTTAGAGAAGGCAAGAAACGTTAAAATGGCATATAAATTAATTTTTGAAAGACTTGTTACAACATTGATTTCTATTCTTAGGAAAGGTAATATTACCTCTCTTTCAATGGAAAATAGATGTTTTGGAATATATAAGAATAGAACTAATTTAATACATATTAAATATAAATATATTGATATAATTTTTATGATTGTTTGTCTTACTGGTTTTTTTATTGTTCTTTTCTATATATTTGGCCTAATTCCTTTCCCACATTTTCCCTCTTTGTATAATATTTTTAAGATCCTTTTTTAGCTCATATCTCTTTTTTTTCTTTAATCCAACCTTTTTTTCGTATTTTTTTTTCCAAATTCCAATAATAATTGTTGAAATTGAACTAAATATCATTAAAAATAAACCAAAACTAGGATAAATTACTCCAAAATTCGATAGTAAGGATTGATCACTTGCGATCCCAATAAATCTGATAATTATGCCAAATGAGACCAAAATGAAAATCGGGTAAATAATTTTGATAACTCCAGAGATTATAGGCTTCAATAAGCTCAAGTAAGAATATATTATCCACCCTATAACAAAAAGCATTGTTAATATTGGTGAAATTTCTCCAATAAACAACTTCCAAGTAAAAAAATTATTAAAGAAATAAATATGATTAAAGTTTACACCTCCACTTTCATATGAAATCCAAGGAAAAATTAATGAGAAATAGAATAAGGATTCAGCAATACTTAATAATATTAATTCTTTGATGAAATAGTCTTTAGCTTCAACTTTTATTTGTTTATCTGTTATGAAATCTATTTTACTATATCTTCTCCAAAGTATTATTATTAGTAGAGAAATAATGAAAAAGAGTATTAGAGATATAAAAATTAGAGTATAATTGCTTATCATCATTCCCACTGAATATATATTTGATGTAAACCATACTCTTTCTTTACCTTCTAATTCTATCGCGACATAGAAATCAAGTTTAGAATTAATAATCCAAGGATTTAATGTAGTTGACCATGAATTATTTGTTTGTTTATTAAGTTCTATTTTCTGCCAGCAAACTCCTATTATATCTATAAATTTATAATAAATTTTCACAGATTCTATTCTCTCAACGGACTCAGTTTCTAATTCAACTTGAAATGTATTTCCTATTAACTTCCAGCTTTTTCTAAAGTTTTGATTCGTTATATTAGGTGGTATGGTGTGGTTATATAAAACAAAATCTATAAAAAATTTTGTAGTATTCTCAAATCCGGGAAAACCATGGTGTTCATTCGGATATATCTGAAGAAATTTATTCGAATGATTCACTGCCTCAAATGTGCTCTTTATAGAACTATAATGAAAAAAATCATCGTTTGTCCCTATTTGCCACATAATAGGAGGCATTTTTGGTGATTTCAAATAGTAAATCGGATCAAATCTTAAAAGTTGATTACTTAGATAAGAAGAAGGAATGTCCTTGGGGCTTTTTCCTAATATCCAAAATATCAATTTGTTTGGGTATTGTAAATTCTTCACAATATCTCCTATAGCAACATACGAGATTACTCCTGAAATTCGTTCTCCACATATACCGCCTAGCCACATAGCATTAAATCCACCATATGAAATTCCAGTAACTAAAATTTGAGAATTATTTACAATTGAAATGTTTTCTAGGACTCTTAATCCCTGTATAGCACCAGATAGAGTCAGATAAAAATGGGCTGATCGATTATATTCTGTTTGATAATACATATTATCAGGACTTGGTTTTGCCCCTTCTGATTTTCCATATCCAGGATGAGAATGGCATAAAACAATAAATCCCTTTTCTAAATAAGGGTATGCCAATTTAAAAACAGATTCTACTTTTTCATTTAATCCATGCATGCAAAGACAACCAGGATTAATTGGATTGACTACTTCTGGATATAATAAATAACCATGTAATGTTATATTTTCGGGTGTTGCGCCAACCCAGTTTGGTGATTTAAAATAAATTTCTTGAGAAATAAACTCATGTTCTAGTTTAGTGTAAGGATTGACATATTCTATAGTATCATTCTCACCAAATACAATATTAAGATCGGTACTATTTACTCGAGAAATTTCATCTTGCCAAAAATCTAAAATATCAAAATTCACTCCATCATCTAAAAGATTATATCTTGTATAAGCATCTTCTTCAATATTTCTTTTTTGGACTGACAAATTTAAATAAGTCAAATTTGTAACTGATATACTTATTATTATAAAAAAGGATAAAAAAACAATCCAGGACTTTCTTTTTAATTTTAGCTTCATTATTAAAGTTATTTTAAAGCGCTCTTAATTAAAAAATTATTCTTCTTCTTAATAAATTAGGTTATCAATATTATTAAAAACATTAAGAATTATTAGTAGATCTTAATAAAAATTGTTCATGCGAAGTTTGGAACATGTCCCTTATTTGCACAGGCTGAAACCAGCAGCCTCTATCGGATAGGTTTTGGATAAAACCATCTCCGACTACTTTTCTGAGGATATTTAACGCTCCATTTACATCCGCATTGAGAATATAATTCGAGCCTTGAAATAAACCTCTTTTAATCCGCTTCCCAAAATACTTTTTATATTTTTGGATAGCTTCTAAATCTAATGAGCTGCATTTTGACGTGTAGGACTCATCAACCTTATGAACTTTAATTCCTACAAGCTGAGCTTTATAGGTTATCCTTTGTTTAAGTGTTTGAATGGGGACATTCACAAAATTTTGGTTGTTTTGTTTGCCCATTCTAATATTTTGTTTTATGCCTTTTAATTCACCTAAACAAATATTACCTATCTGATTTTTTAAACAATAACCAACAATAAATTGAGCGGTCTTATGTAAATAATCCTTTAAAACTGAGTTTCTCTTTATTGTAATCTTATCGAGTCTATCGGTCCACTTTAGTTTTTGCTTGTCTTTAATAGAATAAAGCTTTGCTTTTTGTTTATTCCATTGCCGATTAATTGATTTCAATAATTTACCTGAGATGATAATAGGCTTGGAGTTCTGATTCTCCACAATAGTTATTAAATTATTCAGCCCGAAATCAATAGATAAGTAATAATTTTGCTCCAATTTCGATTTTTCTATTTCTTTATTGTATACAATTTCGACATCATGAAATTTTTTTCTTGGTAAAATGCATATTTGTTGATAATCTTCAAAGCTTCTATTTTTATATTTAGGAATCGTTATTTTAAGAGGGTTTCCAAATTCTGGAAAAATCTCTTTAAACATTCTTGACATCGTAAGAGTTATTACATTATCTTTAATCTTACTATTCTGGTTGGTGAATATTAGAAGATTCCTGCAATTTTTCTTATATTTAGGTGGTCTTGGTCTTCCATTGAATTTTTTCTTATCTTTTTTCCTCTCTTTTATCGCATTAAAGAAGCTTTTCCAATTTTTATCCAGTATTTTTAGAATTTGTTGAGAAGTTTGAGTTTTCAATAATTTATAATGGTTAGAATTCTTCAAAATGAAATTTAAATCTTGATATCGAAGCCAATTCTCTAGATGAAAAAAATCCTGTCGTATATACCAATTTGCTTGATTATAAAGCTTTTTAGAAATAGAACAAAGCACATCTAAATGGCGAGTCCTAGACATCCTGAATTTATAAGTTAATTTCATTTTGGAATTCTCCTTTCTTTTATTTTACAAAAGTTTGATCACTTCAATGATTCCATATTATCCATAGGTTTTCAAGGTTAATTATGAAACTTTCAACAGATAATAAACTTCATACGCTTTTATATAATAATTTCAATAGTTTTATATAAAAAAAAAGAATGAGTCTTACGATTTTTAATAAATCATATCTATAGGAGTAGTTTAGTTTTTTAGAAATACAATATTAACTAAATTATGGCCTCTGAGATTGTTCAAGAAATACAAAAACAAAATAATATTATTGGTAGAACGGAAGAGTTAAAAAAAATAATCTTAGCAAGATCAGTTGGAAAAAATATATTGATTGAAGGCGAAGTTGGAGTAGGAAAGACAACAATAGCAAAGGCAATTGCTTCTTATTATGATGCAAATTTTTACAGAATAGACTGTTCAGAAGATACATTGCCTCATAATTTAGTAGGGTATTTCGATCCTCCTTTAGTCATTTCAAAAGGTTATATTGAAGATTCATATGTTTATGGTCCATTAACATTAGCCATGAAACAAGGCGGTTGTCTTTTTATAAATGAAATCAATAGAATGCCAGAAAGCACTCAAAATTCCCTTTTAACTTCGTTAGATGAGAAAATTCTTGATATACCCAAATTAAAAACACTCCATGCTCACGAAGATTTCTTTGTAATTGCTACATTAAATCCAACTGCCCATGTTGGAACTACTGTTCTAGGAGAAGCACTTAAAGATAGGTTCATTTGGATTAAATTAGATTACCAATCTCCAGAAGAAGAGATAATGATTATTAAAAACGAAGCGAATTTAGATGGAGATAATGGTAAAAAAATTGCTAAAATTTGCCAGAATATCATTCAAGTCACAAGAGAGATCACTTCAATCCGTAGAGGGAGCTCCATCAGAGGAGGAATTGATTTAGCGGCTTTAATTCAAAATTCAGGTTCAGAAAAAAGTTCAAAAAATTGGATTGATTCTGCGATAATGGCCCTCTATAACAAGATCGAACTTGAAGATGGTATCACAAAATCTAAGACAGAAATAATTACTGATATTGTTTTATCTGTACTAAACAAGTTGGATTTTCAATAATCGATGATTTCTCTAAAGAAAATTCCGAAGAGAATGAGAATGTTAGGCTTCACGTTAGACTTACAGACAGACCACCTGATAAAGAAATTTTACGTTATGAAATAATTAGGAAAAAAAAGAAAAAACCAGATTATTATCGTAATTTGGCAAATACTTTAGATTATAAACAAATTAAAGAGTTAACTTACTTAGCAATACAATATAAAAACCTTGAAGCAATTATGGGGATGCTTAAATCAAATGTCTATGCCGCAACCGATGCTCTTGATTGTGATGAAGGAGTAAAATTTTTCACTGAAAAGGCTAAAGAGTCAGGTACATCAATGCCCGAAGTATATTTTTTCATTAGGCGTCCTATTGGAGAAAAATATAAAAAAATTTTTAGGAGATTAGCAAGACAAAGTATATTAAATACTTCATTAAAGATTACAAGTAAAGGGATAAGAGGTCAAATAAAGAAAGTTGTACCCTATTATGAAATTGGAATGCCTGAATTTGATTTAGATGAAACAATTCAACATAATCCTTTAAAAGTTTATAATAAAACTTTAACTTATAAGAATATCTATGGAATACGAAGGAAACAACAAAAAAGAAAAGTTATTTTAATTCTTGATACAAGTGGAAGTATGTATGGAAAACTTTTATTAAACGCTGCCCTTACAACATCAGTTTTAGCTTATAACATGGAAAAGGAGGATTATAGTATTATTCTATTTAATTCTACAGCAATGGTTCTAAAACCAATAGATAAAAAAAAAGAAATTACAACAATTATAGATGAGATTCTTGATTCTGAAGCGGTTGGATTTACTAATATTTATATTGGTTTAGAGAAAGGATTGAACGAATTAAATAAAGTAAAATCAACTTCAAGAAATAAATTTGCTATCTTGATTTCAGATGGAAATTATAATAGAGGTGATGATCCTATTCCATTAGCTAAAAGGTTTCCTAAATTACATGTAATTGGCATGCCTGCTGAAAATGATGCTGATCGTGGTATTGATACTTGTAAAGAAATTGCTAAAGCAGGAAATGGAAAATTTTTCGCCGTTAAAGACTACAGAGAAATTCCAAGGGCTTTAATTGAACTATTATCTCAGACATGATGGTATATAATTATTTATTACTAGGATTTAGAGAAATATTATGGAGAAAATAATAAGAAACGTTTCTGAACAGGATATGGAATTAATTACTAAGATGTATCTCAATGATGTAGAAAATCATAAGGAACGAGCTATTCAGTTTGCAAAAGATTTAATCTATAGATATAAAACCATTATATGCATTAGTGATGCAACAATTTTAGGAAGCATAACATGGGATACTCGAGGAGGTTTAAACGATGGGGTAGCCGAAATTGTGGCATTAGGAATAACTCCAAAATTTCAAAGACAAGGTATTGCGAGAGAATTACTTTTAACATTAATAAATCAAGCAAAAAATTATTTTTCAGAAGTAGGCTATAAATTTCGTGTTCTTTTTCTTTTTATGGAAAGAACTAATAAAGCTGCACGTAAATTTTATGAATTTATGGGTTTTAGGGAGATTTCTGAAATCCCAGCATTCTATCCCCATGATGATGCTAGAATTTGGATTAAATATTTTTGATTATAAATTAAATGGTTAAATTTAAAATGAGAAATATAGAAATCGCTAACATTCTCTATGAAATCGCTGAACTTCTAGAATTAAATGAGATAGCATACAAACCAAGAGCATATAGAAGAGCTGCCCAAAATATAGAGATGTTATCAGACGATATTGAAAATTTGTATAAAGAAGGAAAATTGGATGATATCCCTGGAGTAGGAAAAAGTATTGCATCAAAAATACAAGAATATATTGAAACGGGAGATCTAAAATATTTAAATGATTTAAGAAGTCAAATCCCTCACGGACTTCAGGATTTGTTAAGGGTAGAAGGAATCGGTCCAAAAACAGCGAAGATATTATATAAAGATCTCGCAATTAAGAATGTTGATGAGTTAGAATTAGCAATAAACAAGGGTAAATTAAAAAATATTAAAGGTTTCGGACAGAAAAAGGAAGAAAATCTTCTTCAAGCAATCAAACTATATAAAACATCTCAAGAAAGATTTGTTTTGGGAGATATCTTACCTATTGCTAAAATTATAAAGTCAAAATTTGAAAAATTAAAAACTGTCATCAATGTTGAGTTTGCAGGATCTATTAGGAGAAGAAAAGAAACTATTGGAGATATTGACCTTTTGGTGGTTTCTAAACAACCAAAAAACGTTATGGATGTTTTTACTAGTCTACCGGAAATAAAGAAAATTATTTCAAGTGGAGAGATAAAAAGTACAATTGTTCTTAATAATAATCTTCAAGTAGATTTAACTATTGTTGATGAATCTAGCTATGGTTCAGCACTTCAATATTTTACAGGATCAAAAGAACATAATATTCAATTAAGAAGTTTAGCTAAAAGAAATAAAATGAAATTAAATGAGTTTGGCCTTTTTAATCTAATTGATAATAAAAAGATTGCTGGATCTAAAGAGGCAGAAATTTATGAATTATTAGGCCTAAGTTACATTCAACCAGAATTAAGAGAAAATCGTGGAGAAATAGAACTCGCTAAAGTAAGAAAACTTCCAAATTTAGTAAATCTTGCTGATATTAAAGGAGATTTGCATATTCATACAAGATGGAGTGATGGTTCCAATTCAATTGAAGAAATAGCGATTGCAGCTAAAAATTTAGGGTATAATTATATCGCAATTTGCGATCATTCAAAAGCTTTAAAGATTGCGGGAGGCTTAAATGAAGACGATTTAAAAGTTCAAATGATTGAAATCGAAAGAATTAATCGCAAATTAGAAGAATTAAGAATTTTATGTGGTGTCGAGGCTAATATTGATTTAGAAGGGAAACTAGATTTAAATAATTCTATATTAAAGGATTTGGATTTCGTAGTTGCTAGTATTCATTCTGGTTTTAAGCAGGGTGAAGAAATTAATGTTAAAAGAGTATTAAATGCAATGCATAATGATTATGTTAATTGTATTGGTCATCCTTCTGGAAGAATAATTAACAAGAGAGCGCCAGCTATCTTAAATTTCTCAAAAATCTTTGAAGAAGCTGAAAAACTCAATATATTTTTAGAAATTAATGCTTTTCCTGATCGTTTAGATTTATCTGATCTTAATTGTTTTAAAGCAGGAGAATTTAATATTAATTTTTCAATAGGGAGTGATGCGCATAATCTTCATCAATTGAGTTATATGGATTACGGTGTTTCTGTGGCTAGGAGAGGATGGCTAGAAAGTAAAAAGATTTTAAATGCGATGAACCTAAATCAATTAAAGAAAGTTTTAAGACTTTAAAAGATAAATTATTAATCATCTGGAATAAATTGAAAATGAAAAATGAACTCGGATAAAAAGAAATATAAGAGCTACTTAACATGGCTCTTTCACCACCTCCTTAAAAATAAGATATTAATGATTTGCGTTATCTTTGGCATTATTCTTGTGACTTTAACTAGAACTTTAATTCCTCTTACTTTAGGAAATATTATCGATACAATGGGAATTATTAGCGATATAGCAGAGATTCTGCCTTTAATTTTCATTGCGTTCTTCCTCTATATTTCCAATATAATTCTTGATTATGGTTCTATGATGGCAGGACATTACTTAGGATTGAAAACTGAACAAAAAATGCGAACTGAATTCTTCGATGTAATCCAATCAAAACCATTAAAATATCATGATAGTACTAGAACAGGTGATTTACAGGCACTTGCTACTTATGATTTACGTATTATCAATACTATGGTTTCTCACGGTGCATTTTATGTTTATCCTTTCATTCAAGTAATTATTGCTGCGATTTTATTATTTATTATTCTTGATATAAGATTAGCATTCCTTTTTATCCCATTCCTGATTTTTTATTGCTACTTTATTTTATATTATCGAAAAAAGCTGTCCCCCTTTGTAAAATTACGCATGCAAAAACACTCAAATATAGCAACTGTCCTTCAGGATAATATAAGTGGCTCCAA